>Ga0182739_1000236_pt1 | contig 91694 bp, 90 predicted proteins | sample eDN5th30CBELigBY_FD_128873 | JGI IMG/M metagenome (GOLD analysis project Ga0182739, IMG submission 128873) | Enriched backyard soil microbial communities from Emeryville, California, USA - eDNA 5th pass 30_C BE-Lig BY (version 2) (version 2) | ecosystem: Environmental > Terrestrial > Soil >...
ATGTTGAGCAGGATCCGGCTGCGAGCCAGCAACTCGTACTTGTCGCGCCCGAACACCAGGCCAGGCACGTCGCCGTCGACCGGCCGCGAGAACGTGAACAGGCGCAGTTCGGCGTGGCGATCCCACAGCAACGGGGCGAGCGTGGCCAGGTGTGCGCCGCGCCGGTCGGTGGCGCCGGCGAGGTACACCAGGTCGATTTCGCGTGCCGCGCCCACACCCCCGCCGGTGGCGTTCATCGACGGCACCCCACCCAGCCGGAGGTGCCGCGCCGGCAGCCCGCGCTCGGTCAGGGCGGCGACACCGTGGGTGTTGATGTCGAGCACGAGTGGGGCGACGCGGGCGGGAATCGTGCCGATGTCGAACCATGGCGTGCCGGGCTGCTCGGTGCACACCGGGGCACTGATCTGTGCGGCGCGGTGGATCGCCGCGTCCGTGTAGTCGCCGAGCAGGTAGAACTCGTGGGGGGCGACGACCAGGTTGAGCGCGGCGGGGTCGTCGGGCAGCGTGCCGTCGGCGCGCAGCGTGGCGGTTCGCCCGAGTAGCTCGCCGGCTTCGACCAGCCAGCCGGCGATGTCGGTCATGAAGGCGTTGCCGCGCGGGGCGACGAACACGTTGAGCGGGCGCATGACGGTCAGCGGGCGCGCAACCGGTGCAAGGCGTCGGTGGGGGTGCGCAACACCTTGAGCACGCCGCGCTTGGCCACCGACACACGGTCGGGGGCCGTCAGCAGGTCGCGGGTCATCTGCTTGACGAGCAGCCGCCGCGAGGTGGCCTGAGGCAGCGCGGCGGCGATGTCGCGCAGCTCACGCCGGCGTTGCTCGGACTCGCGCTGCATCTCGTCGAGCCGGGCTTCAATCGCCGCGGCAACACTCGGCGTCAACGGTGACGGTTCGGCCGGTGGATGATCCGAGTTGGGCACGGCCGTCAGCGTAACGAGGTGCACCGAGTGCCCTGCCACCTACCGATACATGGTATTCCTGAATTTATCCGACGATCCAGTGTCTATTTCGCTTAAACTCCGATGAGATCGGAGGTTCGCGTGCACAAGCTCGTGTTTGCCGGTGACGCCCCGGCGCAAACGATCAACAGCCGCGTCCAGCGCGGGGAGCTGCGCCGACTCACTCGCGGGGTGTACACGCCGGACCTGACGACGCCAGCTAGCGAGCTCATCCGGCGCGAGTGGTTGTCAGTGGCAGGCCGGGCGTTCCCCGACGCGGTGATCTCGGATCGCTCAGCACCGCGTGGTGGCCCGGTCGACGGGTTGCTCTACCTGGTCGGGTCACGTCGCCGTGAGCTCGAGTTGCCCGGCCTCACGATCATCGCCCGCGACGGAGCGCCGCCCCTCGACGACGACATCGCCCTCCCCGGCGGGCTGTACATGGCGTCACGCGCCCGAGCGCTTGTCGAGAACACGTTCGAAGCGCGGGCCCGCTCGGGGCGTCCGCCACGGACGCTCGATGACGACGAACTCGCCGATTGGGTGAACCACCTGTGCGCCGCCGACGGCGAGGCCAGGCTCACCCAGTACCGTCGACGCGCCGACGAAATCGCAGCCATGCTCGGCGCCAAACCTGCGACAGTCGCTCGGCTGTCACAGCTGATCGGGGCCGCGCTCGGCTCGCAGCACGTGGACACTGCCAGCGCGGCACTGAACGCGCGCCAGTACGGCCGCCCGTTCGACACTCCGGCGGTGCATCTGTTCGACCTGCTCGTGGCCGCGCTCCGCTCGGCGGCGCCGCAGAGCCGGCCGGCAGCCGAGGCCGGGCCGGAGGCGTTCCAGGTACAGGCGTTCTTCGAGGCGTACTTCTCGAACTTCATCGAGGGGACGACCTTCGAAGTCGACGAGGCACGCCAGATCGTCTTCGATGGGCAACCCATCGCGACCCGCCCGCAGGACAGCCACGACATTGCCGGAACGTTCGCTGTCGTCGCTGACGCACCTGCTCTTGCCGAACCGATCGGCACGGCTGACGAGTTCATCGACGTGCTGCGTTCGTGGCATCGCACACTTCTGGGGGGACGCCCTGAGCTCGAGCCCGGCACGTTCAAGCGGGTAGCCAATCGAGCAGGGAACACCCAGTTCGTCGCCCCCGCGCTGGTCGACGGCACGCTGCGCGCCGGGTTCGAGCGTCTCGCCGCGCTCGACACAGCGTGGGAACGAGCCGTCTACACCATGTTCCTTGTGGCCGAGGTGCATCCGTTCAATGACGGGAACGGACGCATCGCCCGAGTGATGATGAACGCCGAACTCGTCCGCGGTCGGCAATCGAAAATCATCGTGCCGACGGGGTACCGAGATGGGTACCTCGGTGCTCTGCGCCGGTTGACGCGCGACGACGACCCAACCGTGCTGGTGCGGGCGCTGCGCTACCTCCACGACTACACGAGCCAGATCGATTGGACGAGCTTCGACTCGGCTCTCGGCGATCTGACGTCGACGAACGCGTTCAACGACGATGAGTTCGGGCCGCGGCTTCGGCTGCTGCGTTCGCTGAACCCAGCCGACCTCACCTGAAGCAGCGGTGGGGGTCGTACGATCGTCGCTCATGGCACGGATCGTCGTCACGGGCGGGGCAGGGTTCCTGGGGTCGCACTTGTGTCGGGCGTTGCTCGACCGGGGTGACCAGGTGGTGGCGATCGACAACCTGGTGACCGGATCGGTCACGAACATCGAGCAGCTGTTCGGGCGACCGGGGTTCACGTTCGTCGAGCACGACGTCAGCAACTACATCTGGGTGCCCGGCGCGGTCGACGTGGTGATGCACCTGGCCAGCCCGGCCAGCCCGGCCGACTTCGAGCGCATCCCGATCCAGATCCTCAAGGTCGGCGGCCTGGGCACTCACAACGCGCTCGGCCTGGCGTTGACGAAGGGCGCCAAGTTCTTCCTGGCCTCGACCAGCGAGGTGTACGGCGACCCGCTGGTGCACCCGCAACCCGAGAGCTACTGGGGCAACGTCAACCCGATCGGCACACGTGGCGTGTACGACGAAGCCAAGCGCTACGCCGAGGCGATGACGATGGCCTACCACCGCCACCACAAGGTCGACGTCCGGATCGTTCGCATCTTCAACACGTACGGACCGCAGATGCGGCCCGATGACGGGCGGGCGGTGTCGAACTTTCTGGTGCAGGCGTTGCGTGGCGAGCCGATCACGATCTTCGGGGAGGGCAACCAGACCCGCTCGTTCACGTACGTCGACGACGAGATCCGCGGGTTCCTCGCCCTGCTCGACTCCGACGTGACGACGCCGGTCAATATCGGCAACGACAACGAGTTCACGATCAGCCAACTCGCCGAGCTGGTACTCGACGTCACCGGCTCGTCGTCCGAGTTGGTGTACCTGCCACTGCCCGCCGACGACCCGACACAACGCAAGCCCGACCTCACCAAGGCCCGCACCCTGCTCGGCTGGCAGCCCGAGATCCAGCTTCGTGAAGGCCTGGAACGCACCGCCACCTACTTCCGGTCGATCCTCAACTGATCCGGCGTGACGGGGCGTGGCCCGGCCCGACGATGCCTGGCCAGTACGCTCAAGTCACGTCATGCGCGAGATGACCCACACCCCAGCCGACGACAAGGAAGGCGTGGCCGACAGCCGGCCGTTCCCCAGCCCGGTCGAACGCGTCGTGACGGGCGTCGGCCGGCCGCTGGGTTGGCTGTGGAGCCACGGGTTCCGGTTCCTGATCGTGCTCGACGCGGTCGGCCTGTTCCTCACCATCCTCGCCATCAACATGGCCCGCTTCGGCTGGGATTGGCCGACCTATCCGCGCAGCCATTACTGGGTGGGCTTCGCCGCGGCGACCGTCATCCACATCGCCGTCTATTACTTCGCCGGCCTGTACGAGCGCGAGCCGCGGCTGGGCTACCGGCCCTGGCTCCCCCGCATCGTGCTGGCCACCGCGATCGCGATCGCGTTCGACGCGCTCGTGGCCGTGGTGACCGACCGGTACCTGATGCCGCGCCTCAACCTGGCGATCTTCGGTGTGCTGGCCACCGTGGGGTTGACGTTCAACCGCAATGTCAGCCGGCGCTTGGCGAACCGGCGCCGTGGCCTGTCGCGCGTGCTGTTGGTGGGACGTGACGAGGCGGTCGACGTGGCCGAGCGGCACTTCGCCACCGCCCACGACGCGGTGGTGATCGGCAAGTCGGCGCGCACCACCGAGCTGTTCGACCTGGTGCACCGCACGCAGGCCACCGACGTGTTGCTGCTCGACCTGTCGGCGTTCGAATCGGCGTTCCCCGAGCCACTGACGGCGCTCGACCGCGAGGGGGTCGGCGTGCACCAGCGGGTCAGTGCGAAAGAGACGCTGCTCGGGCTGCAATCGGTGCGCGAGATCGCCGGCATGCCGTTCACGCGTATGCGCACGCACGTCATGGCGAGCCACCAGCTGCGCCTCAAGCGCTTGTTCGATCTGGTGTGCGTGATCGCCCTCGCCCCGCTGTGGGTCGCCGCGATCGGCCTGCTGGCCCTGTACGTAAAGCTGGTGGCCGGCGGGCCGGTGTTCTACCGGCAGACCCGGGTGGGCCTACTGGGCCAGCACTTCACGGTCGTCAAGTTCCGCACGATGGTCGTCGATGCCGAGCGCAACGGGCCACGCCTGTCGGGCCGCGGCGACGCCCGCGTGGTACCCCGACTGGCCTGGATGCGGTCGACGCGCGCCGACGAGTTGCCCCAGCTGTGGAACGTGCTCAAGGGCGAGATGTCGCTGGTGGGGCCGCGCCCCGAGCGCCCCGAGCTGATCGCCAAGATCGAGCGTCAGGTGCCCGGGTACGACCGGCGCCACGAACTGCCCCCTGGCCTGACCGGCTTCGCCCAGATCCACGGACGCTACGACACGAGCGCCGACCACAAGCTGGGCTACGACCTCCAGTACGTCGTCAACTGGTCGCTCGTGCTCGACGTGCAGATCCTGCTGCGCACGGTCTGGGTCGTCCTCAGCCGCCGCGTGTAGCCACCACCTCGGTGGTGGGCCCGCCCGGTGGTTGAGCCCGTCCGGTGGTTGAGCCCGTCCGGTGGTTGAGCCCGTCCGGTGGTTGAGCCCGTCCGGTGGTTGAGCCCGTCCGGTGGTTGAGCCCGTTCGGTGGTTGAGCCCGTTCGGTGGTTGAGCCTGTCGAAACCACCCTCCGGATTCCGGAGTGTCGAGTACTCCAGAATCTGTAGGGTTTTCCGGTGCATCACACCGCCGTTGTGGGTTGGCCGACCGTGTCGGTGGTGATGCCGGTGCGCAACGAGGCCGAGGGGCTCGCCGCGGCGGTCGCGGCGGTGCTCACCCAGGACTACCCACTGGCGTTCGACGTGTGCCTGGCCGTGGCCCCCTCCGACGACGGCACCGAGCGGATCGCCGCCGAGCTCGCGGCTGCCGATGCACGGGTTCGGGTGGTGCCGAACCCGGCCGGCGCCACCCCGGCCGGGTTGAACGCCGCGATCGCGGCGACCACCGGCGACGTCGTGGTACGGGTCGACGGGCACGCGCGCCTCTCCCCCGGCTACATCCGCCAGGCGGTCACGACGCTGCGCGCCACCGGGGCCGTCAACGTCGGCGGCGTGCAGGCCGCGGTCGGCGAGACGCCGTTCGAGCAGGCCGTCGCCACGGCGATGACGTCGTTGCTCGGTACCGGCGGCTCGCGGTTTCACGTCGGGGGCCAGCCGGGCCCAGTCGACACCGTGTACCTCGGCGTGTTCGACCGGGCCGCCGGCGATGCCGTCGGCTGGTTCGACGAACGCCTGATCCGCAACCAGGACTACGAGCTCAACATCCGCCTGCGCGAGGCGGGTGGCACCGTCTGGTTCGACCCAGAGTTGTCGGTGACCTACCGCCCCCGCAGCACCCTGCGGGCACTCGCCAAGCAGTACTACGAGTACGGCTGGTGGAAGGCCGAGGTGCTCCGCCAGCACCCGAGCAGCCTCAAGGCCCGCCAAGCCGCACCCGCCGCGCTCCCGGCGGTGCTCGCCGCGGCGGCCGTCGCCGGGCGATGGTGGCGACCTGCCTGGCTGGTTCCCGCCGGATACGCGGCCGCGGTCGCGATCGGGTCGAAGCTCAACCCCCGCGTCGTCCTCGCCACCACCACCATGCACCTCGCCTGGGGCCTCGGCTTCGCCCTGGCGACGGTGCGCGCCGTCAGCGAAACGGTACGGTCGAGCCGATGGGCACACTGACGATCGAGCACCGAGGGCGACAGGTCCGATTTCCCGATACCAAGGGCCACCAAGCCCGCTATCACACGGCTGGAGCCTTCTATGAGGCTGGGATGCTGGAGGCGATCGCCGACCTGGGCCGAGTCGGTGTGTACGTCGACGTCGGCGCCAATATCGGTAACCACTCGACGTACTTCGAGATGTTCTGCCCGACGACCAAAGTGATCGCATTCGAACCCTTGAGTAGCGCGTTTCGTGTGCTCGAACAGGTCCGCGACCTCAACGACCTGTCGTTCGAGACACATCAGTTGGGAATCGGCCGAGAACGTGCACATGTCTTGCATACGATCTTCGACACTGACTACCACTTTGATGTGGTCGCGCTCGATGACCTGGGCCTGACCGACGTGGCAGTGGTGAAGATCGACATCGAGGGTATGGAGGTTCCAGCGCTCGAGGGCATGCGCGAGACCTTACGGACGTCGAAGCCAATGCTCTACGTCGAGGCCCACACCGACCAGGAGGTGTTGGCACAGTCAGAGGTACTCGACCCACTCGGCTACTCTCGCACCGGTCGTGTGTTCAACGCCTCGCCGACGTACGAATGGACGGTGAACCGACGGAGGCGTTGGTTCACTAGATGACCGGCGGGCGACCAAGCCGGGCAAGCCGCCACGCAGTCCGCCAGCCGATCGGGCGGCGCGGCCCGACCGGAGCACGAAGCCCGTCGATCGTCCCACGCCAGTGGGCTCGAACCGTCTCCAAGTGACGAACGTTGCGGACGAGCGTGACCACGGTCCAGTTCGCCACGTAGGCGACCGCAAGTGGCAACGGAAGGTTCCGGTGAGCAAGCCAAACCCGATTGCGCGCGGTCCGCTCGACGGCTCCAGTGTGCCGCCCGGGTGTCGAACGGGGGTGGAACACCCGTACCCCAGGTTCATACGAGATCGACCAGCCTCCATCGATGAGCCGCAGCGCCAGGTCGCTCTCTTCCATCGCATACACGAAAGCGTCGGCGTAGCCGCCAACCTGCTCGAAGGCGGCGCGGCGGTGCAATGACGCTCCGCCGAGGAACAGCGCCACAGGCCCCGCCCGGCCGGCCGAGCGCCCACCGAGCCGAGGTACATGGCGAGCCTGAGTCGCACCGCGCTCGTCGACAAGCCGCAATGCCACAATGCCAAGCACCGGGTCTTCGTCAAACTGTTCGAGCACGTCCTTGAGGTCGTCTCGCACCTCAGCATCGTCGTCGAGGAAGAGCACCACATCTGCCGATGCGTGTCGCAGACCGAGGTTTCGGCCACCGGGAATGCCCAGATTCGAGCCCGGGCGGAGGTGCACGATCGTGGCCGCTGTACCGAGGTCCAGCAGCATCTCTGGCAGGGCCGCATCGGTGTTCCATACCACGATGATTTCGAGCTCATTGCTTTCGCCGCCGTACACGGCAAGCACACTCCGGCAGGCTGCAGCGAACTCATGTGGGCGGGTGCCTTGTGTCAGCACTACCGCGCTGAGACGGGCTCTGGCAGCATCAGGCACGGTTGGCGAGGCGTCGAACTTTGCTCACTGGCTTCCGCAGTACTCGAAGCGCGCGGTACCAGGTGCGTCCGGTCAACCGGTCCATCGCCTGACGGCTTGCGTCGCGCTGACGGCGCAGGACGCGCAACTCGCGCTCGCGCTCGCGTAGCCGACGGCGATAGATCTCGCGCTGGCGGCGAAGTGAGTCGAGTGTGGCCTCGCTCGTCAAACGACTCGCTCGGCGGGTGAGCACCGCGGCAATCATTTCGTTGGGATCGGTAGGGTCATCCGGCACTCCCGTGGCCAGCCAGAGCAGGGAGTTGATGTTGACGCGCTCGCGTAGGTCGGCTGGAAACTGCACCCCGGCGGTGAAGCGACTGATCGTCAACCCCGCCTCGCGAAGCCGATCCTCGAAGTCGGTTCCGTACTGTCGGACGTGGTCGTGGCGACCGAACCGCTGAATGCGCTCCTCGCGATCCGCCGATGGATCTTCGTCCGTCAGCCGGTCGCGAACCCACGGAACCTGGAGTACCGCGATTCCATGCGCGCCGACCACCCGGGCGATCTCCCGCATCGCGGCACGGTCATCAGGGATGTGCTCGAGTACATGGAACGACACGAGTACGTCGACGGAGTCATCCCGCAAGGGAATCTTGGTCAAGTCGCCCCGGACCTTGACAGGTCGCTTGTCGAGACCAAGGTCGAAGCTCACGTAGGCGTCATCATCCACGAGCTCACGTAGTCTCACCTCGACCCCTGGAGTCGGAGCGACATCGAGCACGATCTCGGCCGACTCGAACAGCGGCGCCAACCGTTCGAACGTCAGAACGAGTAACCGATTGCGCTTGAGCGAGCGGCAGTGAGGACACTCCTCGTTCAGCCGCCCACCCGGCCCCGGGTTCCACGCAGCGACCTCCCGGCGACAGACCGGACACCAATATGGCGGCGCGGCTGCCGCCCCCGGTGCGCGCCCCTCTGGTGGGTCGCCTTCGCACAAGTTCCTATGCATCGAACAGGACACGACGTAAGCGACCACGCACGACGAACAGCACCTCCCACAACGCGACCCGTGCGAACGTGAGGTCATCGCCATTGGCACGGGCAAACCGACGCGAGACCCGGTAATGGTTGCGTCGCCAGGCGCGGGCGTTGGCCATGCCATACGACTCGAAGTGATGACGGTACTTCCGCCAGATCCGGTTCCACGACGCCCAGACCGCAGCCGCGTCACGCCCGGCATCTTCCTTGTGGTACACGCACAGCGGCGCGTCTGAGTCGACCCGAACGAAACGACCGCCGAGCTCGGCGAACCGGATGAAGAACGCGAGGTCCTGGAGACGGGGCAGCGACTCGTCGAACGAGCCGACGGCGCGCCAACTGTCGGTGGTGCCCATCATCAACCACAGATACCCGCCAAACTGGGCGCTGAGCAGGTGCTCCATCGGGTCGTCGCCGACGGCGGGCTCGACCACGCGGGGCCTACCCATCGTGGGCCGCCACCAGTGAAAGTTCGTGAAGACGAGCAGACCAGCCAACGCGTCGGCTCCGTGCTCCCGCTCGATCTCCTCGAGCTTGTCGACCTGCGCTGCCAGCATTCCCGGGTACTTCTCGTCGTCAGCGTCGAGCCACGTGAGGAACCGACCGCGGGCTTCGGCCATCAGACGGTTGCGGGTATATGGCCGCCCCATGTTGCGAGCGTTCGTCAGAAGCCGCAGACCGGGCAGCTCTGCCTGCAACTCGTTCAAGATGGTGCCGGTTCGGTCCGTCGACCCGTCGTCGCAGACGAGGATTTCGATCGAACCTGCGACTGCTTGTCCGGTGACCGATCGGATCGCCCGCTCGATGACGGCTTCGGCGTCGAACGCCGGGATGCAGACGGTGACGGCGGGCGCCGACTCGACGAGATCCGTCATCGTGGCCCCAACACGTCGACGATCAGCCGTTCCCACAGGTCGAGCGTCTCGTCGGGAGCGAACGTCTCGACGCTGCTCGGTGCCTGCCGACCGAGTCGGATCCGTTCCTCCTCGTTCTCGATCAGTTCGGCAAGCGCCTTCGCGTATGCCGCAGCACGGTCGCTGCCGGGTTCGACGAGCACGCCGTTCACACCGGGACGGACGATCTCGTTGGTGCCCTCGCAATCGGCAAACCCGACGACGGGCAGCCCACACGCCATCGCCTCAGCCGTCACGAGCCCGAACCCCTCGTGCACGGAGGGCATCGCCAGCAATTTGGCCGACACGTACGCGTCATGGATCTCTGTCGTCGGCTGGTCGATGGTGACCCGCGCGAGCCTGCGCTCGGCGACGAGCGCGGTGAGCTCGTCGTGCAGCGGACCACCGCCGATGATCCGGACGTCCCACGCCGGAAACCGCGATTCGATCTCGCTCCACGCTCTGATGAGCGTTGCGTGATCCTTGGCGGCGGACAACCGCCCCACGGCAAGGATCGTATTGCCCGACGCAGCAGTCGCCACGTCGGCCAACTCACCTCGGTACGGCTGGATCATGTTGGGGATCACCCGGGCCCTCGCGCGCGCCGACGGTGGGAGCTGTTCCACGAACGATGGCAGCAACACGGTGGTGGCCGCGACCCAGTTCAGACTGCGGCGCCTGACCTCGATGTCGAGAAGGTTTTGGTCCCACCTCTCCGGGTCGTCGCCGAGGTCGCGATTCGGCACGTTGTGCATCGAGGCGACCGCCTTGGTACGTGTACCCATAGCAGCCAGCGTGACGTAGGGGAACATCGACGGCATAAATCCGATTACAACATCGGGCTTGGCAACCCGGAGAAGCTTGCGGACCCGACGCACCCTCGGCAGGTACTTGAGCCCCCACAACGGCACGGCAACCAGCCATCGGCGCGCCGCCGGCCGGTTCAGGGAACCGAGCGGAGTGCCGGTCCGGCGGGCGGCGTGGCGAGCCCGGGCATCGAGGCGCTCAATGCCGAAGTCGAGCGGATAGAAAGGAGGGCCGTTGCGGTCCTGGTACGTCAGCACCGTCACCCGGTGACCCCGGCGGAACAGCCCGTTGGCCACGTCTGCCAGCACCCGCTCGGCCCCTCCCGACGTGTTGTGCATCGACTCGATGGCCAGCGCGATATGCCGCGACCGGCCAACCGGGGGATCGGCAGGCATCACCCCAATGCTACCAGCGTGCGCTCCGCTGGGTCGGGCGAGGGTCGGAGAGCGGATAGCGTGCGCGGGGTCGCATCCGCCGAGGTGAAGGAGAGCTATGGCCTCACAGTGGGACCTCATCGCCGACGTGATTCCCACCGATGCAGCGATCCAGGTCAACGAGACGTTCCACATCAACGTGGTCTCCAAGCAACTCCTGGCGGGAGCGGTCGTCGTTGATCTCGGTAGTGGCGACGGGCGCGGGCGACGCAAGTGGCGCCGATACGCCCCTCAGGTGTCTTGGATCGGGGTCGACATCGCCTCCTCTCCTGAAGTCGAGCTACGGCCGGTCAGCGACGCCCCCTTGGTGACCTACGACGGCATACGGTTACCGTTCGCCACTGCCTCGGTCGACTGCATCTCGTGCCAGCAGGTGCTCGAGCACGTCCGCCATCCCGAACAGGTGCTCGCCGAAGCTGCTCGGGTGCTCAAGCCTGGTGCACCGATGATCGGTACGACATCGAACCTCGAGCCCTACCACTCGTACAGCCTGTGGAACTTCACGCTCTACGGCTTCGTCACGATTGCCCGCGAAGCCGGGCTCGACGTCGTCGAAGTCCGGCCGGGTATCGACGGACCAACATTGATCGAGCGCCAGATCCGCAACCGACCACCGGAAATGTCGAAGTACTTCTCAGAAACATCTCCTCGCAATGCAGAGATCATCGAGTGGGGTCGGCAAACCAAACGTAACGCTGCACTGGTGAACAATCGTATGCTCCAGTTCTGCGGCCACTTTGCGTTTCACACGACCCGCCGCCCGACGTGATCGCCGCTGTCCGCCCATCGCTCAGCATGTGGGGGGGCCGGGTCGCTCAGAGCGTCTACCGTCACGCAGTCCTCGCTCCACTCATATCCGGGCCAGTGACCTCCTGGCTCGCACCGCGGCGCTCACGCAAGGGAGGACATGCGGCCATTCGGCCCGTGCATTTCCCACAGCACGGCCACGGCACACTCGTGCTCGATCGTAAGCAGGCCGATGCCGCGGGCGACCTCCCCCACCTCGCGCTACGGGCACGAGCGCGACAGCGCGTCGTCGCCCTTGACCCGCAAGAATTGGACGCAGAGACGATCGTGGCGCTCGCAGCTGCAGGTGTGCCACTCGAACTGACGACCGTGCCACCCGACCTGGAAGCCCACCTGGGTCCACAGCTCAGCAAACTCCTCGTCCAGCACCCGATTGCCGACGAAACGGGTCGCGAACTGCACTCGATCCGGCTGCGAAGGGCCGCGCTCCCCCGCTATTGGCATAGCCTCGATGGCACCGAAATCCGACTGCCTCCGATCTCTGTGCTGCTTGCATCACGACGACCGAGAGCGCTCCCAGCCGCGATCACGCAGGTCGCGGCGCAACGCGGTACTGATGTCCAACTCGTCGTCGGGCTGCACGGTCCCGATTGGGAGTCCAGCGCGGAAGGAACGATCGCGGACCGCTGGGCAGGCCCCGTCGTCGTCGTGCGCGCACCCGATACAGACAACCTCGGCGAGGTTCTCAACGAATTGACGAGGCGTAGCGACGGTGAGCTGGTGACGAAGTGGGACGACGACGACTGGTATGGCGATGAGCACCTGGTCGACTCAGCACTGGCGTACGAGTATTCGGGTGCCGAACTCGTCGGCAAGGCGGCCGAGTTCGTCTATCTCGGTGCCTCGGATCGCACGGTTCGACGCTTCGCGACCGGGGCCGAGTCGTTCCGGTGGACGATCGCCGGAGGGACGATCTTGACGTCTCGAGCTTGGCTCGACAGCCTCGGTGGCTGGCCCCGGCTGCCCCGTGGGGTCGATCGGGGCCTACTCGCCGCGACGAAGCGCGCCGGGGGACAGGCCTACCGCACCCACGGCTTTCAGTACGTCCTTCGACGTGATGGCCGCCCGGGTCACTCGCACACGTGGAGCGTTGACGACGAGCACTTCCTGAGCACGAGCACCCTGACCCGAGACGGCCTCGATCTCCAGTTCGCGGACATCGTCACCACCAGTTAGGGCCCGCGAACTCCGCATCCTGTCGCTACACGTGGTCCGACGGCCGACTCGATAGGGTCGCCCGAGGATGAACGGAGTCCCCCCTTCTTTTCTCTTGTCCAGCCGCGACCCTCTACCCGAAGCGACGGTCTTCGGCCATGCCTTTCAAGGTGTGGACCTGGCGATCGGTCAGGAGGGTGCAGCGGCGTACGCCACGGCGCGAGGACGGCAGGTCGAACCGGGGGGCGATGGGGCGTACGTCGCGGTCGCCAACTCACCACGAGGTGTGGCGATCGGAACCGACCGTGCCGGCTACGGCCGCCTGTTCGAGTACCGACATGGTTCCGACTGGATCCTCGGGACGTCGCTCATCGAAGTGGTCGAACAAGCCGCAAAGCGGCGGTGGCCTTTGACGCCGAATACCGACCACTTCCAGACGTTCCTCATGAGGGGCTCGCTCGGCAACCAACTCGTCACCCACCGCACCGTCTTCGACCAGATCACGCTGGTGCCAGCGAACCGCCATCTCGCGGTCACGAAAGGTTGGCGTCGAGCGAAGCTCGAACATCATCCGTATCCCGACGCGACAGGGCCCGGGTCCACCTCATACCCAGCCTTGCTGGCTGAATGCATCTCACTCCTCGTCGGCCGAATGTCCACGCTCCTGCGATCGGGAGTATCCATCTCCAGCGACATCACCGGCGGGCGAGACTCTCGAGTGATCCTGGCGGCGCTGCTCTGTGCCCACGACCACACCGGGCGCAAACTCGGCGACCTCGTACGGTTCACGTGCTCCCCCCGCCCGGCAACTGATCTCCCCGTGGCGCAAGACCTAAGCGGTAGGTACGACCTCGGAGTGAACAGCAGGTCCGGACCGACGACGGTGCCTCGATCGGCAGTGGACAACTACCGGCTGTGGCGCCGCGAATGTCTCGGTGTGTACGGGCCGATCTACCTTCCGAACCGCGCGTCGCCCGAGATCGGAATGGGTGGCGCAGGCGGCGAGGCCGCTCGGCTCTTCTACAAGCAACCGACGATCGACAGCTTGCTCAAGTTCCGCGGCCGGCACTTCTATTCGGCCGAAGCACTCGACCGAGTACGCAAGGACCTCGAGGTCGAACTCCGCCAACTCGACACAGGGTTCGAAGCAGGCCTCGATCCGCGGATTCTGCACTATCGATACTTCCGGGACCGGCTCCATGGCGGCAGGATGTCGCAGCTACGGACCACGATCGCGCCGCTCGCCAGCCACGTCCTGCGGAAGGCATCGACTGCACTCGGCGCCGAGTTACGCGAGCGCTCGCAAGTCATCGCTGACCTGATGCTGAACCTCGCCCCCGAGCTCGCCGAGGTGCCGTACGAGACGGAAGCCAAGTCCTTCGATCAGCGTCACCACGACGATGCCGTCGATGTCAGGTTCGCAGTCAGGCAGAGCGATTGCACCGGCCAGGTCTTTGGACAGCCGCTCACACCGGCCTCCCCACCGGCTACCACGGACACCGCAGCACTGCCTGTCTTGTACGAGGCGTTCGAACGTGCTGCGTGGGAGGTCCGATCCCGCCCGGGATTTCCGGAGCACATCGTCGAGCGTGCCGAACCGGTGGCGCGCCAGGCAGCCGAGACCGGACGGTTCACGCATCCGGCAGATGCTCAACCCGTGCACGCGGTCATCCTCGCCGCCGAGATACTCCGGCTGAGTTGACCGGTGGCCAGCACCCCGGCACGGGGTGCTTCAGTCGTGAGTGATCTCCGAGGTCGTCGCGTCCGACGGAACCAGCTCGGCAGTGCCGGTCATGAACCGGACTCCGCCGGTGAGCTTCAGGTCGTACTCGGCCAGCCACCGGTCGATGGTGCGGACCTCGTCGTCGCGTCGGGCGTCGTCGAGCACGACCACGCAGTCCCGGGCGAAGCGGTCCCGCAACTGGGGAACAGCGGGGAACCGGGCCATCGGGCCGGTTCGTCCGGGAGGGCCGTCCACGATCAACAGGTCGATCGTCGCCGGAAGAGTCATCTGCGCGAGGTCGTACCACGAGTAGGTCTCGTCACCGACGACGGTCGGTACGAGGGGCGAGATCTGAACGGTGGCGTACTCGGTGACACCGAATTCGCGCAGCATCTGCTCGGTTCGCAGGGCGTACTGCTGGTCGTGCTCGACCGAGGTCACGTGGCCGTGACCGGCCTGGCGCGCGGCCATCGCCAGCAGCACGGTCGACACCCCGCTGCCGAGCTCGACGATCGCGGCCGGCCGCTCCCGGAGCACGTGGCGCACGAGATGCGCCCCGAGATCGGCCCCGACCGCCCAGTCGGCGAGTAGCGGCGGCAGCGCCTGGGCCGGCCCGAGCATCGTGTACAGCGCGGCAAGCCCGTCGACATGGCCGTACAGGTGGCGCATCTGCTCGGCGGTCACGCGCTCGACGCGGTCGAACCGCCGCGCCGACTCACGCTGTGCCGCATCCCCCTCCTTGCGGACCCGCAGGATCTCGGTCCGGCTCGTGCCCACTTCCTTGCGCGTCGCGTCGGCTTCCCTCTGGACGAGCGATCTGGTCTGCTGCGAGGTGACATCGAGCAACCGGTGCAGCCGGGCCACGTCCGGCACCGACTTCATTGCCGTCTCGAGGCGGGCGACCGACGCCTGCAAGTCGCGGGCGAGGGCAACGGCCTGGGTCGCCTTGTCGTTCACGCCGCGGACCGCGCGGGCACCCGCCACGCCACCGTCGGCGCCACGGAGCCGGGCGAGGTCGTCGAGGGTCCGACGCCGCGCACGCCGATTCCGGATCCAGATCCGACGAAGCCTCGGCAGCAAGAAGATGCCGGCCACACTCGCCGCCGTGACGATCGAGCCGGCGGCAGCCAGCAGCGCGAACCCTGCCCGAGCAGCTCCGTCGGTGTCGACCGCGAGCAGGATGCAGGCAACGGTGATCATTGCCAAGACCGATGTCGCCGTGACCGCGAGGACGGCGACGAGGTAGCGGCGAGGTACTTGGCTCAGCATGTGCTTCCTTCGGTGGCGCTGACAGCAACACCTCGTAGAGAGTGGGCCAACGTCATACCCCGTCCGGACAGCGCGCACCAGTCGTCCGCTGCGAGGACCGGAGAGGCCACCGCTGCCGACACAGCAGCGCGCGCTACCGGGTCGGCCGGGTGCCACGACGCATGGGCGAACCCCATGAGCGCCAGGGTCTCGGCCCACGCAGCGCCACCGGTCGGCCCATCGACCAGCTCGACGGAATCGAGCTCGTCGACGACGACGGCAACCGATTCTGCATCGATGTCGGGAAGACCGACGAGATGGTCCCCGAGCACGCGAGCCGGCCGGATCACGAGTGTTGTTGCCGCGACGGTTTCGCCTGACGTCACGAAGCGCACCGAGTCGCCGTCGACCAGATCGACCAGCTCGGAACGCAGCGGCCCGAGCGGCAACTCGTCCTTCTCACGGTAGCGATCGAACTCGCTCTCGTAGATCGGGACGTGTACGAGCCCGACGCGCAAGCCGACCGCGGTCAAGGCCCGGACCTCGTCGACCGTGGTCTCGGTGGCGTCGGCGGCGAGGGTGAAGTCGCCGAGGACGATCGCGTCGAGTACCGGGGCAAGTGGCTTGTGCGGCTCGAGCAGCAGGGGCCGCACAATCTGCCCAGCGCCCTGGGTGGTGTCGAGCGGCAACGACCGGACGAACCCGGTGCCGCGGTGCCAGCGCGTGTAGGCATCACGGTAGACCCGCCGCGCGCCCATGCAGTGCTGTAACGACAAGATGCCGGTGCCGGCAGTGGACGACGTCAACGAAGTCGCTGCACGGAGGCACAAGCTGAGCGGCACGTCGTCGAGGACGTCGACCACGGACCGAGGCCCATAGAACTGACGACAGCGTTCGATCAGCTCGTTGTCAGCGGACGTGGAGGGCTCGTCCCACCCACCGATGACGTCGAACATCCGCCGGTGGGCCAGGAACGACGACGTGTTGGTGATCACCTTGTTGCGCCGAGGGCGAAGCGACGGTTCGACGAAGTCGAATGCTTCCGACACCCGCACACACGCGCTGTGTGAACCGACGACGGAGTGGCGGCGCTGAAGGACCTGCACCTGCCGCTCGAGCTTCTCGGGGTGCGACCAGTCGTCGGCATCGTGCACGGTGACGAACCGTCCCGAGGCCAACGACAATCCGTGGTTGCGGGCTGCGTAGGCGCCCTTGCCCGGGTTGGTCGCCAGCCGGATCCGTTCATCACCGAAGCTGGCCACCACATCGGCGGTCCCGTCAGCGCTGTGGTCATCGACGACGATGATCTCGAGGTTCACCCAGGTCTGTTCGAGTAGCCCGCGGATCGCGTACCCGATCAGGTACTCGGCGTTGTAGGCAGGCATCACGACCGACACCTTCTCGGCCGCCTCGACCGCAGTCGTCGTGGCCGCGCCCCGCACGTTGTCGAGGCTCAGCGGCCGCGTGGTGTCGATCCGCTCGATTCCGGCGACGCCTCGCCGGCCGTAGATCTCGTTCACGACGCGCAGCACCTCCGCGTCGACGTCGACGGCGCCGGACCGGCGGACAATGTTGGCTCGCCTCAGGATCCCGTCGGACGACTCGCGGAAGTGGGCCGGGGCGGCGTCGAGCAGGGCAGCCGCCTCCGGCACTCGCTCGGCAGTGGTGAGCAGGTCGATCGCGAGGGCACGGGCGTCGTCGTTCAGTTCTGCCTGCCCACTCGACGCGATCACATCGTCGATGGTCGCGAGCGACTCCTCCACACGCCCGTAGGTCGCATGCCATCGGGCGAGCTCGACGAGAGCTGCGGTGCGGAAGTCGAGGCCGTACGAGCCACTGGCGACATCCGTCAGGCGAGCCAGCGCCCGCTCCTCGAACCCCAGCCACAACATCCGCGTGGTCTGGCCCACATGCCGGAGCCTCATGCAGATCGGGGTGGCCTGGTGCCGGCGGCCACCACACGTGAGCATCCTCGACCGGACCATTCGCCGCGCACGAGCGCCGAGCTTAGCCCCCGGGTACTCTCGGACCATGCCGAGTCTGCAGGCGGATGCACAGGAGATGGGCGCGTGGGCCCTGCGCGATGGTGTGCTGACGTTCACGCACCGCGGCCGCGCCTTCTTCTGGCGGATGCCCGCGGGCTACCGCATGCCGCACCCGGCACTGCTCGAGCTCGCCGAGTTCCTCCTGCTCCGCAAACTCGGTGAGGACCTGGCGCCACCGGCCACGACCCGCCCGGCGAAGGGACGCAAGATCGCCGTGGCCTACTCCGGTGGCGTCGACTCGACGGCAGCCGTCCGGTTGCTGCACCGCCCCCTACCGATCCATACACAAGTGGCGAACCCGTCGAGATCCCACAAGCTCGAGAATGCCCTGCTCGCACTCGAGGAGGTCGGGGGGATCGCGATCGTCACCGACTCGGACGAGATTCCCACGCTGCACGATCGACGGCGGGGCTTCTTCGGGAAGGGAGCCTGGACCGTTCCCAGCGTTCTCCTCGCCGACCACCTGAACCTCGGGTACGTGGCCGATGGCGACGTCTTGGAGACCGTCTACCTGCACTCGGCAGCCGGCCACGGGACGAAGTACAACCCTCACGACCATTCGGCGCTGCTGGAACGCTTCCGGTCGGCAGGGCTCGAGTACGTGATGCCGTGCGCCGGCCTGACCGAGGTGTCCACGACCGAGATCGCGCGGGGAGCGCGCTATGCGATGGGATGCGTGCGAGGTGTCGGTGGGGAACCGTGCCGGAACTGCGCCAAGTGCTACCGGAAGTCCGCGCTCGGGGGCAGTCCGATCCCGATCAACGACGAACAGCAGTCGCGCCTCGAGAAGGATCTGATTCCCATGCTGCCCGGGCTCCTGTGGGCCCGCGACCACCACGGGCTCAGCCACCCGATCCTCGATGCCATCGAGAAGGACGCGGCCTGGGCCGGTGGCTGGTACCCACCGGCGATCGGCTATGTGCCGGAACCGCTCCGGCGCCGGTACCTTCGCCGCCTGCGCAAGCTCGGCATCACACCGATGAGCAACCCCGGAGCAGTCGAGACATGGATCTCGAGATGATTGCAGCGGCGACATCGTCCTACGCGGCCGTCAGGTAGGACGCCTCTACACTCGCCGAGGATGATCAACGCTCCGGCTCCCACCGCTCCTGACCGCCGCGTCGTCGTCATCGGTCTTGGGTACGTTGGCCTTCCTCTGGCAGTCGAAGCAGCCCGCGCCGGTCTGTCCTGCGTGGGGCTCGACGTCAACCAGCAGACCGTCGACGGGCTGAACGCCGGCCGGTCCCATGTCGACGACATCTCCGACGAACAACTCGCCGCGTTGCCGGCTGGCTCGTTCACGGCGACGACCGACGCGGCATGCCTCGCCGAGGCCGAGGTCGCCGTGATCTGTGTGCCGACTCCGCTCGACGAACATCAGGCGCCCGATCTGCGGGCGGTCGAAGGGGCCACCCGTGCGATCCGCGACCACCTGCACACCGGCATGCTCGTGGTCCTCGAGTCCACCACCTATCCGGGCACCACCGACGGTCCGGTGAAGATGATCCTGGAGGAGTCCGGCCTCGTTGCCGGCGTCGACTTCGCGTTGGCGTTCTCACCTGAACGGATTGACCCAGGAAACCCGACCTACACGCTGCGGAACACGCCCAAGATCGTCGGTGGTCTCACCCCCGGCTGCACGACCCGGGCGGCCCAGTTCTACCAGCGCGTGGTCGACACAGTGGTGCCGACCAAGGGACCCCGCGAAGCCGAACTCGCCAAGCTCCTCGAGAACACCTACCGCCACGTCAACATTGCCTTGGTCAATGAGATGGCGGTGTTCTCCCACGAACTGGGCATCGACCTGTGGGCGGCGATCGACGCCGCCAGGTCGAAGCCGTTCGGGTTCGCCGCGTTCTACCCTGGGCCAGGAGTCGGTGGGCACTGCATCCCGATCGATCCGAACTACCTGTCGCACCAGGTACGCACCCTGGGCTATCAGTTCCGGTTTGTCGAACTAGCCCAGGAAATCAGCCAGCGAATGCCAGCCTACGTCGTACGGCGCTCGCAGGATCTACTCAATCGCCACCGCAAGGCGGTCAACGGGTCGACGGTACTGGTGCTCGGGTTGACCTACAAGCCTGATATCGCTGACGACCGCGAGACGCCCGCCCGAGCCGTAATCACCGAGTTGCGCAAGCTTGGCGCGAACGTGATCGGGCACGATCCACACTTATCAGCATTCGTGGTCGACGACGTTGCGGTCGAGATGAGCAGCGATCTCGACACCGACCTCACCCGGGCCGACCTGACCGTGCTGCTTCAGCACCACCAAGGCTATGACCTCACCGAGATCGCTCGGCTCAGTTCACTCGTGTTCGACACACGCGGCCGCGCCGAGGCCGACAACGTTGAACGCTTGTGATGGCCACAGCGACAGCGTCGATCGCCCTTCGACGCCGCCCGATCACATCAACCACGGCCGAGGTCATCGGGCAGTATGTCGCCCTCTCCGGTGCCGAGCATCGAGACCATTGGAAGTACCTGTCGGCACTGCTCGACGCTGCTGGTGCCGGCGGAACGGTGCTCGGCATCACTCATGGCACGGGAGAGCTGCTGAACCTGCTGTCCGCCGTCGGTCGATTCAACGAGGTCCACGGCTGGGATGCTTCCCCCTTCGCTGACGCTGCCGTCTCCGCCCCAGACGTCACACTCCACCGAGCTTCTCCCTTTCCGGGCCTGCAGTTCGACGTGGTGATTCTCGAAGTACCTGCCAGCGAAGGCATCTCCCTCACCGCACGTCTTGCCGAGGTTCGACAGCACTGCCGCCAACGGTTGATCATCGCCGCGTCCGCTCCACACGACGGCTGGACCGAAGACGGGATGCGTGCCCTGTCGCCGCTCGGCGCCCTCACCTGGCTCGAGTCGCCCGACGCGCGGTGGCTGCTGGCGATCGAAGACCTCGGTGCAATCCGGAGCTTCTGCACGTCGGAAGTCGACCGTCTGCGGCTCCGCACGGAGCAGCTCGAGCAACAGGTCGCGGGGCTCCGGCAAGAGCTGCGACGACTCGAGTCCCGGAAGGCAATCCGCTTCGCCAACCGGGTCGGGCGGTGGCGACGCCAGCTCGCGCGCAGTAGACGGCAGTCTGAGTGACTGAAGATGGTGGGTGAGCCCGATCGGGGGATCAACCTGGGCGACAAGGTCGACCGGGCAGTGCACGAACTCGGCGACGATCTGTTCGCAAGGGGCTTTCTGCTGGCCCCGAACGCGTACCCCTGTCCGTTGCCCGGATGGCGCACCGAGTACCTCGACACGTTGACCCTGCACCTCCACCCGTTCACCGCCGCCTGCCGAGCGACCGCCAGCGAGACCTCACTGGTGCTCATCGGTCATGCATTCGACGGGGATCGGCCGCAGACGACCAACGCTGCCGTAGCCGACCGGTTGGCGACCTACCTGGCGCACTCACCCGGGGCGTTCTACGAGGCGCTCGACAATCTCAACGGAAGGTGGACGCTGATCTATCGACGGAGCGAACGGAGCGGTTGGCGAGTGACCTCGGACGCAACCGGCATGCGTGCCGTGTTCCATCAGATCGACGGCCCCGTCGTTGCCTCGCACGCCGCGCTGGCAGCCTTGGTACTGGGGAGACAGGGACCGAGCGTCGGTTTCGCGCGCTTCACGAAGTACGGATTTCCAGGCCGCATGACCCCCTACGGGGAGATCGTGCTGCTCCCTCCCAACCAGGAACTCGAGGTGAGCAGCGGCGCGCTCACCCGCATCTGGCCTCGCCATGACCTCGCTCCGCTCACGGCCGAGCAAGCCGCCGCCGAGTTGTTGGCGCACCTCCAGTGCGTCGCCGATGCGATCCGGACACGGTTCCCCTCGCCACTCGTCTCGGTCACCGCGGGTGTCGACAGCCGGGCGACGTTGGCCGGGTTGCGGCTCGTTACCGATCACGCCAGGTACTTCACCTACACCCGCCATCCGACAACACACGCCCGTCAAGCATCCCACGACGTCGACTGGTCAGCAGAGCTCTCCGACGAGCTCCAGGGCAAGGCGCTCGCCAGCGGGATCAAAGCCGACGCCGTCGACGTGTCCGTCTCGCTCGCGCTGGCCGCAAGGTTCGGACTGCGTCACGAGGTACTCCAGCTCGGGCCTGGCCACGACCGGTGGGAGCTCAACACCTACCACCGGCACCAGTCCGCCGCCGTCAGCGCCTACCAGACGATCGCCGACCCGGCCGCCGACGCGCATATCCGATCGAATCTGCCCGAGATCGGTCGCTGCTTCTACAAGACGAGTCGCAAGGTCACCGACGAGCCGAACAGTGGAGCGATGATGACCGACGTGTACCTGCGGCCGAGGCGGGCAGCGCTCCCGGTCGAAGTGGAACTCGAGATGAGTGCGGCGTTTGACGACTTCCGTCAGGCAACCAGCTTCTCCAGCGCGTCGCAGCTCCGATCAGCCCTCGATCTCCAGTACTGGGAGCACCGCATGGGCGCGTGGCACGCACTGGTGGCGATCGAGTCGGACCCGGCGTTCGAGACCTTCTCGTTGTTCAACTGCCGCCGCATCCTGGACGCGATGCTCGCTGCACCCGAGCCGGATCGCGCTGCCGGTCGAGTTCTGCACGAACTGATCACGATCGCCTGGCCCGACCTCATGGAGATCCCGATCAACCCACGCACACCGGCAGCCACAGCGTAGGGCGGCCATCAGAGCCGCGGGTAGCCTCACCGATCGTGCCAACGGAGGACCTTCGATCGTTCCCGCTCGTAGCGTGGCTGGATCGGCGAAGTCGGCTCCAGCGGCGATGTGCCCTTGCTGTGGTACTCGTCTACCTGGGCTATCGCGGGCTGCACTTCTTGGCGGGGGCGCTGCTCGACCGGTGGTGGTACGCCGAGCTCACCGACGCTCCGGTGTGGAGCAGACGCTTCGGCGCACGGTTGACGCTGATCGCCGTCGCCGGTGTCGTCTCGCTCGCGGTAATGGTCGTGTCGAATCGGCGGGCGCTGGCCACCGATCCGCCCGAGGGGCAGAAGACGTTTCGCCCGATCGCGCTCGCGGCGGCTCGCCTCGGACCGTCGCTGAGCTGGCTGGCCTACTTGCTGCCGTTGTGGTTCACCGCGCTCATCGCCCGAGCGGCGGGCGGATACTGGCAGGAATGGCTGATGTTCACCTCGGCCGAGGATCTGGACGTCACGACGCCGGTGGTCGGCTACGACCTGAGCTTCCACCTGTTCCGTCTGCCGTTCCTGTCGGCGGTCACCGCGTGGTTGATGTCGCTGCTGATGGTCACGTTGATCATGGCCTGGGCCATCTTCTTCTTCCGGGGGGCAGTACGGCTCCCCATCCGGGGGCGGCGGTCGTCGCCGCGAGCGGTCGCCCACTTGTCGGCGCTCGGGGCCGCGTGGCTCGTCGTGCGCGCCGTCGACTACTGGTTTGTGAAGTACCCCTCGTTAGCTTCGAAGCCGGAGGGTCGCTTCCACGGCGCCGGCTGGGCACTGCTGCACAGCGCAGGTGTCGCCTATCGGCCCCTGGCCATCGCCGCCATCGCCGGAGCCGTCACCCTGCTGCTGTTCGCGTACCGGCGGCTCGGTCCGGCATGGCCGGCAGCGACGCTTGGCACGGTGCTGATCACTCACCTCGTCGTCGTCGTCGCACTGCCGACCCTGCTCCAACGCACCGTCGTCGCACCGGCCGAAGCGGAACGTGAGAGCACCTACATCGCACTCAACCTCGCCGCGACCAAGGAGGCTTACGCGCTCGCGGAGGTCGGTACGTCCACTCGTGTCCTCTCCACGGACGGCGCCGCCTCGCTCGACACGGAACGACTGCCGTTGTTCGACACGGATCAGCTCCCTGCCGCCTTCCAGATCCTCCAGGGGAGCCGTGGCACACGGGTCGGTGACGTCGATCTCGACCGCTACGACCTCGACGGGACCACGCAACCGGTGGCGATTGCCGTGCGCGGCCTCGCCCGCACCGAACTTCCCGAGCACGGCTGGGTACAGGAGCATCTCGTCTACACCCACGGAGAAGGTGCGATCATCGCGCCGGCCGACGACGTCAGCGAGGCTGGCGTCCTCACGTTCCTCGATCCCTCGAGCGACCTCGGTTTGGAAGAACCCGCGGTGTACTTCGGAGAGGGAAGTCCCGGGTGGTACGCCTTCACCGGAACCAAGCGAACCGAGGTTAACGGCTCGGTCTTCGACGGGACCACCGGAGTCCCGGTCGGTTCGACGTGGCGCCGGCTGGTCGCCGCGCTTGCCCTGCGCGACTACAACGTCGCCGCGACGTCGGAGTTCACCAGCGACACGCAGTTGTTATACCGCCGCGACCTGCGCGAGCGGGTGCACGCCCTGGCACCGTTCCTCGCACTCGACGGCGACCCGTATCCGGTGGTGGTCGACGGCCGAATCGTCTGGCTGATCGACGCCTACACCACCTCGACGAACTACCCCTTCGCCCAGTTCGCGGATCGGTCCGGTCTGCCCCGAGCGACCGAGGTCGGCGAAGTCAACTACCTCCGTCGGGCAGCTCTGGTGACCGTCGACGGCTACGACGGCAGCGTGCACTTCTACCGCACGGCAGCCGGCGCCACCGACCCGGTGCTGCAACTCTGGGACCGCATCCTTCCCGGACTGTTCGAGGACATCAGCACGGTTCCCGCGGAGGTCGAAGCGCACCGTCGATTCGGGCACGACCTGTTCACTGTCACCACCAACATGCTCGCCCAGTACCACGTCGACGACGCCGAAGCCTTGTTCTCGGGCACCGACTCGTGGATCGTGTCGCCGTCGGCAGGAACCTCGGCAGAGGATCCGGGCAAGGGTCCCGCCGCGGCCGTCACGATGCTCGCCGGATCGGAGGCCGGCGCGGACTGGGTGAGTTATCGCACCTACAGCCCGGGTGCCGCCGGGAACCCCGCCTCGGGGCGAGACGAGATGATCGCGATCGCCGTGGGTGACAACGACACCGGTCAGCTCGATCTGGTGCGACTTCAGCTCGACAACGGAGAGCAGCTCACGAGCCCACGCGTGGCGCAGAGCCTGATCGCGTCCGACTCCGACGTGTCGCAGCTGTTCACGTTGCTCAACAGCAACGGCTCGAAGGTGTTCTTCGGGCCGATGACGCCGATCCTCGGCGACCGCTCGTTCGCTTGGATCCGGCCTGTGTTCGTAGTCGGTACCACCGGGACCGCGACACCGCGCCTGCATTCGGTCCTGGCGGTCGTCAACGAGCGCGTCGGCATCGGCACGACGGCCGAGTCAGCGGTCGTCGACGCCCTTCGACGTTGAGCTACGACGCCTCGTAGGCCGCGAGCACGTCGTCGATCGGGCCGTCGGCGGCCACCACTCCGTCGTCGATCCAGATCCCGCGATCGCACGACAGGCGCAACTCTGCCGCGGAGTGGTTCACCATCATCAGCACACCCGCCGAGGCCTGGAGTTCGCGCATGCGCTCCATTGACTTCGCCCGGAAGTTCTTGTCCCCGACGCTCAGCGCCTCGTCGATCAGAAGGATTCTCGGTTTGACGGCGGTGGCGATCGCGAAGTGCAGCCGGGCGCGCATACCCGATGAGTACGTCCTCAGCGGTCGATCGATTGCCTCACCGAGCTCGGTCCACTCAATGATCTGCTCAGCGACTCCATCGACGTCGTCCCGTCGGACACCGAGAGCCAGCAGCCCGAGGCGGATGTTCCGGCGACCGGGTGCACCCGGCAAGAGAGCCGCGTTCACTCCGAGCAACTTGGGTTCGTCCGATACCAGGATCTGCCCCGACGTGGCGGGAAGCAAGCCGGCCAGGGCTGCCAGCAGTGTCGACTTCCCCGACCCGTTCACCCCCATGACACCGACCGATTCACCTTCGCGGATCTCGAACGAGACACCGCGGAGCGCCCGGACGACACTTCGCCCGCTGCCCTTGCGGTTGACAATCCGCTCGCGCAACGCCGCACGACGGTCCTCGAACACCTCGTAGTTCAGATGCAGGTCCTCCACCCGAATCGCTACGCCTCCGAGCTCGCGGGGTACCCGCTCGATCGCCGGCGCCGCGGCTAGCTCCTGCGCCACCAACGCCTCGGCCCGCTTTGCGCGCCGATACGCCTTCCCGTACTCGGACGCCGGGTCCTGCCGCGCCAGCTCCTCCAACTCGGCCATGCTGGTCATCAGCCGCGCCCGTAGCTGGACTCGGCGGCAACGAAGAAGCGAAAACCGACAATCAACGTGGCGAGCGCCACGATCACGAGCCGAAGCAGTTCCCCACCGCTGACGGGGGTGCCCAGGAAGACCCAGCGATATGTATCGATCAAGGCCAGCAATGGGTTCCATTCAATGATCGTGTGGACCCAGCCCGGACCGTCAGCGGCACGCGATCGCACGTCGAACATGACGCCGGAGGCGTACATCAACAGCCGCATCAGGAACGGAATGATCTGTTGGACATCGCGGAACATGTCGTTCAGCCGGGCGGTGAAGAAGGCCAGTCCCAGGTTCAGGGTCGTCTGGAGAAGGATCACCAACGGCAGCAACAACCAACGCTGGTGCATCCCCTCACCGGTCAGCATGGCCACGGCAGCGATGATCGAGAGCTCGAAACCAAACGTGAGCAAGTGGCTGAACACCGACGAGAGGGGCAGGACCGCACGAGGGAATCGCACAGATCGCATCAGTCCTGTGTTCGACGACACCGCACTCGCACCACCGCTCATCGCAGAACTGGTCAGTCGATAGACGAACACACCGATGACCAGCCACAAGATGTAGTTGTCGATCCCGCGGCTGGAGTTCAGCAGGATGCCGAAGATGACGTAGTACACCGCCACCGACAACATCGGGTTCCCCAGGTGCCAGACGTTGCCAAGCAGGGTCGCTTGATGCGACGTGCGCAACTGCTCGATGGGAAGGGCGGCGATGAAGTCGCGCTTTTCCCACATACGTCGGAGATACTCAGGGGTGGCCGGTACCGCGTGGAGTTCCTGCAACGGTGAGCCGACGGCTACCAACGTTGACGAGTCAGCGCTGGCCGGCGGTTCCTGAAGCACGCCTGGAAGGCTAGCGATCCGTCCGGCGACGTGAGGGCCAGCGGGCCGTAGCCTCGATGGAGTGCCTCTGCGTTTGAGATCAAGCCGGCGCGCACCGACAAGTATGTCGATGCGATTCCGCGTGTTGCTCGCCTTCTTGATCGCGCTGAGTGGGGCGATCGTCACTCGGCCGCCGGCAGTCGGCGCTTCGGCCGACGGGGTCTGCCTCCCGGCAAACGGACTGATGACGATCAACACCGCCGACGGCTTGCTGCGCGGCACGGTACGTCTGCCGTCGTCGGTCACGGTCCAGATCGGCACCGGCGATGTCGACTGGAACCAGCCCTCCCTCGACACGCAGTCGGCGCTGCTCTTCTACAGCCTGAAGTGGCTCGAGGAACTCGTGCGTGGGTACCGACGCACGGGTGATCAGCGCTACCTCGCACGGGCGGTGCAGATCTCGTTGGACTTCGCCGCCGACAACCCTCCCGCCAGCGGGCCCCGTCCGGCCGAGGCCTGGTACCCCATGTACGCTGGCCAACGGGCGACCGCGTTGGCCTGTGTCGCGTCGGCCAGCGGGGACACCCAAGTTCGCAGCGCCCTTGCGTCGCATGCACAGTGGCTCGCGGGACAGGCCGGAGCGATCGCCGACTGGAATCAGGCCCTGCCACCGTACCTCGGCCTGCTGATGGCAGGCTGCGAGCTCGACAACGCCGACTGGCTGGCACAGGCACGCGACGGCTTCAGCCGCCTGATCACAACCATGATCGACGCCGACGGGGTGCTGCTCGAACAGGCGCCCGGCTACGGACGCTTCGTGTGGGAGCAGTGGGGGAACGTGGAACGCCAGCTCGAGGTGTGCGGGCAGGCGCCGATTCCCGAGATCGCGTCGCGCCGGGCCGCCCTGCTCGAATGGCTGGCCTGGATGAGCGCACCCGACGGGACGACCACCCCGATCGGCGACAGCTTCACCACGACCGAGGCCCCGACACCCGAAGGTTCTCCCACCGTCTACACCGTATCGCGGGGTACGGCAGGGGAGCCGCCCACGGGAACCCAACGGGTGTTCCGGGGCGGCTACGTCGTCGGCCGCAATAGCTGGGAGAACTTCGCCGACTCCACGTACTGGACGCTGAGGTTCGGCCCGGGCCGGGACCTGCATGGTCATGAAGACCACACCTCGGTGACGTTCTGGGTCGAGGGACATGAGGTGCTCATCGACTCCGGCCACTCCGGCTACCGCGACGCCGGCTACCGGGAAGCACTCCGTTCGGCGGAGGCACACAACGTCCTGCTCCTCCCCGACACGCCGTTCCGCCTCCGCCAGCCGACACAGTTGGTCAGGTCGGCCACCGGCGACGGGTGGCGGTTCGACGAGGTTCGCGACCAGCCGTACGCCGCGCCCCGGACCCGTGGGGTGCTCGTGTTGCCCGACGACGGTGTCATGGTCGTACATGATGCCGCCACCCGTTCCACACCGGGGCCGTTCGACCAGCTGTGGCATCTTCCGCCAGGCTCCCGTGTGCTGCGCTCCGAACCCGGTTCGGTCGTCGCCCGACACCCCTCGGGCAACGTCGACGTGCACATCCTCCAGGTCCCCCTACCCGGCCAGGACGTTGGCTCGACATCGGTCGTCGAAGGCCAGACCAACCCACCCCTCGGCTGGTTCTCGAACGCCGACGGCCATCGGACGCCGGCACCAGTCGTCCGGATGACACGCACCGGTACCGCGTTGAAGATGATCACCGTCATCACGACCACACCGGTCGGCGAGCCGGTCACCGCCACAGCACGGCCGGTCGACGGCGGTTGGATCATCGATCTCGCCACCGACCTCCCACGCTCGATCGGCGTCGGTGTCGACGGCGCGATGCGCCTCGGAGCGCCCCCGCCACAGGCAATCATCACGCCCGGCGCGCGACGCTGCTTCCCCGTCACCGGCAACCCCGGCGACGCCGCCATCATCAACCTCACCCCCGTCCTCGCCCAACACCCCGGCCACGGACAACTCCTCTCCTCCGACGTCACCGACACCCCCACCGCCTCCAACGTCAACTACGACACCGGCACCATCGACCCCAACATCGCCATCGCCCCCATCGGCACCGACGGCCACGTCTGCTACCAAAACGCCAACCTCACCAGCGTCCACCTCGTCGCCGACCACCTCGGCACCATCCCCACCGACGCCTACCAACCCGCCACCCCCAACGCCGCACCCCAACGCGTCCTCGACACCCGCCTCGGCTGACGCGGCCGATCGAGGCAATCGGTCAGAGCGAACAGTCTGCTGGGTAGGGCAGCGAGCGCGGAACGACGACCGACGTCCCGGCGTGAAGGCCCCAGACCCGCACGTCCGACTCCGCGGGCCGGCGGGGGATGAATCGGCCACCCTCGTACTCGCCGAACGGGGTCACCGAGCGCAGCTCGGCGACGATGCCGTCGACGCCGACGCGGCCGAGGGCCTGCCGGGAAGGCAGGGCGAGTTCGTCCCGGCACCCGCCAGCGCTGTACGCGATGACGCCCGGGAAGTCTGCGGGCCTGCTGTCGATACCAATGCCCTCAGCGGTGTACAGGCGCGAGCCACCACCGTACGTTCGCCAACCGCTGAACCTCAACGTCGCCGGATCCGTGCCGCCAAATGCGGCACAGAACGTGGTCCAGCGGTTGTACCAGCACACGACGCGCTCGAACGGGTATTCGAACCTGGCGTAGTCGATGTCGTCGTAGTAGTACGGGTCGCCGGGCTCGCGGTTCGGGAACTCGTAGGTCTCGTCGCTGCTGGGTGGCCCGAGCGTCTGGCGGACCACATCGACCACCGTGCCAGCCTCGCTGCCGAAGCCGGCCGTACCAATACCGTCGCCGCGCAATACGGTCGTGTTACCGTAGACCGTCGAGGGGTCGGTGGGGTTCGGGAACCAAGCCAGCACGTCGACCACGATGTGGGCGCTTCCGAAGGCCTGGTACATCGAGACCTGGCCGCTGTTCCCCACGGGCACGATCACGGTGTTCGCCTGTGTCCGGCCTGGCACGGCATTGACGTTCGACGCCTCCGGTTTGGCCTGCCCGGCCGGGTACACAGTGACATAGGTCGCGTTCGTCGGCTCGGTCACGGCGACACGCAACGCGACCGCTCCGGCGTCGGCCGGAACATCCGCGCGGCCGGCGACGACCACGTCGAGCACCTGGCCACCGTTGATCGCGCGGTACCCCGAGAAGCGACCGTCGACCGTATGGCCGCCGATCCGCGTATCGGCGACACGAGCAGGAGCGATCGCGGCCATCGGGGTGCCCGGCGCGAAGTACCCGAGCACGTCGACCACGGCGTGCGCGTTGCCGTGTGCGTTGTACACATCGATCGCACCGCCGGCGAGCGGAACGATCACCAAGCCGGGAACGACGGTTCCGGCCACAGCGTTCACGTTCGACGCCGTGGGTCGTGACGACCCGGAGGGGAACGCTGTAAGGAACGTGGCGGCGTCCGGAGCGACTGCGGTGAGGTTCACGGCGACCGCGGTCGCTCCGGTAGGCACCCCGGCCCGGCCGGCGACCGGCACGCGACGCACCTCACCAGCCCCGACGGCGCCGGCCCCGCTGTGTGCCCCGTCGACGGTCGGTGCGCCCGTGCGCGTGTCGGCCAACCTGGCCGGACCGACACCGGTGAACCCGTCGGCAGGAAACCAACCGAGGACGTCGACGACGACGTGCACCGAGCCGAACCGGTTGTAGACGTTGACCAATCCATTGTCGCTGGGATGGACAGGCGTCCGGCCGGGACCGGTCGGCCCGCCGTAGCCCACCTCGACGACGACCGTGTTGGCGACTGTCTGGGCGGCCTCGGCATTGAGATTGGATGCGGTGCTGCGCGGCGAGGTCGCTCGATACACCGTGAGGAACGTGGCTGCCGACGGCTCCGTCGCCGTCACGTTCAGGACGACGGCGCCAACCCCCGTCTCCGGGACCCCACCCCGGCCAGCCACCGGGAACGTGAACACCGCTTCCTCACCGACCGGACCCATGCCGCGATATCGACCGTCGACGGTCGTCCCGGTAGCACGCGTGTCGACGATCCGGGCGGGCGTCACAGCGTGCAGTGTCGGCAGGTCGATGGGTTCCGCCGCAGCCGCCCGTGTCGGTACGGGCAGCGACACCGTGACGGCGAACAAGGCCCACACGAGCGTCCGCGCTCCCGGTGACATGGATGCACACTAACTTCCGGCCTGCGCTCACGCCGGTCAGGAGCTTCGTCGGAGCGACCTCGCTCTGCGGCGCTCGCGCACCTTGCCAAACATCTCCGCGACCGCGCGGCATTGGGACGAGTTACCTTCGGCACTTCATCGCTCAGAACATCAACATTTCATCGCCTAGGACCTCTGTATATCATCGCCTAGGAGTAGGATGGTGGGGTGGACACGGTCGATGTCGTGGGTCAGGCCTACCAACCCCGCCTGATCGATGCCGCACTCCAGGAGGCTCTCGGCACCGCTGGTTGTGTCGTGCTCGAAGGTGCCCGCGGCACGGGCAAGACGATGACGGCACTGAATGCTGCCGAGTCGTACGTGTTCGTCGACGAGCCCGAGTCGCAGCTGATGCTCTCGATCGCTCCGCGGGCGCTGCTCGATGGCGCCCGGCCTCGGCTGCTCGACGAGTGGCAGGTCGCTCCCGAGTTGTGGAACCTCGTACGCCGCCAGGTCGACGCCGCGCCCGCCAAGGCCCAGTTCATCCTCACGGGTTCAGCGGTGCCCGCCGACGACGTGACCCGCCATACCGGAGCAGCACGGTTCCTACGCCTGCGCCAACGAACGCTGACGTGGTGGGAGAAGCTCGGCCGCGGACCGCGCCCGGTGAGCCTCTCGGGTTTGTTCAACGAGGACCGCCCCGAGACGGATCTCGACGCCGGCTCCGACCTCGACGAGATCATCTCGCTACTTCTTCTCCCCGGTTTCCCGGCGATGCTCGACCTGTCCGCGTCCCGCGCCGCCGCGGCGCTGCGTGCCTACGCAGACGAGATCGCACGCACCGACATTCGCCGTCTTGCCGATGTTCGCAACGACCCGACCGTCATCACGCACCTACTGGAGTCGATCGCCCGCAACGTGGCGACGATGACGGCCTATACAACGTTGGCCGACGACGTCCGAGTGGTCTCCCCCGACATCCGCGCCAGCACCATCAGCACTTACGTCGCCCTGCTCGAGCGACTCTTCGTCGTCGAAACCCAGGCAGCCTGGACGCCCAAGCTGCGCTCCCGAGCCCGGGTGAGAACGTCACCGAAGCTGCACCTGGTCGATGCCGCCTTCAGTGCGGCCGTGCTGGGTGCCGATGCCAACCGGCTCCGCCGCGACCTGGCAACCCTGGGGCACCTCTTCGAGAGCGCCGTCACGCACGACCTCACGGCACTCGTGCTACCGCTCGGTGGCTCGGTCCGGCACTACCACGACTCGGGCGACCGAGAGATCGACGCGGTGATCACGCTGCCGGACGGCCGATGGGGCGCAGTCGAGATCAAGCTCGGCGGGCTCCAGGTGCAGCCCGCCGCAGTATCGCTCGCCAACGCCGTCGCTCAGGTGGACGCAGCAGCCAGTCCCCCAGCATTTCGGCTGGTCGTCACCGGTACCGGGCCGACCTTCGCCCTTGACGATGGCACCATTACGTGCCCGCTGACGGCACTCGGCCCGTAGGGCGGGCTGGCTCCTCGGCTCCCGGATGATCGGCTCAAGGCACAGAAATCCGTCGCTGGGGGTGCACAACCGATAACCTCGACGCCCGAGTCCACCCATGGTGTGGTGAGCGGACGCGCCCGTGGCGCGGGAGAGGTACCGATCAGACGACGAAGCGCCCTCGGGGGCACGCCCAAGCAACTGTACCGGCCCATCATGGGCGGGTTCTTGCTACTCGCCGTCATCTGGTTCCTGTTCATCCTCGATACCGCCGCCGACAACAACGTCGGACACGGCTTCCAAACCCTCGGCCGCGGAGTGCGTGGCCTCCCCTCGTTGCTCACCGACACCGACGGATACGTGAGCTGGTGGCGCTGGGTCACCGAAGCTGAAGGCTGGTCGAACGTGCTCGCCAACACGGTCGACCACGTCCAACTCGTTGCTGCCTCGATGGCGATCGCGTCGGTGGTCTCGATCACCCTCGGCGTCGCGATCCACCGTGTCCGCTGGCTGCGCGGCCCGTTGCTCGGTGCGGCGTCGGTCCTGCTCACCATCCCGTCACTGGCGCTGTTCGCCCTGTTCATGCCCATCGTCGGCATCGGTGACCGGGGACCGATCATCGCGCTCTGCCTCTACTCGGTACTGCCGATCCTGCGCAACACGGTGATCGGGCTGGAAGACGTCGACCGGGCCGTGATCGAATCCGCCAAGGGCATGGGGCTCGGGCCGACCCAGCGGCTGCTGCGCGTCGAATTGCCGCTCGCCTGGCCGATCGTGCTGACCGGCATACGCGTCGCCACGCTGCTCAACATCGGCATTGCTGCGATCGCCCCCCTGGTGGGTGGTACCGGCCTCGGTGGGTACGTCCGTGACGGCCTGCAACGGTTCCCCGACGTCACGTCGGTCGAACGAATGTGGACCGGCGTGATCTTCACGATCGCGCTCGCACTGCTCGCCGACCTGCTGTTCACGCTGCTCCGACGCCTGACCACCTCGAAGGGCCTGCGCTCATGACCACCGCACCATCAGCTTCGCCAACGGCCGCGCCGCGGCTCGCCCCCGCCGACGCGCCACGCACCATGATCCGCCTGGAAGCGGTCGGCAAGACGTACCCAGGCAGCACCGTGCCCGCCGTCGCCGACCTCGACCTCGACATCCCCGAGGGCGAGATCCTCGTACTCGTCGGGCCGTCCGGGTGCGGCAAGAGCACCACATTGCGACTGATCAACCGGATGATCGAGCCGACGACCGGCCGCATCATCTTCGACGGCGAAGACGTCACCACCGTCAACCCCGATCTGCTCCGGCGGCGCATCGGCTACGTCATCCAGCAGATCGGCCTGTTCCCCCACCAGACGATCGCCCAGAACGTCGCCACGGTCCCCAAGCTCTTGCGCTGGCCGAAGCACAAGATCGATGCCCGCGTCGATGAACTGCTCGCGTTGACCGGGCTCGAGCCGTCCGCCTTTCGCGACCGGTACCCCAAGGAGCTGTCCGGTGGCCAAGCACAGCGCGTCGGGGTGGCCCGGGCGCTCGGCGCCGACCCCGAGGTGCTGCTGATGGACGAGCCGTTCGGAGCGATCGACCCGATCACACGCGACCGGCTGCAGAACGAGTTCCTGCGGCTGCAGTCCGACCTGCGCAAGACGATCGTGTTCGTGACCCACGACATCGACGAGGCGATCAAGATGGGTGACCGGATCGCGATCTTGCGCGAGCAGTCACGTATCGCCCAGTTCGACTCACCCGAGCGGATCCTCGCCTACCCGGTCGACGACTTCGTGAGCGATTTCATCGGCTCGGGGGCGACCCTGAAGGGCCTCAACTTCGAACGGGTACGCGATATCCAGCTGTCGAACAACGTGCCGGTCGTCAACGCCGACATGCCACGCGAGGAAGCACAACGCTTGCTCGACCAGTCCGAAGAGAAGTGGATGTTGATCCTCGACCGCGCCCAGCGGCCGGTGCGCTGGGTCAACGCCGGCCACCTCGCCAACGCGACGGTGCCACTCGACAGAACCGGGCTCTCGGTCGTCGCCAAGGTTCAGCCGAACGCCACGCTGCACGATGCGCTCGAGGAGCTCTTGCGGTCGAGCGCCGGCCAAGCCGTCGTCGTCGACGAACGCGACCACTTCCTCGGCATCTTGGACGTGGAACAACTCGCCGACGTCCTCAAGCGCATGCGCGCCGAGGCGCGCAAACACTACGACCAGCTCGCAGCTGCGCAGTCGGCGCCCGACACCACCCGCCCCGACACACCCAGCAATGTGGGCGGCTGACCCGACGATGGCCGACACGGCGACCGACTCGGTCGAGCACACCGACGCCGACACGAACGGGCGACGTCGCGGCACACGACTGCTCGCGTCGAACGCCGGCCTGTTGATCACCCCGCTGATCGTGATCGCCGGCGCGGTCGCCCTCTACGTCAACTACCAGAACGCCGATCGCACCTTTTCCGATGAGCGCGCGCTCAATTGGAGCCGGAACCTGCGTCCCCAACTCGAACAGCACGTGTCGATCACGATCTGGGCGACCTTGTTCACGCTCTCGATCGCGGTCCCGCTCGGCGTGCTCCTCACGCGCCCCGGCTACCGGCGCCTCAGCGCACCGATCCTTGCCGTCGCCACCTCCGGGCAAGCGATCCCTGCGTTCGGCCTGCTCGTACTCGCCTACACCTGGCTGGGTCGTGGGCCGTGGACGACCGTGTGGGCACTGACGCTGTTCACACTGCTCCCCGTTCTTCGCAACACCATCGTCGGCCTCGACCAAGTGAACCGCTCGGTGATCGAGGCCGGCCGCGGCATGGGCCTTACACGCGGCCAGGTGTTGCGCCACATCGAGCTTCCGCTGGCGATCCCCGTGATTCTCGCGGGGGTCCGTACCGCCTTGGTGATCACGGTCGGCATGACCGCGCTCGCCTATCTGATCGGCGGCGGCGGGCTCGGCGGGACCATCGGGGCGGGGATCAACCTCCGCCGCGACCTGGTCCTGCTCACGGGTGCGGGCCTCACCGCACTCGTCGCGCTGACGGTCGACTGGATCGCAGCGCTCATTGAGAGGGCGCTCAGGCCACGTGGCCTGTGAGCGCGACGCGGCCCGACCGGGCCGCGTCTGCTGGTGCGCGCCTCTCGCCATCCACAACCAGAGGGCATCAGCCCAAAGGGAGAAGAAGCAATGAAGAACCTACGTGAACATCGCATGCTGGCGGCCAGTGTCGCCACGCTCGCCCTCGTGGCGGCGGCGTGCGGCGGCGACGACGATGACGGAGCGGCCGATACGCCACCCCCGCCGGCCGAGACCACCGTCCCCGACGGTGCCCCCGACACCGGCGGCGAGCAACCGGGCGGTGACCCGGCCGAGTGCACCACCGCGCTCGGCCCCGACGCCTCGGTGAGTTCGCTGGCCGACCTCGACTTCTCGGGGCTGACGGTCAACGTCGGCTCGAAGGACTTCGTCGAGCAGTTCGTACTCGGCCAACTCCTGATCGTCGCCCTCGAAGCGGGCGGTGCGACGACCGTCGACAACGTCAACCTGGGCGGCACCAACGTCAACCGGGACGCGCTGCTGAACGGCGAGATCGATGCCTACTTCGAGTACAACGGCACCGGCTGGACCGTGCACCTCGGCAACGACGACCCCAGCTTCGACAGCACCGAGCTGACCAACGACACCTGCGTGGCCGACCTCGCCGAGAACGGCATCCGTTGGCTCGGGGTGTCGCCGTTCAACAACACCTACGGGTTCGCCACCTCCGGGGATAGCCCTGCCGCCGGCGTCGACCTGCAGGGCATGGCCGACTACATCGCCGACAACCCCGACGCTGTCGTCTGCATGGAAGTGGAATACCCGAACCGGTCCGACGGCCTCGTGCTGTTCGAAGAGCACACCGGCTTCGTGATCCCCGACGGCCAGATCGAGATCCTCGACTCGGGGGTGATCTACGACGAGACCGCCAGCGGTAACTGCACGTTCGGCGAGATCTTCACCACCGACGGCCGCATCGTGTCGCTCGGTCTCGATGTCGTCGAAGACCCCGGCGTGCACATCATCTACAACGTCTCGCTGACGATCGGTGACGACCTGTACCAGCAGGCTCCGGAAGCCTGGCAGGCCGTTGCCGACACCATCTTGCGTCCGCTCGACGACGACACGATGGCCGAACTCAACCGTCAGCACTCCGAGGATGGCCTCAGCGCCCGTCAGGTCGCCGAGACGTTCCTGCGCGAGCAGGGGCTGATCGACTGACCCTGCTACCGCAGCCGGGATAGCCGGCTGCACGATCGTGGTGCCGGCGGGTCGGGGTTGAACCGCCCGCCGGCACCGCGCGATCGGCTCAGGGCTTGATGCGTTGGGATTCGAACTCGAGGTCGTGCTTGACCATCATCGCCACCAGGTCGGGGAAACTCACCTGGGGCTCCCAGCCGAGCTTCGTGCGCGCCTTGGTGGCGTCGCCGATCAACAGGTCGACCTCGGCCGGGCGGAAGAACTTCGGGTCCTGGCGTACGTACGGGCGCCAGTCGTCGATGCCCACCTCGGCGAACGCCCGCTCGACGAGCTCCTCGATCGTGTGCGTCTCGCCGGTGGCGATCACGAAGTCGTCGGGCTCGTCCTGCTGGAGCATCATCCACATCGCCTTCACGTAGTCGCCGGCGTAGCCCCAGTCGCGCTTGGCGTCGAGGTTGCCGAGCACCAACTCGTGCTGGAGGCCGAGCTTGATCCGGGCGACCGCGTTGGTGACCTTGCGGGTGACGAACTCGTAGCCGCGCCGCGGCCCCTCGTGGTTGAACAAGATGCCCGAACAGGCGAACATGTCGTAGCTCTCGCGGTAGTTGACGACGATGTCGTGCCCGAACACCTTGGCGCAGCCGTACGGGCTGCGCGGGTGGAACGGGGTGGCCTCGGTTTGCGGGGTTTCGCGCACCTTGCCGAACATCTCCGACGACGACGCCTGGTAGAAGCGGATCGGGTTGTTCTGGTGCCCACCCACCATCCGGATCGCCTCGAGCATCCGCAGCACGCCGAGCCCGGTGATGTTGGCCGTCAACTCGGCCTGGTTGAACGATAAGGCGACGAAGCTGATCGCCCCCAGGTTGTACACCTCGTCGGGCTGTACCTGCTCGAGCGCAGCGACGATCGACGGCAGGTCGGCCAGGTCGCCCGGCACCGGCTCGATGAACGGCATCTCTTCGAGCACCGTGTTGATCCGCGGATTCGACTGCCCTTTGACCATCCCGTACACGTCGTAGCCCTGGCTGTGCAGGAACTCGGCGAGGTGCTGGCCGTCTTGGCCAGTGATTCCGGTGATGAAGGCGCGGGGCATGAACTCTCCTGTTGCGAAAAGGCCTCTTGCGAAAGGGCCACGGAAGCCTACCGAGGCTGCCGCACCCCGCCTGCACCCAGCCGCGGTGGGGTTCTCGGGCTCAATCGCCGGGGCGAACCCGGTCGAGCCAGCCGAGCAGGATCGCGATCGCGCGGGGGTCGTGGCGCAGGCGGTGGCCGGCCCCGGGCAGCAGCGACAGCTCGGCCGAGCCGTGGGCCCCGGCCAGCTGGCGGGCGTCGGACGTGGGCACGCTGTCGTCGTCCTCACCGTGCATCACCAGCATCGGCCGCGGGGCGAAGCGCTGCGCGGCGGTGACGGGGCGGAACCGCCGGAACGCCCGCGACCACTCGTCGAGCGAGCGCGGGTAACCGGGTGTACGGATCGCCCCGATCTCGCGGGCGTGCTCGAGGAACCGGCGCGGATGCTCGGCCCAGTCGTCGAAGTCGGCGCGCGGCGACAACAGCGCCGCCGCCACCACCCGCGGGTCGTCGGCGGCGACACACACGGCCAGCGAGCCGCCCGTGTTCGTTCCCACCAGCACCACGCTGCCGACACCGGCACGGCGGAGTAGATGATCGATGGCCGCGCGCAGGTCTTCCACCCACCCCTGCAACGAGAAGTCACCGGTGCTCGTGCCGGTACCGCGGAAGTTGAACGTCATCGCCGGGTAACCGACCTCGAACGCGATCCGGTCGACCAACTCCGGGAACGTGCCTGCCGAACGGCGTGCGTCGAGTGGGCCGATCGGGAAGCCGTGGCACAGGATCAGTGCCGGCTGGTCGTGGGCGACCGGCGTGCTCGGCACCTGGACGTGACACGCCAGCTTGAACCCGCCGCTGGGGAACGAGTCGTCCATGCCGTGGCCCGCCGCCAGCCGGCTATGCCCGCGGCTTGCGCTTGATGCGGCGCGAGCGCGGCCCGGCCGGCGAGTAGCCCCGGTTGCGGGCCTCGGCCAGCGTGTCGGGGCCGAACTGAATACCGACACCGGCGGCGACGATCTCGTCGATCACCGCCACATCGGTCCACGCGTCGAGGTCGTAGACGAGCTGGGTGCGCTTGTCACCCAAGAACCGTGCGTGCTCGAAGCGGATCGGCCGTTCCATAGTGCCGTCAGGATACGCCGCGGGTGGTTGAGCTGGACGAATGTCGGGCTACAGGAGGCGTTTGACGGCGCTGAGGATGCCTTGCTTGACGGCCGAGCGGTGGGCGCTCTGGCCGCGGGCCGCGAGCACCTGGTCGCGGTGGGCGAGGTACCACTCGTAGCTGTCGACGAACATCTGCTCGTTCGAGTACTCGGGCTGCCAGCCGAGCAGCGTCTGCGCCTTGGTGATGTCGAAGTACATCGAGCGGCCGTACATCAGCGCGTGGTAGGCACCCAGCGGCGACACACCGATCGCGCTCGTCGCGTTCATACCGGCCACCGCCGCCCGCATCGGCACCGAGCGCACCTTCGACCCGGTACCGGCGTGGGCGCACAGGTGCTCCAGCACCGACCGCATCGAACCGAACTCGGCCGCCCCGCAGTTGAAGTCGTCAACGCCCGAGCGGACGCCGGGCCGGTTCCCGGCCAGGATGCAGGCCGCGGCCAGGTCGTCGGCGTGGACGAACTGGTACACGTTGTCGCCCGCGCCCAGCACCGGCACGTTGCTGCCCTCGCGAATCCACTCGAACAGGATCTGGAAGATGCCCAGCCGGCCGAACCCCAAGATCGTGCGCGGCCGCACGATCGACACGTCGAGCCCGTTCGCCGCGTACTCGCGGCACAGCTGCTCGCCGGCCAGCTTGGCCGCCCCGTACGACTCGCCGGGGCTCGGAGGCGTCAGCTCGGTCACCGGGTTCACCCGCGGCACGCCGTAGATCGCGCTCGACGACGTAGAGACGACCTTGCCGACGCCCTGGCGACGCGCCGCTTCGAGCATCGTCAACGTGCCAGTGCGGTTGACGCTGTCGAACAGCGCGTGGTCGCGAGCCAGCGGCACCTGGGCCACGTTGTGGTACACGACGTCAACGCCCCGGCACGCCGCTTCGACCGCGGCTACGTCGCGGATGTCGCCCTGCACCAACTCGACCTCTGGGTCGTCGGTGGGGTTGAGGTCGAACACGCGCACGGTGTCGCCGCGGGCGACGAGCTGGCGGGCCAGCAGCGACCCGAAGTAGCCCGAACCGCCGGTGACGAGCACGGTAGTCAACGCGGCACCTTCAGGTGGCCTACGTCGATCGACCAGCGGATCGAGCGGCGCATGCCCTCTTCCAGGTCGATCTGCGGGTCGTAACCGAGCGTGGTGCGGGCACGCTCGACCGAGCAGGCGATGTTCTTGTCCATCTCACCCAGCACGTGGATCTTCTGCTGGTACAGCCCGACCCGCTGGAGCGCTGCGTCGACCGTGTAGGCGAACGGGCCGGCTACGGCCGGCAACCGCATCCGCCGGTGGGCACACGGGATACCGGCCTCTTCCAGCATCGCCTCGACCGTGTCGACGATTTCGTTCATCGAGTACGGGCGGGCATCGGCGACCCAGAACGTGCGCCCCGGCGCGGCCGCGTGCGTCGCGCACAACTCGATGCCCTGGACCAGGTTGTCGACGTACGACATCGAGCGCATGTTGCCGCCGTCGCCAACGATCGGCGCCTTGCCGTCGCGCACCATCTCGAAGAACAGCGTCTGGCGCGGCGGCTGGAACGGGCCGTAGAACCACGGCGCCCGGACCAGCGTGGTGGCCAACCCGAACCGGGCGTGGAACTCGCCGACCAGCTCCTCCATCGCCTGCTTCGAGCGGCCGTAGCCGAGGTACGGCTGGTACGGGCTCGACTCGTCGAAGCGGTGCTCGCGGGTGGGGTTCGTGCCGATCGGCGAGTTCGACGACATCACCACCACCCGGGCGGCCTGGGCAGCGAGCGCAGCTTCGAGCACGTTGCGGGTGCCGTCGACGTTGATGGTCTGGAAGTCGGCCATCTTGCGCGGATGGATCACGCCCGCCAGGTGTACGACGACGGCGTCGCTCGCTCCCGCGGCCCACTTCCCCACCGCGGCCTGATCGCGCACATCCCCCTCGACCACCTCGACGGCCGAGCCGTAGCGGGCCCGAACGGCGAGCGCCTCGCTGGGCAGTGCCAGCGCGCGCACCTGACGCCCGTCGGCCACGAGCTGGTTGAGCAGGTTCGTGCCGAGCCAGCCGGCGCCACCGGTGACCAGCCACAGGTTCTCCGTGTTTCCGGTGGTTTCGACAGGCTCAACCACCTTGACGGGGTCAGCCATCGTCGGGCTCCTCCAGGAGGTGTTCGGCGTTGCGGTGGGCGACGGCCATGATCGCCCCTTGCGGGTTCACGGTCGGCGCCCCGCACAACACGCTGGCATCGTTCACGTACAAGCCGTCGGCCCCCTTCACCCGGCCCCACGAATCGACCGGGGCGTGCGCCACCTCACCCATCGGCGTCGTGCCCGCCAGGTGCACGGTCATCAGCGCCAGGTCGCCGCCGGTGCGCGTGGCGAGGAAGCCGTCGAGCTCGTCGTAGCTGTGCAGCACGCCCGCCCCCCGGGCACTCACCACCAGCCCGGTCGCACCAGCGTCGAGCAGACACCGCCCGAGCACGCGCAGCCCGTCGAGCAGCTCGCCGACGCCCGCGCGGCCGACTTTGAAGATCACCAGCGGGTCGCGCACCCCGGGCACGGCCAGCACGCGGCCGCGACCTGACGCGTTCGACGTGTAGTACGTGGCCATGTTCTGCCAGCCGCTGTCGATCATCTCGCGGGCGGCGGGCAGCTCGGCCAGCGACATCGCCAGGTAGCCGGGGCTCGAGATCGAACACCCGAGCTGCACGCTCGGCCCGAACTCCTTCATCTGGTGCACCCCGACGCCCATCCCTGCATGGTTGACGGCGTCGGGGAAGATCGCCGTGATCTTGGCCATCGGGTGCATCGCCAGCGACCCGCCCACGTGGCGGCGGATGCCGCTGCGCTGAAGCAGGGCCGGCGTCTGGATCGCCCCGGCGGCAACCACCACCCGGTGGGCACGCACCGGCGCAGCCCCGTCGACCACCAGTTCCCACACGCCGCCGCGGCGCCGCAGCCGGGCGACGCGCTGGCCGGCCCGCACCTCGGCGCCTGCGGCGGCCGCCCGCGGGAGCAGCGTGCGGCTCATCGTCTGACGCTCGACCCCGGCATCGGACGCGGCCATGAACCGCGGTGTCGCCGGAGCCGCCCACCCCTGCGCCCCCGCGCCGTCGGCCAGCCGCTGCGACGCAGGCGACACCTCACCGGCCGTGCCGATCGTGACGGCCGCCTCGACTGCCTCGGCGTGGTGATCGAGCGCGTCCGGGTGGAAGCCGTCGACCCGGAACTCGGCCCGCCAGCGCTCGGCCACCTCGCCGGGCAGCCGGTGGTACAGACCGGAGTTGACCTCGCTGCCGCCCCCTACGCAGCGCCCCTCGGCGAACGCGACCGCGGGCGTACCGATCGCAGCCTGCAATCCGCCCGACCGGTACCAGTGCTCGAGCTGGCTCATCGTGAACTGCGGGCGCCCCTCGGTGCGTGTGTCGGGGCCCTCCTCCAGCACCACCACCGAGCGCCCGGCCTCGGCGAGCCGCCACGCGGTGACCGCGCCGCCCGGCCCCGAACCCACCACCGCCACGTCGAACACGGCGCTCACGCGGCCGCCTCGCGATCGTCGGGCCGCTCGCCCGCGTCGAGCGCCAGCGCGGCATACGACACGAGCGAGTCGACGAACCGCACGAAGTCGCGCAAGCGGCCGATGCGGCTCGTGCCCCACCGAGCCAGCACGTGTTCCACGGTGGCCTCGTCGGCCGCCGCGAACGAGCCCCGCGAGCGAGCGATCACCTCGGCCTGAAACAGCACCGACAGAGCGTTCGTGCCCAGCGCGAGCACCTCGTTCATCTGCCGGTGCTGGCGTTCGACGAACCCGAGCACGGCATCGATGTCGGTCGCCGGCCCGGCCCACCGGCGAGCGGCGACGCCGGCCACCCTCCGGATCACCGGGCTGCGCCGTGCCGTGAGGGCAGCCAAGGCACGGCTCGCGGGCGGCATGGTCGGCGAGCCTACCGGCGCGGCGTTCGCGCCATCCGTGTGGCGCTCTGCCCGGTCGGGCAGAATCACCCGGTGCTCGGCCCGATCATCCGCGAGGCGCGTCCCAAGCAGTGGATCAAGAACGTTCTCGTGTTCGCCGCGCCCGGCGCGGCGGGCCTGCTCGACGACCCGCACTACATCTGGCGGTCGGCCGTTGCGTTCGCCTGTCTGTGCCTGGTGGCCAGCGGCACGTACTACTGGAACGACATCCTCGACGTCGACAAAGACCGGTTGCATCCCACCAAACGCAACCGGCCGATCGCCAGCGGGGCGCTGCCGATCGGCGTCGCCCAGGCGATCGGCATCGCCCTGTTGGCCGGCGGCATCGCGCTCGCCTGGGTGCTCAACTGGCAGACCGGCCTGGTGGTGACCGGCTACGTGGCGCTGACGAGCACGTACAGCACGGTGTGGAAGCACGTCGCCGTGCTCGACCTGGCCGCGGTCGCGCTCGGGTTCGTGCTGCGGGCGATCGCCGGTGGTACCGCCGGCGACATCGCCCTCAGCCGGTGGTTCTTGCTCGTCACCACGTTCGGGTCGCTGTTCATCGTGGCCGGCAAACGCTTCGCCGAGATGCAAGAACTCGGCGACGGCGCCGGGGCCACCCGCCAGATCCTCGACCAGTACACGCTTGGCTACCTGCGCACCGTGTTGGCCGTCAGCATCGGCGCCACCATCGTCACCTACTGCTCGTGGGCGTTCGAGGTGCGCGAGCGGGCGAGCAGCGACTGGCCGTTCTACGAACTGTCGATCGGGCCGATGCTGACCGCCCTGCTGCGCTACAGCCTGGTGCTCGAACGCGGTGGAGGAGGCGCCCCCGAAGAGGTGTTCCTCGCCGACCGGGTACTCCAAGCCCTCGGGCTGCTGTGGCTGGTGTGTTTCGCCCTCGGCGTCTACGTGTAGTCCGCGTACGCGGACATTGCGCAATGTAAGCGTACCTTGACTTTGCGCAATGTCAAGGTACGCTAACTTCATGATCAGCACGCCGACCGAACTCGGGGGGGCCATCCGCTGCGCCCGCAAGACGCGCGGGTGGACGCAGGCTGAGCTTGCTCAGCGGTCCGGTCTCGCCCGCCAGACCATCATCCGGATCGAAGCCGGCAACATCCGCACCGAACTCCTCGCGGCGTTCCGGGTACTGCGGGCGCTCGAGCTGGCGGTCGACCTCGTCGAGGTCCCGCCGATCGGACGCACGGTGATCGACGACATCCTCGACAGACTCACCACCCGTGAGCCCTAAGCAGCTCGTCACGCTGATCGACGGCCGGCGCGCCGGGCTGCTCTCGCAGGACGCGCACGGTCGGATGGCGTTCGACTACCACGGCGACTATCTCGCCGACCGGTCGACGACCCTCCTGTCGTTATCGCTCCGTATCGACCAACGAACCTTCTCTCGCACCGAGATCACGCCAGTTGTCACTGGACTGCTCCCAGACAACGAAGACGTCGTCGAGCGATGGGCCCGGCTATTCGGTGTCCGCTCGGGCAACCCGTTCGCACTGCTCGCTCATGTCGGTGCCGACGTGGCCGGTGCGGTCCAATTCGTGCCCGAGGATCGCCTCGACGAGCTCGCCACGGGTGGCCTCGATCCCCTGTCGACCACCGACATCGCACAGATGCTCGCCGAGCTGCGCAGCGACCCCTACACGTGGCAGCAGCAGGCCGGCGACCGCGCAGGGCACTTCTCGCTGGCCGGCGCACAGGTGAAATTCGCCCTCCACCACTCCCCCGACGGCTGGGCCCGGCCCTACGGGCGCATCCCCACCACGCACATCGTCAAGCCCCCGATCACCGGCATCAGCGACCACGACCTCAACGAGCACCTGTGCCTTCAGGTCGCCAGCTTGCTCGGCCTTCCCGCGGCGGCGAGCGAGATCGTCGAGTTCGGCGACGAGCGGGCGATCGTCGTCGAGCGCTTCGACCGCACGCGAACTCCTGACGGCGAGGTGGTCCGCATCCACCAGGAGGACATGTGTCAGGCGCTCGGCGTGCCGCCGATGATGAAGTACCAACGCGACGGCGGCCCCGGGCCAGCTGCGATCGCCGACCTGCTCCGCGAGCACAGCAGCTCGCCCGAGGCCGACGTCGAACGGTTCGCCCGGGCGCTCGTGTTCAACTGGGTGATCGGTGGAACCGACGCCCACGCCAAGAACTACGGGATGCTCCTACGCGGCCGCCAGGCCCGGCTCGCCCCGCTGTACGACCTGGCCACCGCCACCGTGCTGCCCGAGTGGAACCCACACCAGTGGGAGCTCGCCATGCGGGTCGACAAGAAGGGCAAGTTCAAGTACATCACCCGCGGCGACTGGGAGCGCATGGCCCGGCGACTGGGCGTGCCGTTCGACCTCGTCCGCGACACCACCACCGAGTACGCCGCCCGGATCGGCGACGCGATCCAGACCGCCGCTCAGTCTCACGTCCTGGCGATCAACCCGGCCTTCGTCGACCGCATGACCGACGCCGTCACCACCCACGCCACCGACGCCGCCCACCGCCTGACGTAGGCACAGGACGGCCCCAAGCACCGGGCCTGTGACCTACAGGATGTCGTCTAGCGGGGCTTGGGGGCCGACTGCGCCGATCGCTTCGAAGTAGGCGAGGTGGGCCTCGACCACGTTGACCGCGTCGACGTCGTCGAGCAGGTCGACACCGCGTTCGGCGGCTTGGCCGAGCAGGTAGGCCACCAGCGCATCCTCGGTGATCAGCACGTCGCGCTCGATCGTCTGGCGTTCGTCGGTGGGGCGGTCGGGTTGCAGCCCCTGCTCGTGCAGCCAGTGCAGGTGGGCGAGCAACAACTGCTCGACCTCGGCCGGGGTGAGCCGGGCCTGGCTGGCGGGCGGCAGCCGGTCGGCGACGAAGTCGACCGCCTCGTCGATCAGGTACACCGCTCGCGGGGCCACCGCGTCGAGCCGGTGGGCCTCACGCCCGATCGTGCCCGCCGCGATCGCGAACACCAGCACCGCAGCCACGGCGGCGAACACCCAGATCACGCAAGCAGCCTACGGGCCCGGGCGATCCACGCCCGCGGCCCCCGCCGCACGAACCCCACGAGCCGCGTGGCGAACCCTCTGGTGGTTCCGGTGGTTCCGGTGGTTTCGACAGGCTCAACCACCTTGGCCGCCTCATCGGTGGTTGAGCCGGTCGTTACCACCGCAGCGACGGCGTGTTCGGCGGTGATCCGGCCGACCGAGGCGGCGAACACCGAGTCGGCCAGATCGGCGGCAGCGCCTGCGTCGAGGCCGCGCAACCCGGCCACATGGGCCCACACCACACGGTCGGCAGCGGTGCGCGCGTGCACCAGTTCCATCGTTGCCCGGTTGGTGAAGTCGGCGACGTCGACCGGCTCGCCGTCACTCAAGTCGGTCTCGTTCAAGCGCTCGCGCGACAGCGGCGACCCGAACCACGCCTCCAACCCGGCGTACATCTGGTCGCCCCGTTCGAGCACGTCGGCGTAGCCGAGCGAGTCGACGCGGGCGCACGCAACGGCTGCGGCCGCGGCCGGGTCGGCGATGAACCCGTCGAGCGGCGCCAGTGGGTGGCGACCGAGCAGCAACCGGGTGGTGAGGTTGTCGGCCTGGTGTGCGGCGGCCGGGTCGGACAGGAACTCCGACAGCGGGCGCTGGGCGTGCTTGGCCGCCGGGTACGGCTCCCACAGGTCGTGCATCCACTGCGGCCACGACCTCCAGAACGTGTAGTGCGACAACAGCCGCGCCCGCGGCTCGCGGACGACACACACCACGTCGGCGGGCACGAAGGCGTCGAGGATGGTCGGCAGCGACCAGTGGCCCTCCATGTAGTCGTAGCCCTGGAGTTGCTCGGCGGTGCCGAGGAACACCGGTTCGCGCACCTCGTCGAGCCGCTCGAAGGCGCCGAACAGCATCCGGTCGAACGACCACGGCACCGTCTGCTCGGTGGTGTAGTAGGCGGCGAAGGCAGCCCGCACCGACGTGCCCGCCGCCTTCGGGAAGTGCAGGTAGGCCATCCGTTCGCGCACACCGGGCACGTTACGCGCAACGAGGGAGTGCTGGGCACTCCCTCGTTGGCTTGAGTTGACTGAAGAAACCGCTCGGCACACTGAGCGCCCGCTGGTGCGGGCACCCACCGGAGGGACGAGATCCGGCGGAGCGATGCGGCAGGGGTTGGCGAGGATTCGCCAGGCTGTCCAGCCTGCTGGCCTAGCGGCCAACCACCTCCAGGGTCCCGGAACAACTACCAATCATGTGTGTGGACCACCTCCCTTCTCTGGTGGCACGAACCGTAGCGCACCGAAGATGGGAGGCAGATCACAGGTTTCCGCTGCTCAGATGCCGATTCGCTGGGCGAGCAGTTCGCGGTGGTAGGTCGGGTCGCCGAACAGCAGCTCGCTCGACTTGGCGCGCTTGAAGTACAGGTGGGCCGGGTGCTCCCAGGTGAAGCCGATGCCACCGTGGATCTGGATGTTCTCGGCGGCCGCGTGGAAGTACGCCTCCGACACGTAGGCCTTGGCGAGCGACGCCGTCGACGGCAGCTCGTCGTTCATCTCCGAGGCGCACCACAGGCCGTAGTAGGCGGCCGACTTGGCCGACTCGACCTCGAGCAGCATGTCGGCGCACTTGTGCTTGATGGCCTGGAACGAGCCGATCGGGCGGCCGAACTGGACGCGGTCCTTGGCGTACTGCACGGCCATGTCGAGCACGAACTGGGCACCACCGACCTGCTCGGCGGCGAGCCCGACGGCAGCCAGGTCGAGCACGGTTTCGAGTACCGCCCACCCCTGACCCTCGGTGCCGAGCAGCGTGGCCGGGGTGCCGGCGAACTCGAGCTTGGCCTGCTTGCGGGTCTGGTCCATCGTGTTCAGGCGGGTCTTGGTGATGCCGTCGGCACCGCCGTCGACCGTGAACAGGCTGACCCCGTTGGCCGTGCGGGCGGCGACGATGATGAGGGCGGCGGTCGCCCCGTCGATCACGAAGCTCTTCGTGCCGGTCAGCGTGTACCCGTCGCCGGCCCCATCCGACGTCACGGTGGCTTCAAGCGTGATGCCGGCCTCGTCCCACTTGCCCGACGGCTCGGTGAACGCCAGCGTGGCGATGGTCTCGCCGCTGGCGATGCCCGGCAGGTGGGCGGCCTTGGCGGCCTCGTCGCCCGACTGGAGCAGCGTGTTGGCGGCGAGCACCACCGAGGCGAAGTACGGCGCGCACAGCAGCGCCCGGCCCATCTCCTCGAGCACGATGCCCAACTCGACGTAGCCGAAGCCCTGGCCGCCGTACTCCTCGGGGATGTGCAGCGCCTGGAGGCCCATCTGCTCGGCCATCTGCTGCCACACCGCGGTGTCGTAGCCGTCGTCGGTCTCCATCTGCTCGCGGACCGCCGACTCGGGGCTCTTCGCCTCGAGGAACGACCGGACCATGTTGCGCAGCTCTTCTTGCTCTTCGGTAAAGGCGAAGTTCATGCGGGCGAGTGTGGCGGGCTTGCGCGTATCCACTCAAATCTGCTTGTGTACACCTGTGGACACATCAGGGGTGCGTGAACTTCGCTCCGATCTCGCCGGCGCTGTCCGACGCGCTGCCGCCGGGCAACGCACGATCGTCACCCAGCACGGCCGCCCGGTCGCCCAGCTGGCCCCGCTCGACGAAGCCGCCCCCGGCATCGAACACCTCGTCGCCGCCGGCGCGCTGATCCCCCCTCGCCGCGTCACCACCTGGCGCGCCCCCGTCCCCGTCCCCGTCTGGAGCGGCGTCAGAATCGACCGCGCCCTGAAGGAACTCCGTGGCTGACAGTGGTGGTGGTGGTGGTTTCGACAAGCTCAACCACCGGGTCGGCCTGGGTGGTTGAGCTTGTCGAAACCACCCTAGGGAGCGGCGCGTGACCGTCGTGCTCGACACGTCGGCGCTCTTGGCGCTGGTGGTCGACGGGTCGCAGCGGGCGGTCGTGCTGGCCGCGCTCGCGGGCGACCCGGTGTGGTGCGCGTCGGCGCTGGCCCTCACCGAGGCACTCCCGGCGATCGACCGGCTCACCGACGAGGACGTGCTGCGCGCCGACCTGGAAGACGCCGTGCGGCTGGTGTGGGACCATCTCCACGTGGTGCCACTCGACCAACGCTGTCTCGACCGGGCCGCCGCGCTGTCGCGCCAGCAGCCCGTGCGGCTCACCGACGCGATCCATCTGGCCGCGGCCGAACGCCTGCCCGGCCCGGTGCGCTTCGTCACGTTCGACCCTGCCCACTTCGGCGTCGTCGACGCACTCGGCTTCGAGGTCGTGTCGGCATGACGCTGCCGCGGTTCGAGTACTTCATCCACCTCGAACGCCAGGTGTGGGAAGCGTTGGTCGCCGGGGATGCAGCCGCCGACACAGCGCTGCTCGACGACGACTTCGTCGGTGTCTACCCCACCGGCTTCGCCGGGCGCGCCGAGCACGTCGGCCAACTGGCCGATGGGCCCACGGTCGCCGCCTACTCGATCAACCGTCCGGTGCTGATCACCATCAGCGACGACGCCGCACTGCTCGCCTACGAGGCCCGCTTCCGGCGCACGCTCGACGCCGAACTCGAGACGATGTACGTATCGTCGTTGTGGTGCCGCCGCGACGGGCGGTGGGTCAACACGTTCAGCCAGGACACGCCCCGAGGAGGCCCCGTACCATGAGCACGCTCCACTTCCAGAACGGCGACGTCGAGGTCCACAAGTTGGTGGTCGGGCCGGTGGCCAACAACGTGTTCGTGGTGCAATGCCGGGCCACCGGCGACTCGGTGCTGATCGACGCCGCCAACGAGCACGACAAGCTGCTCGAACTGTGCCGCACGCTAGGCGTACGGCGCGTGCTGGAAACGCACGGGCACTGGGACCACATCGGCGCGGTCACCGAGATCCGCAACGCCGGCTACGAGGTGGGGGTCACGGCCGCCGATGCGCCGATGCTCAGCGAGGTCGGCTACGACGTGCTGCTCGACGACGCCGAGGTGATCGAGATCGGCCGCCTGCGGCTGCATGCGATCCACAACCCCGGCCACACGCCGGGTTCGATCAGCTTCCACGTCGCCGGCACTCCGCTGCTGTTCACCGGCGACACGTTGTTCCCCGGCGGGCCGGGCGCCACCAAGTTCCCGGGCGGCGACTTCGCCACCATCATCGAGTCGATCGAGCAGCGCCTGTTCACGTTCCCCGACGACACGATCGTGCTCCCCGGCCACGGCGACGACACCACGATCGGCACCGAACGCCCCCACCTCGACGAGTGGATCACCCGCGGCTGGTAACTCCGGCCGTCGTCTCGATACAACGGAGTGGCGGCTGCGCCGCGGGTGCGCCACTCGACGACCTGGACTCAAGGTGGTCGAGTGCCGCCGCCAGGCGGTGTATCGAGACCACGCTCCTAGCGGGGGTAGTGGCGGTCGCGGTCTCTCGCTCTGGCTTCGGCGAGGAGGCGGCGGGCGGCAGCTTGGAGGTCGGCGAGGAACGCCACCACCCAGATCTGCACCGCCACGATGATCAACACGCTGCCCATGATCAGGCTCGGCACGCGGCTGTGGTATTCGTCCTCGATCGCCCACAAGACGCCCCACCGCACCAGCAGCGCGAGCCCGGCCAGGAACGGCACCAGCCCGATCCAGAAGAAGAACCGGAACGGGTAGTACAGGGCGAAGCTGCGCACGATCGTCGTGGCCTGGCGGCCCACGAACTGGCCCATCGAGCGGGCCAGCCGCGACGGGCGGGTCTGCGGGTTGACTCGAATCGGCACCGACGTGACGCGCAGCCCCTCGGCGTTGGCCTGCACCAGCGTCTCCATCGTGTAGCTGTACTTGCCGAACACCTGGAGGCGCAGCGCGGCCGCCCGACTGATCGCCCGGAAGCCCGAGGCGGCGTCTTTCACGTCGGTGCCCGAGAACCGCCGCACCACCCACGACCCGAACCGTTGGAGGCGCTTCTTCAACGCCGAGAACTCGGCCACGCTTTCGATCGGCCGCTCGCCCACCACCAGGTCGGCACCCTCGTCGAGCACCGGCCGGACCAGGTCGGGGATGCACGCTCCCACGTACTGGTTGTCGGCATCGGTGTTGACGACGATGTCGGCCCCCGCCGCGAGCGCGGCGTCGAGCCCGGTGAGGAACGCGGCCGCCAACCCACGGTTGCCGCGGTGGCTGACGATGTGGTCGACCCCCAACTCGCGGGCCACCTCGACGGTGCGGTCGGTCGAGCCGTCGTCGATCACCAGCCACTCGACCACGTCGACCCCGTCCACCTCCCGCGGCAGGTCGGCGACGGTGGCCGGCAACGTCTCCTCCTCGTTGAAGCAAGGAATCTGAATGACGAGCTTGACCGGCACCCGCCGCAGGCTAGACGTGAGGCCCACGCGCAGGTTGGTTGCCGGGAATGGTTTCGACAAGCTCAACCACCGGAACGAATGGTGGTTGAGCTTGTCGAAACCACCTCGTCAGGAGGCGTAGCCCGACGGGGTGCCGGTGAGGACGTAGTTCTCGACGGCGGCGAGGATCTGCTTGATGTGGTCGTAGTCGGGGTCGCCGGGTGTGACCAGCGGCGGCGCCAGGCCGACCGACTCGCCGATCGCGCTGTTGTCACCGAGCCGGTCGAGCAGGCGTGAGAACTCGCCCGACGTGAGCGACGTGCGCATCGAGTCGCCGAGCACACCGGTGACCGACCCGAACGCCGACAGTGCTTCGGTGGTCGACACCTGCGACCCGAGCGCGGCCAGCAGCTGGCGCTGGCGCTGCATCCGCTGATAGTCGGAGTCGGCCTGACGCGACCGCACGTAGGCGATCGCCAGGCACCCGTCCATGTCGACCGGCCCGGGCCCGATCGTGGCCGGCACCTGGCAGCCCGACTGGGGCGGCAGCGGTACGCGCTGGGCGACGTCGAGCGTCACCCCACCCACCGCGTCGACGACATCGGCGAAGCCCTGCATGTTGACGAGTGCGTAGTCGTCGATCTCGATGCCGAGCGAATAGCCGATGCCCTCCGACAGCGCCACCGCCTGCGGCTGCAACCCGCCGGCGCCGTAGTGGGCGAGGAGATCCTGGCGGCCGTCGACGAACGTGAAGATCGCGTTCGCCAGCGCCTGGTGGGCGGTGAACCCGTTCGGGAACTCGGCCGCCAGCGGTGTGCCCGGTGGGAACTGGAGGCGGACGAGGTTGCGCGGCACCGACACGAGCGCGGTGCGGCCGCTGGCCTCGTGGACCGACACGACGATCATCGTGTCGGTGCGCATGCCCCAGCGGCCCGGCCCGGCGTCGCCCCCGATCAGCAGCACGTTGGTGATCGCGTTCGGGTCGGTGGCCGAGTCGGGGATGTACAGCGACTCGCCCGAGCCCCCGGCGAACACGTCGGCGACCATCGCCCGGGCATCGTTGGCCCAGTAGGCGGCGATCACGACCGGCACGGCGAACAAGGTGACCACGAGCGCGGCGATCACGGCCTTCACGCCGATCATCGGCGACCGCCGGAAGTAGTGGGCCACCTCGGCGACCGCGAGGTAGCGCACCACCACCAGCGTGAGGCACACCGCGATCAGCGCGGTGAGAAACCGCGGGTTGAGCGCGAACCCGACCATGTCGGCGCGGTTCTTGAACGCCCACGCGGCGAGCACGAACGGGAGGAACACGCCGAACACGGCGAGAACGATGCCGAGCAGCGGGCGTCGCCGCAGCGTCGGCAACCCGGGTACCACGATCGACCCGGCGAGTTGCAGCCCGGGCGACCCCACCGGAAGTTGGTGGCGGGCAACGTTCTGTTCGAACGCGGCCAGGCGGTCGAGCGCGCGGGTCGCGTCGTGGTCGTGGTAGTCGCTCATGACGGCCCGTCACGCTACGGCGTCGACCGCCCCTCCGCCCGGCACCCACCGATGACGAGTTGTGTCAGACACAACTCGTCATCGGGCCGCGGGGCATTTCACCTATGGCGGTAGTGCAAATACCTGACCCGACGCGTAGGATTTGCGGCGATGAGCGTGCTGTTCAAGGTCGACAACCTGCGGGCCCGCCCGGTGGCCGAACCCGGGGCGGTCCCCGAAGACGACATTCTCCGCGGCGTCGACCTGGTCGTCGGCGCCGGCGAGGTGCACGCGATCATGGGCCCGAACGGGTCGGGCAAGAGCACGCTCGGCACCACCCTGCTGGGCTCGCCCGAATACGAGGTCACGGCCGGCTCGATCACGTTCCAGGGCGACGACGTCACCGACTGGCCCGTCGACGAGCGCGCCAAGGCCGGCATGTTCCTGGCCTTCCAGTACCCGCAGGAGGTCGCCGGCGTGTCGGTGATCCAGTTCCTGCGCCAGGCCGTGTCGGCCCGCAAGGCCACCGACTTGTCGGTACTCGAACTGCGGCTGGCCTCGATGGAGTGGATGAAGCGGCTCGGTATGGACGGCGCGTTCGTCGACCGCTACCTCAACGAGGGCTTCTCGGGCGGCGAGAAGAAGCGCAACGAAATCCTCCAGATGGCGCTGCTCGAACCCGACCTGGCGATCCTCGACGAAACCGACTCGGGCCTCGACATCGACGCCCTGCGGGTCGTCGCCGAGGGCATCCGTCAGGTGCGCGAGGCCCGGCCCGGCATGGGCGTCGTGCTGATCACCCACTACCAGCGCCTGCTCGACGAGATCCGCCCCGATCACATCCACATCCTGGTCGACGGCCGGATCGTCGCCTCGGGCGGCATGGAGCTGGCCGAACAACTCGAGCGCGACGGCTACGAGGCGTTCCGGCCCAAGGTGGTTGAGCCTGTCGAAACCACCATGGGGACGCCCGAATGAGCGCCGACGTGGCAACGACCGGCTCAACCACCTTGGCCGTCGACTGGGCGGCCGTGCGCGCCGACTTTCCCGTCCTCCAGCGCGAGCTCGACGGGCGCTCGCTCGTGTACCTCGACTCGGGCAACACATCACAGAAGCCGCGCCAGGTGATCGAGGCGATGGACGAGTTCCTGCGCAACGAGTACGCGCCGATCAACCGCAGCGCGTACCGGCTGGCGGGCGAGGCCACCGAGCGCTACGAGGGCGCCCGGGCCGCGGTCGCCCGTCTGGTCAACGCCCGCCACGCCGACGAGGTCGTGTTCACCAAGAACGCCACCGAGGCGCTCAACCTGGTCGCCCAGTCGTGGGGCGCCAAGCACCTGGGCCACGGCGATGTGGTGGTGCTGACCCACCTCGAGCACCACGCCAACATCGTCCCCTGGCAGATGCTGCGCGAGCGCAACGGCATCGAGCTGCGCTGGGTACCACTCACGGCCGACGGGCAACTCGACCTGAGCGCGCTCGACACGCTGCTCGACGGCGCCAAGGTGTTCGCGTTCTCGGCGATGAGTAACGTGCTCGGCACGATCACGCCGGTCGCCGAGCTGGTCGCCGCAGCCCACCGCCACGGCGCGCTGGCCGTCGTCGACGCCTGCCAGTACGTGCCGCACAACGTCACCGACGTGCAAGCGTGGGACGCCGACTTCGCCGCCTTCAGCAGCCACAAGATGTGCGGCCCGTCCGGCATCGGTGCGCTGTGGGGCCGAGCCGAGCTGCTCGACGCCACACCCCCGTTCCTCGGCGGCGGCAACATGATCGCCGACGTGCGCCTCGACGGGTTCACGTCCGCCCCGGTGCCAGCCAAGTTCGAGGCCGGCACCCCACCGATCACCGAGGCGGTCGGGTTCGGCGCGGCGGTCGAGTACCTCGAAGGCATCGGCATGGCCAACGTGCGCCGCCACGAGATGGACCTCACCCGTTACGCGCTCGACGCCTTGCGCGAGCGCCACGGCGAGCGCATCACGCTGCACGGCCCCGACAACGTCGAGGTCCGCGGCGGCGTCATCAGCTTCACGTTCGGCGACGTGCACCCCCACGACGTCAGCCAGGTGCTCGACTCACGCAACGTGTGTGTGCGGGCCGGCCATCACTGCGCCAAGCCACTGATGCGGGTGCTCGGCGTGCCGGCCACCACCCGCGCCAGCCTGTACCTGTACAACGACCGGTCCGATGTCGACGCCTTGGTCGACGCGCTCGACGGCGCCACAGATATCTTCGGGTACTGATGCCCGGCCTCGACGACCTCTACCGCGAGATCATCCTCGACCATTACCGCTCACCGCGCAACCGCGGCGAGCTGCCGGTGCCACCGGCCCGCCACGCCGAGGGCCACAACCCGCTGTGTGGCGACGAGGTCACCGTGTTCCTCACGGTCGACGATGTCGACGGAGTACCTACGGTCACCGACGTCAAGGTCACCGGCCAGGGGTGCTCGATCAGCCAATCGTCGGCGTCGATGATGTCGCAGGCCGTGAAGGGCAAGCCGGTCGCCGACACCGAGGCCTTGTTCCACCGGTTCAAGACGCTGATGGGCGTGGAGGGTGCCGACGGAGCAGGCGACGGGCGGGGCGACGTCGAGTTGGCCGAAGACGACGTGCGGGCGCTCGGCGACCTTGCCGCGCTCCAGGGGGTCGTCAAGTTCCCGGTTCGCATCAAGTGCGCGACACTCGCCTGGAACACGCTCGACCAGGCGCTCCACTCGGCCGTCTGACGGCAACTCGATGAGCGAACCGGTCGCCGTTCCCGAGCCGGTCGACACCGGCGCGATCGAGACGGCCCGCGAGCGCGCCGGGGCGGCAATCCGCGACCTCGGGCACGCGTTCGTCGGTCGGCACATGTCGGCCGAGCAGATCGACCGGCTCAGCGATGTGCTCGAGGGCATCAGCGCCGAGCTGTGGCCGGGCGTGCCGCGCCGGCGCGGCATCCGGTCGCCAGGCGACGACGACTTCGCCGAGGGGCGCATCGACCAGGGGTTCAGCGACCGGCCGGTGTCGGGTGCCGCGTCGCCGTGGGGCCTTGACCTCGACGTGCATCGCCGCGGCGACGGAATCGAGGCGTTCGTCACGCTGCGAGCTGCCCACGAGGGTGCCCCGGGCCGGTCGCACGGCGGCATCGTCGCCGCCTTGTTCGACGACGTGTTCGGGTTCGTGCTCGGCGTGCTCCGCCAGCCGGCATTCACCGGCGAGCTCACCGTGCGCTACCTCGCCCCCACCCCGCTGCACCGACCGCTCGTGTGCCGCGCCCGGCTGGTCCGTCGCGACGGCCGCAAACTGTTCGTCGAGGGCGAACTGGTCGATGTCGAGACCGAGCAGGAAGTGGCCCGCTGCCATGCCCTGTTCATCGCCGTCAGCGCCGACCACTTCGTGACCCCCACCGCCGAACGCCCCGCCCCACCCGCCGAGTAACCTGGATCCACCGATCTGGCGGCTCGTTCCTCGCCGTCATCACGGTGAATCCAGGCTCGTCAACGCTTTGCGTTCAAGCGCCACGCAGGCTGGGCTTCACTGGCCGTGCACCAGGGCCAACGTGGACGCAACCGCCGTGGGCTGGGGCGACGCCGCCGAGCGGCCGCGGCGATCGGTGGATTCAGGCGAACGCGGTGACGGCGACCTCGCCACAGGTGGTCGAGTGCCGCCGCCAGGCGGTGTATCGAGACCACACCCACTACCGTCGTCGACGGTGATCAAGTACATCGGGTCGAAGCGGCGGCTCGTGCCGGTACTCAGCGACCTGTTCGCGCGGGCGGGTGCCACCACCGCGCTCGACCTGTTCACCGGAACCACCCGCGTTGCCCAGGCGTTCAAGCACGCCGGTGGTCACGTCACGGCCGTCGACAGCGCGCGGTACTCGGAGGTGTTCGCCCGCACGTGGATCGAGCTCGATGCCAACGCGATCACCCCGGCCCAGCGTGGCGAACTCGACGAGGCGCTCGCCGAACTCGATGCGCTTCCCGGAGTGGCGGGGTACGTCACCGACACGTTCTGCGTGCGGTCGCGGTTCTTCCAGCCGCACAACGGCGAACGCATCGACGCGATCCGCGAGGCGATCGCCAGCGACCACGCCGGCACGTGGCGCGAGCCCGTGCTGCTGACCGCCCTGTTGCTGGCCGCCGACCGGGTCGACTCCACCACCGGTGTGCAGATGGCGTACGTGAAGGAGTGGGCACCGCGCGCCCACCGCCCGCTCGCGCTGCGCCGCCCGGAACTGCTCGGCGGCGGGGGGCGCGCCGTGCGCGGCGATGCCGTCGCGCTGGCGGGCGCGCTTGGCCGCGTCGACCTCGCCTACCTCGACCCGCCGTACAACCAGCATCGCTACTTCACGAACTATCACGTGTGGGAGACGCTGGTGGCGTGGGACCGGCCCGAGCACTACGGCGTGGCGTGCAAGCGCGTCGATGCCCGCGAGCCCGACACGAAGAGCGTGTTTAACCGCAAGCGCGAGATGCCCGCGGCGTTGGCGGCCACGATCGCGGCCGTCGACGCGGACGTGCTGGTCGTGTCGTACAACGACGAGTCGTGGGTATCGCTGACCGACCTGCTGGCCATGTGCGCCACTCACCCGAGCGCCGAGCAGGTGGTCGCCCTGGCGTTCGACTCGAAGCGCTACGTAGGCGCCCAGATCGGCATCTACAACCCGGCCGGCGAGCGCGTCGGCGAGGTCGGGCGCACCCGCAACCTGGAGTACGTCGTCGTCGCCGGCCCAGCGGGCCCCGTGGCCGAGATGACCGCGCCGTACGCGGCCGCCATCGTTGCCGGCTGACATCAGCGGCCGATCGGCCGCCATACTTTCCTCGTGCCGAACCTCGTCGCGACCGCGAAGTCGACCTATGCCGCGGGCGCTCGCGCGGCAGGCCGGGGCTTGACCCGGGTCGGAGTGCTTCCTGAAGAGCCACCAGCGCGCTCGCGGCGTCTCAAGCACTGGGCGTACAGTCTCACCCGGGCACACGACTCGCTCGGCATCTCCGAACTCGACGTGCCGTGGTGGACGTACGGGGCGATCGACGCGGTCGAGGAGTTCATCACCGAGCGTCGCCACGACGGCGATGTGAACGTGTTCGAGTGGGGGTCGGGGGCGAGCACGATCTGGCTCGCCCGGAGGGTCAGCCGGGTCGACTCGGTCGAGCACCACCGCGGGTTCGGCGAGATGATCCAGGCCCGGCTCGCCGACGAGTTCCCCAACGCCCACCTCCAGATCGTCGAGCCGGTCACCTCGGCGAGCCCGGTGATCGGCTCGGCCAAGGAGGGCCATCGCGGGCTCGACTTCACCACCTACGTAGGCCATATCGACGGGGTCGCCGCCGAGTACGGCCCGTTCGACCTGGTCGTGGTCGACGGACGCGCCCGCGAGGCGTGCCTCGCCGCGGCGCTGCCGCATCTCTCCCCGGGCGGGCTCGTCGTGTTCGACAACACGATGCGCCGCCGCTACCGCGCCGCGATCGCCGCCTTGCCCGTCGCCGAAGCCCGCTACCGCGGCCTCACCCCCACGCTGCCCTACCCCGACCAGACCAGCCTCGTCACCCGTCGCTGACGCAGCACACGGTGCGGACCGGTTGCGGCACGGGCCGAATACGATCGGGCCCATGGACATTCCAGCCGTCTCCGCGATGCTGGTGCCCAATCTGGTTGCAGGTTCCGCGTTGGCGTTCGCGATCGGTCAATGGTTCCGGCGACTTCCCCCGCAACGTCTCGAGGACGACGGCTGGCTGCTCGCCCTACGCACGTTCGAACGCGACGGCACCTGGTACGAGGAGCGGCTGCGCATCAAGGCCTGGAAGGATCGTCTGCCCGAGACCGGCGGGCGCTTCGGTGGCGTCTCGAAACGTTCGCTCCCGACGGCGTCTGACGGCGGCTTGATGTTGTTCATCGCCGAGTGCCGCCGAGGTGAACGAACGCACTGGATGTTCGTGGCGGTCTCGCCCGTGTTCGTGATCGTTCACCAGGATCGCACCGGCCTGGCCCTGAGTTCAACGGCAGCCACGATCAACGCCCCGTTCATCGCCGTGCTGCGCTACAACCGGGCACGCATCGCGGCCATCCTCCACCGCCGCAACCGCCGCTGACCGGCTTCAGTCACGCTTGAGGTCGGTGATGGCCCCGTTGCTCGCTTGTACCAGTGCGGTGGGGGCGATCGCGAAGACGTCGGTCCAGGTGCCGGCGGCGGCCCACACCTCGTCGTAGTCGAGCAGGTCGGGGTCGATGAACACGCGCAGCTCGGTGGCGTGCCCGAACGGCGGCACCCCGCCGATCGGGAAGCCGGTGGCGACGCGGACGGCATCGGCGTCGACCCGGTGGCACTTGGTGCCGCCCGCAGCCGCAGCGAGCTTGCGTTCATCGAGCTGGTTCTTGCCGCTCACGTAGGCGAGCACGATCGAATCGTCGACGCCGAAGATCAGGCTCTTCACGATCTGCCCGACCTCGACGCCGATCGCCGCGGCCGCATCGGCCGCGGTCTTCGTGCCCTCGGGGAACGAGACCGGCGTGATGTCGAGGCCCAGCCGCGACCCGGCGTCGACCACCCGCTGCACGTTGGGATGCACGCTCACAGCGCGAACAGGTCGTCGAGGGCCGACTTGGCGGGGGCCTCGGCGACGAGCTCTTCGGCGGGCACGAACGCCGCGTAGCCGTCGCGTTCGAGCACGTCGACGAGCTCGGGGCCGCCGGTGTTGACGATGCGCCCCTTCACCAGTACGTGCACCACGTCGGGCCGCAACTCTGTCAGGAGACGGCTGTAGTGCGTGATCGCGAGTACACCCAACCCGTCGTTGGTGAGATCTTCGACGCGCCGTGAGCAGTCGCGCAGGGCGTCGATGTCGAGGCCCGAGTCGAGTTCGTCGAGGATTGCGATCTTAGGAGCCAACACGGCCAGTTGCAGCGTCTCGTTGCGCTTCTTCTCGCCGCCCGACAGGTCGACGTTGAGCGGACGGTGCAGGAACCGGCGCTCGAAGTTGATCCGGTCGGCTTCCTCGCCGAGCAACGCCTCGAGGCCGTCGGTGGGGCGGCCCCGCGACACGAGCGCTTCGGTGAGCACGTCGTCGAGCAGCACTCCAGGCACCTCGGTGGGGTACTGCATCACCAGATGCAGGCCGGCCACCGCGCGCTGCCACGCCGGCAAGGCCAGCACGTCGGCCCCGTCGAGCGTGACCGAGCCGTCGAGCACTTCGTACCCCGGCTTGCCCATCACCACCGCCGACAGGGTGGATTTGCCGGCGCCGTTCGGACCCATCACCGCGTGCACCTCGCCCGACGACACGGTGAGGTCGATGCCGCGGAGGATTTCGGTGCCGTTGACAGCGGCTCGCAAGCCGCGGATTTCGAGCGTGCTCACGCGTGGTCCTCCTGACCGATCGTGACGAGGATGCGGCCGTCGACGACCGTGGCCGTGAACACGGGCACGGGCTGGGTGGCGGGCAACGTGAGCGCAGCGCCGGTGTGCAGGTCGAACGTGCTGCCGTGGCGCGGGCATTCGATCTCGCGCTCGTCGCACCACACCTCGCCGCCCGACAACGAGACGTTGGCGTGGCTGCACGTGTCGCCGATCGCGTAGACGTCGTCGTCGATACGGATGACGGCGACCGCGACGCCGGCCACGTCGACACGCTGGGCGGTGCCCGGGGCCAGGTCGGCGAACGCGAGGACGTCCTCGGTCACGGCGGTCATGCGGCACCGCCCAGGTCGAGCTTGGCGGCGACGCGGTCGCGCAGGTCGGTGATGGCCGACGACGACGGAAGCTGCTCGAGCACCTCGTCGAAGAAGCCGAGCACCACGAGTCGCTCGGCGACCTCGGGCCGGATGCCACGGCTTTCGAGGTAGAACCGCTGGTCTTCGTCGATCGGGCCGACCGTGGAGGCGTGGCTGCACTTGACGTCGTTGGTCTCGATGTCGAGGTTGGGCACGCTCTCGGCCCAGGCGCCCTCGCTGAGCGTCAGGTTGCGGTTGGTCTGGTAGGCCACCGTGCCCTTGGCGTTCTCGCGGATGCGGATCAGGCCGGTGTACACGCTGCGGGCACGGCCCTGCACGGCACCCTTGAACAGCAGATCGCTGCTGGTGTGCGGAGCGGCGTGGTCTTGGATGGTGCGGAAGTCGTGCATCTGCTCGGCACCGGCGAAGTACAGCGCGACCTGGCGGGTGCTGGCCCCGGGGCCGGTGACGCGAGCGTCGGTGCGCACGCGGGCATAGTCGCCGCCGAGTGCAACGGTGGCCAGCAGCACGGTGGAGTCGCGTTCGCCGCGGGCCTGCTGGTGCCCGATCGACCACGCCTGCTCGCTGAGGTCGTTGACCGCGAGATACGTGACACGGGCCGCGTCGGCCGCGCGGATCTGCACGACCGGCAACACGAGCGCAGGCCCGGCCGCAGCCGACTCGAACCGCTCGATCACAGTGACCTGAGCGTCGCTGCCGGCCTCGATGACCAGCCGCGGGCGCACGAGCGCACCGTCGGCGGGAATGCGATGGGTGATGACGATCGGGTCGCCCACCACCGCACCGGCGGGCACCGACACACGCACGGTGGTGGCTCCCTCGCGGTTGAGGTCGGCGAACACGTCGGGGGACGGCTCGTCGGGGAACAACTCCGGAACCTTGCCCGGGTCGGCGTTGACGGTGACGAGCGCGGCCCCCGTGTCGCCGGCCACCTCGGGGGCGTAGCCGACGGGACGGTAGCTGGCGAGGTCGAGTTCGCCGATCCGGCTGTAGCGCCAGATCTCCTCGTCGGTGGTGGGAAGCGTCACGCCGGCGGGCGCGGCCTCGGTCGCAGAGACGGACATCAGGACCCAATTCTACTACCGCGGTAGTGGTAATTCGGCGGGGCCGCCGAGACTGACCGACGAAGCGACTTGACCCGGACCCGGCTGTCGCTCTATTCGCGCCGGAACAGTCGCCGGAAGCGGCTCGGCCGACCGCTGCGCCCTCGCTCGGCGGCGACCTCGGCCTGCACGCGCGCACCGGCCGCGTTGACGATCTCTTCAGCCGCGTCGAGCAGCGCGGCCGCGCTGCCGTCGTCGAGCCCGGGTGGTTCGGGTGGGGTCACCGGGGTGACCAGCGACCCATGGGTCCAGGCCGCATCGGCGAGCCGGCGCTCGTAGCGGGCGCACCCGTCGGGGCACCGCCACGGAGCTTCGGGGGCGAGGTCGAGGTTGCACTTGCGCACCGTGTCGCCACTCGGATACGTACGGCTCTCGAAGTGCTTGCACTCCGTCCGCATCGGCATCCCGCTCACGATACCGACCGTCCAAATGACGAACTATGTCAGACACAATTCGTCATTCGATTCGTCATGGGTAGAGCGCGGCGATGTCGGGCAGGCCGCGGGCGGCGACGACGGTGTCGGGGTTGGGGCACGGGTTCTCGATCGGCACGGCGGGCACCCACGGCTGCGGGCACGGGCGGTCGTCGTAGGCCGCGACGTGGCGCGAGATCCAGTCGGCGGCGCCCAACGAGCCGAGCGGCCGCAGGTGCACGCCGTCGGCGTAGAACCAGCCGGTGGCCGTGGCGGTGTAGTGGTCGAAGTCCCACAGGCGCACCTCGGGGTAGTCGCCGGTGGCCAGCTTGGCCCGCAACGTGTCGTTCATGAAGGCGTAGTTCGTCGCCGCGGGGAACCCCGAGAAGTGATATGGCACGTCGATGAGCAGCGTCATCCAGGCGATGTGGCGGAACCCGCGCTGGCGGGCGGCCGCGATCACCTGGTCGAACTCGTCGGCGAAACCGGTGTGCCAGTCGTCGTAGCCGAGGCCGATCACGAGCAGTTCCTCGGGGCCGGCGGTAGGCAGGCTGAGGAGGTACGGCAGTGCGCTGACGGGCGTGTAGCCCTCACGGCCACGGCACGAACGTTGCACGAGGCGCCGGCACGAGTGCGTCTCGTCGACCACCTGGAACCCCTGCCAGGCCTCGGTGGTGCCGTTCCAGCGGATGCCGGCGAGTACCGAGTCGCCGATCACGGTGACCTTGCGGGGCGGCGGGAGCGGGTTGGTGGGTGGCGACTCGACCGGCTCGACCGGGCTGCCGGTGAACCAGCCGGTGACGTCGATGACGACGTGGGTGGACGCCAGCGCGTGGGCCTGGATACCGCGCTCGGACACCCCGACGATCGCCGCGTTGGCCACGGTCTGCTGCGCCGACGGGTAGTTGACGGTGGAGGTACCCGGCACCGGTACACCGGCCGCGGCCACTGCCAACCAGCCGGCGTCCTCGGTGGACGTGACGGTGACGTTCACGGCGAGCGCGGCGACCGCGCCATCGGGAGCGCCCAGCGTCTCCGCGTCGATGGGGAACTCGCGCCCACCGTTGTCCCACAGTCGGGGCCCACCGCTGGGCCGGGCCGCCTGGCGCGAGTCGACCATCCGGAACGGGTCGAGCGGCACGAACAACCCGTCGACAGACGACTCGGCCGACGGGCCGGTGACGTAGCCGAGCAGGTCGACGATCACGTGGTTGCCGTTGCGCGTGAACACGTTGAACCGCCCCTGGTCGACGGGCACGATCACCGCTGCCGCACGCGCTTGATTGATGCGGTCGACGTTGAGTACCGAGGCGGTCGGCCGGGTCGACCTGGCCGGGTAGGCCGTGAACACGTCGGGCCCGTTGGTCTGGTCGGTGGTGAGGTTGACGACCACCGCGCCAGCGTCGGCGGGCACACCGGCCGCGCCGGTGTCGACCGTGACCACGTCACCGGCGTCGGGTCGGGCGGTCGTGCGCGTGTCGACCAGGCGTCCGCCGGCAAGCGGCACGAAGCGCCCACGGCGGGTCGTCGCCCCGGGCGGCGTCTCGAAGTAGCCGGTGATGTCGATCACCACGTGGGCCGATGCCAGCGTGAACGCGGTGACCTGGCCGTCGCCGAGGCGCGTGAGCTGGAGGTTGGCGACGACCTGGTCGGCGCGGTAGTTGACCGTCGAGGCGGTGGGGCGCTCGGCACCGCCCGGATACAACGTGATGTAGCCCGGGGCGTCGGGGTGAACGGCGGTGACGGTGAACGCGGCAGCGACCGCGCGGGTGGGGACCCCGCAGCGCCCGGCGACGTCGACGGTCAGCTCTGCCCGCGCGTCGGGGGCGTCGACGGGCTGGGTCGGGTCGGCGCCGCGGGTGTCGAGCAGGCGGCACGGGCGCACCGGAACGAACCGCGTGCCGTCGACCGTGGCATCTGGCGGCGGAGGTTCGGCGGCGCCGGCGGGAGCCGGAAGCGCCACTGCCAGAGCTTCCACTGCGAGTAGCGCAGCGACTACGAGGAGTGGCTGCCGTCGGCGGCGTGCGCTGAGAACCATGGTCATCCTTTCCCGCTGAGCGCCCGGATGAACCGTGCCGAGGCGAAGTTCCGTGGGGTCAGCCCACCGAACCTTCCATCTGCAGTTCGATCAGGCGGCTCCACTCCACTGCATATTCCATGGGAAGAGTACGCGTAATCGGCTCGATGAAACCGTTGACGACCATGCCCATCGCCTGTTCCTCGGACAGGCCGCGGCTGCGCAGGTAGAAGAGCTGCTCGTCGGCGATCTTCGACACGGTGGCCTCGTGGCCGATCTGGGCGTCGCGCTCGCCGACCTCCATGTACGGCAGCGTCTTCGACACCGAGTCTTCGTCGAGGATCAGGGCATCGCACTGCACGTGGCTCTTGCAGCCGTGGGCGCCCTCGTCGACCCGCACCAGGCCGCGGTAGGTGGTGATGCCGCCGTCCTTGCTGATCGACTTCGACACGATCTTCGACGATGTGTTCGGGGCCGCGTGGATCATCTTCGCCCCGGCGTCTTGATGCTGCCCTGCCCCCGCGTAGGCAACCGACAACACCTCACCCGTGGCGTACTCGCCCACGAGATACACCGACGGATACTTCATCGTCAGCTTCGACCCGATGTTCCCGTCGATCCACTCCATGTGGCCGTGGTGCTCGACGCGGGCGCGCTTGGTGACGAGGTTGTAGACGTTGGGCGACCAGTTCTGGATGGTGGTGTACGTGACCCGGGCGTGCGGCTTGACGACGATCTCGACGACTGCCGAGTGCAGCGAGTCGCTGCTGTACACGGGGGCCGAGCAGCCCTCGATGTAGTGCACCTGGCTGCCTTCGTCGGCGATGATCAGCGTGCGCTCGAACTGGCCGGCGTTCTCGGAGTTGATCCGGAAGTACGCCTGGAGCGGCATCTCACAGTTCACGCCCGGCGGGATGTAGATGAACGAGCCGCCCGACCACACGGCCGTGTTCAGCGCGGCGAGCTTGTTGTCGCCGGCCGGGATGACCGTGCCGAAGTACTCCTTGACCAGCTCGGGGTACTCGCGCAGGGCCGTGTCCATGTCGCAGAACAGAATCCCCTGGGCGGCGAGGTCTTCCCGGTTCTTGTGATAGACGACTTCCGACTCGTACTGGGCGGTGACGCCGGCGAGGTACTTGCGCTCGGCTTCGGGGATGCCGAGCTTCTCGTACGTGCGCATCATCTCTTCGGGGAGCTCGTCCCACTCGTCGACCTGCTCGCCCTTGGGGCGCAGGTAGTAGTAGATGTCCTGGAAGTCGATGTCGGGCATGTTGACGGCGAACCACTCGGCCATCGGCTTGCGCTCGAACAGCTTGTAGGCCCGTAGGCGCTTGTCGGTCATCCACCGCGGCTCGCCCTTCCACCACGAGATCTGGTCGACGACGCCCGCGTTGAGGCCCTTTTCGGGCGTGAAGGCATACTCGACCTCGTCGGACCATCCGAGGTCGTACTTGGTCAGGTCGAGATCGAACGACGTCATTGAGGGCTCCAGCTCATCCGGGGGATTTGCACTACGGCCATAGTAACAATCCCCTTCCCCGCGCGCACCGGGGCCACGCAGGACGGGGTGCGGTCAGCCGGCGAGCGAGGCCGCAAGGCGCGTCCGGTGCGACGCCGCGGTGCCGTACATGGCGTCGTTCATCAGCGCTCGCTTCACGTAGCGGTGCATGACGTGGTCCCACGTGAAGCCGACCCCGCCGAGCACCTGCACCGCCTCGGTCGTCACGCTCGACGCCGTGTCGCCGCACTGGATCTTGGCGATCGACGTCCACTCCGACCAGCCGTTATCCACGCTGGGCAGCTGCTCGGCGGCCACGTCGAGGGCGACCGCGGCGGCCTCGATGCCCACGAACATGTCGACGCAGCGGTGCTTGATCGCCTGGAACGAGCCGATCGCGCGGCCGAACTGGCGACGCTGCTGCGCGTATTCGACGGCGATCGACGCGGCCACCCGTGCCACCCCGAGCGAGTCGGCGGCGGCGGCCAGTGCTCCGCGTTGCAGCAGCCACCGGTAGGCCGCGGCAGCGTCGGTGACGCCGCTGAGCCGCTCGGCGACCGTGCCGTCGAGCCGTAGTTCACCGACCGCCCGCGACCGGTCGACGGTATCGGTCGCGGTGACCGTGACGCCGCTCGCGTCGGCAGCGACCCGGTACCAACCGAGCGCACCCGCGTCGGTGGCGGGCACCACGACGACGTCGGCCGACGTCACGTCGGGCACGAACGGCACGGCACCGGTCAACTCGACGCGGTCGCCCACGGCCACCGCGACCACACCGAGCAGCCTGGCATCGAAGCCGCCGTTGCGGTCGCACAGGGCCACCGCCGGCCGCAGGCTGCCGGCGAGCACCGGCGGCAACACCTCGGCCCGCTGGGCTGGTGCGCTGAGCACGGCCAGCGCTGGTACCCCGACCGCGATCGCGGTCGTCACGGCGCCCGGCGCGAGCGCGCGGCCGAGCTCTTCGAGCACGACGCACGACTCGCGCGACGTCACCCCCGCGCCACCGTCGGCGGCGGCGACCTCCAGCCCGAACCAGCCGGCGCCGGCGGCAGCCCGCCACAGCGCGGCGTCGTCGCCGGCGTGCCGGGCGACCAGTTGCCGGGCGACGTCGCGCAACTCGGCGCGCACGTCGCTCAGGTCATCGGTGATCGGGGCGATGGTCATGGCCGTCTCGCTTCCGGCGCAGCGGGCTCGCGCGGCAGGCCGAGCACCTTCTCACCCAAGATGTTGCGCTGGATCTCGGCGGTGCCTCCGGCGATCTTCAAGCCGAACGTCTCGAGGTGGTCAAGCACCCACGGGGGCTGCTCGGTGAGAAGTGCGCCGGGTACGCCGACGTCGCGTTGAGCACCGAGCCCGAGTGCCGACAGTGCGTGACGGCCGACCCGCTGGGCCAGTTCGGCCTCGAACAGCTTGGCGATCGACGGGTTCCAGCCGGCCGATCCGAACGACGCCTCCTGGCCGACGATGCGGCGGCACAGCTCGACGAGGATCTTGATCTGGCCGTAGTCGCCGGCGAGTTCGTGGGCGACCGCGCTGTCGGGCCGTTCGAGCAGGCCCTGCCCACGAACCGCGTGGACGATCTCGGCGAACCGGTCGTCCAGCGCCCGGCTGCGGCGCAACAGGAACGCGCCCCGCTCGGTCTTCAGCGTCGTTTGCGAAATCGCCCAGCCGTCGCCCTCGCGACCGATCAGGTTCTCGACCGGCACCGACACCTCGTCGAGGAAGATCTCGCTGAACTCGGCGTTGCCGGTCATCTGCACCAGCGGGCGAACCTCGACACCCGGCGACGTGAGGTCGACGAGGAGGTACGAGATGCCCTGATGTTTGGGCGCTTCCGGGTTCGTGCGTACGAGCAGCAGGCACCAGTCGGCGTGGTGGCCCCAGCTCGACCACACCTTCTGGCCCGACACGATGTAGTGGTCGCCGTCGCGGACGGCGCGGGTGGCCAGCGAGGCCAGGTCGCTGCCGGCATCGGGCTCGGAGAAGCCCTGGCACCAGATCGCCTTACCGCTGCGGATCCGCGGGAGATGCGCCAGCTGGGCTTCGGTGCCGTGGTGGATCAGCGTCGCCCCGGTGTGGTTCAGCGAGATGTCGAACACCTTCAGGGGCGGCGCGTCGGCGCGCTGGAGTTCCTCGGCGATGACGACCTGCTCGGCGACGGTGGCCCCGAGCCCTCCGTGTTCGACCGGCCACTTCGGCACCGCCCACCCGCCCGTGTCGAGGGTGGCCATCCACTCGCGCTGCACCTGCACGAACGCGGCGTCGCTCTCGGCGGCACGCACCCGCCAGCCGAGCGGCGTGTGCTCGTCGAGCCAGCTCCGCAGCCGTGCCCGCAGTTCGTCGAGGCCAGCGCCGGTCGTGCTCACGGCGCACCGACCGCCACGCCTGTCGGCAGACCAGCGAGGGCGACGGGCGTCTCGGCGACGAACTGGCTCAGCGCGGGCAGCGTGCGCAGCGCGTCGCGCGGCGGCACGAGCACGAGCCGATCCACCCCCAGTTCGGCGTAGGCGCCGGCGGTGGCCGCGTCGATCGGCTGCCGGCCGGGTGGCGACACGGTGATCTCGAGCGGACCGAGCCGCCGGGGCCGCTCGGTGGTCGCGTGGGCCGCGCGGATCCGTTCGATCGCCGCCGCGGCTTGGTCGACCGTGAGGTTGTAGCCGTACCAGCCGTGCCCCCGCTGTACCGCGCGCTGCAACGCCGCGTCGGACATTCCGCCGACGTGGAGCGGCGGGCCGGGGTGCTGGACCGGGCGCGGCTCGGATCGCAGGCCCGAGAACCGGACGAACTCGCCCGCCACCTCGGGCGTCTGCTCGGACCAGATCGCGTACATCGCGTCGAGGTACTCGTCGGACCGGCGCCCGCGCGCGGCGAGGCTGGCCCCGATCGCGGCGAACTCCGGCGCGAGGTACCCGACACCGACGCCGAACAGGAACCGGCCACCGCTGACGCGGTCGAGCGACATCACGCGCTTGGCGAGCGTGACCGGCTCGTGCACCGGCAGCACCGTCACGCCGGTGGCCAGCCGCAGCGTGGTCGTGTGGCCGGCGATGTGGGCGAGGGCGACGAACGGGTCGAGCATCGGCACGTGCGGCGGCACCGGAGAGGCCGCGATCGGCGGGTCGGGCAGCAGGTAGTGCTCGGCCGTCCACACGCTTTCCCAGCCGGTGCGTTCGGCCTGCCGGGCGATCTCGATCGCGCCCGCCGGGTCGAGCGCGCAGACGTTGCCGTTGATGCTGTACAGCCCGAGCTTCACGCCGGGGCGTCCGTGAAGCCGAGCAGCGAGTTCATGTTCGTGCGCATCACCTGGCGCACCTCGGCGGCACTGCGCCCGTTGAGCAACTCGGCGAACGCGGCCGGTTCGGCCAGGCCCTCGGGGTGCGGGTAGTCGGAGCCGAACACGACCCGCTCGGCACCGAGCAGGCCGACCAGCGCAGCGACGTCGTCCTCGGGGAACGGGGCGACGTACACGTGCTGGCGGAACGTGTCGCTGGGCCGGCCGACCGGGCGGCCGCCCACCCACGGCCCGTACGTCGCGAGGCCCTTCTTCTTGTCGAGCAGGCTCATCAGGTAGGCGACCCAGTCGGAGCCGTTCTCGATGCTGACCACGGTGACGTCGGGGAAGCGCCCGAACAGGTTGCCGTAGATCAGCGCCCCGAGCATCTCCATCACCGGGCGCTCGCCGTGCAGGAACGCCCACTGAAATGCCGACATCTTGCGCACGTCGGCGTCGGGGTCGTCGCCCCACTCGGCGGCGACGGACGGGTACCGGTAGTCGGCGGTGTGGAACGCGACCGGGATGCGGGCCTCGTTGATACGCGCCCAGAACGGGTCGTAGTGGGGGTCGGCCGGCGAGCGCCGGGTGCCGGTGGGCCCGGGACGCAGGTGCACCATTCGGGCGCCCTCGGCGAGCACCCGGTCGAGTTCGGCCACCGCCTGGTCGACGTCGAGCAGCGACAGGAGTGGCACAGCGAAGATGCGGTCGTGGTAGCTGTAGCCCCAGTCGTCCTCCAGCCAGCGGTTGAACGCGCGCAGGTTGGCGTACGTCTGCTCGACGTTGCCGGTCATGTAGTTCTCGAGCGTGACCCCGAACGTGGGCAGCAACAGCGCCCGTTCGACCCCCTGCGCATCCATCAACTCCAGGCGCGGGTCGCGCTGCTGGAACGCGGGCAGCATGTTCTCGGCCGAGTACGAGTCGCCCCACACCAAGGTGGAGTCGGCCTTCTTGGCCCGCAACAGCTCGACCAGCGACCCGGGCGGGTTGGTCTTGTCGAACTTCGGCTCCATGAACGAGTACGGCCGGTCGCCGACGCGCACCGCCCACGTGCCGTCGGGTCGTGCCTCGGCACGCACCGCCAGGTCGGCGTAGCGCGACTCGATGTGCCGCGAGAAGCAGTCGGGACGCTCGTAGTAGTGGTTGTCGCCGTCGACGACCAGATAGTCGAGTTGGTGGGGCATCCCCGTCTCCGTTCTCAGCGCCACGCATACGCGTGAATACTCACCGTCGAGCAATCTCTATAGGCGTTGGCGCAGCGAGTGTCGATCCGGTTCCCGGAGAGTGGACGCGCTGTGTGGTCCGAAGGGGACGGGCGCGAACTCAGCGCAAGACGTCGCAGACGACCATCGCGTTGGCACCCACCGACGGCTCGCCGAGGTGGTGTGCGTGCGACCGCGCCGCATGCTTGGTCGCCAGCCGGGTCGCCTCGGCGACGTCGCCGGCGTCGATCGCCGTACACATGCGTTCGTGGGCGCGCACGATGTCGCGCTGGAGACCGGCGTCGGGGTACTCGCCGGCCGGCTCGGCAGTGGTGGCCCACGCCCGCATGTGGGCGCGCCACAGTGCGAACAAGCTGCGGACCGTCAACGCCACCGCCGCGTTGCCACAGCCGTCGATGATCAACTCGTGGAACCTCAGGCTGGTCTCGGTCATCCCCGACTCGTTCGAGCCGATGTACTCGCGCTGCTCGGCGACGACTGCCGCAAGGTTCGGCACCAGCTCGTCGCGGCGGTCGGACCGACCGGCGCAGAGGCCTGCGCACACCGGCTCGAACGACGCCAGGGCGTCGGTGACCTCGTTGAGCTTGGCACGGTTGGCCTGGAGCACCAGGCCGGTCATGTAGGCGACTCGGTCGGCCTCGGGGGGTTGCACGATGGCGCCCCCGACGCTGCCGCGGCGCACCACCAGCAGGCCCTCGTTCTCGAGGATGCCGAGCGCCTCGCGAATCGTCGGCAGGCCGACGTCGAAGCGCTTGATCAGCACGTCTTGGGGTGCCAGCCGATCGCCGAGTTGCAGCGTGCCGTTGAGGATCTCGTTGCGGAGCTCGCCGGCGACCGTGTCGGCCAACCGCGGGCGGCGGATCACGCGTTCCATCGCGATGGCCCCTGCCCGCACCCACCGACGTTCATCGGGCGCCGAGTGTACCCAGCCCCGGCGGGCTGCCCGGGGAACCGGGTCACGCTGGATCCACCGATCGCCGCGGCCGCTCTACGGCGTTGCCCCAGCCCCCGGCGGTTGTGGCCCCGTTGGCCCTGGTGCACGGCCAGTGAAGCCCAGCCTGCGTGGCGCCTGAACGCAAACGTGTTACAGAGCCGCCTGGATTCACCGGGATGACGGCGAGGAACGAGCCGCCAGATCGGTGGACCCAGGCTCACGCGCTGACCGTCAGCCGGTTGCGGTCGAACAGTGCCGACCAGATCGAGTCGACCGTGTTGGCGAGCACCGGAGCGACCGAGTTCGGACGCAGCGCGGCGCTGGGAGCCGATACTGACACCGCCGCGATCGCCCGCCCACTGTTGCGCACCGGGGCGCCGATGCACGAGATGCCGGCGTACGTGCCGTCGGCATCGAACGCGATCTGGCGACGCCGGACTGCGGCCAACTCGGGCGCGCGCTGGACGCCGTCGAGCTGGTCGTTGCCGCCGAACGCCAGTAGCACCTTGCCCAACGAGGTCGTCGCCGCCGGGAACCGGCACCGGCCGGTGAGCGGCAGATCGCACCCGCGCATCGGGATCTGCTCGACGATGACCACCTCGTCGCCGTCGAGCACGGCGAAGTTGACGGCCAGCCCGGTGGCTGCGGCGAGCTCGCTCAGGTACGGCATCGCCCGGTTGCGCAGGCGCGTGCGCCGGCGCGCGAGCCCACCGAGTTCGAGCATTCGTACGCCCACCCGGTAGCCGGCCGGGTCGCGCTCGAGCCAGCCGAGGTCGACCATCTGTTCGGCCAGCCGGAACGCGGTCGACTTGGGCAGCTGGGTCAAGCGGCCCAGCTCGGTGACCGACAGGCCCCCGTCGGCGCCCTCGAACACGTCGAGCAGGCTGGCAACCCGCGACAGCACGGTGCGGCTCGGCTCGGCCCGCACGGCTCCGAACTCACTGGTGAGCGTGTTCTGCATGTCACCCCCGACAACCGGCAATACCCACAATCATGGATAAGATTGTTGGCATTCTAGGAACGGGGGGTGGAGTCCGCAAACTCCACGCTCCGGCCGCCGCCTACAGACGCAGCAGCATCCCGGCGCTGGCGTTGAGCACCTCGCCGGTCACGGCCGACGCGCGGTCGCCGGCGAGGAACGCGATCACCTCGGCGATCTCGGCGGTATCGGTGTGCACGCCGCGCGGTACCTGGGGCAGGAACGCAGCGGCCTTCTCGGGTTGCGTGTCGACGAACCGGGTGCCGGTGACGAGGCCCATGATCACCTCGTTGCAGCGGATGCCGAGCGGCGCGCCCACCTTGGCCAACGCCAGCACGAGCGCCCGCACCCCGGCCTTCGACATGCCGTACGGCGCCTCGACCGCGGTCGCCCCGGTGTCGGGAGCGACCGAACCGACCATCACGATCGACCCGCCACCGGCGCGCTCCATCTGGCGCGCCGCGAGCGTGGACGAGAACCAGCAGTTGTTGAGGTTGGCGTACACCAGCCGGTCGAACAGCTCGGGGTCGTACGACAGCAGCGGTTGTTGCACGTTGAGCGCCGCGTTCCAGACGTACACGCCGATCGGCCCGAGCTCGCGCTCGACCGCGGCGAACACGTCGGTGAAGTGCTCGCGGCGCTCGATGTCGAGGACGTATCCGCGGGCGACGCCTCCGGCCTGCACGATCTCGTCGACCACCGCCGACATGCGGCCCGCGTGGCGATCGGTGACCACGACGGTCATCCCGTCGGCCGCCAGCCGCAGCGCCGCGGCCCGTCCGATCCCGGCCCCGGCTCCGGTGAGTACGGCGACCACCGGTCGCCTCGCTGACGGCGCATCGTGCATGTTCGAGTCCTTCTCGTTCGAGTTCCGCAGCGTGATCTAGCGGCTGACACGCCCGCCTCGCCGGGCGGACGCGGTGGTGTGCCGTTGGGTAGCACAGCCGCTGCTCCCCCGTGATGCCCGGGCGCGTCACGGCGTAGGTTCGGCTCGGTGCAGATCGGCATCTACTTCGATGTTCGCAACCCACCGGAGTGGCAGCAGGACCCGGCGCGCCTCTACGCGTTCACGCTGGAGATGTGCGAGGAAGCCGAGCGGCTCGGTGCCGACTCCGTCTGGTTCAGCGAGCACCACATGTTCGCCGACGGGTACCTGCCGCAACCGCTCACGCTGGCTGCCGCGGCGGCCGCGCGCACGCGCCGGGTACGCATCGGCACCGCCGTCGTCGTCGCCCCGCTCCGGCCCGCCGTGCAGATCGCCGAGGAGGCCGCGGTCGTCGACCTGATCAGCGCCGGGCGGCTCGAGCTCGGCCTCGGTGCGGGGTATCGCAAGCCCGAGTTCGACCTGTTCGCGGCCGACCTGTCGCGGCGCTACTCGGCGACCGACGCGCGCGTCCGCGACATCCGTGCGTTGTGGGACGAAGGCCGCGTCACCCCCGCGCCCGTCCAGCCGCGCGTCCCGATCTGGCTCGGCTACACCGGCCCGCAGGGAGCCCGGCGCGCCGGCCGCTTGGGTGAAGGATTGCTGTCGAGCCGCCCCGAACTCCTGGCGCCGTATCTGGAGGGGCTTGCCGAAGGTGGGCACGACCCGGCGGCGGCCCGGATGGGCGGCAACGCCGCGGCATGGGTGACCGACGACCCCGAGCGCGACTGGCCGACGTTCTCGCGCCACCTCGCCCACCAGTTCGACACCTACCGCCGCTACGGCGTCGAGGGCACCGACCGGCCGGTCCCCCGCCCGGTCGACCCGGCCAAGTTGATCGACAGTGCGCGCAACGACGCGCTCGGCTCGTTCACCTACGGCACACCCGACGACGTCGCCGCACGGATCGCCGCCCGGCTCGGCGACGCGCCGGTGACGACGTTGCTGTTCTGGGCGTCGGTGTCGGGGATGAGCGAGGACATGGTGCGCCGCAACGTGGAACTCGTGTGCACCCGGGTCAAGCCGCTCCTCGACGACCCCGATTTCGTTCAGCGGCACAGCGCGGCGGCTCCACCGACCGGCTGAGCAGGGCACCGTTAGGTTCGGCCGGGTGACCGACGACCTACTCCCCGCCGACCCGCTCGAACGCAACCGCGAACTGGCCCGCCAGTGGTTCGCGGCGATGGGGTCAACCGACATCGCCAAGCTCGGCGAGTTGATGGCGCCCGACGTCGAGCTCAACACGTGCCCGTCGGTGCGCGCCACGCCGCGACGCGGGCACGCCGAGGTGCTCGGCCGGCTGGAACGGATCTTCACCAGCGGTCGCTACTACCAACCGGGGACGTTCCGTTGCGAGCCGCTCGACATCATCGCCGAGGGCGACACGACCGCCGCCCGGGTGGTGATGGGCGGGTTCTTCCCGAACGGCAACCCGTACGAGAACGTCTACCTGGTCTGGCAACAGTGGCGCGAAGACCGGATGTACTACATGCTCGAGTTGTTCGACCCGGTGCACTGGAGCAACCAGCGCAACGCCGGCACCGAGGCGGCCGACGCGGCAGCGGGTTCGTGATGGACACGATCGACACCTCGATCGACGGTGGGGTCGCCGTCGTCCGCCTCAACCGGCCCCCGGTCAACGCCGTCAACCGGCAGATGCAGCTGGAGCTGACCGAACAATTCCGGGCCCTGTCGGTCGATCGCACGGTGGCCGCAGTGGTGCTGGCGGCGACCGGCGAGCGGGCGTTCTGTGGCGGCATCGACCTCAAAGAGACCGCCGCCGGCCTCGCCGACGACACGACCCTGCCGACCCAGGCCACGCTCGACCCCGGCTGGGAGTGGCGCACCACGCAGGAAGCGATCCGCTACTGCGCGGTGCCGGTGATCGCCGCCGTCGACGGCCCGGCGATCGGCGCCGGGATCGGTTTGGTTGGCGTGTGCGACCTGATCGTTGCGTCCGAACGGGCCACGTTCGGCCTCACCGAGATCAACGTCGGCCTGCTCGGCGGTGCCAGCAAGATGCTGCGGATGGTCGGCCCGTTCATGGCTCGCCGGATGCTGTTCTTCGGTGAGCTGCATTCGGCCGCCGAGTTGTACCGGTTCGGAGGGATCGAGGCGGTCGTGCCGCCCGGCGAGGCCGAGCAGCGGGCGGTCGAGCTGGCGCGCAAGCTGACGAGCAAGAGCCCGCTCGCGCTCCGTCTGGCCAAGGAGTCGGTGTTGCGCATCGAGGGCCGCGAGATGGAAGACCGCTACCGCACCGAGCAGGACTACACGAACCGCCTGCGCGGCTTCAACGACTCGGCCGAGGCGATGGCCGCGTTCCTGGAACGCCGCCAGCCGACCTGGACGTGGAGCTGACCGCTACGCGGTGTCGGCCGGAGGGGCCAGGCCGAGGTCGGCGATCGACTGCTCGCGCATCAGGTACTTCTGCACCTTGCCGGTGACGGTCATCGGGAACTCGTCGACGAAGCGCACGTAGCGCGGCACCTTGTAGCGGGCGATCCGGCCCTCGCAGAACCCGCGCACGTCGGCGTCGGTGAGCGTGGCGCCCTCGCGCAGCTTCACCCATGCCATCAGCTCCTCGCCGTACTTGGCGTCGGGTACCCCGATGACCTGCACGTCGGCGATGTCGGGGTGCGTGTAGAGGAACTCCTCGACCTCGCGGGGGTAGATGTTCTCGCCGCCGCGGATCACCATGTCCTTGATCCGCCCGACGATGTTCACGTACCCGTCGGTGTCCATCACCGCCAGGTCGCCGGTGTGCATCCAACCGTCGGCGTCGATCGCCTCGGCGGTGCGGGCCGGGTCGTTCCAGTAGCCCTGCATCACCGAGTACCCGCGGGTGCAGAACTCGCCGGTCGCGCCGCGCTCCAACGTCGCCCCACCATCGGGGTCGGCGACGCGGATCTCGACGTGCGGGTGGGCCCGCCCCACGGTGGCCGTGCGGTGGTGCAGCGAGTCGTCGGCCAGTGTCTGGGTCGACACCGGCGACGTCTCGGTCATGCCGTAACAGATCGTCACCTCGGTCATGTGCATGCGGTCGACGCACGCTTTCATCACCTCGACCGGGCACGGCGAGCCGGCCATCACACCGGTGCGCAGCGACGCCAGGTCGTACGAGTCGAAGTGGGGTAGGCCGAGTTCGGCGATGAACATCGTGGGCACGCCGTACAGCGACGTGCAGCGCTCTTCCTGTACCGCCGCCAGCGTGGCGGCCGGGTCGAACGCGTCGGCGGGGATGACCATCGTCGCCCCGTGCGTGGTGCAGCCGAGGTTGCCCATCACCATGCCGAAGCAGTGGTAGAACGGCACGGGAATGCACAGCCGGTCGGCCGCGGTGAGGCCCTGGCGGCGGGCCGTGAAGTAGCCGTTGTTCAAGATGTTGCGGTGGGTCAGCGTGGCGCCCTTGGGGAACCCCGTGGTGCCCGACGTGTACTGGATGTTGATCGGGTCGTCCGGGCCGAGCCCGGCCCGGCGGGCGGCCAGCGCGGCCGCGTCGGCACCACCCTCCCCCGCCGCCAGGGCCTCCCAATCGGCGTCCCAGAAGAACATCGCCCGTTCGAGCGCCGGCGTTTCGGGGCGCACGGCGTCGATCATCGCCCGGTAGTCGGACGTCTTGAACGCCGGCGCGGCGAACACCATCCGGCACCCCGACTGGTTGAGCGCATACGCCAGTTCGTGCGTGCGGTAGGCCGGGTTGAGGTTGACGAGGATCACACCGATCTCGGCGGTGGCGTACTGCACCAACGTCCACTCGGCATAGTTCGGACTCCACAACCCCACCCGGTCGCCCGATTCGAGGCCGAGGCCGATCAGTCCGCGCGCCAGGCGTTCGACGCGCTCACCGAACTCGGCGTACGTCCAGCGGATTCCCTGATGCCGCGAGACCAGCGCGTCGTTGCCGCCGTGGGCTGCGATCGTGCGGGCCAGGTTGGCCCCGATCGTGTCGTCGAGCAGCGGTACGTCGGTGGCACCGGCGTCGATCGCAAGTTCTTCCCCCATCCCCCGATGTTCGCGCATCGGGCGCGAGGCGGTGGCGACGGTGGGCGTGCATACTCGTGCAGGTGCATGACCGAGCGGGGTCCCCCCACCCGACCGGGCGCGCTGGGCAGTTGCCGCGCGCGATCGTCCTCGGCGGCCTTACCGCGGTCGCGATCGTGGTGATCGCCATAGCCGCCGCGACCGGGCGCTCAGGAGGCGCGGCGACCAGCGATGCGCCCGCTCCGACCGTCTCGGCGGCCCCACCGGTCGTGACGGCCGTGCCGGTGGCCCGCGACCCGGAGCCCGAACCGGCCCTCAGCGTCTCGGCACCCGAGCTGGCGGCCACCGAGCCCCCGCCCCGCGACTCGGAGCCCGAACCGGCGACCACCCAGCCGGCAACGACCACGCCGACCACGGCACCTGCACCGGCGGCGCCCGACGACGAAGCGCCGTCGCTGGAGGGCACCCAGCCCGGCTTGCAGGCGGCGTTCGAGGCGGCTGGCGTCGCGTTGGCGAACGACGGAATCGAGTTGATCGTCAACTCCGGGTACCGCACCGTCGAGCACCAACTCCGGCTGCTCGACGAGGCGATCGTCGAGTACGGCTCGCGCGAAGAGGCGACACGTTGGGTGTTCGAGCCGGAACGGTCGATGCACGTGCAGGGCTTGGCGGTCGACATCGGCAGCGGGCCGGCCGCCGACTGGCTCCAGCAGCACGGCGCCCGGTTCGGGATCTGCCAGACGCTCGATTGGGAGTGGTGGCACTTCGAGTGGCGCCAGGCATGGCAGGACCGCGCCGCATGCCCACGCCCGGCCAGCGACCCCACCGACGCCCCCGGCATCAACGTCGGCTGACACTCCCGATGGTTTCGACAGGCTCAACCATCTGTTCCTGCTCAACGCCAGCACCCGGTGGTTGAGCTTGTCGAAACCACCGCATGAGCGGTCTTGGCTCACTCGCGGACGTCGATGCGGGCGGCCATGCGGGCGTCGACCTTGACGTCGAGGTGGCCGTCGACCGGGGCGTCGAGCTCGATGAAGATGCACTCGCCGGGGCACACCTCGGCGGCCTTGATCACGGCCCCCACGTGGCGCACCGGCACCTCCGCCAGGCTGCCCGAACTGCCCGGGTCGTTGAGCACCTGGCCGGCCTCGACCACATAGGCGATGCCGTCCTCGAGCAGGGTGAACACGTCGTGGCAATGGTCGACGCAGAGACCGTCGCCGGTGCACAGGTCCTGATCGATCCAGACGCGCATTCGTTGTGCAAGCTAGCGGCGTAACCTCCGGCGCCATGAGTGTGCCGGAGTCCCCGACCGAACCAGCGGCCAAGCAAGTCCCCCACACGTGGGCGCGGCCCACCGGCCCCGCCGACGACCCGTTCGCCTGGCTGCGCGATCGCGACGACCCCGACACGATCGCCTACCTCGACGCCGAGAACGCCTACAGCGACGCCTGGTTCGCGGCCCGTGCCGACCTGGTCGAGACGCTGTTCCAGGAAATCAAGCGGCGCACGCAAGAGACCGACACGGCGGCGCCCGTGTGCGTTCGCAAGCACGGCGTCGACCGGTGGTACGTCACGAGCATGGTCGAAGGCCAGTCGTACCCGCTGCACCAGCGCGGCCCGAGCGCGGCGAACGCTACCGAGCAACTCGTGCTCGACCAGAACGCCGAGGCCGCGGGCCACGACTTCTTCGACCTCGGCACGTTCGAGATCAGCCCCGATCACCGGTTCGTCGCCTGGTCGGCCGACATCGACGGGCACGAGCACTACACGCTGCGCATCCGCGACATCGACGCCGGCACCGACCTGGCCGACGAGCTGCACGACACCACGTGGGCAGGCACCGCCTGGTCGGCCGACGGCCACTACCTGTTCTATGTCGTCGCCGACGAGCAGGAACGTCCGTTCCGGGTGATGCGCCACCATGTCGGCACGCCGCAGCACGACGACGTCGAGGTGTTCGTCGACCCCGACGAGCGGTTCTACGTCGGCATCGGCGCGACCCGTAACGACGCGGCGATCGTGATCGAGTCGAGCAGCAAGCTCTCGTCGGAGGCGTGGCTGATCGATACCACCCGTCCCACCGAGGCGCCCGTGCTCGTGCAGGCCCGCCAGCCCGACCTGGAGTACCACGTCGACCACTGGGGCGACCGGCTACTGATCCTGACGAACCAGGATGCAGAGGACTTCCGGGTGATGACCGCACCCCTCGACGCTCCCACTGAGTGGACCGAGCTGGTCGCCCATGTGCCGGGCCGGCGGGTGGCCGCGATCGAGGCGTTCGCCGGGCACCTCGCCCTGCTCGAGTGGGAGGCCGCGCAACCGCAGGTGCGCATCGTCACCCGCGACGGGGGCTCGCACGTGTTGGCCGTCGACACCGAACCGCACGACGTCGGCTTCGGGCCGAACGAGGTGTGGGACACGTCGGTTATCCGCCTCACCCACGTGTCGCTGACGGTGCCGGCCCGCGTGATCGACGTCACCATCGACACGGGCGCCACCGAACTGGTCAAGCAGACGCCCACGCCCAACGTCGACCTCGCCGACTACACCGCCGCCCGCCTGTGGGCTACCGCCGACGACGGCACCCAGGTACCGGTCGACATCGTGCACCACCGCGACACACCGCTCGACGGCACCGCGCCGATCGCGGTCTACGGGTACGGCTCGTACGAGGCGTCGATGCCCCCGTGGTTCTCGATCGCCCGCCTGTCGCTGCTCGACCGCGGCTTCGTGTGGGCGCTGGTGCACCCCCGTGGGGGCGGCGAGCTGGGCCGGCGCTGGTACCTCGACGGCAAGCTGCTGAACAAGCGCAACACGTTCACCGACACCCTGGCCAGCTGCGAGCACCTCGTCGCCAGTGGCATCGGTGATCGCAGCCGGGTGGCCCTGCGCGGCGGCTCGGCCGGCGGCCTGCTGGTGGGGGCCTGCGTCACGATCGAGCCCGAGCGGTTCGCCGCCGCCGTCGCCGAGGTGCCGTTCGTCGACGTGGTCACCACCATGGGCGACCCGACGCTGCCGCTCACGGCGACCGAGTGGGACGAGTGGGGCGACCCGCGCACCGAGCCGTTCGCGTCGTACATGCTCGGCTACTCGCCCTACGACAACACGGTCGCCACCGACTACCCGGCCCTGTTCGTCACGGCCGGCCTCAACGACCCGCGGGTGAGCTACCACGAGCCGGCCAAGTGGACCGCCAAGCTGCGCGCCCTGCGCACGAACGACCGGCCACTGTTGCTGCGCACCGAGATGGGCGCGGGGCACGCCGGCCCGAGCGGCCGCTACGACGCGTGGCGCGACGAGGCCCGCGTGCTGGCGTTCCTCATCGACAACGTCTGATCGGCCAAGGTCGGGTCAGCCGCCGCGCGTGCGCACCGGCACGTCGCGGCCGCGCCACACGACGGTGCGGTCGGTGGTGGCCAACACCACCGACCACGCCAGCGTGGTCCCCCACACGGCGAGTGCGAGCGGGTGCAGCAGCACGCCTGCCAGCGGGTCGTTGCCGTGCAGCGACGTGATCACGCGGGCGCCGAGAATCAGCAGTACCTGTACGAGCGCCTCGCCGGGCAGCGACCCCGACCACACCCCGACGAGCACCCGCAGGAACGGGGCGCACAGCAGGGGCACCATCACGAACACGGTCGCCAGCGCGAGCAGCAGGTTGTAGTCGAGGGCCCCGAACGCGTTCTTCGAGAACCCACGACAGATGTCGCCCACGGTGGAGTACCACCTGGTGCGCGCCAGCTCGGTGCCGTTGGCGAGCCGCACCGGGTAGCCGGCGCCCTTGATGGCCCGGCTCAGCGCCACGTCGTCGACGATGTTGTCGGGTGCCGCGGCGTGCCCACCGACCGCGTCGTAGGCCTCGCGGGTCACCATCATGAACGGGCCGAGCCCGAGCGCGACCCGCTTGGCGGCCGGGCGGTGCATCAGCCACACGGGGAACAGGGCCATCAGCGCGTGGTTGACGATCGGCAGGAACACCGCCTGCGCGAACGTGCGCCGCTCGGCCGCCAGCAGCAGCGTCACCAAGCCGGCGCTCTGCGATTCGAGTTCGGCCAGCGCGGCGCCGACCGCGGCCGGTTCCAGCTCGGTGTCGGCGTCGACGAAGCAGAGCACGTCGCCGGTCGCCTGGCGGGCGAGCTGATCGCAGGCCCAGTTCTTGCCGGTCCACCCGTCGGGCACCGGTTCCCCGCGCACGAGCCGTACGCCGCGGTCGGCGAAGCTCTTCACGATCGCCGCCGTGTCGTCGACCGAGCCATCGTCGAGCACGATCACCTCGATCGACGTGTGGTCCTGACGGGTGAGCCCGGCGAGACAGGTGGCGATCGTGGCCGCCTCGTCGCGCGCCGGTACGAGCACGCTGACGATCGTCGCCGAGGTGCGCCGGCGGTCGCTGCGTAACCGCGGGATCGACATCAGGTTGGCGACGAGCATCACGAGCACGGCGACGCTCAGCGCGGTGACGACCGGCCCGAAGAGGAACTGCCAGCTCACGGGATCACCCTGCATCCGTCGATCACGTCGGCCGACCGCGAGCGCTGCCCAGGTCGCGGCGGGTTGCGACGACGTTGGCGTTGGTGCGCCGTGCGTGACGCCCAGCCTGCGTGGCGCTTGAACGCACAACGTTACGGTTCACGACCCGAGCCCGTCGAGCCGGTCCCAGCCGGTGCGGGCCTCGATCGCCCGCATGCGCGGTTCGTCGATCGCCCGTTTGACGCCGGTGAGGGCGAACAGCCACACGACGAGGCCGACCTCGAACAGCGAGGCGCCGAGCAGCGGCGCGGCGACGATCGTCACGACGATCGCGGCCACCGTGGTCGGCAGGAAGCGCTTGCTGACGAGCCAGACGACACCCGCCGCGGCGGTGCCGGCCAGCGCCGCGGCCGGCATGATCGCGACCGTCGAACCACCCACCGTCGACAGACCTTTGCCGCCGACGAAGCGCAACCACACGGGGAAGCAGTGACCGACCAGGGCTGCCGTGGTGCCCGCTGCCAGGACGGCGTCGGACTGCCCGAGGAACAGGGCGGCGACGACGAGACCCTTCAGGAAGTCGGCGGCGAACACGGCGATGCCCCACCGCTTGCCGACTACATGGAACGTGTTGCGGGCGCCGACGTTGCCCTCGCCCTCGACGCGCACGTCGATGCCGGCCGCCAGCCGCCCGACGAGGTAGGCGGTGGGGATCGAGCCGATGAGATACCCGGCGACGGCGGCAACGAGGAGGTCGATACGCCCGATCATCGCACGCCACGCCGCGCGAGCTAGAGGAGTGCGACGACGGCGAGCGCGAGCAGGGCTGCGTTGCGGGTGACGTGGCCCCAACCGATCGGCCTCGCGCTCCACGCCCCGAAGCACGCGCACGGCGGGTGGCTGCCGGCGCGCAGGTGAGCGACGATCAGCACCGTGAACGCGCCCAGCAACACCAGCGCGGCGACCGCCGGCCACGGCCGCCACACCTGTACGGCGAGCAACGCACCGACGACAAGTTCGCCGAACGGCACCACCCGGGCCACCGCCGCGGGCACGCGCAGCCCGGCGGCCTGAGCCGGCCACGCCTTGCCGGCAGCCAGCTTCGACGCACCGGCCACGACGAACGCCACGCCGACGACAACCCCGGCGACCGCCGCCAACAGGCTCACGTGTGGGCTGCGGTGAGGTCGACGGTGAGGCCCTCGCGGGCGCCGATCACTTCGATCTCGGGGGCGCACATCCCGGCCGCGGCGACCAGCCGGTCGATCTGGTCGTCGGTGTGGGTGGGGTCGTGGTGGAACAGCGCCAGCGTCCGCACACCACACTCGCCGGCGACCCACAGCGCGTACTCCACCGTGGAGTGGCCCCACGTGGAGCGCTGCTCGAACTCGGGGCGCGTGTACTGCGCGTCGTGGATCAGCAGGTCGACCCCGTCGCACAGTTCGCGCACCGCGTCGGTGGTTTCGTACACGTCGACACCGGGCTGCTGGTGGTCGCTGAGATAGGCGACGCTGCGTCCACCCCAGTCGAGGCGGTAGCCGAGCGTGGGGCCGATGTGCGGGATCAGCCGGGCGGTGACCTGCACCGGGTCGGGCCCGTCGCCGAGCGTGAACGTCGACTCGCCGATCGAGTGGAAGGCGACCTCGCCGGGGAACGCGTCGAGGCCCACGGGGAACAGCGGCGGCCGCAGGATGGCCGACAGCACCTCGCCGATCGAACCGTCACCGACCGACGGGTGGGTGTGGTCGGCGTCGGGTTCGGGTGCGTACACGTCGAGGTGCGCACCCTCACGCAGGATCGGTGGGAAGAACGGCAGACCCTGGATGTGGTCCCAGTGGGCGTGGCTCAACAGGCACGTGCCGCGGAACGGGCGCTCGGCGCCGCACGACAGGCCGAAGTAGCGGGCACCCGTGCCGAGGTCGAGCAGGATCGGGTCGTGTCCGGGGACACCGACGGAGACGCAGGAGGTGTTCCCTCCATAGCGAACCACGTCGTCGCCCTGGCAGGGCGTCGAGCCGCGCACGCCGAAGAACGTGACCGTAAAGGCTTCCCCGTTGATGGCCAAACGGTACCCAAGCGGCGGATTGCCACGAACAAGCGAGTGGTTGTGACTCCCGTCACACGGCGGTGGGCGCGGCGAGCGCGGCCGCTGCGGCGGCGACGCCCGAGCCACCGACCGGCGCGCCGATGCGGGCGAGCACCGACTCGACCACGCCGAGCACACCGAGCACCGACGGCGCGCTGACGTAGCCCATATGGCCGATGCGGAACGACGTCGCCGCGAACGGACGCAGGCCGATACCGAGCGTGACCCCGAACTCGGCGCGCGCGGTGGCGCGCAACAACTCGGCGTCGATCGAGCCGGTGCTGATGGTGGTGACCGAGTTGGCCCGCTCGGACGGTTCGCTGGCCCACAAGGTCACGCCGCCCGGCGTGGCCCACGCTTCGACCGCGGCCCGCACGGCCGCGCCCAGCGCGGCGTGGCGCGCCCACACGTTGTCGATACCTTCGGCCGCGATCAAATCGAGCGCGGTGTGGATCGCGAACAGGTGGCTGACCGGGGGTGTGCCGCAGTAGCGCAGGTAGTGGGCGTCGGGCCGGTGCCGCGGCGACCAGTCCCAGTAGGGGGTGCGCAGGTCGGCGGATTGGTGAGCCGCCCACGCCCGCTCGCCGACCCACACGAACGCCAGCCCGGGCGGTGTCATCAGGCCCTTCTGGCTGGCGCTGATGGTGACGTCGGCGCCCCACGCGTCCATGTGGAACGGCTCGCACCCGATCGACGCGATCGCGTCGATCATCAGCAACGCCGGGTGGCCGGCCGCGTCGATCGCCGCCCGCACGGCCGGGATGTCGTTGCGGATCGAGCTGGCCGTGTCGACATGGACGAGCATGACCGCCTTGATCGTGTGGGCCGTGTCGGCCGCCAGCAGTTCGGCGATCGCAGCCGGGTCGACCGCGCGGCGGTCGGCGGCGTGGATCAGTTCGACGTCGAGCCCGAGCCCGCGGGCCATGTCGGCCCACACCGCGGCGAACAGCCCGCAGTCGGCGACGAGCACCCGGTCGCCCCGCGAGAGCGTGTTCGTCAACGCCATCTCCCAACCGCCGTGACCGTTGCTGATCGCAATGTACGCCTCGCCGGCCGTACCGACCAGGCCGGGCAGCGTGGCCAACACGTCGAGGCTGACGTCGATCAGCTCGCCCTCGTAGATGTCGGGCAGCGGCCGGGCCATCGCCGCGAGCACCTCGGGCGGCATGATCGACGGCCCGGGAATCGCGACCGTCCGCGGGCCGTGCGACAGGTTCGGGAAGCTGTGGGGGCTCACTCGTTGATCATCCCACGGCCGATCATCTCGCGACGCCCAACCCCATGGTCGGGCGGGTCCGAAACCGCGGCCCGTAGCCTGGTACGAATGGCGCACGAGTACATCTACACCTGCCACAAGCTGGCGCGGTTCTACCCACCCGACCGCACGGTGCTGGAGAACATCTCGCTGAGCTTCTACCCGGGTGCCAAGATCGGCGTGATCGGCTCGAACGGGTCGGGCAAGTCGTCGCTGCTCAAGATCATGGCCGGGCTCGACGACGGCTACACCGGCGAGGCCCGGCTCACGCCCGGGTTCACGGTCGGCTACCTGGCCCAGGAGCCGCAACTCGACCCCACCAAGGACGTCAGGGGCAACGTGATGGACGGCGTCGCCCAGGTGCAGTCGATCATCGACGAGTACAACGCGCTGATGGCCCAGTGGGCCGACCCCGACGCCGACTACGACAAGATCGGCAAGCGCCAGGCCGAGTTGGAGGACAGGATCGCGGCCACCGACGCGTGGTCACTGGAGCGCAACGTCGAGATCGCAATGGACGCCTTGCGGTGCCCGCCCGACGACGCCGACGTCACCAAGTTGTCGGGTGGCGAGCGGCGCCGCGTGGCGCTGGCCCGGTTGCTGCTCAGCCGCCCCGACCTGCTGCTGCTCGACGAGCCCACCAACCACCTCGACGCCGAGTCGGTGTTCTGGCTCGAGCGGTTCCTCCAGGACTACCCGGGCACGGTCGTGGCGATCACCCACGACCGCTACTTCCTCGACAACGTCGCCCAGTGGATCCTCGAACTCGACCGCGGCCGCGGCTTCCCGTTCGAGGGTAACTACTCGTCGTGGCTCGAGCAGAAGGAGGCCCGCCTGGCACAGGAGCAGAAGGCCGACAACAACCGTCTGCGGTCGCTCCAGCGCGAGCTCGAATGGGTGCGGATGGCGCCTAAAGCGCGCCAGTCGAAGGGCAAGGCACGCCTCGCGGCCTACGAGAAGTTGCAGGCCGAGGCCGAGGCCGCGTCCCCCCAGGATCAGCGGCTCGAGATCGCGATCCCGCCGGGCCCGCGGCTGGGCAACACCGTGATCAAGGTCGACGGGCTCACCAAGTCGTTCGGCGACAAGGTGCTGTTCGAGAACCTGTCGTTCGACCTGCCGCCCGCCGGCATCGTCGGCGTGATCGGCGCCAACGGCGCCGGCAAGACCACCTTGTTCCGCCTGATCACCGGCGAGGAGACGCCCAACTCCGGCACGATCACCGTCGGCGAGACCGTGTCGCTGAGCTACGTCGACCAGTCGCGCGACTCCCTCGACGACGACGCCACGGTGTACGACGAGATCACCGGCGGCGTCGAGCACCTGATCGTCGGCCAGGGGGCCACCAAGCGCGAGATCCACGGCCGGGCGTACGTGTCGAGTTTCATGTTCAAGGGCACCGACCAGCAGAAGCCGGTCGGCAAGCTGTCGGGTGGCGAGCGCAACCGCGTGCACCTGGCCAAGCTGATCAAGTCGGCCGGCAACGTGCTGCTACTCGACGAGCCCACCAACGACCTCGACGTGAACACGCTCCAGGCGTTGGAGGCCGGACTGGAATCGTTCCCCGGCTGCGCGGTGGTGATCAGCCACGACCGCTGGTTCCTCGACCGCATCGCCACCCACGTACTCGCCTTCGAGGGCGACAGCCAGGTCCGCTGGTTCGAAGGCAACTTCAGCGAATACGAGGACTACAAACGCAAGGTCTTGGGCGAAACCCCCGACCAACCCCACCGGTTGAAGTACAAAAAACTCGCCTAGCTGGGCTTACGCGGCACGGTCGGCTTCGGTCGGCCTGCTCGGCGGCCCCACCGGCCAGCCCCTGGTGGGTCTAAGGCACGTACGCACTCTCGTCGTGATGCCTGAGTCCCGGTTCATCGCGACGCCAGCTGTTGCCTCTTCGACCGTTGCCGAGCGCCAGCCGGCACCCCATTACGCTCGGCGCCGATGAAGCGGGCGATGTGGACAGCGGTCCTGATGGGGCTGATCACACTGCCCGCTGCGTGCAGCGGCGACGATGACGACGCCAGCTCGTCGACGAGCACCGCAGTGTCCGCCGGGACGCCGTCGACCACCCAGAACATCCCGTCGGCGTCGGCGGCGCCGACGTTCCCCGCCTCGACGAGTGAGGCAACTGGCTGGCTGCGTGTCGAACCGACGGCCGTCTGGTTCCTGACGCTCCTCGGCGACTCTACGCTCGCTGGCACCTCGAACCTCACCAGGCTCTCCGATGACGGCCTCACCATCGAGCGCCTCGACGAACCAATCAGTGGCACGCGCGACGGCAACCAGATCCTCGTCACCGTCTACAGGCAGACTTGGAACGGACGACTCGAGGGGGACCGGCTTCTGCTGACCGTCACTCGCCCGAACGGCGAACTGGTCGACGCCACGTTCTTCCCTGGCGACGCCGCCGCATACAACGCGGCGGTGCGTTCACTGAACGAACTCGCCGCCGCCGGCCAACAGGCAGCAGCCGATGACCGGGCCCGTCTCGCCGCCGAGAAGGCGGCGCAGGAGACACTCGCAGCGTTCGCCGCTCGGACCCAGACCGTCGTATCGAATACTGCTCGACTCGCCGATCAACACGATCTCGCCGATCCAGTCGGATCGGCCGAGACAGCACGATCAGGGCTGACCGCTGCGATCGCCACGCTCGACGACGTCGACTGCTTCGACGCCGAGTTCGCCGCCAGCGATCTGACCCTCGCCGCCGACGACCTGCTGTGGGCGATCGGCGAGCAGAGGTACACGATCGAGAGCCTCGGATTGTCGATCGACACGTTGCGAGACTCGATTGCCGCGCTCGACGGCTACAGCTCGACGCCCGACTCCGAGGCCGCCGTGAACTCAGCCAACAACACGATCGCCAACGTGGAATCCGACATGGCGACCTGGTCGACGCAGCTCGACTCGGTCGAACAGGCGGTCATCGCAGACGCCCGAGCAGCGCTGAGCCGCTCGGTGCAGAGATGTGGCACGACCGTCACGTGGGAACCCGCTGCCGGCGGCAACTGAGCGCGAATAGGTCGCTCGACCGCCTCGGCGTGGTCAGGTTCAGTCGAGCTGCTCGGCGAAGTTCTCCATCGCGTACCCAGTTACGCGAAAGCAGGAGTCACAGGCGGACAAGCACCCAGTTCGGGTCGGAGTCGTTACTCCAGTGGTGAGTGATGCGGCGATGCTTCCCGTCGGGGTTGAACGGGCAGACGGTCGGGTCGGAGTCCATGCTGGGCATCCGATCAGATCTTGCGATACTCGGCGAGCGCAGCCTCAATGGCTTCGCGGCGCGTCTCGCCGGTCGCCACGATGTCGGTGCTGTCGATCCGCGCCTCCCACGTCTGGCGACGCGGGAGCTGCTTGAACACGAAGCCCTCGATCCTCTCGCCTGAACGCGACTCGAACCGGTACGCGTCGTGGATTGATACGTCGGCTAGTGCCTGGGGTCCGCTCCGTGCCATCGCCGGAGCGTAGGGCAGGTCCTAGGAGCAGTCGACCCCGCAGTACCGTTCAGTCGTGGGCGATGACGAGGTCTGGGGGCAGTTTCCGTTCGGCCAACCAAACTCCCGGCGCCCGATGCGGCTCCCGTCAAGCGGCGAACCCGAGGCACTGGTGGTCGGCGTCTACCCGTCCGCGTTCCACGTCGCCTGGACGCCGCCAGGTCACAACGGCCGCCCGCTCATCGGTTCGCTGGCGGTTGACGTCGAGCCGGTCGTGTTCTGGGCCGGCGACGACCCGACACCCGCCGACGAGTTCGAGCGCTGGGTGCGGGACGTCGGCTTCGACCCGGAGCGCCACGGCAGGACACGGCCAGGACACAACGGCCCGTCGGGCACCGGGCTGGTCAGCGAGATCCTGACGCCGCTCGGCCTCGACGCTGCCCAAGTGGCGTTCTCGGATGCGGTCCCCTGGTTCTTCGTGAAGTACGGCAAGGGCAGCCAGGGCGCTGCAATCGCCGAGCGGTTCGCTCCACTCGCCGAGCAGCTCGGCGTGCATCCTGGCTCGCTGCCTACGCGGCCGAGAACGAGCGAACTCCCGAAGATCGCAGGCGGCGACCGACGACGTGACACGTTCCGGGCCGAGCTGCTCGAAGCCGGCGCTCCGCTGATCATCACGCTCGGACAGGAGGCCGTCGATGCCCTCGGTGCTGTCGCCGACGACTCGACTGGGCTGCCTCGCAGGCTCGCACCAGAGGCCTACGGCCGGCGTGGGAGCGTCGCCATGGATGGCTACCGGTTCGAGGTGCTCCCCCTGGCGCACCCCGGCTTTCTCCGGCAGACGAACGATCAGGTCTGGCGTGCAGCGTTCGACGGCTGGAAGCTCAACCCGACCTGACTCAGTCTGCCGATCGGCGTCGAACTGGTCGAGGTGGGCCAGCCACAGCGCCAACGTTCCGGCGAATTTCGGCTGCCGTCGCGGCAAGCATGAACGCGTGCTGGCCGACGTAGCCCGCGATGGCCTACCGGCGTACGGCGACATCGGAGCGGTGAAACACAGGCGAAGGCCAGAATGAGCAAGTCGAATGACCGAACCAAGCCGTGTGATGCCCGCTAGCGTCAGGCCCGTCGCGGTACGACGCGTCAGAGTTCTTCGACTGCCAGTTCGTTCAGTGCTGGTGCTCCGACGATCCCGCCGTACCAGGCTTCGATGTTCGCCGCCGTGAGTTCGTCGAACTCACCTTCAGCCGGGTAACCGCCCGCTGCGTGAAATCTCGCAGACCCCAAGAGTCCGTTGCTGTGCCGGAGTCGGTACCGGATGCCTGACAGCGCATTCGCGTGGAACGCCTGCGCCCATTGCTGAGGCGACTCATAGTTCGTGTCGGCGCCGATCGCGTCGGTGACCCCGAACGCGGTGTGGGTGTCGGCCGCCGGGTTGCCGGTCAGATCAGCCATCTCGTCCCAGTCGGCATCGAACGTGAACATGCGGTACTTGTCGGCGACGGCTGGGGGGAGGACTGGGGCCACACCGAGTTGGCCGGTGGGCTCGACGTCGCGGAACACGGTTTCGAGCAGTGCGCCGTGCTCCGTGTCGGCGGCGTAGCAGGTGCCGTGCGCACTGTGCGGGTTCAGGTCGAACCGGTTCGACCCGCTTGCCCCGTAGAACAGCGGTGTGTCCTGGTAGGCGACCTGGACGCACCGGTACTGCGTGCCGGACTTGGCAACCGTCGGGAACGCGGCGAGATCCCGGAACGGGTGCGTCACGCCCTCGCCCTGCCGGCCCAGATGTCGGCCTGCTCGCGGGCGGCCGAGATCACCGAGTGCCGAGCGGACGCGAGTTCGTCGATCGGGCGACGACCGTCGAACTTGCGGTTGGGGGTGGCGAGCCACCAGGCCGCTGACAAGCCATCGGTCTCCGGAACAAGCAGTTCGAGCACCTCGGCCAGTCCAGCGACGATTCTGACGCCACCGGGGCAACGCCCGACCTGGAATGCCGGATACGCCCAATGGCCGTCATCGGTCTTGATACCCAGAACGCGGTGTGTCTTGCGAGCGTGGTCGACGGATTGGCGATTGCCGACGCCGAGCACCTTGGCGATCGACTGCCAGCGGTACACCGGGCCGAGCAACTCGGACCACGGCGAACTGGTCGACTCCGGGATCATGGCGACAACGAGTTCAGCAGCCTGCCGAGCTTCCAAGCCGCTCAGCCCACTCAAACGGTCCCATGCGCCGAGATCCGCCAGGTGTTCGATGAACGTCGTCGACTCCATGGAGCAAGCGTAGCAAAGCATTTCTACACCTGCTTGCTCTGAGTCCTGGTCTCCTGGTTTGAGGGCGGGCCGGGTGGCGGGTCGACGGGTTGGGCGCCCGGAGTGATCACGTAACGGAACTGAACGTTGCCGAAGCCGAGCACGGGACAGGGTCAGGCCGACTCCCTGGGCGGCGCTCGCCCACCACCACGCGCCGTCCGTGGTTCGACGTCAACCTCCGGTTAAGAAACCAAGCTCGTCGAGATATCGAACGTCAGTTTGTATTTCTATTCTATATCCAGTTGATTTACCTTTCCTCTCGTGGTACCGTTCGCATATGGTTCAGGCACCGGTCGACGTGCTGGCGGCGCTTGGTAGCGCCGACGTCAACACCGCCGACGCGCTCGCCTGCAACCGCTGGCTCGGCGACCTCAAGCGAGTCCAGGGGTGGGTCGACGCCATGCGCGCCAAGGTCACCAGCCGACTCGACGCGCTCGCCGCCACCGGCGAATCGTTTGGTTCCGAAGACTCCCACTCCCGCTGCTCGGGCATGTCGGGGCGCGAGGCCGGCAAGCAGAAAGAACGCGCGAGCGCTCTCGATCAGGCCGACGGCTTCGCCGAGGCACTCGCCACCGGCTCGGTCACCGCCGAGCACGTCGACAAGTTGGCCGGCGTGGCCAACTCGCTCAACGACGAGGTGCGGTCATCGTTGTTCGAACGATCGCACGACCTGTTGGAACACGCTCAGGGCCACGACCCGGGCCGGTTCGGGCGCCACGTGCGCGACCTCGCTCGCCAACTCGAACACGACGCCGGCGTCGAGCGCGACCGCCAGCAGCGTGCCAACACGTGGCTGTCGTGGAAGCTTGCCGCCGACGGCATGTACGACCTCCACGCTCGGCTCCACCCCGAACTCGGCGAGCGCATCGTCAACGCCCTCGAACACGAAACCAAAGCGGCGGTGGCGCGCGGCGAGGCTGCCGGCGATCCCGAGTTCGTCAACCGCACCGTGAACCGCAACCGGCTGATGGCCGAAGCACTCGGCAACCTGATCGCCGCCGGCCACGGGGAGGTCCGGCCCACCGTTGCCGACATCAGCCTGATCATCGACGCCCACACGGCTGCCACTGGCCAACTGCACGATCACTCGGTCTGCGAAACCCAGCACGGCGCCCCACTCCCGTTCGAATCCGTACGCGCCCTGCTGTGCAACGGGCAGATCACGCCCGTCTACATCGACAGCGACGGCACCGTGCTCGACATCGGCCGCACCCAGCGCACCGCCAACCGGCAACAACGCCGGGCGTTGCGGGCGATGTACCGCACCTGCGCCGCCAAGGGCTGCGACACCCCGTTCGACCGCTGCCACATCCACCACATCGACTGGTGGGAGCACGGCGGGCCAACCGACCTCAAGAATTTGTTGGCTCTCCTGCTGTTTCCGTGGGTCATGCGGCGGCCTTCCGGCCGGGTAGGGGTGGGCAGTAGCCGCCTCGGTCGAGGAGGCAGAGGGCGATCAGGTTGTCGGTCGACTTGAACCCGTAGGCG
>Ga0182739_1000237_pt1 | contig 90165 bp, 90 predicted proteins | sample eDN5th30CBELigBY_FD_128873 | JGI IMG/M metagenome (GOLD analysis project Ga0182739, IMG submission 128873) | Enriched backyard soil microbial communities from Emeryville, California, USA - eDNA 5th pass 30_C BE-Lig BY (version 2) (version 2) | ecosystem: Environmental > Terrestrial > Soil >...
AGGATCATGTTGTTGCACACCTTTGCGGCCTGGCCGAGGCCGGCGCCGCCGCAGTGCACGATCCGTCGGCCCATCGCCTCCAGGAGCGGACGCGCCTCTTCGAAGTCGGACTCCTCGCCGCCGACCATGAAAGCGAGAGTCGCGCCAGCTGCCCCCACGACGCCGCCGGAGACAGGGGCGTCGAGCGCGCGGTGACCGGCCGCAATGGCGCGCTGGGCGGCTTCGCGCGCCTCATCCACCGCGATCGTCGACGAGTCGATGAAGAGCGTGCCTGGCCGTGCGGCGGCGAGCATGCCGGGCGCGTCCGGCGAGCCGTACGCGGCGAGCACGTGACGCCCGGCAGGCAGCATCGTCATCACGACGTCGGCCTCGGCAACGGCGATCTCGGCGCTCTCGGCCAGGCGCACGCCCTGCTGCTCCGCTGCAGCACGTGCGTCGGCGCTGAGGTCGACACCGAGCACGCGGTGCCCGGCTCTCACGAGGTTGGCGGCCATAGGGCCACCCATGTGGCCGAGTCCGATGAAGGCGACGGTGCTCATGATCTCTCCTCAAGCGATGGTGCATTCAGGTCGAGGTCGCCCTCCGGGGGCGCTGCGAAGTACGCGCTCACCGCCGAGGCGTCGATGTCGGCGAAGCGGCGCGGATGCCATTGCGGAGTGCGATCCTTGTCGACCAGCTGCGCCCGGATACCCTCGACGAAGTCGTGCGATGAGGCGGCGTGGCGAGAGACGCGGTACTCCTCGACCAGTGCCGAGCCGAGGTCAGGGAGGGCACGAGCGCGGCGCACCGCCTCGAGGGCGACCGTCACCGCGATGGGCGACTTGCCAGTGATCGTGTGGGCCAGGGTCTCGGCGTCGGGCTGCCGTGACGCGCGAAGAAGATCGAGTATCTCGGGGACCGTCGACGCCGCGAACGCCGCATCGGTCCACGACTGCTGCGCCGCGAGCACACCCGGTTCCGGTTCGCTCGCGAGCAGGGCGATGGTCGTCGCGGCGTCTTCGGTCTCGAGCGCGCTCACGAGCCGGGGAATGTGAGCGGAGGGAATGTGCGCGTCGGAGAGTCCGATGAGGATCGCATCCGCGGCGCCGACGCTCTCCGATGACAGCGCGAGCCGGATGCCCAAGTTGCCCGGCGCCCTGGACAGCAGCCAGGTGGCCCCCACGTCGGGGACGAACCCGATCGTCGTCTCCGGAAATCCGATGCGCGTTCGTTCGGTGACGACACGGTGAGACCCGTGTGCCGATACACCGACGCCGCCGCCCAGCACGATGCCGTCCTGGATCGCGACCACCGGCTTCGGGTAGCGGGAAATCGCCAGGTTCATTCGGTACTCGTCCGCCCAGAATGCCGCGGATCCGCGTGCCCCGTTCTCCTTCGCGTCGCGATAGAGGAAGAGGACATCTCCCCCCGCGCACAGGCCGCGGTCGCCACTCCCGACGATCGCGACAGTCGCGATGGCGGGGTTGTCCCTCCAGCCTTCGAGGGCCGCGGAGATGAGCTGCACCATCTCGTGGCTGAGTGCGTTGATCGTACGGGGCCGGTTGAGCGTGAGAAGGCCCAGTCGGCCACGACGCTCGACGAGCACGGCCGGCTCGAGCGCTGAGTCGGTGTTCATCGCGATGACCCCACCAACCCGCGGCCGATGATGAGCTTCATGATCTCGTTGGTGCCCTCAAGGATCTGGTGCACCCGGAGATCGCGCACCACCCGTTCGATCCCGTACTCATGCAGGTAGCCATAGCCGCCGTGCAACTGGAGCGCTTCGTTGGCCACGCGGAAGGCGGCATCTGTGGCAAACCGCTTCGCCATCGCGCACGCCGCGACGACGTCCGGGGCGTCGGCATCCATCTTCGCCGCGGCGCGTTCGAGCATCGCCCGCGCCGCGTGCAGATCGGTCTGCATATCTGCGAGAGCGAAGAGAATCGACTGGTGCGACGCGAGCGGGCCACCGAACGCTTCCCGCTCCTGCACGTAGGCGACCGTGCGCTCGAGCGCCCACTGGGCTCCGCCCAGCGAGCAGGCCCCCATGTTCACACGTCCGCCGTTGAGACCCTTCATGGCGATGCCGAAGCCGTCGCCTTCCGCGCCGAGACGATGGGACGCGGGCACCCGGACGTCTTCGAAGACCACCTGCCGCGTGGGCTGGGCGTTCCAGCCCATCTTCTTCTCGTTCGGTCCGAAGGACAGGCCGGGAGTTCCGGCAGGCACGACGATGGCCGAGATGCCTCTCGCCCCGACCTCGCCGGTGCGGGCCATCACGACGTACACGGCAGACGAGCCGGCGCCGGAGATGAACTGCTTCACGCCGTTGATGACGTACTCGTCGCCGTCGCGACGCGCGGAGGTCGTGATGGCGGCGGCATCGGAACCGGCACCCGGCTCCGTGAGGCAGTAGCTGCCGAGGTCGGTCATCGCCGACAGACCGGGGACCCATCGTGCGCGTTGCGCATCGTCGCCGAAGGTGTCGATCATCCAGACGACCATGTTGTGTATCGAGATGTACGCCGCGATCGCGGTGTCGCCCTTGGCGAGCTCCTCGAAGATCGCGACGGCATCCAGGCGTGACAGCCCCGACCCCCCGTGCTCCTCGCTCGCGTAGATGCCTCCCAGCCCGAGTTCGCCGGCTTGCACGAGGGCATCGATGGGGAAGTGCTTCTTCTCGTCGCGCTCGCCCGCAAACGGGGCGAGCGCAGCCTCCGAGAAGTCCCGGACCGCCTCAACGAGCGCCTGCCGCTCCAGTTCCGCCGTCGAGTACATGGTCAGTGCATCGTCGGAATGACGAAGCTGGCGCCTTCCTTGATGCCGGAGGGCCAGCGGCTGGTCACGGTCTTGGTCTTGGTGTAGAAGCGGAACGCGTCGGGACCATGCTGGTTGAGATCTCCGAATCCGGACTTCTTCCACCCGCCGAAGGTGTGGTACGCGATCGGCACCGGGATCGGCACATTGACACCGACCATGCCGACGTTCACGCGTGCGCTGAAATCGCGCGCGGTATCGCCGTCGCGCGTGAAGATCGACACCCCGTTGCCGAACTCGTGCTTGCTGGGAAGGGAGAGCGCCTCTTCGTAGTTCTCGGCGCGGACGATGATGAGCACGGGTCCGAAGATCTCTTCCCGATAGATCGCCATGTCGGGAGTGACGTGGTCGAACAGAGTGGGTCCGAGATAGAAGCCGTTCTCGTACCCGGGCACCGTGTAGCCGCGTCCGTCCGCCAGGAGAGTGGCGCCCTCGTCGACACCGAGCTGGATATAGTGCTCGACGCGCTCCTTGGCCTGTGCCGTGACGAGCGGACCGTAGTCGTTCCCTTCGCCCAGCGCGGGACCGACCTTGAGGTCCTTCGCGCGTTCCGCCAGTTTCGCCGCGAGCGCGTCTGCGGTCTCGGCCCCCACCGGCACGGCGACCGAGATCGCCATGCACCGCTCGCCGGCCGAGCCGTAGCCGGCGCCGATGAGCGCGTCGGCGACCTGGTCGAGGTCGGCGTCGGGCATCACGATCATGTGGTTCTTGGCGCCGCCGAAGCACTGAGCGCGCTTCCCGTTCGCCGCCGCCGTCGTGTAGATGTACTGCGCGATCGGCGTCGAGCCGACGAAGCCGACGGCCTTGACGCGGTCGTCGTGCAGGAGCGCGTCAACGGCCTCCTTGTCGCCGTTGACGACGTTGAAGACGCCGGCGGGCAGGCCCGCTTCGAGGAAGAGCTCCGCCAGTCGCAGCGGAACCGACGGGTCGCGCTCGCTCGGCTTGAGGATGAACGCGTTGCCGGCGGCCAGCGCGGGGCCGGCCTTCCACAGTGGGATCATCGCGGGGAAGTTGAACGGCGTGATACCCGCCACAACGCCCAGTGGCTGACGCATCGAGTACACGTCGATGCCGGTGCCGGCACCGGTCGTGTACTCACCCTTCAGCAGGTGCGGGGCGCCGGCGGCGAACTCTACGACCTCGACGCCGCGCCGGATGTCGCCGATCGCATCCGGAATCGTCTTGCCATGCTCGCGGGACAGCATGCGGGCGAGGTTGTCCATGTCCTTCGCCACCAGATCGAGGAACTTCAGCAGCACGCGTGACCGGCGCTGCGGGTTCCACTCCCCCCACTCACGCTGCGCCTCCTCGGCATCGGCGATCACCGCTTCGACCTCGGCCGTGGTCGCCAGGGGGACTCTCGCCTGCACCTCACCCGTACTGGGGTCGAACACATCGCTGAAGCGCCCCGAGGGGCCGGCGACGTACTCACCGTGGATGAAGTGCGTCAGTTCGCGGACCATGTCGTCCCTCCGGAATGTGGAATGCACCCGTCTGCCGGTGCCATTGCGATACTACACGGTCAAATAGATACCGCAAATGCTTCTACTGCCGTTGTGGAGTGCCCCCGCGCCACGCGGGGCCGGCACGAGGTCAGCGCGCGGAACGGTCGAGGAATCGCGCTCGGAGAGCGATGGACTCCGGGCTGTCGGACAGCATCGCGATAGAATCCCGCTCATTGTCGAGGTGCGCCGCATAGGCCGCGAGCGTCGCACCCTGCAGGAGGCGCTTGCTGACCGCACGCGCAGGCGCCGGAATGCGGGCAGTGCGTTCCGCGGTCTCCATTGCCGCATCGAGGAGCGCCTCCCGGGCAACGACCCGCGAGATCAGACCCCATTCGAGAGCGGTCGCCGCATTCAGCCGCACAGCGCCCATCACGACGTCACTGGCGCGCAACCGGCCGACCGTGCGCGGCAGCAGGAACGACACCCCGCAATCGGGACTGAGGCCCACCGCGGAGTACGCGCTCAAGAACGTCGCCTCCTCCGCCGCGACGGCGACATCGGAGTTGAGCACCAATCCGAGCCCGGCTCCTGCGGCCGCGCCCTGAATCGCGCTGACGAGCAGGAGATCCGATCGAGCGATCCGCAGGAGAGCCGCATGCATGACGCCCGCGAGTTCCCGCACGTACTCCGATGGCGAGTCGGCGCGCGACATCGCCGCGACATCGCCCCCCGAGCAGAAGATCTCCCCGTCCGACGCGAGCACGAGCACCGCGGCGGATCGGTCCTCGGTCGCCTCGATGACGCGCGCTTCGAGCTCGCGCGCGAGCTCGAGATTCATGGCGTTCCCCTCCGCAGGGCGCTGGAGGGTGAGCACGCGAACAGCCCCCTCCCGGCGTACCGCGACGAGGGCGCTCACCCGACCATCCGCAGCGCTCGCAGCCGCACCCAGAGATCCACGAGCTCACGCTCAGTCTCCATCCACAGCCCTCCGGTGTCGACCACGATGTCGGCGATCGCGCGCCGGTCCTCGTCGCTCGCCTGTGTCAGGAGCCGCTTCTGCGCGGCGGCCGCGGTCATCCGTCGCGTCTTGACGAGCCGGTCGATCTGCACCGCCGCCGGCGCGCTCGTGGTCACGATGATGTCGAACGGCAGTCGCTGCCGTGATTCTGCGAGCAGCGACGCCTCGTACACGACGAACGCATCCGGCTGACGCGCTCCGACCTCGGCGAGCTCGCGATCCGACACCGCGCGGATGGCGGGATGGACGATGTCATTCAGCCGCTGGCGCGCGCCGGCGTCGGAGAAGATGCGATCGGCCACGTACCGGCGATCCATCCTGCCGTCGGACGCCCGCGCCTTCGGGCCGAATTCCCGCACCACCTGATCGAGCGTGGCCGCCCCGTGCTCCGACCGCGGGTCGACGGCGTCTCTCGCGAACTGGTCGACATCGAGGTGGACAGCACCCCACGACGTCAGCCGGGCAGCCACCGTCGACTTCCCCGACGCGATTCCGCCCGTGAGACCAATCAGGTACATGTTTATATTCTAGACTAGGTTTGCCGACATAATGCGAGCGATTTCCCAGTCTGGAGCGAGCCCATGATCACCAACGCGTTCACCGAGACGTTCGACGTCGACCACCCGATCGTCTGCGGCGGCATGTCAGGCGTCGGCCGCGCCGAACTCATCTCCGCCGTCGCCAATGCCGGCGCGCTGGGGTTCCTGACCGCACTCACCCAGCCGACCCCTGAGGCTCTCGCCGAGGAGATCCGTCGATGCCAGTCGATGACCGACAAGCCGTTCGGCGTCAACCTCACTATCCTGCCGACGATCCAGCCCGTCCCCTACGAGGAGTATCGCCAGGCGATCATCGAGGGCGGCGTGAAGGTGGTGGAGACAGCAGGCAGCAATCCTGAGCCGCACATGGAGGCGTTCCACAGCGCCGGGGTCAAGGTCGTGCACAAGGCTGTGACGGTGCGCCATGCGCTCAAGGCTCAGTCGGTCGGCGTCGACGCCGTGAGCATCGACGGCTTCGAATGCGCCGGACACCCCGGTGAGGACGACGTGCCCGGCCTGATCCTGATCCGCGCGGCCGCTCGCAAGCTCACCGTGCCGATCATCGCCTCGGGTGGGATCGCCGACGGCGCAGGACTCGTTTCGGCGCTGGCGCTGGGCGCGAGTGCGGTGAACATGGGCACGCGATTCGTCGCGACGAAGGAAGCGCCCGTGCATGACAACGTGAAACGGCAGATCGCCCGCAACGACGAGACCGACACGGTGCTGATCTTCCGCAAGTTCCGCAACACCGCGCGTGTGGCGCGCAACTCGATCTCCGAGGAGATCGCCGAGATCGAGCGCCGCCCCGAGTCGACCTTCGCCGACATCGCGCACCTGGCGTCAGGTGCGCGTGGACGTCAGAACGTGCTCGCCGAAGGCGACATGGAGGGCGGCCTGTGGTGGGCAGGTCAGTCTCAGGGGCTCATCGACGAGGTGCTCAGCTGCGCCGAGGTCGTCGACTCGATCATGAACGATGCCGCACAGCTCGTTCGCGGGCGCCTCGCACCCCTGTTCGGCTGACCGAGGAGGGTCAGTTCGGTGAGACGATGTCGTTCATCAGCATCGGGAACCGGCTGGCCGCCTCGTCAGCGAACTTGAGGTAGTGCCGGCTCGCCGCGTCGCCGTATCCGTTGGCAATCGCTCGGGCGACCTTCTCCAGGTACTCGTAGGTGAACTCCTGGTGTTCCTTGTCCATGAACCAGCGCGACGCAGAGCTCGTACGCGTGGTCTCCGACAGGATCGCGACGACGAGCTGGAGCGTGGCAGAGGGGACCAGTGCGACGATGCGGCGCACGAAATCGGCGCGCACGCGGGCCAGCTCGTGATTCACCACGTCATGGCCCTCTTCGCCCGGTGCGGCGTCGGTCACAAGGGTCACGAGGGCGCGACGCGCTTCGACATCGGGGTTCGCGGCGGCGAGCTTGGCCGCCTCCGCGCCGACGATCGCGAGGGTGTGCCACACGTCGCCGAAGGTCGTCTGCTCGGAGCGGAGGAACAGTCCTGCGATGCGTGCCACGGCGGAGGCCTCCGGCCGACGGGTGAAGAAGCCGCCGTTCCATCCCCGTTTGACGACCAGAAGCTCCTCGGCTTCCAGAATGCGCGCCGCCTGACGCAGCGTCGGACGGGAGACTCCGAGGCGCTCGATCAGTTCATCCTCGGAGCCGAGGAAGTCATCGCTCTTGTTCCGGCGGAGAATCTCCTCCCTGAGCGAGTTCGCGGTGGCGCGAGCTGCGGAGCCGAGAACTACTTTCTCCATGGTGCTGATTTCCGATCGTGGTGTGGATGTCACGCGGGGTTACCCATACAGGTATTCGTGTGTCGGGCCCGGCGCCTTTAGGGAAGCCTACTACCCGAGTGCGCGCCGACTAAGGAGCGCATTCGGCTAGCTCTGATATGACTACCGCATCAATAGAAGCGGTCGTAGTCGAGGTGCTCCGTCTCGGGGATCTTGCGGTACGGACGGATCTCGTCGAGCCGTCCCGATATCGTCTTCTCGACCCACGCCGCATCGGCGAGCATGGCGCGGCCGATGGCGATGACGTCGAAGTCCCCGTGCTCGAACTGAGCCGACAGCGTGGCCAGCCGGTCGTACACGGTGTCGGACTCGGGCACCGGCTCGGCGCCGTACGCGGCCTCGATCCCCACCGATCCCACCGCGATGACGGGAAGTCCGGTGATGCGCTTGGTCCAGCCTGCCAGCCCCAGCGTGCTCTCGCCAGGGAACTCGGGAAGCCAGTGGCGGCGCGTAGAGGGATGCAGCATGCTCACCCCGGCGGTGACGAGCGGGGCGAGGATCGCCTCGAGCTCTGCCGGCGTCTCGGCGAGCCGCGCGCGATAGTGATCGGCCTTCCACTGCGAGAAGCGGTACACGATGGTGAACTCCGGACCGACTCGGCGGCGGATCTCGGCGACGACTTCGGCGGGCAGGCTCGTGCCCGCCGCCGCGCTGCGCCCGTAGGCATCGACGCGCGTGTTCGTGCGCGACCAGAGGAACTGGTCGAGCAGATATCCGTGTGCACCGTGGATCTCGACGCCGTCGAAGCCCCAGGCCTGCGCGAGCTCCGCTGCTGTCGCATACGCTTCGACCACGGCGGCGAAGTCGGCCTCGGTCATCGGCTCCGACACGATGTCGCCGGCGAGGCTGCGGCCGGACGGGCTCTTGGGCGGAACGCCGGGATTGTGGCGACTGTCGACGCCGCGGGAGATCCCCGTGTGCCAGAGCTGGGCCACGATCGCCGATCCCTCGGCGTGCACGGCATCGATGGTCTTGCGCCAGCCCGCCTCGGCCTCCGGCATGAACACCGGGATGCGGGGGCTGAAACCGGCGGCCGCGTCGGGCACGAGAACGCCCTCGGTGATGACGATGCCCGCCCCGCCGGCAGCGCGACGACGGTAGTAGTCCACATCGACGTCTGTGGGCACGCCCTGCACCGCCTTGAGCCGGGTCATCGGCGCGAGCGCGAACCGGTTGCGCGAGTGAAGGGTTCCGACGTCGAGGGGTGTGAGGAACGGTGCAAGCAGTTCTGCCATGGACCGCCGATCCCGGTCGTGCGTTGTGGTGATCATCAGGAGCTCCGATCGTCGGTACTCGGGGCGGAACCGCGCCGGAAGCGGGCGGTTCGCCGGAGGAATTCTGGGGCGCCGTCGAGCGCGGAGTTCACGATGCGCTCGAGATGCCGCTGGTTGGTCCGGTCCATGTCGGCAGCCATGTCGATGACGAGCTTGGCCGCCGCGGAGGCCTCCTCGGGCAGGCCCGCGAGGCGCCGCACGAAGGCGTTCACGTCGGCCTGGAAGCGCTCGGCCGGAGACACCTGATGCACGAAGCCCATCGTGAGGGCCAGTGGCGCGTCGACGCCTTGCCCGGCCATCGCCATCCATTTCGCCCAGTGCGGGCCGACGAGCCGGGTGAGCCGACCGATCCCGCCGCTGCCGGGGATGACCGCGAGGTCGATCTCCGGCAAGCGGAAGGTGGCGTCGGCCGAAGCGAGGCGGAAGTCGCAGGATGCCGCCATCTCGACTCCCGCACCAAGGCACGTTCCCTGCACTGCCATGACGATCGGCTTCTCCACCGTTTCGAGCTCGTCGTAGAGGAGGTGATGCTTGCGGTACTCCCGGCGGTAGGCGCGGTCGGAGGGGAACGCACCGTCTGCGCGACTGTGGGGAACGTGTGCGAGGTCGATTCCCGCCGTGAAGTAGGGTCCTTCAGCGGCGATGAGCATGACCCGTAGATCGTCGTCGTCCGCAAGGCGGGTCACCGCGTCCCACAGGGCGGCCGTGATCGCCGGGCTGATCGCATTGCGCTTGGCTTGGCGGTCGATGGTCACCGTGATGACACCGTCGGAGACGTCGGTGCGCGCGTGCGTGTCGTCGTGATGCGCCATGATCACGCGTCCTCCGTGCGCACGAGCATCGCCCCCGTCTGGGCTCCGAACGCGCTCGTGATCACTGCGGTCTTCGCATCAGGCACCTGTCGCACGCCACATTCGCCCCGCAGCTGGAGTGCCGCCTCGGCGAGGAACTGCAGACCGTGCACCCGCCCCTCGGCCAGATGCCCGCCGCTCGTATTCATGGGCAGGGAACCGCCGGGGCCGATCGTCGCGCCGCCGTCGACCCAGTCGGTGAACTCGCCGATGCCGCAGAATCCGAGTGCCTCCACCCACGAGATGGTCACGTGTGTGAAGCCGTCGTACAACTGCGCGACGTCGATGTCGTCGACCGTCAGCGATGTCCGCGACCACAGCCGGCTCGCACACGAGGTGGCGCTCGTGTGAAGGAAATCGTCGCCGAACATCCATCCAGCATCGGGGTTCTTGCCCGTGGAGTAGGCGAACGAGTCGACGATCACGGGAAGATTGCGCAGATCCTCCGCTCGCTCCTTCGACGTGAAGAGGACCGCGACCGCGCCATTGACGGGGTAGTCGCAGTCGAGAACGAGGAGCGGGTCGGCCACGACGCGAGCCGACAGATAGTCGTCCATCGTGATCTCGTCGCGCAGCACCGCCCGCTCGTTGTGCTTGGCCCATTTGCGAGCATTGAGCGCGACCAGGCCGTACTCCTCGGCCGTGGTGCCGTACTGCGCCATGCGGCGACGCTTGCGCAGTGCGAACCCGGGCAGCACGCCGCTGCTCCCCCAGCCGAACGGCGCGAGGTACTGGTGGATGCCGGGCACAGGGGCGTCGTCGGTGCCCATCGCGCCTGCGTGACCCGTGCGCCGGGTGATGCACCGGATCGCCAGGGCGTAATCGCACGCTCCGGAAGCAACGGCCTGAATGGCTTCGAGCGCGCTCGTGAGGCCGGAGGGACCCGTGACCGTGGTGTCGGAGAACACTGCCAGGTCGGGGATGCCGAGGTCGCTCTGGATCTGCTGCACCGAGATGTCATCGTTGAACTTGTAGTGGAACATCCCGTCGATCGCCGTGACCGGGATTCCGGCATCGGCGGCGGCTGCGGACACTGCAGTGCGAGCCAGCCACCGCGGGTCCGGCTCACCGTGGCGGGTGAATTCCGAGTAGCCGACGCCGACGACGGCGACCTCCCTGCCGAAGTAGCTCATGCGGCGACTCCCGTCCGCGAAGCGCGGAAGAGAGGGACGGTGCCGCCCTCGCGGTCTTCGTATTCGACTTCGAGGGGCATGCCGATGCGCAGATCTTCGAGGGCGGTGCCTACGACGTTGGTCACGAGGATCGCATCCGGATCCTCGTCGATGATCACGGTGGCGAGCACGAGCGGCAACGACGTGAGAAATCCGATGTGGAACGCCTGGCGCAGGATGGCGAAGCTATGAAGCGTCGCGCGCCCGGAGACCTCGGTGAAGTCGACGGCGTCCGACCCGCAGTGGGTGCATTGCAGGCGCGGCGGGTAGGTGAAGCGCGTGCAATCGTCGCAACGCTGGACCACGAGACGGTGCTGGGCGCAGGCCTCCCAGAATGGAGCGCTCACGGAGTCGGGGAACGGAACGGGCTTATGGAGGACCGACATCGCGTCGTCGCGTTCGTCGTCGATCTGCGCGCTGATGGTCATCGTGGTCCGACTCCGGGGTCTGCGGGTGCTCCGCCGGCGGTGAGCTGCTGCGTGAGCGTGCGGGCGATGCGGGCGATCTGCCTGTCGACCGTGCCGAACTGCGCCGCGCGCGCCGTGACTCGCCGCAGGTACGTGTGTGTGCCTTGCTCCCACGTGTAGCCGATGCCCCCGAACGTCTGAAGGGAGGTGGCGGTGGCGCTCGTCGCCGCGCCCATCGCGGCCGCGAGCGCGAATCCGGCGAGCGCTGCGCCGTCGGTGCCGCCCTCGTCGAGGGTGGTGCAGGCCAGATGAGCCAACGCTCCCGCCCCGTCCAGAGCCACGTGGGCGTCGGCGAGCATGTGCTTGATCGCCTGGAAGGACCCGATGGGCCGACCGAACTGCGTGCGCACCGTGGCATAGTCGACCGCGGTGCCCAGGACGCCTTGGCCGCACGCGACGAGCTCCGCTGCCACTACGGCCGCGATGCGAGGAAGGGCGTGACCGACCGCCGCGGCGGCATCGGAAGTGAGGACGTCGGCGCGGATCGGGTCGACCGTCACGGAGAACAGCGGCTCGGTCGGGTCGAACGCCTCGACCGCCTCGATCGACACCTCAGGGGCGTGCAGGTCGATCGACACGAGGTGCGGTTCGCGGTCGCCGTCTCGCACGACCGCCAGGAGCAGGTCGCTCGTCGCGGCAAAGGGCACGTTCGCGAAGGTCACGGGCCCTTCGCCGGCGGCAGGAGGAGCCGCGTCGGGGTCGACGATCGACCAGGGCACGGTGGCCGTGCGCTCGCCGGACGCGACGGCGCGCAGCTGCGCCTCGCCGGCGGAGCATTCCGCGAGCACGAGGGTCGCGACGACGCTACTGGGGACGAATGCACTCGGAGACAGGCCGCGAGCGAGTTCGGCGACGACGATTCCGAGTTCCGTCAGGCCGGCTCCGGCGCCGTCGAGGTCTTCGTGGATCGGCAGGCCAAGCACGCCCATCTCGGTGAGCAGGGGAAGCGCATCTGCGACGTCGGCTTCGAGCATCTCCGCGAGTGCCTCGCGGAGCTGCTCCTGCTCGTCAGTGTAGGCGAGCTTCATGTTTGCTCTCCGTCCTTGGAACAACACTCAACAATATTACATATACCTGATTCACCCCGGCAGGGAGTGGACTACGAGAACGCATCCTCGTCCCCTTCGGGCGCGATGCGGTATCCGAGAGGAGAGTCGTCCGCGGAGCGCAGGGCGATCTCGGGGATTCGCACGCGGGGATGCATCGAATCCAGCCAGAGGACCGCGCTCGAGACGTCGTCCACGAGTATCGCCGGACGCGCGATGTCCTTCATCATCGGAGTGTCGACCGTGGCGAGGGTCAGCACCGTGATCGAGATGCCGTCGCGTTCGACCTCGGCACGCATCGACTCGGCCATCATGCGGACGGCAGCCTTCGACGACGCATAGGCGGTGAGCCAGCGGTGCCCGTCGACTCCGGACACCGACGAGACCAGCACGATCCGGCCGCCCGGCCCCATCTTCGACAGTGCCGCGCGTGAAGCCACATACGCGCCGGTGAGATTGGTATTGACGATCTCCTCGAACTCCTGACCCGTCTGCTTTCGCGTGGCACGGGCGGCGAAGACGCCGGCGGAGTGCACGAGCAGGTCGACGGCACCGATCCGATCGAGAGCCTTCTGCATCGAACCTTCGTCTGCGGCATCCACCGCGATCCACTGTGCGCCGACCGCCGCCGCCGCCGCCTGCAGCCGATCGGGGTTGCGCGCGATCATCCACACGTCGTAGCCGGCGCGCACGAGGCTCTCGGCCACTCCGAGTCCGATCCCGCTGGACGCACCCGTTACGACGGCGGTCCTCGGTGGCGTTGCCGACATGAATCCTCCTTCGAGGCGTGTTACTGGTCCCTGCGATGCTACAGTACATCTAGATACCGCATTGATCGGAATGATCAATCGGTACAGCGGACCAGGCCGGCTGCAAGGGAGCTATCAGGTGGACTTCACGTGGACCGAAGAAGATGTCACGTTCCGACAGGAACTTGCCGACTTCCTCGAGGAGACGATGCAGGACCTCGACTTGCGCCCCGGAGGAGGCCCGGGGGGCGACGACCATTTCGAGATCTCCAAGCGCTTCACGAGCGTGATGGCCGAGCGCAAGTGGCTCACCCCCAGCTGGCCGTCGCAGTACGGAGGCGGCGACGCCACCGCGTGGCAGCACATCATCATGAGCGAGGAGCTGTGGAAGCGCGGCGAACCGCGCGGTCCGCAATACATGAACGTCAACTGGATCGGACCGGCGATCATCGCCTACGGCACCGACGAGCAGAAGGCGTTCCACCTCTCACGGATCTCTGCCGGAGACTCCCTCTGGTGCCAGGGCTTCTCGGAGCCGGAGGCGGGAACCGACCTTGCAAGCCTGCGCACGCGCGCGGTGCGCGATGGCGACGACTTCATCATCAATGGCCAGAAGATCTGGACGTCGTACGCCAACAACGCCCAGCACAGCTTCTTCCTCGCCCGCACCAACCCTGATGCCGAGCCCCATAAGGGCATCACAATCTTCCTGATGCCGATGGACCTCCCCGGCATCGAGGTGCGGGACATCCCGGCGTTCGTGGGTGAGCACATCTTCCACGAGGTCTTCCTCACCGACGTGCGGGTTCCCGCCAGCTGCGTGCTCGGCACGGTCGACGAAGGCTGGCCCATCATCCGCGACGTGCTCGCCCATGAGCGCGTGGGTGCGCCCAAGTACGCGCGCGCCGAGCATGTTCTCGACAAGTACGCTCAGCGCGCCATCGCCAATGGCGAGTTCGACAAGCCCGACGTGCGGCGGTTGTTCGGCGAGGCACTCGCCGCCTGCGAAGCGGCCCGTCAGCTCACGTACACGTCGATCGACGAGCGCGCGAAGCAGCAGCGCCCGTCTGGGATCGCCTACCCCGCGCGCGCGGCGATGGTGCAGGCGGACCGCGCTGTCGCGAACGCCATCCTCGCGGTTCTCGGCTCCGATGCCCTCGGCGCCGAGGAGGTCGCGAGCGACCAGCTCTTCACGGCCTTCACGGCGGGGGTCGCCACCGGCACCTATGAGGTGCAACTCGAATTGATCAGCCGGCTCGTGCTCGGCCTGCCACGGAGGAAGTGATGGACTACAGCTTTTCGGACGAACAGGTCGAGGTTCTCGCAGCGCTCAAGCCGGTCCTCGCCAAGCACGCCGGCTCCACCCGCGCACGCGCAGTGCTCGCCGATTCCGGCATCGACACCGAGCTCATCGGCGAACTCGCCGAGTTCGGGATCTTCGAACCCGAATTCGTCGAGGAGTACGGTCCGCTCATGCTGGCGGCGATCGTCGAGGAGGTCGTGGAGCACGCGGCCGTCGCACCCATCGGCACCGAGCTGTTCGCACGAGCCCTGGCCGATATCGGCGCCCTCCCCGGGCCCCTAGCCCTGGTACAGTCACGCGGTCCCGAGCACGTGCCCTTCGGCGCGCAGGCGCAGAGTGTGCTGGTGATCGAGCACGGCCGCGTCTGGCACGTCGAGCACGGGGCGACGGCGGGCGCCGAGAACCGGACGTTCCCGATTCCGGTCGCCCCGATCACGGTGGCATCCGATGCGGTGCTGCGCGAGCTGCCCGTGGACGCGCGGACGCTGAACGCGATCTGGCGTCTGGGTCTTGCCACCGAGATCGTCGGGGCGAGCACCGCCGCACTGAAGCTCACCATCGGCCACCTCACCGCCCGCGAGCAGTTCGGCCGCCCACTCGCGTCTTTCCAGGCCATCCAGCACCGCCTCGCCGAAGTGCACGTGCGCATCGAAGGCGCCCGCTGGCTGTGCCGGAACGCGGCATGGCACTCCGCTGCCCCGCTCGAGGCCGCCATTGCGGCGACCGCGGCGATGGAGACCGCGCGTGTCGCGATGTGGGAGCTCCAGCAGCTCCAGGGGGCGATCGGCTTCACCCTCGAGTACGACCTGCACCACTTCACACTCCGAGACCACGTGCTGCGGCAGTCCATGGAGGGTGCCCGCGGCTCGCACGCCATCGCCGCAGCCGAAGAGCGCTGGCTGCACCCCGCATCGGCGTGACCCGTCGCCACTGCTGACCATCCACGAACGAGAGGTACTCGAATGACTCATAACGACGACGTTGCGATCGTCACCGGCGCAGGCCGGGGCATCGGCCGCGCCATCGCGATGCGCCTCGCCCGCACGGGTCACCCCGTCGCCGTCGCAGACGTGACCGAAGCGGCCGGCGCCGAGACGGTTTCGCTCATCGAAGCCGACGGCGGCCGCGCACTGGCCGTCGCGATCGATGTCACCGACGAGGATGCCGTCACGGCCGGTGTCGAGCGCATCGCCGTGGAGCTCGGTGCGCCGACCATCCTGATCAACAACGCCGGGATCACCCGCGACAATCTGCTGTTCAAGATGACCGCGTCCGACTGGACATCCGTCATGGATGTGCACCTCAAGGGTGCCTTCCTCATGTCGCGCGGCGTGCAGTCGCACATGGTCGGGGCCAAGAGGGGACGGATCGTCAACCTGTCGAGCCTGTCAGCGCTCGGCAACCGCGGTCAGGCGAACTATGCTGCCGCCAAGGCCGGGCTGCAGGGATTCACGAAGACGCTTGCACTGGAACTGGGACAGTTCGGGGTGACCGCGAACGCGATCGCGCCGGGATTCATCGAGACCGACATGACGGCGGCCACGGCAGAGCGTCTAGGCATGAGCTTCGAGGACTTCAAGTCGGCCGCGGCGGCACAGATCGCGGTGCGCCGCGTGGGCCAGCCCTCCGACATCGCGGCGCTGGTCGACTTTCTTGTCGGCGAGGAGGCGGGGTTCGTCTCCGGCCAGGTCATCTACGTCGCCGGCGGACCGGCCGCCTGATGACCGGCCCGCGCGTCTTCGCCGACTGGGCGGAGTTCGAGAAGGAATCAGGAACGCACCTCGGCCACAGCCCGTGGATGACGGTGACCCAGGACCGGATCAACGCTTTCGCCGACGCCACCGATGATCGCCAGTGGATCCACGTCGACACTGAGCGGGCGGCGGAAGGCCCGTTCGGCAGCACGATCGCGCACGGATATCTGACGCTGTCGCTGCTGTCGCGACTCATGTTCGATGTCTTCACGATCGAGCGGATGTCGATGGCGGTCAACTACGGCCTGGACAGAGTGCGCTTCGTGTCTGCCGTTCCCGTCGATTCCCGCATCCGGGCCGGCGTCGAGTTCGTCGAGTACCGCGAAGTCGCGCTCGGCAATCTCGTGACGCTGCGCTTCACGGTCGAGATCGAGGGGTCCGACCGGGCGGCCTGCATTGCCGACTCGCTCGCACTGATGGTCCCGTGACCTCCGTTCCCGTTGCAATCGTCACGGGGGCGGCGGGAGGGATCGGCGACGCCGTGTGCCGCAGACTCACCGCCGACGGGTTCGCCGTCGTCGGTGCCGACCTCAACGGCCCGTTCCCTCTCGATGTCACCTCGGAAGACGGCTGGCAACGCCTCGCCGACCATGTGACGACACGGTTCGGACGCCTCGATGCGCTCGTCAACAACGCCGGCATCGTGCACCGCTCCCCCATCGCCTCACACTCCCTGGGCGCCTGGGAGCGCGTCCTGAGCGTCAACGCCACCGGCACGTTCCTCGGCTGTCGCATGGCCGTGCCGCTGATGCGGGCATCGGGCGGCGGATCGATCGTCAACGTATCGTCGACGGCGGGCATCCAGGGAGTGGCTCACCTGCCGGCCTACACGGCCTCCAAGTTCGCCGTCACGGGACTCACCAAGAGCCTGGCCCTCGAACTCGCCTCCGAAGGCATACGGGTCAACTCCGTGCACCCAGGCTCGGTGCGCACCCCGATGACGCGAGGGTTCGAGAGCGTCGAGGGCATCCCGGCCGGTCGGTTGGCCGACGCCGACGAGATAGCCGACCTCATCGGCTTTCTGGCTTCTCCACGCTCCGCCTACAGCACGGGTGCGCAGTTCATCATCGACGGCGGAGACACCGCGGGCCGTCTCTGAGGCCGCTTCGGCGCCTCAGAGACGGCGGACGGGTCACTCCCCGGTGAACTTCGGGGTGCGCTTCTCGGCGAAGGCCGTGAGACCCTCGCGGGAATCCTTGGAGGTGAGCACGTAGCGCGTGGTGCGCTCCAGTTCCAGACGCATGTGCGCGCGGAAGCCGAATCCGTCTTCGAGTCCCTCGTTGATGACGAACCGCGCATTGGCGACGGCCAGACGGCTGCGCGACGCGACCGACCGCGCGAACTCGAGACCGGCTTCGAGGAGCTTGTCGTCGTCGACGACCTTGTTGACCAGGCCCAACTCGTAGGTCTCGTCGGCCGTGAGCAGTTCGCCCGAGAAGACGAGCTCGCGTGCCTTGGCGGGGCCGATCAGGTGGGGCAGGATGGCAAGCGCTCCCGCGCCGCCCATCTGACCGAATCGCAGGTGGCCGTCACCGATCTTGGCCGAGCGCGCCGCGTAGGCGAAGTCACTGTTCACGAGCAGCTCGAGGCCGCCGGCCACCGTCACGCCGTTGATCAGCGACACGATCGGCTTGCTGAGGTGACGCATGAGCGCGAACATGCGGTGGTTGGTCTCCATGACCTGAGGCCAGACGACGGTGTCGCTCTGCATCTCGACATACTTCTTGAGGTCGCCGCCCGCGCAGAACGCGCGTCCCGCGCCGGTGAGCAGGATGACGCGCACGGTCGGGTCGGCGTCGAACTCGGTGAGCGCGTTCGTCAGGGCGTCGACCATCGGGGAATCCAGCGGATTCATCGCCTCCGGCCGGTTCATCGTGAGCACTCCGGCGTACACGTCGTCACCGACGCTCACGCGCTCGACGAGAAGGAGGTCGTCGTTGGCCGTATCGTTCGTCATGCTGACTTCTTTCGTTTCGATGGTCATCGCACGGGCTTGGGTTCCTTGGGGAGTCCGAGAACGAGCTCGCCGATGATGTTGCGCTGGATCTGGTTCGTCCCGGCGTAGATGCTCCCGGCACGGGCGTTGAGATACACGCCGACCCACGACAGAGAGCTGTTGGGGCTGCCCGGGTCATCCGATCGCAGCCACGAGGCGCTCGCCCGACCCGAGGGCGACATCACTTCCGGCCCGAGCATGTCGAGGGCGAGTTCGGTGGCCCGCTGATGGTACTCCGTGTAGAGCACCTTGAAGCCGCCCGCCTCGGGACCCGGCGCCGTGCCGTCGGCCATCCGCGCGATCGCGCGCCGCGCCATCGCCGTCAGCTGCGCGACCTGCATGTGGCACCAGGCCAGACGGTGAGCGATCTCAGGACGGGAGATGGCGCCCGTCTCCACGGCCAGCGCGTCGAGCCGTCCGAGCTCCTCGGAGAATTGGGCCGGCACGAACAGGGCGGTCTCTCCGCGTTCGTAGCCCAGCAGCGACATGGCCACGGCCCATCCGCCGCCACGACCGCCCAGCACGTCGTCCTCCGCCGCGACCGCTGACGTGAAGAACACCTCGCAGAACTCGTCATCGCCCTGCAGGTTGCGGATGGGTCGCACGTCGATTCCGGGCTGATCCATCGGTACGAGGAGCATGCTGATGCCTCGATGGCCCGGCGCGTCCTCGGTGCGGGCGAGCACCATGATCCAGTTCGAACGCACGGCGCTCGACGACCATGTCTTCTGCCCGTCGATGACCCACTGGCCGTCGACGAGACGAGCGCGGGTCGTGAGAGAGGCCAGATCGGATCCCGATCCGGGCTCGGAGAACCCCTGGCACCACACGTCCTCGCCCGTGAGCACGCGCGGCAGGAACCGCTGCTGCTGCTCGTGCGTGCCGTGTGTGAGCAGGGCGTGGCCGAGGAGGCTGACGCCGACGAAGTCGGTGTCGCTCCACAGCGGCAGCCCGCGGGCGAACACCTCCTCGAACAGCACCGCGTGGTCCTGGACAGACAGGTCGGCGCCGCCGAAGCTCTCGGGCCAGGTGGTTCCGAGAAGGCCGCGCTCGCGCAGCGCCTCGCGCCATCCTGCGAGGAAGGAGGTGCGCTCCTCCCCTGTCAGGGCGCCGACTCCGGACCAGCCTTCGGGCAGATAGTCGTCGAGGAAGGCGGTGAGCTCGCTACGGAACTCCGACACGGCGTCTGCACTCATCTTGCTTTCCTTATCCGGCTCGTGGTGGCGCAGCTCGGTCAACCGACGGACCGGGTCTGCCCTTCCCAGTAGGGCTGGCGCAACTGCTTCTTGTCGACCTTGCCGGCCGTCGTGAGGGGCAGCTGCGCGTGGAAATCGAAGCTCTTGGGGGTGTTGACCGGTCCGACGCGCTCGCGCACGAACTCGGCGAGCTCGCTCTCGTCGACCTGCGCGTGCGGGCGAATCTCGATGGCGGCCTTGACCGCCTCGCCCCACCGCGGGTCGGGGATGCCGAAGACGGCGACGGCGGCGATCGATGGGTGCGCGGCGATCGCGTCTTCCACGTCGCGCGAGACGATGTTGTGGCCCCCCGAGATGATGACCTGCTTGATGCGGTCCTTGATCGTGACGAACCCCTGCTCGTCCATGACACCCAGGTCGCCCGAGTGCACCCAACCGCCTTCGTGCAGCTCGGCGGTGGCCTCCGGCCGATTCCAGTATCCGGGAGGGTTGGCAGGGCTCCTGGTGCAGATCTCACCCATCTCACCGGCGGGCAGAGGATTCATGTCGCGGTCCATGATCGCCAGATCCACGCCGAGGCACGGCTGGCCAGCGGAGGCCAGCAGCTCGGGCCGGGACAGGTCGTGGTCGTTCTTGCTGAGCACCGTGACGGTCTTGTTCTCGCGGCCGCCGTACTGCTGCACGAGCACGGGACCGAAGCGGTCGATCGCCTCCGCCGCGCGGTCGGGCGACATCGGCGACCCACCGTAGATCATCGCTTCCATCGAGCGGAGGTCTCGGCGGGCGACGTCGTCGCTGTCGAGCAGACGGTAGATGGCGCTGGGCACGAGGAACATCGAGTTGATGCGCTCGGACTCGATCGTGGCCAGCACCTCCTCCGCATCGAACTGCGACTGCAGCACGATGCTGCCTCCGAGCAGCAGCACGGTCTTGAGCCCCACCGACGCGATCGCGTGCGACAGAGGGGTGCTCACGAGCACGCGGGGAACCTGCGGGAGCCCCCAGTTCGCGGCGTGGATGACGGCCTGATTGATGTAGACCGAGTCGGTATCGATGACGGCCTTCGCGGTGCCCGTCGTGCCGCCGGTGAGTCCGAGCTCGACGATGAGGTCGGGGTCATCGACGATGTGAGGTGTGATGGCCGACGACGCCGAGATGAGTCCGCCGAGCGTGCCGGACGTCCTGCCCTCGCCCATCTCGAGGAAGCGCACCGAGTCGCCCAAGGCGGTGGACAGGCTGTCGAAGCGGTCGGGCACAGTCGCCGTGTCCACGAGCACCGCGCTCAGCTCGCCGTATTCGATCTGCGCGACGTGCGACTGGTGGCCCTCGAGCTCATAGAGGGACATGAAGTGCATTCCGGCCATCGGGATCGCCAGCTGCAGAGCGGCGTAGTCGAGAGAGTTGCGACCTAGGAGGCCGATGCCGTCACCGGGACGCATTCCGCCCTTCTCGAGCGCTCCGCAGATCTCGGCGATGCGGCGCTCCAGCTGCGCGTACGTCCAGGTGACCCCGTCTTGCGACAGCGCCGGGCGATCGGCGTAGCGCCTCAGTGCGCGCGCGAACGCGCGACGGAAGCCCGGCCGCAGCGTGGCTGCATGTGTATCCATGAACGCGTCGTCGCCTTCCTATCGGGTACTAATAGATAACACTATAACCTCATTAGATTGACAGTGGCGAGCCTTTCACACACCCTCCAGGAAGTCGGCGACGTTGCGCGTGAACACGTCATTGTCATCGCCTGCGACCATATGCCCCGCGCGCACCTCGACGAAGTCGGCGTGGGGCACGGCGTCGCGGAACTCCGCGACGCCTTCGGGGGTCAGGATGTCCGACTCGGATCCGCGCACGAGGAGGACGGGAATCGTGAGGGCTCGAGCGGCACGGTACACCCGAGCTTCGCCGCTGCCTCCGCGCGGCTCTTCCGGAAGACCCAGCATGCCCGGATCCCAGTGCCAGTACCAGCGGCCGTTGTCGTGCAGGCGGAGGTTCTTGCGCAGCCCCTCGAGGCTGGGCGGCGCGGGGCGACGCGGGTTGTACGCGTGGATCGCGGCCGCCGCATCCTCGAGCGAAGCGAAGCCATCGGGCGCGGAGGCCATGAACGCCCGGATCCGGTCGGAGCCCTCCCGCTCCACGCGGGGAGCGATGTCGACCAGGACGAGTCCGCGGATCGACCCAGGATGCTCCCCGGCGACCAGCGTCGCGGTCGTCCCGCCGAGCGAGGCGCCGATCACGACAGGCGGCTCGCCCACCTGACCGACCACCTCGATGAGGTCTGCCACGAAGCGGTCCATCGTATAGGCGTTGTCGGAAGACCATCCGCTGTCTCCGTGGCCGCGTGCATCGAGGGCGATGGCGCGCCATCCCCGCTCTGCCATCCATGCTCCGGTGCGGCGCCACGAGTGCCGGGTCTGACCACCCCCATGACTGAGGATGACGGTGCCACGGGTTCCCCCTTGCGGCACCCACTCGTCACCGACGATCTCGACACCGTCACCGCGGAACCGCACTACGGAAGAACTCACAGGCATATGATTAGTCTAAATGGTTAGCTACCCGCATTTCGAAGTCAGCAGTTCCCACGGCGTCGCGCGCGTCGCGTTCGACCGTGCCGACCACCGCAATGCCGTCACGGTCGAGATGTTCGATGTCTTTCACGACGTGGTCCGAGACATGGCCGTGCGGGATGACGTCTTCCTCGTCGTGCTGACCGGCAAGGGCTCCACCTTCTGCCCCGGCGCCGACCTCCGTGGTCCCGACAGCGTCGTCGAGGGCGAGATCCTGCCTCTCCCCCGGGCCGAGAGCAACCGGTCGGCGCTCGACCTGCGCCGGCTGCCGCAGATCACGATCGCAGCGGTGAACGGCGCCTGCGCCGGCGCAGGCCTCGCATGGGCACTCGCGTGCGATCTGCGCATCGCCTCCGCCGACGCCCGATTCGCCACGGCGTTCCTCGATGTGGGACTTCCCGGCGAGCTGGGCATGGCATGGTCGCTGCAGCGCGCTGTAGGGTCGGCAGCCGCCCGTGAGCTGCTGATCCTCCCCCGCAAGCTCTCCGCGGCGGACGCACTCTCCTCCGGACTCGTGCACCGCGTCGTCGCCGCCGATGCGTTCGATGCGGAGACGGAGCGCATCGTCGCGGGGATCGCCGCACGCGGCGGCGATGTGCTCCGGGCGACGAAGCAGAACCTGCTCGACGCGGAGCGACTGCCCCTCGACGACTACGTCGACGTCGAGGCGGCGCGACTCCGAGAGATGCTCAGCGGTGAGATGGGCCGACGCACGATGGAGCGGCTGCGGGCACGCAGCCGCTCCATCGGCGGAGAGGAGTGAGCCCAGGCTCAGTCCTCCCACTTTCCGGTGAACTCGCCGACGTCCCAGATGCCGGCCGTCTCGTCCTCGATGCCGAAGAGCTCGCGCGCCGCCTGTGCACGTCGCGGCGGAAGAAGGCTCGACGGCCACATCCCGGGAGCTGCTTCGTGGTCGCGAAGAAGCTGCTTGGCGATCGTCACCTGATGCACTTCCGTGGGCCCATCGGCCAGACCGTGCCACAGCCCGTGCAGGAAGATCTTGACGAGCGGCATGTCGGTGGTCGTGCCCAGCGCCCCGTGCAGGTGGATGGCACGCTTGCCTATCTCGCCGAGCACCCGAGGGATCAGCACCTTGATGGCCGCGATGTCCTTGCGGACGGCCTTGTAGTCCTGCTTCTGATCGATGAGCCACGCCGTGTACAAGGTGAACAGGCGGAACTGCTGCAGCTCCACGTAGGAGTCGGCGAGCATCCCCTGCACGAACTGCTTGTTGGCCAGCAGCTCCCCCTTGGTCGTGCGCGACAGCGCCCGCTCGGCCATGGCGTCCAGCAGCACCTGCGCCTGACCGACCGATCGCATCGCGTGGTGCACCCGCCCACCACCCAGTCGCACCTGCGCCACCCGGAAGCCCTGCCCCTCCTCGCCGAGGAGAGCCGATGCCGGCAGGCGCACGTTCCGGTAGTGGATGAGAGGCTCCGAGCCCTCCTCCGGGTTCTCGCCCCAGTGCGCAAAATGGTGCACCAGGTCGACACCGGGGGTATCGGTGGGCACGAGGAACATCGACATGCGCTCCAGCAGCGGGGCGTCGGCGTCGGTCACAGCCAGCACGATCAGGAAAGAGGCCCACCGTGCGTTCGACGAGAAGAACTTCGCGCCGTTGAGCACCCACTCCTCGCCGTCGCGCTCGGCGCGCACGGTGAACTCGCCTGGGTCGGCGCCGGCGTGCGGTTCGGTCATCGAGAATGATGACGTCAGATCGCCCTTGAGCAGCGGCTCCAGGTATTTCTCCTTCTGCTCGGATGTGCCGAAGTGCGCCACGATCTCGGCATTGCCCGTGTCGGGGGCCTGCGTGCCGAAGATCCGCGGACCCCAGATGGAACGACCGAGAATCTCGTTGAGAAGAGCGAGCTTGAGCTGACCGTATCCTGGGCCGCCCAGTTCGGGGCCGAGATGGCACGCCCACATGTCGTTGGCGCGCACCTCATCACGCAGCGGATCAACTACCGAGAGTTGATCGTCGGTGAGCAGATGCCGCGGCTTGTAGAAGTCGTCGGGCCAGAGCAGGTCGAGCCGACTGACCTTCGTCTTCACGAACTCCGCGGCCCAGTCCAGCTTCTCCTGGTACTCGGGCTCAACACTGAAATCGATGGCCATCCAGGCCCCTCCTCGAGGTATGGGTCGGTGTGGGAACAGCAGAGCTCAGGGAATGCCGCCGTCGACGCGGATCGTCGCCCCCGTCGTGTAGCTCGACGCGTCGGAGGCGAGATAGAGCGCCGTACCGATCACTTCGTGCGGCTCACCCACCCGCTTGAGCCACAGCGACTCGATGATCGGCGTCATCTCGTCCATGTCCCAGTGCTTCGCGATGTCGGTGCGCATCGTGCCCGACATGAGCGTGTTGACACGCACCGTGGGACCGAAAGCCTCGGCCATGCCGCGGGTCATGGAGTTGATCGCGGCCTTTGCGCTCGCATACGGAACGATCGATTGGTAGGGCCGCAGCGATCCTGTCGAGCTGACGTTGATGATCGACCCGTGTCCGGCCTCGGCCATGCGCTCGCCGACGAGAGAACTCAACCGGAACGGCCCCTTGAAGTTGAGGCCGATCGTGCTGTCGAAGAGCTGCTCGCTCACGTCCGACAGCTTGTCGAAGCGAGGCGCCATGCCGGCGTTGTTGACGAGCACGTCGATCCGTCCGAACTCTGCGTACACGGCGTCGACGAAGGGCTCTAGCTGATCCCATCGCCCGACATGCACCGCGTAGGGCCACGCGCGGCGGCCCGTCTCGACTTCGATCTCGGCGGCCGTCTCCCGGCACGCGTCGATCTTGCGGCTCGCGATGACGACATCCGCTCCGGCGCGCGCGCATCCGAGCGCGATCGCCTTTCCGAGCCCACGGCTTCCGCCGGTGACCACGACGACGCGACCCTCGAGGCTGAACAGTTGATCGAGAAAACTCATGAGTCTGAGACCTTTCGTGCCGACGCGGTGCGGGAGAGCTCAGCTGCCTTGCGCATGAGCTCGAGAATGAGCGGCCCCCACTTCGCGACGTCCGGGTCGACGTCGCCTCCCGCCACGTAGCGCGCGTAGGCCTTCTCGAGGACGATTGCGAGCTTCCACCGCGCCAGGATGACGTAGTAGTCGATGTCTTCGGTCGACCGACCGCTGACCCGCTCGTAGTGCTCGAGCAGCTGCTCTCGCGGAGGCATGCCCGCGAGGTCGAGGAAGCGCATATGGGGCATGTCGTCGCCTTCCGGCGACCACGCGATAAGCGCCCAGCCCAGGTCGAGAAGCGGGTCTCCGATCGTGGTCATCTCCCAATCGATGACCGCGGCGAGGCCGGCGGGCACAGAGCGGTCGAACATCACGTTGGCGAACTGGTAGTCGCCGTGCATGATGCCCGGCGTCCAGTGCCGCGGCCGGTGCGAGGCGAGCCAGCGCGACGCCTCGTCGAGGCCGGGGATCTCACGGAAGCGGTACCCCGCCAGGAAGGACGTCCAGCGATCCACTTGGCGGTCGTGGAAGTTGTCGGGGCGCCCGAAGCCGCGCAGGCCGCGCGCTTCCCAGTCGACGGCGGCGAGCTTTGCCGCTCCCTCGATAAGACCGAAGGCGAGCTGTCCACGCGCGGCGAGGTCGGTGTCGTACGGCGCGGGCCAGCCCTGCGTAGGCGACCAGCCGTCTACCACCTGCATGACGTAGAACGGGCCTCCCAGCACGTCATCGCCGTCCTCGCCCGCGATCAGCTCCGCATGCGGCACATCAGCGCCTTTGAGCGCCGCCAGCAGGAGGTGTTCGCGACGCAGGCCCTTCATGCGCGCCTCGTCGGCGCCAGGGCCACCCATGCGGAGCACGGAGCTCTCGCCGCCCCGGTCGATCCGGAAGAGCTGATTCTGCGTGCCGCCGCTCAGCGGCGTCAGCGCGGGCAGATCCCCGTCGCCGGCGAAGGAGTGCGCGTCGAGCCAGCGCGCGAGCGACGCGAGCTTCTCATCTGGCAACGACGTCATACCGGCTGCGGTTCCACCCATGGCGCCTACGTTACCGCCATGGACGACTAAGAAACAATTCTTGTGTCTATTTACGTTGATTGGGGACATGGCTGGCAGCTGAGCTCCGACGGCGCGGCAGCAGTTGCGCGACGATGAAGGCGAGCACCGACGCCCCCAGCGCCGCGGCATAGCTCCACTGGAACGCGTCGCGCGTCGGCCACACCGCACCGTCATCGACCATGACGAACACCGACAGCAGCGCAGCGACGACGGAGCTGCAGACCGCCTGACCGATCATGCGCACGAGAACGTTGATGCCGTTCGCCGACGCAGTGGCCGACGCCGGCACCTCGCTGGAGACCAGGATGGGCAGGGAAGAGTAGGCAAGCGAGACCCCCACGCTCACTGTGACCATCGACGCCGCGAGCCCCAGGATGCCGGGGACCGTGAGATGCCCGACGTATCCGACCATCAGCACAACGGTCGCGATGACCATGACGACCTTCGCACCCACCCGCGCCGACAGCGCCCCGGCCACCGGCGCCAGCACGATCATGACGAGCCCGGACGGCAGGATAAGCCACCCCGCCTCGAGCAACGTGAGCCCGAAGCCGTACCCCGTGGAGGTGGGAAGCTGCGCGAGCTGCGTGGAGGTGATGAGGTTGCCGAAGAGGCTGTACCCGAGGAGCAGGGCCAGCAGGTTGGTGAGCGCCACAGGACCGCGGGTCGCCAGCGCGAGATCCACGATCGGGTCGCGCACGCGCCGCTCCCACCACACCCACACGGTGAACACCACGACGAAGACCGCCGCCAGCACGATGGTGAAGGGCTGAAGACCCCAGCTCGGCGCTTCGCTGATGAGCACCGTGAGGGCGACCATTGCGACAGCGATCCCGATACCGCCCCACAGATCGAACCTGCCGCCCGCGGGCATGCGCCCGTCGGCGACGAGCCACGCGGTGAGTACGATCGCCACGGCGTCGCCGATGCCGACGATGAGGAACGCGAGGTGCCAATCGAGCACGCTGCCGAGGATCGCCGCCATCGGCACAGCGAGCGCGGTGCCGAACCCCACCGACGCCGAAAGGATCCCGACGCCCGCCGCGAACTGCGCGGGGCGGACGAGGTCGCGCAGCAGCGAGATCGCCACCGGAACGAACGCAAGGCATACGCCCTGCAAGGAGCGCGCGACGATCATCACCGGCAGGCCCGTGGAGAACGCCATGACGATCGACCCGACCATCATGGCGACCAGGATGGCGATGAGGGTCCGCTTCTTGCCGAACTGGTCGGCGACCCGGCCCAGCACCGGCGTGAGCGCGGCGCCGGACACCAACGGTGCCGTGACGAGCCAGGCGGCCGACCCGAGGTCCTCGCCGATATCGCGCGCCATCGTCGGCAGCAGCGGGATCACCATGGTCTGAGTCATCGCGAACAGCAGCGACCCGAGCATGAGCACGCCGATCGTGACCCCGGCGCCACGACGCCTCACGATCGTCTCTCTCTGCGCACGGAGGAGCGTGTCAGCGCAGCACCGACGAACGGCGCGACGCCCCCTCCGCGGCTCGCAGACCCGTGACCGCCGACATCGAGAGCCCTCCGGCGTAGCCGCCGTTGAAGACGCCGCCCGCGTCGGCACCAGCCGCGTACAGTCCCTCGATCACTTCGCCGGAGACGTCTCGCACACGGGTTTCGTCGTCGATGCGCAGGCCACCCTGCGTGAAGGTGATACCGGGCCGCACCTCCATCGCGTGATAGGGGCCGTCGCCGAGCGTGCGCACTCCCGCGGCAGTGGCCGCCTCACGATGCTCGGACACCGCTGATTCAATGCGGTCGGCGTCGTATCCCCACTCCCGCAAGCCCTCCGCCAGTGCAGCGACCGTCGTCGCCGACGTGACCCTGGCGCCGACCGCGTATGCATCGGCGACCGTATCCCACGCCTCCATGCCGGTCGCGATCGGCGACGAGGCGGCGCCGACATGCGTCTCCTCGTCGATGATCAGCGCCACGCGCCCCTGCGGCTGCGTCACGGCCGCCTGACAGTTGACGTGATCGCCGCGCCACTCGTCGGTGAACCGCTGTCCGGCGACGTTCACCAACACGCCTTCCGCGCTGTAGACCCGAGCGAACCGTACGAAACCCGCCGGGACGAGTTCGGGGAGAGGCGATGCGAGAAGGTGCCCGTAGAACGCATCCATCGCGTCGGTCGTGTCGGCACCGGCGGACAGTCCGAGACGGAGGCCATCGCCCGTGCTGTGGGGGTTGGAGCGGCGCAGCAGGGTCGAGGCCGCGTCACCGAAGTACTTGTGCAGCCATGCGCTGCTGCCCTGGAACCCACCGGTGGCGAGGATCGTGGCACCCGCGCGCACCGTGTAGGTCCCCGCTCCGTCGCGGATGAGGGCACCGGCGACGGCACCGTCGTCGCCGAACTCCAGGGAGTCGACGTCGGCGTCGAGGAGCACGATCCCGCCCGCCGCCTCCACGCGGCGGGCGGCCAGGTGGAGATAGCCGACGATGTCGATCTGATAGCCCGTTCCCGAGGTCACCGTACGCAGCTCGGAGAAGTGGACGCCGGTAGATCGCACCCACTCGACCATGCGCGGGTACTCACCGACGATCACGTCTCGGAGGGCGGGATCTCCTCGCGGACACTCACGACCGAACGCATCCCGATCGAGGATGGTCCACAGGAACGCCCCGGACAGACGTGCCGAGCCTCCCACGAGCGGGGCCTTCTCGACCACCATCACGGTGCGACCCAACTCCGTCGCCCGAAGCGCCGCGGTCAGGCCCGCCATCCCTGCGCCGACGACGAGGACGTCGACCTCGACGTGCGCGGTCACCCCGCGACGGTTTCCAGGCGCAGCGCCGCCACCGGACAGACCGCCACGGCTCGTTCCACGCGCGCGCGGTCGGCTTCGCCGACCTCGTCGGCCAGAAGCACGACGGTGGCGTCGTCATCGCGCTGGTCGAAGTAGTCATCGGCGTATTCGACGCAGCTTCCCGCACCGATGCACTTGCCGGGTACGACGCTGAGCTTCACGTTCTCGTCTCCTTCTTCTCGTGTGTCACCAGGCGACGCGCAGCTCGCGCAGGCCGTAGATGATTGCGGGCCGGTATTCGAGGTCGTCCTCATCACTGACGATGCGCAGACCCGGGAATCGCTTGGGCAGACGCTCGAACACCGCCGCGAGCTCGAGGCGGGCGAGGGACTGGCCGACGCACTGGTGCAGACCGATGCCGAACGCGAGATGCGAGCGGGCGTCGCGATGGATGTCGAGTATCTCCGGGTCGGGGAACTGCGCAGGGTCGTAGTTCGCCCCCATAAGCGAGGCGATGATGCCGGTCCCTGCGGGGATGACCTCGTGGCCGACGGGGATGGGCTCGCGTGACACACGGCTGAGCGAGGTATGCGCCACGGTCGTGTAACGCAGGATCTCCTCGATCGCCTTCGGGACGAGCTCGTTGTCGGCATCGGCGGCGAGCTCCGCCCATGCCGTGGGGTGTTCCAGCAAGGCCTTCGTTCCCAGCACGACGACATTCGCGGTCGTATCGAAGCCGGCCGCGATCATCAGGTGCAGCGTGTGCAGGAACTGCGTCAGGTCGATCTCTCCGGGCTCGACGTTCTCCCGGATGATCTTGGAGATGAGGTCTTCGCCGCCACCGCCGGCCCGCTCGGCGAAGACGCGCTCGAAGTAGGCGTTGATGTCGGCCGCCGCCGCAGCGACGTCGGCAGGGTCGCCCTGGTCGTTCATCCAGACATGGATCTTCTCGATGAAGAACGAGGAGTCCTCGTCGGGAAGGTCAAGCAGCTTCGCGATCGCCGCGGCAGGCAGCGGCTCGGCGAACACCGACACGAAGTCGACGCCGGGACCGATCCGTTCCATCTCGTCCATGTAGGAGTCGATGAGCGCCTCGAGGAACGGACGCATCTCGCGCACGCGCTTCACTGTCAGGCTCGGCTGGATCATGCGACGGTGCACGTCGTGCTCCGGCGGGTCGAGACGGTCGAAGCTCGGGCGCTTGCCGCGTCCGGCTCGCGACGCCGCGCTGATGTACGGGAATGCGGGATTGCGCCCGTCTGAGGAGATCCCCGGACTGGTCGCGATGGTGCGCACGTCGTCGTAGCCGGTGGCGAGCAGCACATCGGCACCGTCGTACATCTTCATCGAGACGATGCCCTGCGCGCGGCACTCATCGAGCAGCGGCGGCGGGAGCAGCGGCACGTCCGCGTTCCGGGGGAACGGCCAGGTGTGCTCGATCGTGGGAAACGCCATAGTTCCCTTCCTTCCTCTCAGCTCGCGACCGCAGCCGCGAGCGATGTCGGCACGCTGTACAGCTGGTTCAGCTCGCGCCGGTAGGTCATGATCTCCTTCGCCAGCGCATTGCACGCCAGCACAGCCTCGACGCGGTCGGCCCGCTCGTAGACGCCGATGAAGGATCTGTCGCCGATGGCCCCCGACACGATGCGGAACTGCGCGTCAGGTGCCGCGACACCGAACATCTGCAGCTTGTACTCGAACTGATCCGTCCAGAAGAACGGCAGGGGCGAGTGGGCCTTCGGCTCGCCGGTGAGGGTGTCGGCGAGCGCCATCGCCTGTTCGTTCGCGTTGCTGCGGTGCTCGACGCGGAGGTAGCGTCCGAGTGCAGGGTGGAGCGGCGACGAGACGTCGCCGATCGCGTAGATACCGTCGGTCGCACGCGAGAACTCGTCGCACTGCACACCGTTCTGCAGCACGAGGTCGCTCGTCTCAAGCCAGTCGGTGTTCGGCACCGTGCCGATCCCCACGAGAACGACATCGGCATCCAAGGTCTCACCAGTCGTGAGGAGCACACGGTATCGGTCGTCGCCATCACGGGAGATGTCATCGACGCCTGCACCGAAGTGGAAGCGCACGCCCCGGGCCCGGTGCTCCTCGCTCAGCCACTCCGACACCGCGAGCGGAAGCTTTCCGGAGAGCGCCGCCGGCTGCGGTTCGACGATCGTCACCTCGCAGCGGAGTGACAGTGCCGCACCCACCGCTTCGAGACCGATGAATCCTGCACCGACGATGACGGCGCGCGACGCCTTCTGCAGCCTCTCGCGCAACCGACGCGCATCCTCCATCGTGCGCAGGCTGACGCAGGCGCCCAGGTGGTCGTACTGCGGCAGCGTCCGCGCCTTGACGCCCGTGGCGATCACGACGGCATCGCCGGTGACCTCCTCGCTGGAGTCGAGCGTGACGGTGCGTGTGGCGGTGTCGAGCGACTGTGCGACCTCGCCCGCACGCACGTCGACTCCCAGTGCGTCGAGCTCGCTCCAACCGAACAGCCGAAGGTCGTCGACGCTCTGCTTCGCCATCAGGAAGCCCTTCGAGAGCGGCGGCCGGTCGTAGGGCTCGACGGTCTCATCGCCGATGAGGGTGATCCTGCCCTGGTACCCCCGTCGACGCATGCTGCTCGCGAGGCTGACGCCGGCCGCTCCGGCGCCGACGATGGTGACGGTATCGAGTGGGTTCACTGCGCGACTCCCGTGTTCTGCATGATGGACCTGACCTGCGCGCTGAGTGCGTGCAGGTCGTAGCTGTGAACGACGGCCGACGCGACACCGACATCGATGCTGCGCAGGTTCGCCGTGGTGATCAGATGTTTTCCTGCCTGCCGCGCGGTCTCCTGCGCCGACGACCAGCACTCTTCGAGCGAGGGGTCGCCGAGGGGGACGCCGAGGTCGACCGACAGGTCGCCGAGCCCGAGGAAGACGTAGTCGATGCCGTCGACCGCGAAGATGTCGGCGAGGTTCTCGAACCCCCGCACCGACTCGACAATCGGCACGCAGACGAAGTTCTCGTCGCCGTGAGCGACGTAGGGCTCCCAGTTTCCCCAGCTGTATCGCGTGGCGTGTACCACCACCGAGATGCTGCGGTCGCCGCGGGGCGGGAGGCGCGAGGCGCGCACGATCTGCTCCGCCTCCGCCGCCGTCTCGATGTGGGGCACCACGACGCCCTCGGCGCCGATGTCGATCGCCTTCTGGATGAGCGGCCGCGACAGCTCGTGCAGCCGGATGAGCGGGATGACTCCCACGAGCTCGGCCGCGCGCACGTGGGCGAGGAACTCGGGCGGCCCCATGGGGGTGTGCTCGCCGTCGATGATGACGAAGTCGAACCCGGCTCCGCCGATGATCTCGGTGACCGCCGGATCGGTACTCGCCACGAACATGCCGTGGCTCAGTCGACCTCGCCGCTCGTTGTCGCGAAATCGCGTTGCCGCGCCCGTCCCGATCATGCGTGCCACCTCCCTGTGTGCGGATCCTGGGGTTACTCTAGACCGAAAGTGTCACTCAGCACCATAATGTTCCTCACTGCCAGATTGCGTTTCTATGACTAACTTCCCGTCGCCAGGTCCGGATCGCCCGGAACGAGGGCTGATCTGGGGCATCAAGGACTCGTTTCTCCGCTACGTCGCCGGAATCACGGACGGGGTGTGCGAGCTCTCCGACGGCGCCGCTCCTTACTCCCCCGGGCGATTCCTCTTCCCCACACGCGGCACGGACGACACCTACGCCGGGGTGCTGAGCGTCACCGCGTACGGCGGCATCCTCGGCGTCACGGTGGCGCAGCCACACATCGCACACACCTCGTACGGGTTGCGCCTCGCCGTTCGGACTCTCGACTCCACGCGCCCTGTGCTCCACGTGGCCGCGCTGGAACCCGCCGCAGACACCCCACCCGACACCGTCGAATACAGAGCCCTGCTGCTCGGCGAAGCGGTCTCGTGGCTCGGCGACGCTTACGCCGCCGGGACCGAATTGGATAGAGTCACACTCCTATGAACGGTCCAGACCGCCCTCCCCGCGTCGACATCCGCACCCGCCGCCGCGAGAAGCTCATCGAAGATGCGCGCGCCGTCGCACTGGAGCTGTTCCTCGAGCAGGGCTACGAGAACACGTCGATCGATGAGATCAGCGCAGCACTAGGCGTCTCCCCGCGCACACTGTTCCGCCACGTCGAGACCAAGGACCGGTTCCTCCATTACATCCAGGCCGACTGGTCGGCGCTGATCCTCGACGCCTTCCAAGAGCAGCCCGACGGCACCAGCCTCGTGGAGGCGTATCTCCTGTGCGTGCACATGCTCGCCGACCACCTTCAGGACGACCCAGAGCGATCACGGCGGATCGTGATGCTCATCTACTCGCAGTCGACGAACCTGTCGAGCACGTGGGCGAGTTACACCTCGTTCGCCGATCCTCGGATGAGCGGCGAGATCGCACGTCGACTGCACCTCGATGCCGCTGACGCCGAGGTCACCATCTTCCGGTCGATGCTGACGTCGTGCGTCGTTCAGGCGCTGCACGAGTGGGCCTCCTCGGCCGACACCGAGCCCGATCTCTACACCCTGATGGAGCGCAACCTCCGGCTCATGGAGGGTGTGGAGGAGCGGATCGTCAAGCGGTCACCAGCTTCGTCGTGATCGCGCCCGCGGCCGCCAGAAGACGGTTGCGCGCATTGAGCACGAAGCGCAGCGAGGAGCCGGCGGGAATGTCGACCAGGCTCACTGACATCGCCACTTCGCCATCCGGGCCGAACACGGGCGCACTCATCGCCATCGTCTTGCCGGCCATCTCCTCGTCGAGGCCCGCCGGGTCGGCATGGCGGATCATCCGTGCCGCGATCCGCTGGAACTCGCGGTCGAGTCCGGGAGTCTGGCCGTAGCGGCTCACCGCGTCGAGCACGCTCTGCACGTCGTCGGCGATCTCGTCACGCAAGGTGAGCACCCAGCCATCACGACGGATGACAGCCAGGTCATCGAGGATGTGTTCCCGGCGATCGTCGAGATCGCCGGGAGCGCTCGCCAGCCACGCATCGATCGAGGCATCATCGGCCCAGGCGTGGAAGATCGCACCGAAGGGCGGTCGGAGAGGAACAGCCACCCCCAACGGCGAGGTCGCCGAGCCGGCGTTCTGCGCCGACGAGATAGCGACGATCACCGACTGCGCGCCCATACGTGCCACCGCTCGCGCGTTCACCCCGGTCTCCTCGGCGAGCGCCTCGAGGTCGGGGATCGCGATGTCAGCCAGCCTCACCTGCTCGCGCATGTCACCGTAGCCCCCGAGCACCATGGAACCGTGCGCGAACGCGCCATAGCCGCCCTGGAAGAACAGCAACGGCACCGTGGGGCGCACCACTTCGAGGTCGCGCACGGCCCCGACCACGATGAAGTGATCGCCAGCCTCGTGGATCGTGTCTATCTCGCAGTCGATCCAGGCCACGACGTCGTCGAGCACGGGTGAGCCCAACTGCGACGTGCGCCAACCGACGTGCTCGAAGCGCTCCGTGCTGCCACGGACGGCGAACGAACGGCAGACATCCTGCTGATCGGAGGCGAGCACGTTGACGCAGAAGCGGCCCGCTTCGCGGATTCTCGGGAAGGTCGACGAGCTCTTGTCCGGCAGGAAAGCCACCAGCGGCGGGTCGAGCGACACCGACGTGAACGACCCCACGATCATCCCCTGCGGCGTGCCGTCCGCCTCGCACGCGGTGATCGCCACGATACCCGTCGGAAAGTGTCCGAGCACTTCTCGGAACTGCTTGGGGGCGAGGCGGAGAGCTGCGGCATCCGCGGTCTGCTGATCACTCATCGTGCCGACTCCGGCTCGGCGGGTTCCCAGGTGGCCATGAGCCGCTTGGGACCACGCAGCAGGCGCTTGCTCTTCCAGTCCGGGTCGGGCTCTGCCGGCGCCATGGAGGCGAAGCGGCGCACAATCGCCTGGATGGCCACGGTGATCTCGACGCGCGCCAGTTGGAGCCCGACGCACGCGTGCGGCCCGTACCCGAACGCGACATGAGGCCGCGTGAGTTGGCGGTCGAGGTCGAGCACGGCAGCCGCGGCGTAGGCCGTCTCATCGAAGTTCGCCGCGTGCACGATCGGGAGCACGCCCTCCCCCTTGCGCACGAGAACGTCGCCGATCTGGACGTCCTCCAGCGCGATGCGGGTGCGCGTTCCGGCGAGGCCGGCCGGCAGCAGGCGGAGGAACTCCTCGAGGAACACCGGCACGCGGTTCGGCTCCGAACGCACCCGCCGGTACACCTCGGGGTCGTGCACCATCCATTCGAGGATGCCGCCGAGGATGGACGAGGTCGCCGAGTGTCCCGCCGAGAGCATCACGAATCCGACACCGCGCAGTTCGTCCTCGGTCCACGCCGCGGCAACGTCGGGATCGTTGACCATCCAGCTCAGCAGGTCGTCACCAGGTTGGGTGCGCTTGCGGTCTGCGAGGCCGGCGAAGTAGTCGTTCACGATGCTGATGGCGCGCTGCGAGTCCTCGGCGGTCTTCGCGTACGCATTGCCGAGGTAGTGCGCCGCCTCGAGGAAGATCGGGAACTCGTCGTAGGGCGCCCCGATGTACTCGCTCAGCACCCGCACGGGCACGTCCTGCGTGAAGCGCGCGGCGAAGTCCGCGGGGGCGCCGCCGGCGATGATCCCGTCGAGGCAACTCTCGACGATGGCTTCGATGCGGGGCCGGAACTGGTTGATGCGCTTGACGCTGAAGTGCCGCATGAGCACAGCGCGCTTGGTGGTGTGCTTCGGCGGGTCGTACTGGATGAAAGCCGGCGGCCGCGGCGGGCCGGTCTCGACCTGCCGGATCCGCGGGTAGTCGGCGAGACTACTCGTGGCTTCCACGCTGAAACGCGGGTCGGCCAGCACTTCCTTCACGACGTCATAGCGGGTCGCGACCCAGCCGACGCCGCCGAACGGGAACATCACCTCGCGCAGCGCCGCCCCCTCGCGGAGACGATCGAACGCGACCTCGACCTCTTCGGTGAGGACGGTGTCCTGTTTCGTCGGCAGCTCATACAGATCCGTGGTGGACACGCCCGCTCCCTTGTGAGATCGTGAACCGATCATCCATATGACATGCACTGTCATCTTGGATGTTTCTGCAATGTTTACATGCAGCCGCGTAACGCGTCAAGCGAAGGGCATCGAATGAACGGCTCGACGGTGCTGGTCACGGGGGGCGGCGGGCTCATCGGCGCGCACGTCACCCGACGCCTCTTGACGGAGGGACGCGCCGTCGTGGTGCTCGACCGCACGGCCGACCTTCCGAACCTCGACGACGTCGCCGGACGGATCCGCGTGGAAGCCGGCGACGTGTTCGACGAGTGCACCGTGCGCGCCGTCGTAGAGTCCCACGAGGTCACGCACATCGTGCACCTGGCCGGCGTCTTCGTCTCCGCCCCCGCTCTCGCGCCGATCGATCTGGTGCGCACGAACGTCGTCGGCACCGCCGCCGTGTTCGAAGCCGCACGCGCGGCGCGCGTCGCGCGGGTCGTGTGGTCGAGCACGGTCAACGCCGACGAGTTCGACGCCGCCTATGACGGCTCTCCCGTAGATGAGTCGCACCGGGTCTCGCCGCGGACGCTCTATGGTGCATCGAAATACGTATGCGAAGTCATGGCCGCAGACTACGTGCGGGCCTACGGCATGGACATCGTCGGCGTGCGCCCGCCGATGGTGTACGGCTCCGGACGCGATTCGAAGGCTCTCCACGCTGCCGTGCGCGATGCGGCACGGGGCAGGGACGCCGTGCTGCCCTACACCGCCGCGTCGCGCAGTCAGCCGATCCATGTGCGCGACATGGCGAGGCTGCTGACGACGGCGCTGTCAGCCCCCTCGGCATCCCCCATCACCTACAACACCCCGGTGTTCGAGACGGTGACGGGACTCCAGCTCGCGGATCTCATCGAACGACTGTGCCCCGGGACACGCGTGCGGCTGGGCGACCGTGCCGATCATGCCGGTATCGCCCCCGTCATGGACGGGTCGCGCGCCACCAGGGAGCTTGGATTCGTGCCCGAGATATCCCTCGAAGAGGGCCTCAGGGAGATGATCGCCCTCTACCGGGCCGACCACAGTGCGCAATGACCGGCGGCGCGGAGATTCTCCGCGCCGCCGGTGCCTGCCGAACGGGGCGAACCGCCTCAATCGCGCTTGCTCAGGCGCATCCGATCGCGGAAGGTCGCGGGCTGCTCGGGGGGGTCGACCATGAGCCCCGCCTTGCGCAGATGCGGGATGACGAGGTTGCCCATATCGGCGTAGGCGCCCGGGGAGTGCGTCGGCGTCACGACGAATCCGTCGCACGCGTGCGAGTGGAACCAGTGCGCCAGCTGCTCGGCCACTTCCTCGCCGCTGCCGACGAAGCGGCTGCCGGGACGCGTGCCGATGAACTCGGCTAGCTGGATCGCGTTCACCTCGTCACCGAAGTGCATCCGTGCCGCGGCGACCTGGGACCCGATGATGCCGACGCCGCCGCTGATGGAGGCGATCACATCGTCGGTGAGCTTCTTGTCGACGGGGAAGACGCTGAAGTCGATGTTCGACATCTCTGACATCGAGATCAGGATCTCGCCCGGATCGAACAGGCTCTCCACGTACGCCGCCTTCTCCTTCGCGATCGCCGTCGTCTCACCGGTGATCACGCTCACCGAGGCGAGCACCCGGAGGGAGTCGGCCTCACGACCCGCCTCCTGCGTGACCCGCCGGTAGTCGGGGTACTGCGCCACGGCGCGCTCGAAATTGCCAGGCGCGGAGAATGTGAGGTCTGCCCACTTCCCGGCGAAGGCCATGCCCGGGCCCGACTGCCCTGCCTGCAGCAGCGTCGGCCAGCCCTGCGGCGCACGTGGCACGGTCAGCGGTCCTTCCGTGTTGTACCAGGTGCCTGCGAAGTCGATGGGGGCGACGCCCTCCGGGTCGGCGAAGACTCCCGACTCACGGTCGTACCGCAGCGCATCCGGCTTCCAGCTCTCCCAGAGCTGAGTCACCACCTGCAGGAACTCGTCGGCGCGCTCGTAGCGCTCGGCCGGGCCGAGGTGCTCGGTGAAGCCGAAGTTGCGGGCCTCGTCGTGATTGAGCGAGGTGACGATGTTCCAGATCGCACGACCACCACTGAGGTGGTCGAGCGACGCGAACGCCCGGGCGATGTGGTACGGCGAGTGATAAGTGGTGGAGTACGTGCCGCCCAGACCGATGCGGGAGGTGACGGCCGCGGCGATGCCCAGCACGGCGATGAGGTCGAGCTTGATGACGCGGTGCCCCTTCTCGACCGCGGCTGCAGGCGAGCCGCCGAAAGCGCCGGGCAGCGCAAGCCGGTCGTCGAAGAAGAGGAGGTCGAATCCCGCCGCCTCGACCGTCCGCGCGAGGCGCGCGTAGTAGTCGGCCGAGAGGAAGTCGAGCTCGGTCGACTTGTGGGACCACGCAGCGATCTGTGTCTTCGTCGTGGATGCCGTCCCGAAGGCGGCCAGGGTCATCTTGTCGGTGCGCATGTGTGTTTCCTCACGTGTGTCGCGGTATCGGGTGTCGATGTCGTCAGAATCGGAGCGGGGCGAGCTCCGCGCCCGGCGGATAGTTTCCGCCGAAGACGCGGGCGCCTTCGGCGGTCAGCGTGGCCTTCCACGGGGCGCGTCCATCGGCATCCTGCGGGGCGCGGGCGCGCAGGGCGCGGGCGATCTCGATGCGGGTCGTGGGATCCAGCGGATCGGTCAGTGCGCTCACCGCGGCGGTCTCTCCGACGATCTCGATGCGAGGAAGACCCAGCGCCACCCGCAGGAGCGACCCGTGGGCCACGAACAGCACGTCGCCGAGGAACGCTCGAGATTCTCCGTGCGACGACGCCTCGTCTGCCGCGAAGTCGAACTCGCCCTCCACCCACTGCGCACCGTTGCCGCACGACATGCGGCCGCCGCTGGTGGCTACGTAGCGCACGAAGCTCTCCTTCACCGCCCAGCGCAGGCTTGTTCGGGTGACTGTCAGAGCCATCGCCTCTTGACCCAGCCCTCGGTCAACGGCGTGCGGTGGATCACCCGGCAGCTGAGCTCCTGGAAGAGCCACCGCCCGTCGACTTTGACGAACGCGTCCTCATACGTGCAGATCAGCAGGATCGCCGTCTCCGGGTCTTCGCCGTCGGTCACGGTGCTGTAGGAGTGCATGAGCCAGGTGCCGCGTGCCGTGAGTCCGTCGGGCGCGACATCGACGACGGGGTTCACCATGTAGTGCAGCGTCCACGGGATGAGCGCGGGCCGGGTACGGAAATGGGCGCGGATGGCATCGGGACCGTGGTGATCGCCGACCACGTCACCGCCGTCGGTCAGCGCCTTCCAATGCGCATCCGACGCGAACAGGGTCGCGATGTTGTCAGCATCCCACCCGTCGTCGCAGAATCGCGCGTACCGGTTCTTCAACTCGATGATCTCCGCCTTGTCTTCCAGCAGTGCCAATCGGCGCTCCAGCGCGGCGATGCCCTCGCTCATCGATCCCGTCCTTTCCTCACCCGTGGGTGTCACTTGATCACGGCGCGCTCGCGCAGATCCGCGAGCGCTTCGTCGTCGTATCCGGCGCTGCGCAGCACGTCGTCCGTGTGCTCGCCGAGCGCGGGCGCGCCCGCGTGGATGCCTGCCTCCTGCTTGCCGAACCGCATGGGAAAGCCCGGAAGCGGGAGTTCGCCGAGCATCGGATGCGCGAAAGGCTTCACATAGCCGTTCGCCTGCGCCTGCGGGTCGTTGAGGACGTCGGTGAAGGAATGCACGGGCGCCATCAGCAGGCGGGCGTCCGCGAAGGCGGCCAGCCATTCATCGCGGGGCTTCTGCGCGAAGCGCTCATCGACGATGGCGAACAGCTCCCCCTTGTTCTCGCGGCGGCGAGCAGCCGTGGCGAACCGATCGTCGTCCACCAGCTCGGGCAGCCCCAGCGTCTGCATGAACGTCGGCCAGTACTTGTCTTCGGGGTGGTTGGTTCCGACCATCCACTTTCCGTCCGCGCAGCGGTAGGTCGTGCGGGTGATGGGCGGATTGGTGCGATCCCACTTCAACGAGAAGTCTCGGCCCAGCACGCTCGCTGCGACCAGGTTCGGATGCATGAGCCACGTCGCCGATCCGTACAGCGACACGTGCACGTCTTGGCCGAATCCGTGCAGCTCGCGCGCCAGCAGGCCGGTCACTGCGGCGTTGCTCGCCACGATCGCGGTGAGCTGATCGAGGATGAGCGCCTGCAGGGATGCCGGGTCTTCGCCGCCGCGCAGGTACATCATCCCCGCCATGGCCTGGCCGAGCGTGTCCATCGCGCCACTGTCGGCCAACGGACCCTCCGAGCCGAATCCGGTGACGTTCACGTGCACCAGCCGCTCGTTGACCGCTTTCAGCGTCTCGTAGTCGATGCCGAGCTTCTTCACGGTGGAGCGCTTCATGTTGGTGATGAAAACGTCGGCGTCTGCGGCGAGCCGCAGCACGATCTCCCGACCCGCCGCGCTGTTGAGGTCGACCGCGATACCGCGCTTGTTGCGGTTGGAGATGTCGAACAGCACCGTCCAGTCGTCGGTGTTCACCTCGTCGGTACTGACGGGGCCGAGGGTGCCGTTGTATCGCTCGACGTCGCCGCCGAGTCCCTCGATCTTGATGACCTCCGCACCGAGGTCGCCGAGGATCGCGGCGCCACCGGGGCCGGCGTGCCATACGCCCACGTCGATCACCCGCACTCCGCTCAGCGGCCGCGGGGCGGTCTCATTCACGACGCGGTCCATCAGGCGCTCCTGTCTGCGGGGGCCGCGAGCGCGGCGATCTCGGCGAGGATCTCCTCGGTGTGCTCTCCCGGGGCCGGGAGACGCGACGACGCAGCCGCATGCGGGTGGGACGAGAAACGTGGTGCTCGCCCAGGGCGCAGGGACCCGTCGTCGCCGACGCTGATCGTGCCTCGCGCGACCATGTGCGGGTGCTCCGCCGCTTCGCGCAGCGACGCGATCGGCGTCACGCACGCGTCGGAGCCGTCGAACACGCTGGCCCATTCCGCCTGCGCGCGTTCCGCCAACGCGGCTCGGATGGCCGCGCGAAGCTCCGGCCACGCAGCGCGGTCGTACTGCGACGCCGGGTCGACGTCGATCCCCGCGAGGCGCACGAACTCCGCGAAGAACTTCGGCTCGATCGCACCGACGGCGAGGTGCCTGCCATCAGCGGCCTCGTACACGGCGTAGAACGGCATTCCGCCATCGACCAGATTCGATTCCCGCTCATCGCGCCACCTGCCGGAGTTGAGCATGGCGTGCACCGAGGCGAGCATGTGACCGACGCCGTCGACGATCGCTGCGTCGACGACCTGACCGCGTCCGCTCGCCCGTGCCTCCACCAGCGCCGCGAGTACTCCCACGACGAGGAACACCCCGCCGCCGCCGTAGTCTCCGAGCAGATTCAGCGGTGGCACCGGGGCACGGTCGTGCTCGCCGATCGCGTGGAGGGCGCCGGTGACGGCCAGGTAGTTGATGTCGTGGCCGGCGGTGTGCGCAAGTGGACCGTCCTGCCCCCAGCCAGTCATCCGCCCGTACACGATCGCAGGATTTCGGGCGAGGCACGCGTCAGGCCCCACACCGAGGCGCTCGGCGACTCCGGGACGGTTGCCCTCGATGATGACGTCCGCGCCAGCCACGAGGTCGAGCACGGTCGCCACTCCCTCGGCGGTGCGCAGATCCAGCACGATCGATCGCTTGCCGCGGTTGGACAGCGCAGACGAGGACGGAATGCTGAAGCCATCGGCCGCCTGCGGCCTGTCGACACGGATGACGTCTGCACCGAGGTCGGCCAGGAGCATGGCAGCGTACGGTGCGGGACCGAGTCCGGCGAGCTCGATGACACGCGTCCCCGCGAGGGGGCCAGTGGGGTTCATCGCGCGTCAGCCTCCAGCCGGCGGAAGATCTCGACCATCTCGGCGACCCCGTCGTGCAACGAGACCTCGGACTCGAACTGGGCATCACGGCGGAACCGAGTGCCGTCGATCGTCGGTGACGCCCACGCGCCGGGCCTGAGTTTGTCTACGATCCGGATATCGGCACCGGGCACGACATCGATGACGGTGTCGACGGCCTGCTGCACCGAGATCGGCGCGCCCACGGGGGCGTTGTAGAGCGTGCCGGGCAGCTTCTGTCCGAGGGTGGCCGCGATGAACGCGCGCGCCATGTCCCGGATGTAGAGGGGCTGGATGAGCCGCTGCGGAGGGCCGTAGTTGTCGAGTTCGACGGGCAGCCCGAGAGCGGCGGCACGCACCATCCGGTTGAAACCGCCGGTGCCGCCGGTGAGTCGCCCGATCCCGTAGGTGAGAGCAGGGCGCAGCCCGACGACATCGAGTCCGAGGTTCGCGGCATAGCTGTCGGCGATGATCTCGACGAGACGCTTCGCCCCGCCGTAGGGGTTCGCGGGGGCGGGTGCGTCATCCTCGGTCGCGGGTCGGGAGTCGTACAGTTCGGTGCGTCCGTAGACCGCACTCGTGCTGGCATACGCCACGCGCTCGATCCCGAGGGCGAGCGCGGCGTCGAAGACGTTCCCGCTCCCCATGACGTTGACCTGCGCCGACCGCATCGGGTTGCCGTTGGACTCATGCAGGATGAAGGCGGCGAGATGGATGATGCGATCAACGCCGTGCTCGCGGATGGCGTGCAGGAGCGATCCCATGTCGGAGACGTCTCCGCGGACGACCGGCACCTGGTCCTGGATGTCGGCGATGTTCGCGACGTTCGGCGAGAACTCGAACGCGACCGGCCGGTGCCCCTGGTGCAGAAGCTGGCGCACCACCTCCGCTCCGATCAGTCCGGTGCCTCCGGTGACGAGTACTGTCGACATCTCGACCCTTCCTTGTCGTTCTTCTCTCGGCCGTACCCGGCCGGCCTACTGCGCCGAGCTCACCTGTGGCAGCCAGAGCACGATCTCGGGCCAGATGATGATCAGGATCGTCACCACGATCGCTGCCGCGACGAACGGCATGATGCCCTTGAACACCGCGACGAGCGGAACCTTGATGCCGAGTTGCTTGGCGGGCCCCTGGGCGACGCGGTGCACGATGAAGGTGAGGAGCCCGACTGGCGGGAACACCATGCCGATCTCGCACATGATCACGAGGAACACGCCGAACCAGATGGGGTCGATGCCGGCCTCTCGCAACGGAAGCGCCAGCAGGGGGACGGTGAGCAGGATCATCGGCAGCGACTCGAGGAACATGCCGAGGAAGATGTAGACGGCGATCAGCAGCACGAGGAACCAGAAGGGCTCGAGGTCGAGTCCGATGAGCCACTGGCCGAGGCCCTGCGTGAGTCCGGAGACGCCCATCATTCGCGTGATCAGCAGGGCGCCCACGATCACCAGGAACAGACTCGCGATCGCCTTGACCGAGTCGAACAGCGTCGTGCCGACGAATGAGATCCCGCTGCGCACGCCTCGCTTGCCGCGACCGAGCGCCACCCAGCCGACGATCATCGCCGTGATGGCACCGAACGCCGCCGCTTCGGTCGCCGTGAACAGCCCGGCGAACAGACCGCCTGTGACGACCAGAACGATGATGACGATCGGGATGAGACCGGTGAGGCTCCGCCAGCGGGCGCTCCAGGTCACCTCGCTGCGCGCCAGACTCGGCGCATCTTCTTTGTAGATGCTCGCCCAGACGAGCACGACGATCAGGAACGAGGCGAGCAGCAGGAGGCCCGGAACGATGCCGGCGATGAGTTGCTGACCTACCGGCACTTCCGCGATGCTCGCGTAGATGACCATCAGGATGCTGGGGGGGAACACCTGGCCGAGGGTGCCGGCCATCGCGACCGAGGAGGTCGCCAGAGACGGCTTGTAGCCCGCGCGGAACATCTCGGGCAGCGCCATGCGTCCGAGGGTGTAGCTCATGGCGATCGTGCTGCCGCTGGTTGTGGCGAGTACACCGCCCGACAGGACGGTCGCCATCGACAGACCACCCGGCACGCGGTTGGTCCACAGTCCTGCTGCCCGATAGGCGCGCGCGGTCACTCCGGCGCGCCCGAGCGCGACGCCCATGATGACGAAGAGCGGGATGACGACGAGACCCCACTGCGAGACACCTTCGAAGAGGATCCCCTTGACGCTGAGCTCCGCGCCCGCGTAGCCGGTCATCGCGATGAGGCCGACGGTCGACGAGACCACCATCGCGATGCCGATGGGGATCGTGAGTCCCATCAGCACGAGCAGCAGGATGATCGAGAGCACGCCGACGACGGCGCGATCGAACCCACCGAACAGGATCGCGGCGACGATGGCCACCGCCGCGATGGCGAGCGCGACGGCGAGGACCCCGGTGCCCCGGCCCCGCGCGGGAAGCGGGATCGTGTGGGTCGGGACGTACGGATTGGTGGCCGTGTCAGTATTCATCGATGACCTCGGGAGTCTCGGTCGGGTCGTAGGGCTCGGTGAGCACGGTGCGGATGCGCAGGACGCAGCCGAGGACGAGCAGCACCATGCCCACGGCGGAGAACAGGAATGCGGGCCAGTAGACGAAGAGGGGCATTCCGATCGCGTGGCTGTTGCGGGTGATGGCCTGCAGGAGGTTCTCCCAACTGAGCCACGCGAGCCAGCCGGCGGTTGCCATAACGATGATCTCGGCGGCGATGTCGATGATCTTCGCCTGCGCCGGCGGCATGCCCTCGATCAGCAGCGTGACGCGGATCTGGTCGTTCGTCATCGCGGCGTGTCCGACCGCGAGCATGGCCACAGCCGGCATCACCCAGAAGCTCACCGATTCGATCACGCCGACCATCGGGTGGTTCAGGAGGTGGCGGCCGATGACGTCGGAGGCGATCATCACGATCGCTCCGAAGAGCATGAACGCGGCGACGCCCACCCCGCTCGAGATGAGCCATCGCGCGACGCGGACCCAGCTCGGGTCGGTCGCCGGCACCATGGAAGTGTCTGCCATCATCCGCTCCCAATAAGCGTTGGTAAGGAGGACACGGGCGGGGAGGCACCCATTTGCTCCCCGCCCGCGGGCTGGATGTCAGCCGTAGATCTTCGCGTACAGAGCGTCAGCGAGCTGAGCGATCTGCGCATCCGTGACGCTGTCGGGGAAGACGTCGGCGATCGTGTCTGCCTCGTCTGCGAAGCTCTCCGGCACACCGAGGTCGTCCGCGATGAATGCTTCCCATTCGTCGACCGCGGCCCGGTAGCCGTCGGCGATGGACTGCGGGTCGGCGACGCCGGGGTAGTCGCCCGAGACGGCACCGTAGGTGGCGTCCTGGTATTCGCGCAGCTTGGCGTTGAGGTCGGGCGCCTTGTTCAGCGTGATCCCGAACTCTTCGGCGTCAACCGTCGCGAAGTTCACGAGTTCCTGCAGCACGGCCATGGTCTTGACCTTGAACCACTCCTTGCCTGCATCGCGGAACAGCTGCTTGCCGGCTTCAGGCAGGCCGTCCCACACCTGCTTGTTGACGACGAGCACGTTCGACGGCGAAGAACTGAGCACGGCAGGCGTGTACTGCGTCGCGAAGTCGAGGATGCCCCATGCCTTGACGGTGTTCACCGCCGCGGCGCTGCAGTCCACGCCGCCCTTCTGGAACGTGTCGTACAGGTCGGCCACCTGTACCTGCGTCGGAACCATCCCGATCGCTTCGAGCTCGCCCACCCACGCGGCACCCGCCTGGCGGGTGCGCTTGCCTGCTGCGTCGGAGAGGCTGGCGACCGGCGTGTTCGCGTTGCACAGCAGATCATAGCTCTGCGCGGCGTTGTTGGCCGCGAGAGGCACGAGGTTCTTCGCCTCGAGCTCGGCGAGCAGGTCGGCGTTGGTGAGGAACGACTCGGTGGCCGCCGCCGTGGTCCCGAGGATGCCGTGCGGGTAGGAGGCGCTGTGATAGTAGCCCTGGCCGGGCAGGATCTGCGCCACCGGAAGAAGGTCGGGGGTCACGTTGACGGCGATGTTCCCGGCCTGAGCCACACCCGCACCGATACCCTCCGGCGCCTGGGCGACGGGGAGCAGGGCGCCGGCATAGTTGATCTCGCCGGTGATCTTGCCGTCGGAGTTCTCTTCGAGGTAGGCGAGGAACGCATCCATCGACTGTCCCCCCGATCCAGCCTGCGGCGAGAGCTCTCCGATGATGAGGTGCAGCGGCTGGAGGTCACTCAGGTCGCCTCCACCGTCGGCGCTCGTCGGCGCCGGGGCCGGCTGACCGGTGGGCGTTGAGGTGCAGCCGGCCACGGCGAGAACGCCGGCGACTGCGATCAGGACACCCGCGCGTCGGGTCCAGCGTGGGTTGATTGCCGTCATTTGACACACTCCTTTGTGATTGAAGACGATGCAAGTAAAGGGGAGCCTACTACCAAGATGTATCTCAGATCAATCAAGTATCCATTAGACATCTTGTCGGATCCGGGAGTCGTCGGAGAACGACGGCGTGATGACCACGTTGATGCCGCGCTCCGCGGGGTCATTCCCGACGAGCACCTTCATCGCATGGGCCAGCCGGTCGAAGCCGAAGACATGGGTCTGCATCGGGGTCAGATCGACCTCCCCGCGCGAGATCAGGTCCGCCGCCCGGCGATACGCCTCATGGCTCTGCCCAGCCGAACCCCGCATCGTGACGTTCTTGCGGGTGATCTGGTCGATCGGGAAGGCATCCGCGCTCCGGTTCTTGAGCCCGACTGTCACGAGAGTGCCCCCGGGGCGTAGTGCCGCGATCGCGTCGGCCAGCGGACCGATCGCGCCCGGCGTCGTGTCGACCACGATGTCGGCACCCGCTCCTCCCGTCGCCTCGCGCACGACTTCGACGATGTCATCCCGCTCGACGTCGACGATCAGGTCGGCGCCGAGCTGCCGCGCGACGTCGAGCTTGTGCGCATCGCGGGAGAGCCCTGTCGCCACGATGAGCTCTGCCTTCGCCAGCCGCGCCGCCGCCACGCACGCCAGGCCGCGCTGACCGGACCCGAGCACCACGACGACATCTCCCGGCATCGGCCGCGCGTTCATCGTGAGCCATTGGATCGCCCCGGCCAGCGGGTTCCAGAGGGTCGCGACGCGCGCTTCGACCTCTGGCGGGAAGCGGTAGAGGAGACTCCCCGGCACGGCGTACACGTGTGTCGCATAGCCGCCCCACAATGAGGGCGACTGCCTGGTCGACGCCTTGCCGTAGAAGGTGCGCGGGGCGACACCATCACCGAGGCACATGTGGCCGTCGCCGCGCAGGCAGGCCCTGCATTGCATGCACGGCACGAAGGGATTGAGAGCGACGCGGTCACCCACCCGCACGTCTTCGCGCACCGCTCCGACACCGAGGTCTTCGACCACGCCGACGATCTCGTGCCCCAGGATGCGGGGAAACACGGCTCCCGGATCGATGCCTCGATAGTGATCGACATCGGTGTGGCAGAGCCCGTTCGCCTCCACCCGGATGAGGGCTCCCCCATTCGACACCGGGACCAGCGGGAACTCCTCGAACTCCACCGCCTCCGGTCCGGTCTGCACGAGGGCGATCGCACGCTCAACCATCGGACATCCCCGAGCGGCTCGCGAAGCGCTGCTCCAGAGCGAGGTGGGCGTCGAGCCCGAGCAGCCGGAACAGCTCCATCGTCGTGGCAGGCTCGCGCGGGTGCCCGGCGAAGTAGGCCGCGTCGGATCCGTTCTGCGCGAGCGCACGGTAGAACCCGATGAGCATAGTGGTCACCGCGTGCAGCACCGTGGGGGCGAGCACCAAGTTCACGCCGAGCGCGTGAAGATCGGCGGCGCGATACCCCGGGGGCGTGAAGACGGTCGCGATGGGTCCATCGATCTCGGCACGCAGCCGTCGGAAGATCTCCATCTGCTCGTCTGGCGGGTGCGCTGACAACCGGCGATCGCCCCACATCTCGATGAGAGGAAGGATCACGTCAGCGCCCGCCTCGCGGTAGAGATTGCAGCGCTCGATCACCTCCGTCGGCGACACGATGTCGGCATCACACCGGGCGATCACGAGGAAGTCCTCGGATCGGCGGGCGTCGACGGCGATCCGGACGCGGTCGATCGATTCCTCGCGTTCCGCCACCCTGCGGGCACCCGTGATCGCCGGGCATTTCTTCGGATTCTGCTGGTCTTCGATCTGCACCGCGCTCGCCCCGGCAGCTTCGAGTTCGCGCACCGTGCGCTGAATGCTGAAGACCGTGCCGAATCCGGTGTCGCCGTCGCAGATGAGCGGCAGGTCGGACACGCGCGTAACCATGCGCGCCCGCTCGACCAGTTCGGTGAGGGTCATCATCCCGATGTCGGGGGCCCCTACGTGCGACGCCTCCACCGCCGTACCGGGCAGGTACAGCGCGTCGAACGCGCCCTCGGCCGCGGCAAGCGTGGCCGACAGTCCGTCGTATACCCCGGGCGCGTACACGCCGTCAGCGAGGCGTTGCCTCAGCAGCGCTGTCATGCCAGTGTCCATTCGACAGCGAGCTCCCGGGGCCCGCGCACGTAGATCCCGGCCAGCCAGTCCGCCGGCGCGAGCCCGTCGGTGGCCGTGAGGCTCGAGAAGCGCTCGAGAACGCGGCGCAGCGCGATCTCCAGTTCGAGTCGGGCGATGTGCGCGCCTGGGCAGGCGTGCGGGCCGAAGGCGAAGCGGAGATGGTGGTTGTCGACGCGGTCGAGGTCGATCTCGTCGGGGGAATCGAAGCGTGCCGGATCATAGTTGGCCGCGTGCACCAGCGGCTGCACCACATCGCCTTTGCGGATGTTCACCCCGAACGCATCGATGTCCTCATTCGCGATGCGGGTGCGCGTGCCTGTGCCAGCGGGAAGGTAGCGCAGGAATTCCTCTACCGGCGACCGCAGGTCGTCGCGGCGCTCGCGCAGCTGTGCGAAGAGGTCCGGCCTGTGGGCGAGCACGTGGATCATGCCTCCGAGGATGGAGCTCGGCGCGTCGTGGCCAGCGGAGAGGAGCGTGTGGCCGATCCCATCGACCTCTTCCTCCGCCCAGCCCTGGGCATCGGCATCGGCGATCAGATCGCTGAGAAAGTCTCCGCGGGGCGCCGCCCGGCGTTGCGCTGCGAGCCCCTGGAAGTAGCGACTGATCATGAGGATGTTGGCCTCGGACTCCTCGACGCTCGTCACCAGGCCGTGCGATTGGGCGATCGCCGCCGGCACGAACTGGTCGCGCTCGTCCAGCGGAGCCCCGAGGAGATGGCACACGACAGAGATCGGGATGATCTTCGAGAAGAGCGCGATCATGTCGGCGCCCGGTCCCGCGGCGATGACATCGTCGAGAGCGGAGTCGACGATCCGCTCGATGGCGGGACGAAGATCGCGCACGTGCCGCGAGGTGAGGTGCTTGGAGACCAGTCGCCGCCGGACGAGGTGATCCTTGCCGTCCATCATGATGAAGCTGAGCGGGCGGGGAGGCTTGTCTGCTTGGTTGATCAACATGCGCGGGTAGTCGTGTGATCGATGCCCGAAGAGCCCGAAACGCGGGTCGCTGAATGCCCACCGAGCTTCTTCGTACCCGATCGCGATCCAGCCCTCAGACGAGCCGTGGGGGTAGGAGCCGTAGGGGAAACGAGCGCGGATGATGCCGCCGTGGGCGTCCCGCAGCATCTCCATCTCGCGTTCGAGCACGGGCTTGAGCAGCGAGTGGGAGGGCTGGTGCTCGTAGACCACGGGGGGCACGTGCTGCCTCTCCGCTGGTGCGATCGATGACATCGATGTCTCCTTGCGCTCGTGCGTCTCAACGACACCTTAGGTACAGTTAGCGACGCTAACGCTTGGACACGCGGAGTGCATAGCCCGATATGGGAATGTGACCTCAGAGCTCGAGGAGACGACGGAGTGCCGGCAAGGCGGCGCGCAATGCGGTGGCTTCTTCCGGCGTCAGCTGCGCGAAGCGGTCGGAGAACCAGACGGAGCGTTGACGCCTCTCCTCCTGCGCCACTTCCCGTCCGCTGTCGGTGAGGGTGAGGAGAACGCGGCGAGAATCTCCGGGATGAGGGGAACGGACGAGATAGCCGCCCTTCTCCAGGATGTTCAGCAGCCGATTCATCGAGGGCTGTGAGACCCGCTCGTGCTCGGCGAGCTGGAACGGAGACTGCGGTCCGTGCAGATCTAGATGCACGAGCACGAGGATCTGCGACTCCGTGAGGACCGTGTCGCGGTTGCCGCGGATGATGCGCGCAACCTTCTGGATGAGGATGCGCAGTTCATTGATGTCGGCCTGGTGGTCCATCGTCGCCATCGTAGACGCACTCAATGCATCACCTGCCCACCATCGATGTTCCATGTCTGACCGGTGACCCATCCCGCACCCTCGCTCGCGAGGAACACCGTGGCCGCCGCCACATCGATCGGCGCCCCGGCACGACCCAGGGGTATCCGGGCCAGGACCTCCTGACGGAACTCGTCGCTGACGGTATGCGTGCGCGAGGTCTCGATGAGCCCGGGGCAGAGGGCATTCACGCGAATGCCGTACTGTGCGACCTCTTTCGCCATCGCCGCGGTCAGCGCGAGCACCGCTGCCTTCGACGAGGCGTAGGCGGCGGAGTTGGCCCGGGCCGTCTTCGCGGCGATCGAGGCGATGTTGATGATGCTCCCGCCGCGCGCGGCATCGCGCATGGCCGCCCCGAATGCCCGGCTCATGAGGAAGACCCCCCGAAGATTGGTCGCGAACACGCGGTCCCACTCCGCAATGTCGAGGTCGACGACGGGTGCACGATCGGCGCCTCGTGCGGCGCCGGCGTTGTTCACCAGCAGATCGACCCCGCCGCGGTCCAGCGCCCACGCCCGGAGCGCGGCGACGGCAGACTCATCGCCGACGTCGGCCGCGATCGCGTCGGCCGAACGGCCGAGCGCGCGCACCTCCCCCGCCACGGAGTCGACACCGCGCCACCCGGCGGAGCGTTCCTCCTCGGTGCGCGGGGCGGAGCCACCCGGGCTGCCGACCAGCAACACGTCGGCCCCCGATTCGGCCAGAGCGAGAGCGATCGAACGTCCGATCGAGAGCATCCGCCCGGCACCCGTGACGAGCGCACGTCGACCGGACAGCGGTGTGGCCGCTGTCACGGCGCGGTCACCGGTCGCAACCCTGCAGGGCTGAAGAACTCCGACATCGACGACTCCCGCACGAGCGCGGGATGCAGTTCGCGCGTCGACCGGCCGGCGGCGATGCGTTCTCGGATCTCCTCGAGATCGCCGTCGAGCTCATACACGACGAGCCAGCGACACGGGTGAGCGGCGAGCGCATCGGCGGCGGAGTATCGCTGCGCCGAACGCACGCCGTCGATCTTGAGCAACTCGGGCAGATGTTCCTCGTCGTACCACCGCGCGAACTCCTCCTCGGCGCCTTCGCGGCACTCGACGCGCACGAGCCAGAGATGCGTCATCTCTCGTCCTCCAGTCTGATCGGCGAATGGGGCGGCCGCCCGTCGTCCCACGAGGTGAATGCGCGGCGGGCGAACCGCCACCCTCGGGGAGTGCGGCGCACAATGTCGTCGTACCATCCGGACGCGAACGCCGCTGTGCCGTCTGCGCTCATCCGCGGCCCCATGAACTGAGCGACGTACCTCGCTTCGTCGGGTCCGCTCGCGCGGTCGAACACGAAGTTGATCGGCAGGTGGTAGCGCGACCGCGCGGCGAACCCCACCTGGCTCACGCCCGGGCCCAGGCGACGGAACAGCTGGGTGAAATCGGAGATCTCGGCACGCCCCTCGTACCGCCCGCCAGGGGTGACGAAGACGGCGTTGGGAAGCCAGAGCCGCTCCCACTCATCCCAATCGTCGGTGTCGACAGCCCAGTCGAATCGCGCGGTGAGCTCGATGATGTCGAGACGGTCCTCGGCGGACAGCGAGAAGGGGGAACGGGTGTCGTCATCGCTCATGGGGACTCCTCCTCATCGAACCACGGGTACGGGCCAGGAAGGTCGCGAACCGCCGACCCCGTGAATCGCGGCGTCCTGCGCTCCCGGAACGCCGCCACACCCTCCGCGGCGTCCGGCAGCTGCGCGAGCGCCGGAACCACGCGCGACTCGACGAGGTGGGCTTCGTGCGGCGTGGCCGACAGGTGACGCCACAGCATCCGCCGCGTCGCCGCCACCGAACCGGGGGCGGTGCTGTCGGCAATCTGCCGGCCGACGTCGATCGCCGCGTCGAGAAGCTCATCAGGCTCGACGACGCGCGACACCAGACCATGCCGGAGCGCCTCGGCGGCATCGATCATCCGGCCCGTGAGCATCCATTCCAGAGCGGGCCCGATGCCGACGATGCGCGGCAGGAACCACGAGCTCACCGACTCCGGCGCGATGCCGCGCCGGGTGTACACGAACCCGAACCTCGCCTGTGTCGACGCGATCCGCACGTCCATCGGCAGCAGCATCCCGACACCCATCCCGACCGCGGCGCCGTTGATGGCTCCGATCACGGGCTTCGGCGAGTCGAACAGCTGCATCGCGAGAAGGCCCCCACCATCGCGATACGGCCCGTCCCTGCGCCCGGCGGTGAACGACGCCGCCCCGGCCGATACGTCGGCACCCGCGCAGAAACCTCGTCCCGCGCCCGTGACCACGATCACGCGGACCCTGTCGTCGTCGCTCGCCTCGGCGAGAACGGCCATCAGCTCCTGACGCATCGCCGGGGTCATGGCGTTCATCCGGTCGGCCCGGTCGAGGGTGACGACGAGCACACCGTCGTGGGCCTCCGCACGGATATCCCGAGCCGTCGCCATGCCGCGGTTACTCGGTTCCGGCGTGGACGGATCGGATATCGCCGAGGAGGCGGGCGAAGTGGCTGTCGACCTCGTCGACCCGGTCGGCATTGGGCACCACCATCACGCGGTCGTCTTCGATGGCGCGAATCGCAAGAGCCGCCACTTCTGCGGGGGCCATTGCCGCCCCGGGAGGCGTCTGCGCCATCTCGGTGACGCTTCCCGGCACGAGCTCGGCGGAATTGCGCAGCAGGTCGGTGTGCACCATGCCCGGGCACAGGACGGTCGCGCCGACCCCGGCAGAGACAGCGCGCAGCTCTTCATCGAGTGTCACGGTGAGCCCCACGACCCCGCTCATGGCCGCCACATAGGGGGTGAGGCCCGAACGCGGAACCAGGCCGCGGATCGATGAAGTGTTGAGGAAATGCCCAGACTCCTGCGCGAGCAGCACGGGCGCAAAGGAGCGGATGCCGTTCACGGCGCCCATGAGCTTGATCCGCAGCATTCGGTCCCAGGCCTCGATGGACTGCTGCCACAGCGGATTCTCCGGCACCACGATCCCTGCGTTGTTGCAGACCACGTCGACGCGGCCGAATCGCGTGAGCGTCTCGTCGCGCAGTCGGTCGACGGCAGCGGGGTCGGCGACGTCGGCGACCACCGTGGCGATGCGGTCGGGGTCGGGCATCGCCTGGGCTGCCGCCGCCAGCCCGTCTGCACGAATGTCGGCGAGTACGACGCGCAATCCGCGCTCGGCGAACGCACGCGCGAGTCCCAGACCGATGCCGCTCCCCGAACCCGTGACGACGGCGACCTGCTCGGCGTCAAGCCTCACCGTCTCAGTCCTCCAGCACGATGACGCTCGCGGGGCACGACGCCGCCGCAGCGCGGACCGACTCGTGCAGCGACTCTGCGGGAGAGTCATCGAGCACGATGACGATGCCGTCCTCGTCGCGCTGGTCGAACACCTCGGGGCTCCACATCACGCAGTTGCCCGCGCCGATGCACTTCTCGACGTCGATCTTGATCTTCACCGTTCGCACTCCATTGTCGGGAACAATCTGTCTCAAAGGTATCAATAAGACCTATTCGAGGGCAACGCGGTCCACGTCGAGGTCAGAGGCGCTCGATGATCGTGGCGTTGGCGAGACCGCCGCCCTCGCACATCACCTGCAGCCCGTATCGGTCCCCGCCGGCTTCGAGCTGCGCGAGGAGCGTGCCGAGCAGTCGCGTGCCCGACGAACCGAGCGCATGCCCGAGCGCGATCGCACCGCCCCAGGCGTTCAGCCGCGCATCATCGACGCCGAACTCCTTCTGCCACGCCATCGGCACCGGTGCGAACGCTTCGTTCACCTCGAAGGCCGCGATGTCGCCGACCGACAGTCCACTGCGCTCCAGGATGCGCGCGGTCGCCGGGATGGGACCGGTGAGCATGTAGAGGGGGTCGTCACCGACCACCGCGAACGAGTGGAACCGCGCGCGGGGCATGAGGCCGAGCTCCTTGGCCTTCTCCTCGCTCATGATGAGAGCAGCCGAGGCACCATCGGTGAGAGGTGAGGAGTTGCCGGGGGTGATGCTCCACTGGATCTGCGGGAACCGCTCGGTGAGGCTCTCGTCGTAGAACGACGGATTGAGGCCAGCGAGTCCCTCGACGGTCGTGGTCACCCGCACGGTCTCGTCGGTGTCGACGACGACGTCTCCGGCATCGGTGCGCGCCGTGACGGGAATCAGCTGCGAGGCGAAGCGGCCATCGGCCGCCGCCGCGGCGGCGCGCTGATGAGACCGTGCCGAGTAGGCGTCCAGCTGCTCGCGGTCGAAGCCCCACTTGGCGGCGATGAGTTCCGCCGCCACGCCCTGATTCACGAGCCCCTCCGGGTAGCGCTGCTTCAAGCTCGGCGGGTACGGGTTTCCCCCGTTCATCGCCGACCCGATGGGCACTCGGCTCATCGACTCGACGCCTCCGGCGATGACGATGTCGTACGCGCCCGCGATCACGCCCTGTGCGGCGAAGTGCGCGGCCTGCTGACTCGATCCGCACTGCCGGTCGATCGTCGTGGCGGGCACGCTCTCGGCGAATCCGGCGGCGAGTACCGCGTTCCGCGCGATGTTGACGCTCTGGTCACCGGACTGCGTCACGCACCCGAGGATGACGTCATCCACCTGGGCGGAATCGAGACCGTTCCGCTCGAGGAGGGAACGGAGCACCGTGGCCGCGAGTTCGACGGGGTGGATGCTGGACAGCGCCCCGCCGGGCTTGCCCCGGCCCGACGCAGTGCGGACGATATCGACGATCACGGCATTGGTCATGTCATACAGCATACTCTGATTCCTCTGAGATGCATCATCTCCGAGCGAAACGCGGATCGCCCCGGCGACATGCACCGGGGCGATCCGCGTCTTCGTTGTGCTCTGGCGCCTACTCGGCCAGGTTGTACTTCTGGCGCAGCGCGTCGAAGGCGGCGGCGATGGGCAGACTCGGCCCGGCCTCCACGCCCGTGGCCCAGTCGTCACTCGGAGCCGCGCCGAGCCCCTCGAGCACGCTCCCCCACTCTTCCAGCGCACCGCCATAGCCGTCGATCGCGGCCTGCGGGTCGGTCACCGCGTCGGGAGCACTGCCAGCGAGTTCTGCCAGCAGCCCGGGCGTGATCTTTGCGAGTTCCGCATTCAAGGCGCTGACGTCGGCGATCTGATAGGTGTCGCCGCCCTTGAGCACGTCGGCGCTTCCGGAGAAGTCACCCTCGACGAAGGCCTGCAACGCGTGGAGTTCGGCCTGTGCGAAGATCTTCTGCACCGCCGCGGGGAGCGACTCCCACACCTCCAGCGACATCATCGGGCGGACCATGCCGACCGTGTTTCGCATGTCGAGCGGGAGCCAGTACGGCGCCACTTCATACAGACTGATGCTCGCGTGGCCCGCGAGTGATCCGACGACGCAGTCCACGACACCGCGCTGCAGAGCCTCGTACGCCTCGGTCGCGGGGATGTAGGTCACCGTCATACCGAGCGCTTCGACCTCCGGCGCCCAGATCGGCAACGAGCTGGTGGTCTTGCCCGCCGCCTGATCGAGCGTCGAGATCGGGTCGGAGCACGACAGTCCGTACTGGGTGCCCGTGTACGGCATGAGGGGGCGCAGCCCCAGTCCGGCGAACTCCGCGTTGATGTCTTCGTTCTGCTGCAGGAAGTCGTAAGACGCGAGATAAGCCTGCAACTGTCCATAGGGGCCGCTGTCCCCGGCCTGCTGCAGACCGAGGCTCATGCCCCACGACCCGACCGGGAGCTCATTCGGGCTGTAGATCGGTCCGGCGGTCGCGATCTGGGCCAGGCCGTTCTGCACGCCGCTGATCGCCTCCGGCGCGGGGAACAGAGCCCCGGCGAAGTAGCGCTCGAAGGTGACCTTGCCGTCGGTTTTGTCTTCGATGTACTCGATGAAGGCGACTTCCGACGCGCCCTGCGTGTTCGTCTCCGGCAGAGGGGAGGCATACATGATCGTGATGGGCTCGAAGTCGGCGAGGTCGTCGGGAGCGGCCCCGGACGTCGTCGGTTCCGGGTTCGCGGCGCAGCCGCCGAGCACCAGGGCCGCAGCGGTCACCGCTGCGGCGACACCGAACCGACGGGCACGGTAACTGTGAACGATCATATGGACGACTCCTTCGTCGGCGAGAGTGCTTCGGGGCGGCACCTGAGCGAGGCCACCAATCTTACCTATACCTTATTACCCTCAAATGCCTGCAAAGTCGCACACGCAAGATTACGATCGCTTAACGCTCGACAGAAATCTGCTACGGCCGACCGCACGAGGGGCGAAAAAGTCGGAACGTCAAACCGTTCACTCAATAAATGGATATTCCTTGACGTCGTGAATGAGCGCGATCTACGCTGAGCGCGCCCGACACTAGCTCACAATGGAGTAAGCCATGTCACCTCGTTCCCGTTTCCGACTGACTGTGACCGCCCTCGCGGCGAGCAGCGCCCTCGCCCTGACCGGCTGCACGACAGCGGTCGCACCCACCACGCCCCCGAGCAGCGATCCGGCGTCGGCCGGCAGCGGCCTCACCGAGATGGAGCCGATCACGCTCATCTATGCGACCGCTCTCCCTGAGACGAACATCGCCGGGGCTGCGGAGCGGGACTTCATGGACTACGTCGAGGCCGCCACCGACGGCAAGGTCACCTTCGAACGCTACTTCGCCGGCTCGCTCGTGACGAGCGCCGAAGGACTCGACGCCGTCCAGTCCGGCCTCGCCGACATCGCCTACGGGATTCCGACGATCATCGCCGACGAGATCCCGATGAACGCCTGGTCACTCGGGCTCGGCGGATTGTCGGGAGACGACAGTTCGAGTTTCGGGCAGATCCAGAAGACGCTCGCATACCACCAGTTCCTCGCCGAGCACCCGGAGTTCGATGCCGAGTACGCCGACATCGGCGTCAAGCCACTCACTCCGTTCACGCAGGACAATGCCGGCGCTGCGTGCACCGACCCGGTGACAACGCCGGAGCAATCCATCGGCAAGTCGGTGAGCGCGACCCCCACCTGGACGCCCGAGATCGCAGAGGTGGGTTTCACCACGACCTATCTGCCGCTGGCCGAAGTCTACGAAGGCCTTCAGCGCGGCGTCATCCAGTGCTATTTCGCGCCCCTCGGCGGGATCTTCAGCATAAAGCTCTACGAAGTCGCGCCGTACTTCTCCGCCGTCGGATCGACGACCGCGCTGAGCCTTTCGCGGCCGTACATGAACCTCGAGAAGTGGGAGTCGCTGCCCATCGAGGTGCAGGAGATCTTCGACGAGGCGAGCCTGGTCGGCGTGCGGAGCTTCTTGACCGGCGACCTCGCTGCCAACGCGGAGATCGCGGCGGCGTCGGAAGCTGACGACGGCAGCGGTTTCTCGATCCTCTCCGCCCCCGAGGTCGCCGCCGTGATCGACGACGTGCAGGAGCGCGCCGTCGCCGCACTGCCCGGATCTGCCCCCGACGGCATCGACGACCCCGAGGCGCTGATCGCACGTTATAAGGAGCTGCTCGAAGAATGGGGCACGACCCTCGACGCCCTGGGCGCCACCGTCGTCAGCGATGACGAGTTCCTCGAGGGCCTTCTGGCCGGCCCCGATCAGCCGGTCGCCGCAGCGATCGACCGCCTCGCAGGCAACATCGGTCTCAGCATCGGCTGAGGTCCACGACGATGACCTCCTCGCGACCGCTCGACGACGCAGTGGCGGTGATCACCGGTGGCGCCAGCGGCATCGGCGCCGCCACGGTGCGCCGCTTCGTCGCAGACGGCGCGAGGGTGGTCATCGCCGACATATCGGCCGAGTCCGGCACCGCGCTCGCAGCGGAACTCGGCGGGAATGCACGGTTCATCCGCACAGACGTCTCCTCGGAGGCCGATCTCGAACGCGCCGTCTCGGTCGCCATGACCGAGTTCGGCCGACTCGACGTCATGTTCAACAACGCGTCGATCGTCGGTGCGCTCGGCCCGATCCGCGAACTCGAGGCGACGCACTACGAGCGCACCCTGGATGTGGTGCTGCGAAGCGTCGTCTTCGGCACCAAGCACGCCGTGCGCGCCATGGGCTCCCGTGGTGGATCGATCATCAGCACCTCGAGCTCGGCCGCCTACGTCGGCGGACTCTCGGCGCACGTCTACACCACCGCGAAGGCAGCCATCCTGGGATTCACCCGCTCGGTAGCAGCCGAAGTGCGCGCCGACGGCATCCGAGTCAACGCGATCGTGCCGGGCCTCATCGCGACCGCGATGGGGCCGCAGGTGCGTCGCGCCATTCCGGGCTATAGCGGTGGCAGCCCGACCGGCACCCTGAACCAGAGCCCCTCAGACGTGCCCGACGACATCGCCGGCGTGGTGGCATTCCTCGCATCGACCGATGCGTGCTTCATCACGGGCGAGGCGATCGTCGTCGACGGCGGCTTCGTGCGCGCGGGTCAGTCGACGTCGCTGACCCGCCCCGACCTCGTCACGCGCATGGTCGATCCCTCCGGCTGACGTTCGACGCCGGAGAAGCACATGACAGACCTCAGCCGCTGGCCGGAGCACCGGAACGCGCCTGCACCTCTTTGAGCGAGAGCGACACATCGGCGACCAGCTCGGGATCGAGGTGGGCGCGGCGCTCGATCAGGGCGCGACCCTGCATGTAGTCACCCGGGCGGTTGACGCAGTCGAGGGCCAGGAGCCGTCCGTCCTTGAAGTAGACGACGGTGAACTCTCCTGCGGCCGGGTCGCCACGGACGACGAGCCGGTCGTACCCGCCCATGATGCCCGCCATCTTCATCTTGGCGTCGTACTGGTTCGACCAGAACCACGGCACCACCTCGTACGGTTCGGAGCGGCCGATGATGTCGAGGGCCGCGAGCTTTCCCTGCTCGGCGGCGTTCTGCACCGACTCCAAACGCAGCTGGGCTCCCTCGGCGTAGGGGTTCGCGTGGTTGGCGCAGTCACCGACGGCGTACACGCCGGGAAGGCTCGTTCGGCAGCGATCGTCTACGACGACGCCGTTGGTGACCTCGGCTCCGGCGTGGAGCAGCTCCGTGACCTCAGGAATGAGTCCGATGCCCACGATGACCAGGTCGGCGGGGACGACCTCCCCGTCCTCCAGGACGACGCCGCCGACACGATCGGGCGCTTGCCCTTCCGAGAATCCGGAGATCGCGACGCCGAACCGCACGTTCGCACCGTGCGCCGTGTGGAGGCGCAGGAAGTAGTCGGAGATGATCGGGCTCGTGACCCGCTCGAGCAGGCGGTCGAGGGCCTCGAGCACCGTGACTTCGATGCCGAGCGCGCGAAGCGCGGCCGTGGCTTCGAGACCGATGTACCCGCCACCGATGACGACCGCGCGCCGCGCGCCACGCACGTCGTCCTTCAATCGAGCGACGCCTTCCAACGTGCGCACGGTGTGGATGCCGGCGAGCTCGGCTCCGGGAACGCGCAGCATCCGCGCTGAACCCCCCGCGGCCCAGATCAGCTTCCGATAGCCGAAGGCCCGGTCATCGTCCGTGCGCACCCGATGCGCCACGGGATCGACCGAAGTGATGCGGGTGCCGAGCACCAGGTCGACGGCGGCCTCTTCCCAATAGTCGGCCGTACGGAAGAGAAAGGAGTCGACCTCTTCCGCACCGACGAGGAAGCCCTTCGACAGAGGAGGACGCTCATACGGGAGGGAGTCCCCTACATCGATCAGTGCGATGGTCCCTTCGAAGCCTTCTTTGAGCAGTGTCGTCACGGCGCTGACCCCGGCGTGGCCTGCGCCGACCACCACGACGTCGTAGGAATCGGGCACGGTGGGCTCCTCAGGCCTCAGGCACCGTCACGACGATGCCGTCCTGCGCCTCGGTGAGCGGGATCTGGCACCCCAGCCGGCTCTCCGGCCGCGGGTTCTCCACCACTTCGACGATCTCCTCTTCCGCGCTGCTCATCGAGCGCACGCGCTCCGTCCATGCGTCCTCGACGTAGACGTGGCACGTCGCGCACGACATCTCGCCCCCGCATTCGCCGATCACGCCGGGGATGTCCTTGTTGACGGCGGCCTGCATCACGGACTGGCCGGGTTCGAAGGCGACCTCACGGTCGGCATTTCCGTCAGCGAATCGGAAGGTGATGGTTGGCATCGAAATCTGTTCTCCGTTGAAAGATGGTGTCTGACCCACCAAAGCGTGATCTCAATTTACTATATCGACGTGATGTCGGGTAGATGGATCTCGATCGGATCGACGACCGCGCCCACCGCATAGACGTCTCCGAGCATGCGCACACCCTCTTCAGTGAGCTGGGGGGCAGTGGCCGTGATCACGTCGCCGTCGATCCGCACGGACTCGAAGGAGACGACATCGGCCCGCACGTCGGTCGGCCGAGGCGATCCCGGATGCATCGCCGACAGCGCGCCGGCGCCCGCCCCATCGATCCGCACGCGGACGTCTCGCAGCCGTACGGCGAGCACGCCGCGATAGGCGGTCAAGAGCACACTCCCCCCGCAATGCAGCTCCAGGGGCGGAGTGGTCGCCGACACCGTCGTCACGGGGAGGACGATGCGGCCGCCCTCATCGAGCGAGGCGCCGCTCTCGACGGTCGTCGCGTTGTCCTCGAGCGCATCGAGGTACTCCCGGAAGCTGGTCTTGATGGCCCAGCGCACCTGCCCGATCATCACGCATCCCTTCGCTTGTAATAGTTCACTGTAAGCGCGGAATTGAGAGTTAGGCGTTGCGCAATGAGTGATTTGGATTATTCTCAATAGCGGTGAACGCGGCTCGTCCGCGTCGCCGCAACTGTCACCCTTCACAACGGAGTCTGGGTATGAGCGACAACGTGTCGAGCGGCACTCTCAACATCACGACGCTGCTCACCCCCGAGTATCGACGCGGCTGGGAACCGCTGTGGGTGCGCATCATCGAGCGGGGCTCCCGCATCTTCGGCATGCTCGGTGCCGCCGCGATCGGATTGATGGCGCTGCATGTGCTCGCAGACGTGGTCGCGCGCAACATCGTCGGACGCGGATTCCCCGGCACACTCGACATCGTGCAGTACTGGTGGATGCCGCTGGGAGCCGTGCTGCCGATGGCGCTCGCCGAGCTCAGGAACGAGCACATCACCGTGACAATCCTGACCGAGAAGCTGCACGGCTTCGCGAAGCGATTCTTCGACACGGTCACCGGAACGCTGTCGCTCGTGATCATCGCCGCAGTCACCTACTACTCGAGCTTCTCCGCCATGCACGCAATGGAGCGCGGCCAGAAGGCGCTCGGCGCCGCCTGGCTTCCGATCTGGCCGATCCAGCTCATCGTCGTCGCGGCACTCGCGATGTTCACCCTGCAGCTCGTCGCCACCGTCTACCGCAGCGTGCTGGGCCGTGCCGCATCCGTTCCGACCCTCGCCGCAGGACTGGAGTGACCCGGCCATGACCACCCTCACCGCCCCCAGCACCCCCGACACCTCGACACACGGCGCGGAGCGGCCCGGGTCGCCGCTCGGCGCGACGATCACGTTCGTCATCGCCGTCTCGATGGCCATCGCGATCCTGTTCTTCGACCTCCCCCGCCCGCTGATCGGCACCTTCGCGGTGCTCATCTCCATCGCGCTGATCCTCATCAAGGTGCACACAGGCATCGCGATGATCCTCGGCGGGGTCATCGGCCTGTACGGCGTGGGCGGCTGGCGCGTCGTCGCGGGCACGTTCCAGGACACCGTGTACAACAGCGTCGCCAGCTGGCAGCTGAGCGTCATCCCCATGTTCATCCTGATGGGCATCCTGCTGTGGCGCGGCCGCATCACCGACGGCGCGTACATCGCTGCACGACAGTGGCTGGGCAGATTCCCCGGTGGCATCGCGGTGGCGACCACCGTGGCCGGCGCCGGCCTCGCGTCGACCAGCGGCAGTTCGGTGGGGATCTCCTACGCTCTCGGGCGCATCGCGATCCCGGAGATGCTGCGGTCCGGCTACAAGCCCACCCTTGCGACGGGCGTCGTCGCGAGCGTTGGAACTCTCGGGCAGCTCATGCCGCCGGCGATCCTGCTCGTGATCTACGCCGGCATCGCCGAGACCTCGGTGGGCACTCAGCTACTCGCCGCCATCGTCCCCGCACTGATGCTGGCGCTCGCCTTCATCTTCACCGTCGTGATATGGGTGCTGCTGCAGCCCAGCGTCGCCCCCCGCACCGACATGGCGGGCGTCACCTGGACGACCCGGTTCCGATCGCTGATCAAGATCGTGCCGCTCACGATCGTGATCATCTGCGTACTCGGCGGCCTCTTCAGCGGCGTGTTCACCGCGACCGAGGCCGGCGCGGCAGGTGTGTTCGTCGCTCTCGCCGTAGCGTGGATCACCGCGGGCAAGGGCAAGCGCGGAATCAAGCGCTGGTCGGAGGTGGTCGGTGGGAGCCTCATGCAGACCGCCGGCAGCACGGCGAGCATCTTCCTCCTGATGATGGGCGTGCTCGTGCTCAACCGTATCGTCGCGCTGAGCCAGATCCCTCAGATGCTGAGCGCGTGGCTCACCGAGGCCGACCTCGACCGCACCACCCTGCTGCTGGTGCTGCTGGTGGTCTACCTCCTGCTCGGCACCGCGCTCGAACCCCTGGCGATGATGCTGTTGACAGTGCCCGTGCTGATCGTGCCACTGAGCGCCGTGGGCGTCGACATGGTGTGGTTCGGCATCTTCATCGTCGTGCTCGCCGAGATCGCGATCCTGAGTCCCCCCATCGGGACGATCGTGTTCGTGGTGTTGAAGATCGCTCAGGAGAAGGCGGTGAACCTCGGGCAGAAGGTCACCCTGAACCACGTGTTCATCGGTGTGACCCCGTTCATGCTCGCCGGAATCGCCATCTGTGTGATCCTCATCTTCTTCCCCGACATCGTCACGTGGCTCCCAGAGATCTCCAGCGTCAAGTAGCGCCTCGGGTCTACTCGGTCGGCCGCGCGGAACGCGGAGGAGGGTGTGACTGCGCGTCGTCGCGGGTCAGAGCGCGACGAGGTGCATGCCACCAGTTGCCTGGATGACCTCGCCGGTGATCCATCCGCCCGCCTCAGACGCGAGGAAGAACACCACGTCGGCCGGGTCCTCGGGACGACCGAGACGGCCGAGCGCCACAGTGCTGAGGAAGCGCTCGTACAGCTCGGGATCTTCTTTGAGCTTCGCGATGAAGTCGGTGTCGGTGAGGCCAGGGGCCACCGCGTTGACCGTGATCCCCCGCGGAGCGAGTTCGCCTGCGAGCGACTTCGTGAATGAGTTGACGGCGGCCTTGGACAGCGCATAGGCGATCGAGTTCGGATGCGCGCCGAAGCTCACGACCGACGACGTGTTCACGACGCGGCCGTCGTCGCGCAGCGTGTCGACGAGACGACGGGTGAGGAAGAACGGTCCACGCACGTTCGTCGCGAGTATGCGGTCGAAGACGTCGGGCTCCACCGTGCGGATGGAGCCACCCCCTCCGACGCCCGCGTTGTTGACGAGCACATCCAGACCGTCGGCTCCGCGCTCACGGAGGTGAGCGACGACCTCGTCGGCGAGGCGGCCGACCTCCTCGAGGTCGGTGATATCGGCCCGCAGAATCACCGCCGCCGCACCTCGCTCAGCCACCAGGCGCGCGGTCTCCGTGACCCCCGCCTCGTCGCGGCCGTAGTGCAGCAGCACGAGCACCCCGGGCGCGGCGAAACGCACGGCGATCGCCCGGCCGATCCCCCGCGAGGCCCCGGTCACGAGGACCGAGCGAGCGGGGCTCACGCGAGTGTCCAGCGCGCGGGCATCGAGAGGGGCCCCCGCAGGGTGATCCTGCGCATCCACTCTTCCTCCGCCTCGGCGGGTTCGACTGCGTCGAGGGTGGCGAAGCGCCGCACCACGGCGGCGATCGCCAGCTCCAGCTCCAGCCGGGCGACGAGGCTCCCGGGACAGTTGTGCGGACCGAATCCGAACCGGATGTGGGGACCCTGCCCCTCCCTGTGGAAGTCGACGCGGTACGGATCGGGGAACACGGCGGGGTCGTAGTTCGCGGCGTTCGTCGATGGCTGGATGACCGCGTCCTTCGTGATGACCATGCCGTCGACCTCGATGTCCTCCGTCGCGATGCGCGCGCGAATGTTCGTGCCCATGCTGAGCATTCGCAGGAACTCGTCGGCCGCCGCGGGGATGAGGGCGGGATCTTCCCGGAGCTGCGCGTACAAGTCGGGACGGTGGGCGAGGATGAACAGCGACCCCGCGAGGATCTCGCTGGGGGCATTGTGCCCTGCGAACAGCAGGGCGTATCCGGCACCGCGGAGTTCGTCCTCCGTCCAATCGCCCGACTCCGTGTCGTGAACGAGAGCGCTGATGAGGTCGTCGCCTGGCTCTGCCCGCCGCCGCGCGACGAGTTCTCCGAAGTAGTCGGCGATGTGCACCTGGTAGGCGAAGATCTGCTCCGGGTCGGTCAGCCGACCTGCGCTGAGCGAGCGGGCGAACTCCAAGAAGCGGTCGCGTTCTTCGGCCGGGACGCCGAGAAGGTGGCAAACGACCGCGATGGGAACCCGCTTCGCGTATTCGCTGACCATGTCAGCGTCCTGCCCGAGCGCGACGAAACGGTCCAGCGCATTCTCCACGATCGCCTGGGTCGACTTGCGCATCGCGGTGACCCGTTTGAAACTCAGGTGCTTCGAGAGCACGCGCCGCCGGGCGACAAGCTGCGGGCCGTCCATCACAGTGAAGTTGATCGGGACGGGCGGTTTGTCCGAGCCCCCGGCGAGCGAACGCGGGTAGTCATGTTCGCGGTGGAGGCTGATCACTAGCCGCGGGTCGGAGAACGCGAACTTCGCCTGCTCGTAGCCGACAGCCATCCATCCGTCCGAATCGCCGAACGGATAGCTCCCATAGGGGAGGGTGACGCGGATGATGCGGCCGTGCTCCTCGCGCAGTCGTGCGAGTTCCTCCTCGTGCTCGACCATTCCGACGGCTTCCTGGCGCGCTTGGAGCACGAACACCGGCTCCGGCTTCTCGGTGGGTGTCATCTCGACCTCCTTCGACCGCGGGTGCGGCCCTCAGATGAGGCCCGCCACGCGGGCTTCCTGTGCAATGTCGGCCACCGCGAGGGCGAACGGGTAACGCTGAGGCGTGCCGAGGATGCGGATGGCGTCATCGGTGCGGATCTTCGGCGAGAGGATGGCGGCCACGCCGTGCTCTCGCGCCACGTGCACGTCCGGATTGCCCGTGACCTCCCGCACAATGGTGAGCATTTCTGCCACCGACAGGTATTCTTCGACGGGCGCGTTCAGGGTGAGCGAGCGCACATCTCGTGGAAAGCCCTCGCCGTCGACGACGACCCGCGCGGCGTCCACGAACGCCTCGGCCATGTCCTTCACGTAGACGGTCTGGTACATGCTGTCGAGGCCGAACGGATCTCCGAGCACCGCGCGACGCCCAGCCGCCGCATCCATGATCCACTGCACAAGGCCGCCCGCGATCCCGGTCAGCCGCCCCATGCCGTAGGAGAGCGTGGGGCGCACGCCCAGGAATCGCACCGGGAAGCTGCGCGCGTAATGCGCCGCCATCCCTTCGACCATGAGCTTCGAATACGAGTAGATCGCGAAGGGCTCGAACGGCCCGTCGGAGTCGACGACGGCGCCCGGCGGATGCGCAGACGGCGGTCCGTACACGCCGACCGTCGAGGCGTACACGACGCCCGGAAGCCCGGCGCGAACGGCAGCGGCGAACAGGCTCTGCGTGCCGATGACGTTCACGGCCACCATCCGCTCCGCCCGTTCCAGGACCGCGTGGGGATCTTCCGGTCCGGCCGCGGTAAGCGAGCCGATCGGTTCGAGCATCGCCGCCAGGTGGATGACGGTGTCATACCCCGAGAGATCCGCCGCGGTGAGTTCGGCGACATCGGCGACGATCGATTCATCGGCGAGATCGGCGACGGCGCGCGACGGCCGCACGTCACAACTGGTCACGGCCCATCCCTGTCGCTTCAGCGATGACAGCACCTCCCAGCCGATGAGACCGGAGCCGCCGGTCAGCATCACCCGCCGCGTCATATCAGTCCGGCCGCGCGCGCCTCTTCCGCCATATCAGCGACCGCAGCGGCGAAGGGGTAGCGCTGCGCGGTGCCCAGGATCCGGATCGCGTCGGCCGAATCGATGCGGGGCGACAGCACATTGGGATTGGCGTGCTCCTCGGCGACGTGCACGTCGTCGTTGCCCGTGACCTCGCGGACGATCTGGAGCATCTCCGCCACCGACAGGTATTCGCGCGTGGGGGTGTTCAGCGTCAGGGCGCGCACGCCCTCGGGGTAGCCCGTGCCCTCGATCGCGACGCGGGCCGCGTCAACGAACGCATCCGCCATGTCCTTGACGTAGTAGGTCTGGTAGCGCCCGTCGAGCCCGAACGGACGTTCCAGCACCGCGCGCCGGCCGGCGGCTGCATCGACGATCCACTGTGCGACCATGCCGGCGATCCCGGTGAGGCGGCCGATCCCGTAGGAGAAGGTGGGGCGGAGTCCGATGAAGCGAGTGGCGAAGCTGCGGGCATAGAACGCGGCGATGCCCTCATCCATGAGCTTCGTGTACGAGTAGAGCGCGAAGGGGGCGAAGGGCCCGTCGGCGGGGACTTCTTCGCCCTCCGCGAGCGGGTGGAACCGCTGCGTGCCGTACACGCCGACGGTGGAGGCGTACACGACACCCGGAAGGCCTGCGGAGACCGCAGCGGCGAACAGGCTCTGGGCGCCCAGCACGTTCACGCCCACCATCCGCTCGGCGCGCGCCAGGATCGCCTCGGCATCCTCGGGCGTTCCGGAGGCGGCGAGCGAGGACGGCGGTTCCAGCATCGCGGCGAGATGGATGACGGCGTCGTATCCCTCGAGGTCGGTCGCCGTGAAATCGCGTACGTCACCCACGATCGTCTCGTCGGCCAGCGCCGACACGGCCTCGGACTCGCGGATGTCGGAACTCGTCACCGTCCATCCCTGTCGCTTCAGCGAAGAGAGCACCTCCCAGCCGATCAGTCCAGATCCGCCCGTGAGCAGCACGCGTCCGGTCGTCATGTCGTTCTCCTCTCCGGTGGCTCCCCGCATGCCTCATCGGGCGAGTGCGGGCACCTTCCCTGTGGTCATCTTGTACTCGTAGAGGCCCACACTGTTGTAGTCGGGGATCCACTTCAGGGCACCATCGCCGGTGTATTCGAGGTCTGGGAAGGTACGGAACAGCTTGGGGAAGAGCATCCCCAGCTCGAGGCGGATGAGAGCGCGTCCGAGGCACAGATGGGTGCCGTCGCCGAAGCCCACGTGTGGGTTGGGCGTGCGCAGGATGTCGAAGGAGTCCGGGTTGTCGAACACGCGCTCGTCGCGGTTGGCCGACAGCACCCCGGCGAGGATCCAGTCACCGAGACGAATCTCCTTGCCGCCCAACTCGAAGTCTTCGGCGGCCGACCGCAACAGCACCTTCTGCGGGCTGATCCAGCGCACCATCTCCTCGACAGCGACGTTCGACAGAGACGGGTCGTCCATGAGCAACTGGCGCTGATCGGGGTTCTTGCCGAAGAGGTCGATGCCGACGCTCGCGGCGTTGCGCGTGGTCTCGAGCCCGCCCCCGATGAGGCTGATGATCCACGTGACGACTTCCTTGTCGCTCAGCGGATCACCGTCGAACTCGAGCTTGGTGATCGCGGTCACCAGATCGTCGCCCGGGTTCGCACGGCGCCGGGTCGTGAGCTCCTGCGCGTACTCGTTCAGACGACGACGGCCCTCGTACTGGGTCTTGAGCGGATCGCCGTCGATCATGTACCGGGGATCGAATGGAGTGCCCCACAGGTGCGTCGCGTGCTTGACCTCTTCCCAGTCCTCCTTGGGCACGTCGAGGAGAGTGAGCACGACCCGCAGAGGCAGCTCTGCGGCGACGTCGAGCACGAAGTCGAAGTCTCCCTTGGCGGCGACATCGGCGATGATGTCGTCGATGTGCCCCTCGATTCGGCTGGCCAGGCGAGCGATCGACGGCACGCTGAAGTGCTTGTTGATGGGCCGGCGCATCATGAGGTGCACGGGGTTGTCGACGAAAGTGATCGTCGTGTCGAAGTTGAGCGAATAGCGCTCCTCGGGCGTGTAGCGCCGTGAGCGAACGGGGATCTTGGAGCCGAGTCGGCTGGTGATCTGCGGCGGATTGCTGATGAGGTGTTTCACGTCGTCGTGACGCGACACGAACCAGTAGCCGCGGCCGAAGTGGTCGTCCTGGGCCCAGTGCACGGGGTCCTCGTCGCGCAGGGTCTTGTAGACATCGAGGTAGTCGCGCCCGGTGTGCCAACTCGCGTCGAGCAGTTTGTTGTCGATCTCGGACCAGTCGCGTGACATGGAGAACTCCTTCGTTGGAGGGCGTGAGCTCATAGTAGGCCGCGCACGGCGGCCGGGGCTAGTTTAGAGAACACTCCGCTATCCGAGATTACTCCGATATCTATATGATGACTCCACCGCTGCGGCTACCGAGGCGCACGGCTCAATGACGAGACAGGGAGAGACCATGGCACTGAGCATCGAAGACCGTCTGGACATCCAGGAGCTCTACGCGCGCTGGAACCACTTCGCCGACACCGGCGACTTCGAAGGCAACCTGTCGCTCGTCACCGACAACATCCACTACTCCACTCACCTGCGCGAGATCCACGACATCGATCAGATGCGCGCGTACCTCTCGCCCCGTGCCGACGGCCTCGCGTCGGCGCCCGTCCGCGACGAACAGCACTGGATCAACAACATCGTCCTCGATCCCGGACCCGACGCCGACACCGTGCTCGGCCGCGCCTTCATGGTGGGCATCGGACGCGACGCCGAGACGAACGCCGTGCGCTTCAACCACTTCGGCCACTACCACGACACCATCGTGCGCATCGATGGCACCTGGAAGTTCGCGGAGCGACTGTTCGAGGAGCACATGCGCCACTTCCCCGAGTCGTGAGCATGCCCGGCGCCGTCAGCCCGCTCGACGACCGCGGTCTTCGCAACCGGGTCACCCGCATCGACCGCCTCGTCGCGCACGTGCGCGACCTGGAGAGATCAGTCGCGTTCTGGGAAGCGGTGACGCCGTTGCGGCGCGCCGCCCGCACCGCATCAGAACCTCAAGACATTCCGAGCCTCGGAATCGCGGGTGGCCGCTTCGACGGATGGATCCTGCAGGAGCCGGTCGGGGGCAATCCGTTCGGCGTGCACCTCGTGCAATGGCACGCTCCAGCACCGGAGGGCGAGCCATACGAGCACCCCTTCCGCACCGGCTGGTACCGCATCGCCGTGTTCGTCTCGGACATCGACGCCGCCTACCGTCGCGTCCTCGACGCGGGCGGGGAGCCGTTCGCGGCTCCGGCGCTGTACGCGCCCTACCGGGGCGCCCCGGGAACCATGGTCTTCGGTGTACCCGACCCCGATGGCATCGCCATCCAGTTCGTCGGCCGTCCCGGATTCCCCGAGCGGATCAACCACGTCGCCGGGTCGACGCGCGACGTGGACGCGACCCGCCCGTTCTACACCGACCTCCTCGGGCTGGACTTCTTCGCCCGCACCACGTCGCATCCCGTGCCCAACACGGTGGGACCAGGCGGCGGGTCATCGGCCTACGACGTGAACTGGTTCCGCGTGCGAGGCGACGAGCGGTTCGCGATCGACCACGTCGAATGGCTGCCCCACGGAACGTTCGGCGAACCGTACGACTTCTTCGCACACCCCACGCACGTGGGCTTCGTGCGCCTCTCGCTCGAGGTCGACGACATCGACGCGGCGCATGCCTACCTCGCCGAGTGGGCACACACGCCCGCCGCGCGAGGGTGCCGCGTCAGCGGCGCGCCCGAGGAGTGGGACTTCGGAGACGTTCTCGGACGCCGCCGCGTCATCCTCCTCACCGACCCGGACGGCGTCGGATTTGAACTCATCCAACAGGCCCCCTTCCCGACCGCGTCTGAGACACGGCACCCGTTCATCGGCGAGCCCGTCGGTTCTGCGTGAGCGGCCGAAGCATCCCGATTCGAGAGGACCCCCACACCATGGACGCGCACGACACCGACATCGACTGGCAGGCGATCGACCACAACATCCTGCAACCCGCCTGGTATGCGGCTGGGGAGCACACCAGCACCTTCGCGGTGATGCGGGAGGTGGACCCGGTGCACCGCGCCTCGGATGCGGTCTCCGGCATGGAGTACTGGTTCCTCACGCGCTACGACGACGTCAAGCGCGTACTCGCCGACAACCGGTCATTCAGCAACCGCCGTGGCAACCGGATGCCCCGGTCCCCGCAGCGCGTGCGGCCTGAGCAGCGCTACGAGATGGGCATCGACCTGCGGATCTCGTGGATGGACTCGCCGATGCATGACGTGTATCGGCGGCCCATGAACAAGCACTTCAGCGTGCCGGTCGTCTCCCGGCTCGCGTCGGACATCGACGGGTACATGGACGAGATCCTCGACGAAATCTCTGACAAGGAGGAGTTCGACATCATCGACGACGTCACGGCGATCCTGCCGCTGAACGTGTTCCTGCGGATGCTGGGCGTGCCGCGCGACGACTGGATGTACCTCCAGCGCTGCGTGAACGAGTTCGGCCACGCCGCCGATCCGCGTTACACGATCGACGGCGACCCGGTGAAGACCTCCAACATCGGGCTGCAGAAGCTCGTCGAGTACTCCCATGAGATGGCCGTCGATCGTCACTCGAACCCGAGAGACGACTTCGCCACCGTCGTCGCCGGCATGAAGATCGACGGCGACACGTTGAGCATCAAGGAGACCGCCTCCTGGTACATACAGCTGTTCCTCGGCGGGCTCGAAACCACCCGCAATGCCCTCGGGATCGGCCTGTGGCAGCTGCTGGAGAACCCCGATCAGGCGCAGCTGCTGCGCGATCAGCCCGACCTGCTCGACGGCGCGATCGACGAGGTCCTGCGGTTCGCCTCGTCGGCGCGCGAGATCGTCCGCGTCGCAAACGACGACATGGAGTTCGGCGGCAGGAACTTCCGCGCCGGCGACTGGGTCATCTCCTCGCTCTACGCAGCGAATCGCGACCCCGCGGTGTTCCCCGACCCCGACCGTTTCGACATCCGGCGCGCGCCCGTCCAGCACCTGACCCTCGGCGAAGGCCTGCACAAGTGCCTCGGCCGCAATCTCCTGCGGCTGGAACTCGCGATCGCGATTCCGCGGTTCCTCCACGCATTCCCGTCGCTGGAGCTGCGCGAGCCTCCGGAGTGGGTGGCAGACGTATCGAACGCCGGTCTCGCGCACGCATGGGTGCGCAACAGCCTCGTCCCCGCGTGAGCGCCTCGTGAGGAGCCGCATCCGGCAGCCGTCCGGACGCGGCTCCCTCACAGTGCTCGCGCTCGGGGTGGGGTTGTTCTCGGTCACGCAGACGATGGTCGTGCCTCTCGTGCCGACCATCGCGCAGGCCACGGGCGCGACAGCCCTTGAACTGTCGTGGCTCGTGACGGGCACCTTCGTGGTGGGCGCGTCACTGATCCCCTTCCTCGGCCGTCTGGCCGATCGCGTCGGCAAACGGCGCGTGCTCGTCATCTCTCTGGGCGGCATGGCCGCCGGGTCGGTTGTGATCGCGGTCACCGACAGCCCGGAGGTGATGATCGTCGCTCGGTGCGTGCAGGGCGTCGCGCTGGCCTTCCCCCCGATCGGCGTCTCCCTCCTGAAAGACCTTCTCCCCGCGCATCGATTCGCTCGCGGGGTGGGACTGCTCGGCGCAGCGACGGGAGCCGGTACCGCGCTCGCGGTGCCGGCGGTCGCGCTGCTGGCCGCCGTCGTCGAATGGCGCGCGACCTTCGTCATCTTGGGGATCGAGATGCTCCTCGTGGTGGGCTTGATCGTGCTTCTGGTGCCGGCCGACACGCCGGAGGCAGACACCGCAGCGGGGGGCCGCCTCGACATCCTGGGCGCCGTGCTGCTGGCGATCCCCATCGCCGCGATGACGGCGCTCATCAGCGAAGGTGTCAACTGGGGCTGGTCGAGCGCACTCACGATCGGCGCAGCTCTGGTGATGCTGATCGGTTACACGGCCTGGATCCTTCAAGCCCGGCGAGCCGCCGACCCGGTGGTCGATCTGCGGCTGGTCACCTCGCAGCACCTCGGATGGGCGAATCTGCTGTCGCTGTTTCTCGGATTCGCCCTGTTCTCGAATTTCCTCCTCACGACCTACCGTGCGCAGATGCCGGCGACGACGGGGTACGGACTCGGGCTCTCGCTCATTCAGACAGGCGTCCTGCTCATCCCGCTCGGCATCGTCATGCTGGTGTTCTCACCCTTGGCCGGCCACCTCGCCGTGCGCTTCGGGGCGCCGGCGACGATCATGGCGAGCGCGCCGATTCTCGCCGCCGGGTATGTCGCGCATCTGTTCGCTGCAGACTTCTGGGGAGTGCTGATCGCCTCGACGATCGTGTCGGTCGGGATCAGCTTCGCCTACGGCAACGTCGGTGTGCTCGTCTCCAACGCGGCTCCCGTCGACCGAGTCGCATCGGCGAACGCGATCAACGTGCTGGTGCGCTTCGTGGGGCAAGCTGTTTCGAGCGCCTCGACCGCAGCCCTCTTCTCGGTCTGGACGATCACCGTGGCGGGCGAGGTGTGGCCCGAGGCGACGGCGTTCGTGGTCGGCTATCTCCTCGCTCTCGCCGTGTCGGTGGCCGCCGGACTGGTCGCCACGCTGATCATGCGCACGAGCCGCCCCCAGCGTGGATGACGAGGCCCGGCGGTCAGCCGATCGTCGACGACGCTCCCCCGTCGACGCGGATGTTGGAGCCGTTGATGAAGTCCGACGCGGGGCTGCAGAGGAATCCGACGGCGTTCGCGACATCGTCGGGCATCCCCACCCGGTTCACGGTCTGCTTCATCCGGTTCGCGAGCAGCCACTCGACGGTCCGCTCCCGCGCATCAGGACCGGTGATCCCCTGCGAGATCGCGAGGCTATCGAGCCACTTTTCGACCGCTTCGGTGCTCGTCATCCCCGGCGACACCGCGTTGACGGTCACTCCGGAGTGGGCGAGCACCTTGGACAGTCCGAGGGTGAGGTTGAGGACGGCACCCTTGGTCGCGGCATACTCCGCGTTGCTCCCGGGCGTGGAGTGCGCGGCGAAGCTGCCGAGGAAGACGATCCTGCCCCAGCCGTTCTCCGTCATGCGCGGGGCGAGCAGATGAACCAGCCGCACCGCTGAGGTCACGTTCCGGTTGTAGGTGGCGTTCCACAGTTCGGGATCGATGTCGAAGAAGTCGACCGATGCGGCCGCGTCGACCCGCCCGCCGAAGTTGTTGACGAGGATGTCGACGTCACCTACGGCATCGACCGCCCTCGCCGCCACAGAGCGCGCGCCGTCGGCGGAGTCGAGATCGCCCAGCACGACGTGCGCTCGCCCTCCTGCCGCGACGATCTCGTCGGCGACGGCGGTGGCCCGGCCGGCATGGCGCCCGTTGACGACGACGTCGGCCCCCTGCGCCCCGAGCCGCCGTGCGATCGCCGCGCCGATGCCCCCGCTGCTCGCGGTGACCAGTGCGGTTCGACCAGCCAGCTCGGTGACCATGGCGCACACTCCATCATTCTCGAGGAATACTGCTCAGCGTTACCTCAATATACGGGAGAGACGTCAGCGTGCGAGGGAAGAGAGATCGTCACCGCGTCAAGCGGCTCGCCTGCGCCGTACGAGCCATTGAAGAGCGGCGCTCCGGTGGACGCGAGCCGCACGCCTGTCGAACGCCACAAGAGCACACCCTCGCGCGCAGGTTGCGGCCAGTCGAGTTCGGCCAGCACCACGGGCTCGCCGTCACCATCGCGACCGTCGGGGACGATGAACGAGAGGCGGGCGACACCCACGGAAACCTCGATCCGAGGCCGCGTCAAGGGGAGGTAGAGAAAGCCGAAGTGGCCCGAAAAGCGGACGTCACCGGCGAATTCCAGTACTCCGGCGTTCGCCGCGACGTCGAATCCGGTGGCGTCGACGAGGGGAAAGGCAAACTGCCGGGACTCCGCGACGAACCCGGCGCCCTCGGTGACCGACACCTGCCCGCCGGGGGCTCGGGCGATGTAGTCGACGAATGACTCCTTCACGCCCCACCGCATCCCTGCGCCATCCGACTCGCTCATGACCTCAGCGTATCCACTCCTCTCGCGGGTGCGCGTGGTCCTTGACTCGCCTCGCATCGGCGCCATACGATTCAGATCTCACAAATATCTGAAACACATGAGATACTCGGGCCCGTGCCCGGCTTCAGAGACGACGATGTCCATCGAAGGGGTGATACGTGGTGCTCAGCATCGAGGACCGGCTCGCCATCCAGGATCTGTACGCACGGTTCAACCACGCCGCCGACACCGGCGATGTCGAGACCTACGTCAACAGCTACACCGACGACGCGGTGTTCATCTCGCCCGTGCGCCGCGCGCACGGCAAGGAGGAGATCCGCGCCTTCATCGCAGCGCGCTCAGATGCCCTCGCCACCGCCCCTGTGCGCGACGAGCAGCACTGGAACAACAACCTGGTCGTCGACGGCGATGGTGACAGCGCCATCGGCTCGATCTACATGGTGGGGATCGGCCGCGATGCACAGACCGGGGAGCTGCGCTTCAACTACTTCGGCCGGTATCACGACACCCTCGCGAAGGAGTCCGACGGCCGCTGGCGCTTCCGCAAGCGCCACTTCAACGAGCACATGAACCCGCTCCCCCCGGACGCCGACGAGTGAGTGCGGCGGAGACCCTCGAGGTCGACCTCGTCGTGGTGGGTGCCGGCATGGCGGGACTCACGGCGGGTGCGCGGGCGGCGGAGGCCGGGCTCAGCGTCGTGGTTATCGAGAAGGCGCCGCAGATCGGCGGTTCGGCGGCGATCTCGGGAGCGTTCCTGTGGACGGCGACGTCGTGGGAATCGATGCGACACGAATGCCCGGACGGTGATCCGGCCATGGGCGAAGCTCTCGTGCGCGACTTTCCCGTGGTCGTGAGCTGGATCCGCTCGCTCGGCATCGAGTTCTCGGAGGAGCGCGACGTGATCCACGGCCGCGGCTTCATGTTCGATGTTCTGGGTTACCTGCAGAAGGCGGCCCGCATGATCGAAGGCGCCGGCGGCTCGATCGTGCTGAACGCCGACGTCGATGCCGTGCTGATGGACGACGGCGCTGTGAGGGGTGCGCGGGTGCGCGACGGATCCGGATCATTCGATGTGCGCGCCCCGTGGGTGCTGTTGGCGTCGGGAGGCTTCCAAGGGCACCGCGGCTTCATGGAGCGCTACTTCGGCCCGAGCGCGAGCACCCTGCTGCACCGGTCGAATCCGTGGAGCTCGGGCGACGGCCTGCGGCTCGGCCTGTCGGCGGGCGCCGGCCTCACCGAGATCATGGATTCGTACTACGGCCACCTCGTCGCCACACCGATTCCGACATTCGCGAACAACCTCGACTTCGTGAAGTACGCCCGCGCGTTCAGCGTCCACGGCGTCTTGATGAACCTCGACGGCGAACGGTTCGTCGACGAGTGGCGCGGCGATCACTTCAATTCGCAGGCCGCCGACGACCAGCGCGAGGGCCGCGTGGTGCTCATCTTCGACGAGGAGACCCGGCAGGGCCCAGCACGCCAGGCACCGGCGGTCGGTATGGAGGCGTACGACCAAGTAGCCGACTCGTTCGAGATCGGGGCCCATATCGCCCGGGCCGACGATCTCGCCGGTCTCGCCGCCGCGATTGCGGAGTGGGGCTATCCGGGGGCAGCACTGGAGTCGGCGGTCGCGGAGCACCGCACGACGGCGACCGAGGCCGCACAGCGTCCTCTGGGCGCGGGGCCGTACTACGCGGCCGAAGTGCGCCCGGCGATCTCCTTCACGGAAGGCGGCCTGCGCATCGACGCCGACGGCCACGTGCTGGATACGGCCGGCGCCGAGATCCCGGGCCTGCTGGCCGCGGGCGCCGACGCGGGCGGCACGTACAACGGTGGCTACGCAGGCGGGCTCGCCAACGCCTCCGTGTTCGGATTCCGCGCCGCCGCCACCGTGACCGGGGCATGACATGAGGCTGGCCGTGCCTGACCGCATGGAGATCATTGACCTGTACGCCCGGTACAACCACGCCGCCGATACGGGTGACGTCGACGGATATGTCGATCTCTTCACGGCGGATGGCGAATTCTCCTCGCCCGTGCGCACCGCGAAGGGCACCGCCGAGATCCACGCCTTCATCGCGCTCCGTTCGGCCGCCCTCACCGCCGCTCCCGTCAGAGACGAGCAGCACTGGAACTGCAACCTGGTGCTCGACCCCGTCGGCGAGGAGGTGGCCGGCAGCATCTACATGGTCGGCATCGGTCGCGATGCCGACACCGGGTCGGTGCGCTTCAACTTCTTCGGCCGCTACTTCGACCGCATCGTCCGGGGTACCGACGGCCGGTGGCGCTTCAGCTCCCGGCGCTTCGACGAGCACATGACCGAGCAGAGGATCCTCCGATGACTGCCGACGACGGCTCGCTCACCCGCGCACTGGCCCGCTTCACCGCCACCACCTCCTACGAGGACATCCCCCGCACTGTCGTGCACGAGGCGAAGCGTCTGCTGCTCGACACGATCGGCTGCGCGGTCGGCGCACTGCCCACGCCGAGCAGTGCAGTGACGCTCGAGTATGCGCGCCTGCAGGGCGCCGGCGCACAGGCAACCGTGCTCGGTCTCGCCGAGAGATCGACCTCGGGAACGGCGGCGTGGGCGAACGCGCGACTGGCCAACGCGCTCGACGCCGACGACACCTTCCCCACCTCGTCGCACTTCGGCAACTCCACCGTGTCGACGGCCCTGGCCCTGGCCGAGCAGTTCGGGCGCTCGGGCAAGGAGCTGCTCACCGCCGTCGCCGTCGGATTCGACGTGGGCGCGCGGATCGGCAACTGGCTCGGCTGGCCGGTGATCGTGCGCGATGGGGAGATCGATGACTGGAATCCGCTCGCCGGCCCCGCCGCCACCGTCACGTGGGCGGCTCTGGGGGCGAGCGCCAGTGTCGCCGGGCTCACCATCGACCAGACGGTCGAGGCGTTCGGCATCGGCGGCGCGAACACCCCCATGCCTGCGATGAACAAGTTCGGCACGATGTCCACCGTTCCGATGCACAAGTACACCGACGCCGGATGGTGTGCCGCGGTGGGGGTGAACTCCACACTCCTGGCGAGCCTGGGCAGCACGGGGCTGGACGCGATCCTCGACGGCGAGTACGGGTTCTGGCGCTTCTACGGATCGCTCGGGCACGACGACGAGCAGCTGCTCCGCGGGCTGGGCTCCGAGTGGGAGCTGCTCAACACCAGTTATAAGCCGTGGCCGTGCTGCAGGTTCATCCATCAGTCACTCACAGCATTCGACCGGCTGCGCGACGACGAGCAGCTGTCTGCCGATGAGATCGACAGGGTGGTCGTGCGCACGATGCCGTTCGCGTATCAGGCGAAGTTCCTGAACCCGCACCCCGACGACGCCCTGTCCGCCGAATTCAGCTACGCGCACTCATTCGCCGCTCTCGCCCACGACATCCCCGTCGGCGCGGGCTGGTTCTCGACCGAGGCGATGGAATCCGACCGCATGCGTGCGTTCCGCGACCGCGTGCACGTGGAAGTCGATCCGCACGCGACGCGCGCGATCGTGGCGGCGATGGACGGACCGCAGTTCCGCGAGCTCCCCGCAAGCATCGAGGTGCATGCCCGCGGTCGCGTCTTCGAAGCGGCCTCGGCGCGCGCGAAGGGCGATCCGTGGTGGGACGACACCGCGATGACGGATGCGGATCTTCGTGCGAAGTTCTCGTCGATGGTGCGCAGCGCCGACGAGCGCACTCACGCGGAGGCAGACGCCCTCTCAATCGAGGTGTTCGACGTGGTGGATGCGCTCGAGACGGCGGGGGTCGAGGCACTCACCGCCCCGCTGCGCCGACTCTCTCACCTGATCACCGGGGCTCCGGACTAGCGCAGGTCTCATGGATGCCGGTCCCACCCTCTGTCTTCAGCGGGCGGGACCGGCGGTCGGGGAAACTCGGGGGCGGGCTCAGTCGCTGAGCGCGGGATCGATGACCGCGCGGCCCGTGAACTTGCCGGCGGAGAGATCGGCGATGACGTCGTTGATCCTTTCGAGCGGCGCGTACTCGGTCGGAATGAAGTCGACCTCGCCCCGCTCGAACAGGGTGATCGCGTCACGCAGGTCTTTCAGGCTCCCGCTCAAGTGCGGCTCGAACACCTGCCCGAAGTTGAAGGTGGCCCCGGCGTCGATCACCGCCTTGCCGCCGCCGATGCCCACCTGGGTCACCTTCCCTGCCGGCCGCGTAGCCGCGATCGCGAGCGTGAGCGTGGGATCGATGCCTACGAAGTCAAGCGCCGCGCACACTCCGCGTCCGTCGGTCGAGAGGTCTTTGATCTTCTGCGCGACATCGGGGTCTCGCCCGTCGAATGCCCAGGTCGCGCCGTAGCTGAGAGCCTGTGCGCGCTTGCGTCCGTCGGTTTCGACCACGACGACCGGGCATCCCGACAGGATGCGCAGGTACTTGATGGCGTACGACCCGAGACCCCCGGCGCCGATTACCAGCACAGGCTGCTCGGGGTCGAAATACGGAATCGAGCGGTGAACTGCCGCATAGCTGGTGAACCCGGCATCCGTCAGCGTGGCCGCCTGCTTCGGGTCGAGCCGGTCGAGTTTCACGAGCGCACGCTCGGTGCGCACGAGCATGTAGTCGGCGAACCCACCGCCCACGCCCGTGCCGTTCCAACGGCTCTTGTCGGCGCAGTACTGCTCCACGCCGGTGACGCAGTAGGTGCACGTGCCGCATCCGGGAGACGTGTAGACGACGACCGCGTCGCCGTCCGCGACGCTGGTCACCCCAGCGCCGACCGCCGCTACCCATCCGCCGTTCTCGTGCCCGAAGACATTGGTGCGAGGACCGTTGAAGTTATTGAAGAGGCCCTTCTCCATCTTGATCACATCGCTGTGGCACACACCCGCTCCCGCGATCTTGATCACGACCTCGCCAGGTCCGGGCTGCGGTTCAGGCACCTCCTCGATCACGAGGGGAGTGCGTGGACCGTGGTAGACAGCGGCTCTCATCTTCGGGCTCCTCTGCAGGCTTCCAGCATTACCGGTCAATCAATATCCTATAAGTATCATGCGACAACGGAAGGCGCCCCTCTGGGTCACGACGATCGCGCTCGCGATGAGCGGCACGATCGCCGCGCTGCTGTTCACACTCACCATCCCTCTCCTTCCGGCGCTGCCGAGCATCCTGTCGATCTCGCCGAACGACGCGTCATGGGTGGTCACGGTCACGCTGCTCACGAGCGCCGTCGTCACGCCGATCGTGTCGCGGATGGCGGACATGTACGGCAAGCGCCGGATCATCATCGTCTCCCTCATCGCGATCACCGCCGGATCAGCGATCGTCGCGATCGGCGGAACGTACCCGGCGATGCTCGTCGGGCGTTCTCTGCAGGGATTCGGGCAGTCTCTCATCCCGGTAGGCATCAGCCTGCTCCGCGATCTGCTTCCGAAGGAGCGGGTCGGAGCAGCTGTCGCGTTGATGAGCGCGACCCTCGGAATCGGCGCCGGACTCGGACTTCCCCTCTCCGGCTTCCTCTACGAGACCTTCGGCTGGCAGGCGGTGTTCTGGTTCCCCGCGATCGGGGCAGGCGCGTTCGCGGTCATCATCGTGCTCCTGGTCGCCGAGTCACCATTGCGCGCGCCCGCGCGTTTCGACATCGCCGGATCGCTGCTGCTGTCGGCGATCCTCACCAGCGTGCTCCTGGTGATCACCAAGGCGGGCCAGTGGAATGGCGCGGTGATCTGGGCGCTGCTGGGGGTGGCCGTTGTGGGGCTCGCCAGTTGGATCCCGATGCAGCTGCGCACCGGAAACCCGATGGTCGACCTGCGCACGCTCACCCGCAGGCCCGTGCTGCTCACGAACGTGTCGACGCTGCTGTCGACCGCACCCAACTTCGCCAACATGCTCGTCACCATCCAGCAGCTGCAGACGCCGCGCACCGGCGAGTACGGCTTCGGACTGACGATCGCCGAGGCCGGGATCGTCATGCTCCCGGTCGGTCTGATCATGGTCGCCGTCACACCGCTGTCGGGCACGCTCCTCAACCGCTGGGGTGGGCGATCCGTGCTGATCCTCGGCAACGTCGTCATGGCGATCGCCTTCGTCCTGAGAGTGTTCTTCGACGACAGCGTGCTCGCGATCGTCCTCGTGGCCACCCTCGCGTCGGCGGGAGCGGCCCTTGCCTTCGCCGCCATGCCGACCCTCATCATGGGTTCGGTTCCCCTCACCGAAACCGCTTCGGCCAACGGCATCAACGCTCTCGCTCGCTCGCTCGCCATGGCGCTGTGCAGCGCCCTCATCGCCCTGCTGATCTCGACGACAGCCGTGGGCATCGGGGGTCAGGAGCATCTGTCGCCGTGGGCGCTGCACCTGTGCTTCTGGATCGCCGCCGCCGCCGCGGTCGCCGCCGCCGCGGTCGCTGCCCTCATCCCGGTGCGCGCAGCGGCAGAGACCCGCGTGCCCGTGCCCTCCGGTGGCGGCGAGACGCTCATCCGGGGGCGCGTGGTGCTCGGGGGCGACGTCGTGCCCAGGCATCCCGCGACGATCACCTTCATGACCGCCGAGGGCACGCCGGTCGACTGGTCCCGCGCCGATCTCGACGGACGCTACTCGGCGGTGCTGCCGGGCAGCGGCCGCTACATCGCCGTGGCGAACGCGGCAGGGTGGGCTCCTCAGACGCACGTGATCGAGGTGGCCGGCGTCGACGTTGAACGTGACCTCTGGGTCGCCGACCGGCTCGCGCTGACCGGACGGGTGGAGTCGGCACGATCGGGCGTCGCCGGGGCGATCGTGGTGCTCCATCGCAGCGAGGGCGAATACATCACCTCGGTCGTCGCTGATGAGAACGCCGAGTACCGGCTGCCGCTCCCCCTCGCGGGCCCGTACGTCGTCACGGCCATCGATCCGCACAGCGCGTGGGCAGGATCGCGCAAGCTCATCGTGGGCGTACAGTCGGCGCGACTCGACATCCGGGATGACGACGGCGCATCGTAACAGCTAACTGAATACGTTGATATGTGGATTTACTTGAATCGCGTGGCTAGCCTGAATCCAGACCTCGCGTCCCGACGATGGAGCCAGACCTCATGACCAGTCGCCTCGCACCCCACGGCGCGCAGCAGACGTGAGCGCCATGGACAGCCCCGTCGGTCTGCTCGCGTGGATGGAGGTTCCCCGTCGACACGCCGCCGCATTCGATGCGTGGTACACCTTCGAGCACGTCGGAGAGCGCATCGCGGTCACGGGATTCCTCCGCGCGACGCGATATCGACGGATCCCCGACGACGACCCCACGACCGTCCGCTACTTCACCCTCTACGAAGTGGAGAATGCGGCCGTCTTCGCCTCGCCCGAGTACCTGGACCGTCTTGAGAACCCGAGCGCGTGGACGCGCGAGATCGTCCCGGTCTCGACGCTGCGCTGGCGCATAGCCGCACCGTTGCGCGCGACACTCGGAGCCGGACGATCCGGGACGGCACTCGTCGTCGAGCTGGGCGCCGACCGCAACGCGAGCGACGACCTGCTCGCCCACCTCTGCGCGCTCCACGCATCGCACGACGTTGCCGCCGCGCGGATCTACGAAGCCGACGCCACGGCGAGCGCGACCCGCGATACCACCGCGGAAGCACGCGCCACTGGACCGGGAGCGGAGTCGCCGCCGCACACCGTCGCGATCGTCGAGCTCCCGCACGGGACGAAGCCCGATGCCGTCGCGCACGGCATCCGAGCGACGTCGCCCTGCGACCGCATCACGGCGATCGAGCTGATCTACGACCTCACCCGCCCGGGGCCCGCCGCGGCCTCAGAGCCGGCGTCAGACCGACGCCTCGCAACGACGCGAGGAGACCAGAAAGGGAGCAAGAAATGAGCGATCCCCGCACCGAGCCGGTGTTCACTCTCCAGGCCCGCCAGGACGTCGTCGTCCTGGCGGACCACGAACAGGAGCTGGCCAGGCTCCGCGAACAGGAGGGGCGGGTCATCCGAGCGAAGTTCCCGTACGGCGACTACCCATTCGGCGACTCGAACGGCTGGATGGCGATCGGCTATGAGGAGGCCAAACAGGCCTTCTCCGATCCGCGCCTGCAGATCAGCCTCCACCGAGAGCACAGCTACCCCAGCCCGCTCGCCGGAGGATCGGACAAGCCGCCGATCCCGATCAACTTCACCGTGATGGATGGCCCCCAGCTCGTCGCCCGGCGACGGGTGCTCTCCAAACACCTCAGCTTCAAGAGGGTGAACGAGCTGCGGCCCGCCGCCGAGGGCATCGTGCAGCGCACACTCAAGGAGTTCCTCGCTCTCGGCCAGGGGGCCGATGTGATCGCGCACTATGCGAAGGTCATCCCGCTGGCCATCGTGTGCCACATGCTGGGCGTGCCCGACGACGAGCGGATGCGGTTCGTCGAGTTCTCTCACGCGCTCGCCAACGGCAGGATCACCGACCCCAAAGAGGTGCTCGCCTACCAGGTGCACATCAGCGAGTACTTCGGGGAGCTCGCGCAGCGTCGGCGAGAGCAGCCGGGCACCGACCTCATCAGCTCGCTCGTGCACGACACCGAGTCGGGCGACTGGACGGAGGACGAACTGCGCGGCGCCGGGTATGCGCTCCTGTTCGCAGGCCACGACGCACCCAGCTCGATCCTCGGAAGCGCGATCTACGTGCTCGCGCACCGTCCCGACCTCTACGCTCAGCTGCGCGACGACGAGGGTCTTCTCCCCGCCGCGGTGGATGAGTTCCTGCGCCGGCTCTCCATGGGCACCAACATCCGCACGCGCGTGGCGACCGAAGACGTGCGGATCGGCGACATCACCCTCAAGAAGGATGAGACGATCCAGCCGTCTACGAACGCCGCGAATCACGACCCGGCGGTGTTCCCCAATCCGTACGAGATCGACTTCCACCGCAGCGGCCAGGGCCCGCACGTCCGGTTCGGGTTCGGCCCGCACAACTGTCCCGGCAGCCTGGTCGCGCGCATGGAGCTGGAGGCGTCGCTGCGCGCCATCGTCCGCACCTTCGCAACGATCGCGCCGGCCACCGCGCCGGCGGACGGCGAGGACTGGATGCGCGGCATCTTCCTCCGGGGCCCGCATGGGCTTCCGCTCAAGTGGGAGCTTGCCTGAGCCGAGATCGGCCTGCATGATGCAAGTATCCCGCCTCACACTTCGGCGGCTTTGCTCACTGCCCAACGGTGCCGGCTACAGGACTTGAACCTGCAACCCCCGTATTACAAGTACGGTGCGCTACCAATTGCGCCAAGCCGGCAAGAGCGCCCAGTCTACCGGGACGCGGCCGGCGCCTACGGCTTCGGCGTCGCGCTCGAGGTCGGCGTGGAGCTCGGCGTGGGCCCGGGAGTGGGGCTCGCCGTCTCCTGCGACTTGTAGAACGCGTCGCTCGCGCTCGTCATGACGAACTGGGAGAACTCCGCCGGGTCGTCGAGGGCGCCGACGTAGGCCTGGCCGTTGACGACGATCATCGGGATCGCCGTCAGGGCGAGGTCGTCTGTGTCGGGGATGCCGGCGACGGCACGCTCGGTGGCCTCCTTGACCCAGGCCGCGAAGGCCGAGGTCTCGATGCAGCTGCGCACCTTCTTCGGGTCGTCGGCACCCGAGGCGATCGCCAGGTTGGCGAGGTCGTCGTCGGAGAGGCCGTCGGAGTCCACGGCCGGCTGCTGCGTCAGCAGCTCGTTGTTGAAGTTGAAGAAGTCGTCCGGCGAGTAGGTCGCCATGCACGCGGCGGCGGCCGCAGCGCGCAGCGAGTACTTCGTGCCGTTCGACTTGGCCGCGAGCATCGACACGGGGTGGTAGGTGAGGGTCGCCGCCCCCTGGTTGACCCACGTGCTCAGCTGCTGCACGTTCGCGAGCTGCCACTCGCGGGCGCCGGGCGAGAGATAGTCGACATAGACGCGGATGTCGACGACGGGCGCCGCGCCGTCGGTCGCGGCGGGCGACTCGGAGGGCTCCTTCGGCTCGGTCGACTCCGCCACCGGCGTCGGGGAGACCTCGACGTCCGCGACCTCTCCCCCGACGAAGCCGGTGATCGACGAGATCGCGAACCCGTCGGCCGTCGCGTTGCGCGGCTCCAGCTGGGGACGGCTCGCCGTGGCCGAGATCGCCCACGCGACGACGACGGCGACAGCGGCCCCTGCGGCGACGACGCCGGCGATCAGGGCGGAGCGTCGCACGAGGCGCGCACGTGACTGCTGCACCCGCACCTGCTGCGCCTTCTCTCGCACCGCTTCGCGGCGGTCGCTCGAGGCGGGCTCGGGGGTCGGGTCGTCGATGGACATGGAACCTCTTGCGGAAACGGATGCGCCGACACGGGATGCCGGCTGGTCGCACGGGCTTGCGAACAGAACGATGTTAGTCAGCCACCCTGGGAAATCCCCAGACAATGGCTTCGTCGCGGGCGGGCCGCGTGACATACTGGTCGGGCGTCCGCCCAGGACGTGCGGGCCAAGCCCCCGCTCATTCCATCACTACGGATCGTCCGGCACGTACCTGCCGGTGAAGGAGAAGAACAAATGGCGTCCGTCACCTTTGACAACGCAACCCGCCTCTACCCCGGCGGAACCCGCCCCGCGGTCGACAAGCTGAACCTCGACATCGCCGACGGCGAGTTCCTGGTCCTGGTCGGTCCCTCCGGTTGCGGCAAGTCCACCTCGCTGCGCATGCTCGCCGGCCTCGAAGAGGTCAACTCCGGCCGCATCCTCATCGGCGACCGCGATGTCACCGACATCCCGCCGAAGGACCGCGACATCGCGATGGTGTTCCAGAACTACGCGCTGTACCCGCACATGACGGTCGCCGAGAACATGGGCTTCGCGCTCAAGATCGCCGGCGTCGGCAAGGAAGAGCGCGCCAAGCGCGTCGAAGAGGCGGCGAAGCTCCTCGACCTCGAGCAGTACCTGACCCGCAAGCCGAAGGCCCTCTCGGGTGGTCAGCGTCAGCGTGTCGCCATGGGCCGCGCCATCGTGCGTCAGCCCCAGGTGTTCCTCATGGACGAGCCGCTGTCGAACCTCGACGCCAAGCTCCGCGTCCAGACGCGCACGCAGATCGCGTCGCTGCAGCGCCGCCTCGGCGTCACGACCGTCTACGTGACCCACGACCAGACAGAGGCCCTCACGATGGGCGACCGCATCGCGGTGCTCAAGGACGGCCTCCTGCAGCAGGTCGGCACGCCGCGGGACCTGTACGAGCAGCCGCAGAACGTGTTCGTCGCGGGCTTCATCGGCTCGCCCGCCATGAACCTGTTCCCGGCAGACCTGGCAGAGGGCGGCGTGCGCTTCGGCTCCGCCGTCGTGCCCGTCGAGGCCGACACGCTCGGCAAGGCGCAGGGCTCGCAGGTCACGATCGGCATCCGCCCCGAGGACATCGTGGTCAACCCGGCCGACGGCCAGGGCCTGAGCGTCGACGTCGACCTCGTGGAGGAGCTGGGCGCCGACGGCTACCTGTACGGCCACACCGACATCAACGGCGCACGGGCCGACCTGGTCGCCCGTGTCGACGGCCGCCGTCACCCCAACGCGGGCGACAAGGTCGTGCTCGCGCCGATCCCCGGTCACGTGCACGTCTTCGACACCGAGTCGGGCGAGCGCCTCACCGACAAGGCGATCGCCTCGGCCTGATCCACACCGAACGAACGAAGCGGCGCGGCGGGTCATCGACCCCCGCGCCGCTTCGCATGTCACAGGAAGCCGGCGATTCGATGAAGGGAGCGTCGTGGTCGAGTCTCTGAGCATCACCGCGAGAAGCGTCGATGCGGGTCTGCTGTCGCTGCCGTGGTCGACTCCGCTTCAGGACTGGTCCAGCGACACGATCGTGTCGCTGCCCAAGGGCATCTCGCGTCACCTCGTGCGCTTCGCGAACCTCTCAGGCCGGGTCATCGCGGTCAAGGAGACGACCGCCGAGATGGCGCGCCGAGAGTATGAGACGCTGGGGGCCCTCGCCCGGCTGGACGTCCCCTGCGTCGAGCGCTTCGCCGTCATCGACGGTCGGCGCACGCCCAAGGGCGAGCCGCTGCCCGCGGCCCTCGTGACCGCGCACCTGCGCTTCTCGCTCCCCTACCGCGCGCTGTTCACGCAGGTGCTCAGACCCGACACCGCCGGACGTCTCGTCGACGCGCTCGCGGTGCTGCTGGTGCGCCTGCACAACATCGGCTTCTTCTGGGGCGACGTGTCGCTGTCGAACACGCTGTTCCGGCGGGATGCCGGGGCGTTCGCGGCCTACCTCGTCGACGCCGAGACGGGCGAGCTCCACGAGCGGGGCCTGACCAGGGGCCAGCGCGAGCACGATCTCGACGTCGCCCGGACGAACATCGCCGGCGAGCTCATGGACCTCGAAGCCGGCGGACGCCTCGAGCGCGGCATCGACGCCGTGCAGATCGCCGACAGCATCATGACGTCGTACTGGTCGCTGTGGGGCGCCCTCAACGACCAGGAGACCTTCTCGTCGAACGAGGCATGGCGGCTGACCGAACGCGTGCAGCGGCTCAACGTCCTCGGCTTCGACATCGGGGAGATGTCGATCCAGACGACCTCCGACGGCACGCGCGTGTCGATCCAGCCGAAAGTCGTGGATGCCGGGCACCACCAGCGCCGGCTGCTGCGGCTCACGGGCCTCGACGTGCAGGAGAACCAGGCGCGGCGGCTGCTCAACGACATGGACGAGTTCAGCGCCCGCGTCTCACGCCTCGGGTCGGACGAGGAGATGGTCGCGCACGAGTGGCTCACGCGTGTCTTCGAGCCGGTGGTGAAGGCGATCCCCTACGACCTGCGCGCCAAGCTGGAGCCGGCCGAGGTGTTCCATCAGGTCCTCGAGCATCGCTGGTACATGTCGCAGGCGCGCGGCAGGGCGGTGCCGATCGCCGAGGTCGTCTCGTCCTACATCGACGACGTGCTGCGGCACCGCCGCGACGAGGCGACCGTCATGGGCCCGCCGACCGAGACCATGGCGATCCCCGTCATCACCGGTGCGATCGACCTGGACGACGAGGACGACGCGGTCGACTGGCGCGACCTCGTCTGACCCGGAGGCGGTTCCGGCGTCAGTAGCCGACGGTGAACCGCCCGCGGGTGTGCTTCGGCTGCTCGATCTCGTCGAGGACGGCCACCGCCAGGTCAGCGCCCGAGATGAACGACTCGCCGCTGTCGTCGGTGACGATGACGTCTCCGCCGTCGCGGTAGACGCCGGTCCGCTCCCCCGGGTTCCAGGCGCCGAACCCGCCTGCAGGGTGCACGAAGAACCAGTCGCGTCCCGACTGCTCCGCCTGAAGATCCTCCAGCACGCCGATCGCCTCGAGCGCCTCGGCCTTGAACTCCTCGGGGAAGCCGCTGTCGACGACGCGGGGACCACCGGGGGCGACGAGGCTGCCGCCGGCTCCGCCGATGACCCCGACGCGGACGGAGTCGGGGAGGGCGGAGAACAGCGCCTCCAGGTTCGGGCGCACCTGCCCCTCCATGTCACCGCGCGGTGAGACGGCGGACACGACCACGTCGGCACCGGTCAGCTCGGTCACCAGGGCGGGCACGTCCAGCAGGGTCCCCTCCACGTACGTCGCCCCTTCGACGCGCTCTGCGGGAACGGTGCGCGCGACGGAGAGGACGGTGTGCCCCCGCTGCACGGCTTCTGCGACGATGTGGCGGCCGGCGTACCCGGTGCCTCCGATGACGGCGATGGTGGCCATGTGGTGTTCCTTTCGATGAAGCTCAACGGGAGGAACGTCATGCCGGGCCCCGATCATTCCCGCCGTCAGGATGCCGGGGGCAGCACGAGGGTCTTGACCGCCGGTGGCCGTCCCTCTGCGATGGGCTCCAGCGCCCCGTCCACGAGGTCCTCGAAGGCGAGCGGCGCCGGCGCGACGAGCTGCCAGCGACCCGCGCGCAGCGCGACGAGCCGTACGGCGTCGTCGAGGTCGGTCTCGCGCACCATCGCGTTGGTCCCGACGAGGGTCAGCTCGCGCACCGTCACGCGCCCGAGGTCCACCGGCGCGGGGGCCTTGCCGATGCCGACGGCGACGATCGTCGTCCCCATCGGCACGATGCGGATGGCGAGGTCCATGCCCCGAGAGGAGCCCGTGACCTCGAAGAACACGGGAAGCCCGTCGCCCCAGGCCGCCTCGATCTCCGCGGCGGCCTCGTCGGTGCCCGCGAGGATCGTGGTCTCCGCGCCGAGCTGCCGGGCGAGTTCGAGTCTCGCCGGATCGAGGTCGACGGCCACGACCCTCGCGTCGAGGTCGGCCAGGACGTGGATGAGGAACGCCCCGATGCCGCCGACTCCCTGCACGACGGCGACGTCGCCGCTGCGCACGCCCGACCGGCGCGCGGAGTGCACGGCGATGGACATGGGCTGCACGAGCGCCGCCTCGTGCTCGTCGAGCCCGCGTGCGCCCGCGTCGACGCAGCTCGCGGCCGGGGCGGTGACGTAGCGCGCGAGGGCGCCGGGCCGGTGGAGTCCGACGGCCGAGTAACGGCGGCAGACGTTGGACCTGCCGCCGCGGCACAGGTCGCACTCCCCGCACGGGGCCGCCCCGCAGGATGCCACGAGGCGTCCCGTCCACGACGGATCCGCTCCGGGGCCCACGGCGACGACGCGGCCCGCGAACTCGTGCCCCATCGTGAGGGGGCCTACGTGTCCGGTGACGGGGTGGCGGACCTCGACGGGGAGCAGCTTCGGGCCGCCGGCCCACTCGCTCGCGTCTGTGCCGCACACGCCGACGGCGGTGACCTCGATCAGGAGCTCGCCGGCACCGACGACGGGAGTCGGGACCTCCTCGACGCGGAGGTCCCGGCGACCGTGCAGCACCGCGGCACGCATGGTCGCCGGGAGGTGATTCCGCGGCATCCGGTCAGTCCTTGAGCCCGTCGGTCACGTCGGCCTCCTCGGAGACGAGCTCGAGCCCGGCACCGCGGGCCACGCGCTGCAGCAGCGTCGCGAAGTCGAGCTCGGTGTTGCCCTCGCCGACCTCCTGCGCGACGATCTGCCGCGTCGCCGAGGCGATGGGCATGGGCGAGCCGAGCCGGTAGGCGGCGTCGAGGCCGAGGTCGAAGTCCTTCTGCAGCAGCGGCATCGTGAACGTCGCGGTGAAGTCGAGGTTGACGAAGGCGGGCGTCTTGTACCCCGTGAAGACCGATCCCATGACCGAGTCGTTGAGGAACGAGAGGAAGGCCGCCCGTGACACTCCGCCCTTCTGCGCGAGCACGGTGATCTCGGCGAGCGACTGCGTGACGACGCCGAGGAAGACGTTGTGCGCGATCTTGACGAGACGCGCCACCTCGCCCTCGCCGACGTAGGTGACACCGCGACCGAAGACCTGGAGCACCGGCTCGACCTCGTCGAACACCTCGCGCGGGCCCGACACGGCGACCGTGAGCTTGCCGGCCGCGATGACGGCGGGGTTCCCCGAGACGGGGGTCGCCAGGAACGCCGTGCCGCGCTCCTCCGCGACGGCCCGCACCTTCTCGCTCGTGGCGACCGAGACCGTCGACACGTCCGCGACGATGCGGGGTGCGACGTCGCCCGTGAGAAGCCCGTTCTCGCCCAGGAGCACCGCCTCCAGGTCCTTGTCGGCCGAGACCATGCTGAAGACGATGTCGCGGCCGGCCAGATCGGCGGGCCGTTCGACGTGCGTGGCGCCGGCCTCCACGAGCGGCTGCACCTTCGCAGCCGTCCGGTTGTAGACGGCGACCTCGTAGCCGGCATCCAGCAGTCGCTGGATGAGCTGCGCGCCCATGCGGCCCGCTCCGATCCATCCGATCGTGGGCAGGTTGTCGGTCATGTCGTGTTTCCTCCTTGTTGGGGTTCGGATCGTCGCGCTACACGAGCAGCGACAGGGGATGCTCGATGCGCTCCGTGAACGCGGCGAGCCACTGGGCGGCGAGCGCTCCGTCGAGCACGCGATGGTCGGCCGACAGCGTCACGGTCATGACGGATGCCGGAGCGACGACGTCGTCCGCGCCGACGACGACGCGACGCTCCGCGGCACCGACGGCGAGGATCCCGGAGTGGGGCGGGTTGATGATCGCCGAGAACCGCGAGGTGCCGTACATCCCGAGGTTCGACACGGCGAACGAGCCGCCCTCGAGCTCGCTCTGCGTGAGGCGGCCGGCGCGGGCGCGCTCGGCGAGGTCCCGCACCGATCGGCCGATCGCCCCGAGGGAGAGCGCCTCCACTCCGCGCAGCACGGGACTCACCAGGCCGCCGGGCACGGAGACCGCGACGCCGATGTCCACCGAGGAGAACCTGCGGGTCGCCTCGGGCATCCAGATGGCGTTCGCCTCTGGCACCTCTTGCATCGCGGCCGCGACGGCCTTGAGCACGAAGTCGTTG
>Ga0182739_1000238_pt1 | contig 89945 bp, 82 predicted proteins | sample eDN5th30CBELigBY_FD_128873 | JGI IMG/M metagenome (GOLD analysis project Ga0182739, IMG submission 128873) | Enriched backyard soil microbial communities from Emeryville, California, USA - eDNA 5th pass 30_C BE-Lig BY (version 2) (version 2) | ecosystem: Environmental > Terrestrial > Soil >...
TCTGGAGGCCTGAGAGAAAAACTCAAGCCCGACAGAGCTAGGCTAAAAAAGTGGACAACCAGCGCAGGACTAGAAAGCTCTGGAGAACGAAGTGAGTCGCCTTTAAGTCATGCTGCTTCCTTCGAATAACGATAAGAAGCAGCATGATTTAAAAAGCGCACCGAAAGAGCTTACTAGTCCGGAGCGATGCTATATCCATCAAATCTTTTCACTAAGCCGCCAAGTGAAAACCCGCATCTCTCCAGAGCAAATATTCCGCCCCATCACTTGATGGCCGATGCTAGCCCCTTAATCTTTCCTTCATCAGGTGTAATAAACAACGTCTTCTGATGATCATAAATCACAAAGCCTGGCTTCGCACCGCTTGGCTTCTTCACATGACGAATCAACGTGTAATCCACAGGAACCATACTAGACGACTTTGCCTGTGAGTAATGAGCTGCCAGCATCGCTGCTTCCTCTAGTGTAGCATCGCCAAACTGTGCGCTGCGAATTACGACATGGGAGCCTGGAATATCCTTCGTATGCAGCCAAGTGTCATTGCTGCTCGCTAGTCGGTTTGTAACATATTCATTTTGCAGGTTATTTTTACCGACAAAAATATCGATGCCTTCTGAGGACGTGTAGCAGAGCAGTAAAGGCTTGTTACTTTTTTTACGCTTCGCACCTTTTTTAATACGCTCGCGTAAATATCCGCCTGCAACTAATTCGTCACGAATTTCCTCGATATCATTTAAGGAGGCATAATCAAGCTGGGCTAGCAGTGTATTAAAGTAGCTTAGCTCCTCATTGCTCAGCTTCATTTGCTCCAGTACGCTAACCTGCGAATTTTTTTGCTTCGTATAACGTTTGAAATAACGCTGAGCATTTTCCGATGGAGATAGCTGCGGATCTAGCTGAACCGTAATGATCGCTCCATTTTCATCGTAATAGTTCACTAGCTCTACCTGTGTATCACCACGTTTGATTTGATGCATATAAGCAGTAATTAACTCGCCAATAATGCGATACTGCTCGGCATCCTTTGCTTCCTCAAGCGTAGCTTGAAGTTTTTTCTGCTTTTGCTCGTTTTTCGCAATTTCATTCGTAATAAAGCGAATAAGATCGCTGGCGCGCTGCTTAACCGTATCTCGCTCGGCCTTATCTCCATAAAAGCCTTCCAGCATCTCACTTACACTAGCGTAGGCTTGAGCTTCACCATCGATATGGGTAAGGGCAACAATAGAGAAGTACGATTTATCATTATGCTTATCGGTTACAATCATCGGTTGGTACACTGCTTGCTGCACGTCTGTAAGCACAGTATGGAAGCTATCCCACAATGCATCCAAATCATCAATTTCTAATGATCCGCCAAGCTGCAGTGGACGCTCGCTAGCATCTAACCAGCGATCATTAACTCCTGTCAAGCCGCGATAAATACATTCATTTCCGAGCAACGGACTAAAGCCACTAAACGAATTCACTAGCATTTTACTATTAACAGCACCTAACTCTTCTAGTTGAGTTAAAAGGTTATCGGCTGCTTCTGCGCTGCTTTCTTGGCCTGTTAAGTATGAGTTTTTATCACTGACCGCTTTCTTTGCAGCATCAGTTGCTCGTAGTGCAGCGACAAACTGCTCCTTGCTAGTAATTGTTAATGGATCGAGCTTATGCTGCTCTGGCGGTGACGTATATTTGCTGCCAGGCATAATGATCCGATAGCTGCTTAATGCAGGGGTAACATGGTGAATCCCATCATGAATGATGCCCGTGACAGGATCGACCAAAATAATATTGGAATGGCGTCCCATGATTTCGATGATGATACGTTTAAGCGACGTATCTCCTATTTCATCACGATGGCGAATATCGATATGAATGATCCGTTCTCGACCAACCTGCACGATCGATTCTATAACGCCACCCTCACAATACTTCCTCAGCAACATGCAAAACATTGGTGCCTCTAACGGGTTAACAAACGTCGCTTTTGTAAAATGAACGCGCGGGTAAGTCGGATTGGCGGAAAGCAGCAGCTTGCCGTTCACCCCATTGCCACGAACGCTAAAAACGAGCTCAGAGCTAGTGGGCTGATGAATTTTATGTATGCGAGCGCCGATACAGCTTTGCAGCTCATCGACTAACCCTTTTATGACAATTCCGTCTAAAGCCATTTTGTTTTCCTCTTTTCATTAATTCATATTCTTATCATGCCATACTTGGAGCAAAAACTTAATAGCTTTAGGGATATTTTATTGTTTGTCCGAATACATTTACGGTAGTACAGGTTGTCTAGCAAGTTGGACAAATACAGGAGGGAAGCAGACGATGAGTCAAATGTTGTGGCATCAACTGAACAAAGAGGAGCTCTTGCAGACCGTTAACAGTTCAGAGCAAAGTGGGCTTAGCGTTGAAACAGTCAACGAACGGCTCGCAGAACATGGCTGGAATGAGCTTGCACAGAAGCAGAAGCTGTCGCCCATTACACTATTTCTAAACCAATTTAAAGACTTTATGGTGATCGTGCTTATGGGGGCGACATTAATTTCCGGACTGCTAGGGGAATACTTGGACGCCATTACGATTTTAGCTATCTTAGTGATTAATGCGGTGCTTGGCTTTATTCAGGAATTTCGTGCGGAGCGTTCCTTATTAGCGTTGAAGGAGCTATCTGCTCCGACCGCCAAGGTGCTGCGCGATGGTAAGCAGCATACGGTCGCAGCGAAGGAGCTAGTCATCGGAGATATTGTACTGCTAGAGAGCGGGGATCGTGTTCCTGCCGATATTCGTTTTCTGGAAGCGAACAATTGCTATATCGAGGAGTCCGCGCTTACTGGTGAATCGATTCCTGTCTCTAAGCATGAATCGCCACTATTTGAAGAGAACCTACCGCTCGGCGATCAACGTAATCTCGGCTTTATGGGCACACTGGTCACGCGGGGAACTGCAAAAGGCGTCGTCGTTCGGACTGGCATGGCAACGGAGATGGGCAATATCGCGAGTTTAATTCAAGAAACAGAAGAAATGCAGACGCCGCTTCAGCATCGATTAGAACAGCTTGGTAAAATTCTAATCGCTGTAGCGATCGCTCTAACAATAATGGTAATTGTAGCGGGAATTATGCACGGACAGCCTGCCTATGGCATGTTCCTAGCGGGTGTCAGCTTGGCTGTGGCGGCAATTCCAGAGGGGCTGCCAGCGATAGTTACGGTTGCTCTAGCGCTTGGCGTACAGCGTATGATAAAGCGCAAGGCGATTGTGCGGAAGCTGCCATCGGTAGAGACGTTAGGCTGCGCTTCGGTTATCTGCTCAGATAAAACAGGTACATTAACACAAAATAAAATGACCGTCACGACATTATGGCTGAGTGATCGTACCATCGATATTACAGGTGAGGGCTATGAGCCAGTCGGCACAGCATTAGAGAACTCACGCGAGGTCGATGTACGACATGATGGTGCGATTAAACGACTTCTGCAAATTAGTGCGCTATGTAATAACGCGAAGCTTGAGAAGCAGGAGACAGTGCAGCGTAAAGGCAAGGCGATGGTTGGTCAAGAGGAATGGGTGCTAAACGGTGATCCAACGGAAGGGGCACTGGCAGTGCTTGCTGCGAAGCTTGGCTCGCCTGCTAGGCTATTAGAAGCTCAGTATAGTCGTAGCAAGGAGTTTCCGTTTGATTCCGAACGAAAGTTAATGTCTGTCGTGCTAGAGCATCAGGGTGGCAGATTAGTCGCTGCGAAGGGCGCGCCAGATGTGCTGCTCGATCAGTGCACTCATATACTATGGCAAGGTCGGGTGCTTAGTATGACTCCAGCGCTGAAGGCGAAGGCGCAATCGGCCAATGAAAAAATGGCACAGTCTGCACTTCGCGTGCTTGCTGTCGCATATCGAGAGCTAGGTGCGCATGAGCAATGTGATAGCCCGGCTGATGCTGAGCGTAACCTAATCTTTGTTGGCTTAACTGGAATGATTGATCCACCGCGTGCAGAGGTGAAGGATGCGATTGCCACTTGTCGCGCGGCTGGTATTCGTACCGTGATGATTACAGGTGATCATCAATTAACAGCAGAAGCGATTGCGGCCTCGCTTGGCATTATTCCGCGCGGCGGTGAAACAATGTCAGGCAAGCAGCTAGATGTGCTGAGCGATGAAGAGCTTGATAGTCGTGTAGAGAACATCTATGTCTTTGCTCGCGTATCGCCAGAGCATAAGCTGCGAATTGTTCGCTCCCTACAGCGTAAAGGACATGTCGTAGCGATGACAGGGGATGGTGTGAACGATGCGCCAGCCATTAAGGCAGCAGATATCGGTATCGCAATGGGCATTAACGGCACCGATGTATCCAAGGAAGCGTCAGCGCTCATCCTCAGTGATGATAATTTTTCAACGATTGTTGCAGCGATTGAAGAAGGACGTGGCATCTATGAAAATATTCGCAAATTCATTCGGTATCTACTTGCCTCAAATGTCGGGGAAATACTTGTGATGTTTTTAGCGATGATGGCAGGCTTACCATTGCCGCTAGTACCGATTCAAATATTATGGGTAAATCTCGTAACGGATGGCTTACCAGCGATGGCACTCGGTGTCGATCAGGCTGAAGATGATCTGATGAAGCATAAGCCGCGTAAAGCGAAGGAAAATATTTTTGCTCGTCGCTTAGGCTGGAAAATTATTAGCCGTGGCATATTGATCGGTGTATGTACGTTAGCAGCCTTCTGGCTAACACTGCGTGAAGGGGATTTAGTTAGAGCACAAACCGTTGCTTTCGCTACCCTCGTTATGGCACAGCTCATTCATGTATTTGATTGCCGTAGCTCACGTTCGATTTTCCATCGGAATTTATTCCAAAATAAATACTTAGTGTTTGCCGTTATTTCCTCATTAGTTCTTATGCTGGGTGTCATGTATATCGAAGCGCTGCAGCCGATATTTAACACGGTAGCACTTGGTTTACGTGAGTGGAGCTTAGTACTCGTGATGGCTGCATTCCCTACGATATTCTTCGGGATCGGCAGTGTGCTTAGTGGTAATAAATCTAAAAACAACAAGAAGTGGCGCTCTGCTACGAAAGCTGCTTAGCTGATAATTAGTGCAAATAATCGTTCACATGTTGAATGGTGATTCTCCTCGCCTTTTATTATGCTTATCTACACATAGTTGAACAGATAAGGCGAGGAGAGATCTAACATGGAATTTACAAAAATGCACGGACTAGGAAATGATTTTGTTGTCGTATATGGAGAGCAGGAGCTGCCTGCTAATGCGTCTGAGCTAGCGCTAAAAGTATGTAATCGTTACTTTGGAATCGGTGCTGATGGGCTTGTTTACATACTGCCGTCTGAGCGCGCTGATTTCCGTATGAGAATTATGAATTCCGATGGTACAGAAGCGGAGCAATGCGGTAATGCGATTCGCTGTGTATCCAAATACGTATATGATAATGGTTATATCGATCGCGATGAAATTACGATTGAAACGCTCGGTGCTGGTGTACAAAAAGTGCAACTAACCGTTGTAGATAATGTAGTAGAAAAAGTTCGCGTGGATATGGGAGAGCCTATTTTGAACGGACTACAGGTTCCAACAACAATCGATGCAGCTCAAATCGTTGAGCATTCAATTGAAGCAGCTGGTCAAAGCTTCAGCTTTACTGCGGTATCGATGGGTAATCCTCATTGTGTTATTCCGGTTGAGGATGCAGCTAGCTATGATTACTCTGTTGTCGGACCACTGCTTGAGAAACACGAGCTATTTCCAAAAAAAATTAATGTAGAATTTGTCACAGTATACAATCGCAATCATGTAGAGATGAGAGTGTGGGAACGCGGCGCTGGACCAACACTTGCTTGCGGTACTGGAGCATGCGCTACTCTAGTTGCTTCTGTGCTACGTGGTGTAACGGATCGTGAAGCTACGATTTCTTTGCAGGGAGGAGATCTTTACATTGAGTGGAATTCAAGCGATAATCATGTATATATGACAGGGCCTGCACAAGAGGTGTTTCGTGGTAGGTTCGAGTAGAGTGAAATAGGTGGCGTTGAAGGAATGGAATTGAATTTCAGAGATGCGCTGAAAGAACGCATCTTAGTTGGTGACGGAGCGATGGGAACCTTTTTATTCACAAAGGGGTTCCCTATTGGCGTTCCATACGAACAGCTTGTCATCTCAAAGCCTGAAGCGGTGCTGGAGGTTCATCAGCAATATGTAGCAGCAGGTGCACAAGTCATTCAGACGAATACTTACCAAGCAAATGCGGTTAAATTTGCACGCTATGGTATTGAAGATCAAGTGGAGAAAATTAATGCTGCAGCAGTTTCCTTAGCGAAGCAGGCAGCAGGAAAGCAAGCATATGTTGTTGGTACAGTAGGTTCTGTGCGTGACGGTAAGCGTGGCAATGTAAGAACATTAGCATTAACGGATGCGTTGCATCGTCAAATTCATGCATTATTAAGTCAAAATGTGGACGGCTTATTATTTGAGACGTTCTACGATCTTGACGAAATGAAGCTGGCGTTGCGCATCGCTCGTGAAGAAAGCAATGTACCAGTTATCTGTCAATTTGCTGCAGAGGATTCTGGAAGAACCGTGGATGGATATAGCTTAGACGATGCATTTAGACATTTGCTTGATGAGGGTGCAGATATTGTTGGCTTTAACTGTCGCTCTGGTCCGAATGGCATACTTAAGCTAATGGATAAAGTTGGAACAGGTAAGCTTCCGTATTCGATTTACCCTAATGCTGGTGCAGCTAGCTTTATCGATGGTCGGTATGAATATTCGGCTGGTCCAGATTACTTTGCAGCGATGGCAACCCAATTTGCAGACCGTGGTGCTCATTTGATCGGTGGCTGCTGTGGGACAACTCCTGAGCATATTGCGGCGATTGCAGATGCTTTGAAGGACTATACACCGACAATTAAGGTGTCTGAGCCTAAACCGCAGCAGGTGGTTGTAGAGCAAGCCAAAACGACAGCTCCAAGATGGGGCAGAGCGCGTCAGTCAGGCCCTACCATTTTAGACAAAGTGAAGGAACGTCACACGGTTATCGTTGAGCTCGATCCACCGCGTGATTTAGATATATCGAAATTTATGGAAGGTGCGAAAGCGCTGAAGGAATGTGGAGCAGATGCGGTTACAATGGCAGATAACTCGCTTGCCGTAACGCGAATGAGTAATCTTGCGCTAGCGGCACTTGTACAGGAGCATATTGATCTTACTCCGCTTATCCATATTGCTTGTCGCGACCGTAACCTAATTGGAACACAATCGCATTTGATGGGCTTAGATGCGCTAGGCATTAATCATGTGCTTGCAGTTACGGGAGACCCTGCAAGATTTGGTGATCTGCCGGATTCCAGCTCTGTATTTGATCTAACTTCATTTGAGCTAATTCGTATGACGAAGCAGCTGAATGATGGAATTGCCTTCTCAGGTAAGCCGTTGAAGCAAAAGGCGAACTTTATTGTCGGCGGAGCTTTTAATCCGAATGTAAAGCATCTCGATAAAGCTGCACAACGTCTGGAACGAAAAGTTTCAGCAGGCGTCGATTACATTATGACACAGCCAGTTTACGATGTCGGTTTAATTGAACGGATTGCTGAAGCGACGAAGCCTCTTTCCGTGCCAATCTTCCTTGGAATTATGCCGCTTGCCAGCGGTCGTAACGCCGAATATTTGCATAATGAGGTGCCTGGTATCCAGTTATCTGATGAGGTGCGTGCGCGTATGGCATGCCTTGAAGGCGAGGAAGGTAGAGCAGAGGGCGTGAAGATTGCCAAGGAATTAATCGATTGTGCTGTGAAGCATTTTAAAGGAATCTATATTATGACACCGTTCCTGCATTATCGTATGGCGGTGGAATTAACTCAATACGTGCACGAAAAAACAGCAAGCAAGTAGAAGCTGTAACGTGGTGAAAGCGCATGCCATCAAATTTAAGAGAAAAAGGTAGAAATTTTACGATAATGCTTGTTCTGATGGCGAAAATCAGATAAAATGTAATTCATGCTATCTATACAGTGGGAATTGTATGCACAATATTATTTTCGTCAACACTAGTAAAACAGGTATTATTATAAAATGTTGATGGTGTGGAGCCATTGTATCCAACGATGGGAAAAAAGGATGCATGCGGAGGGGGATCTGCTTGGCTATTAAGCTAATTAATATTGGGTTCGGTAACATTGTCTCGGCAAATCGAATTATTTCTATCGTGAGTCCTGAGTCGGCTCCAATTAAACGCATTATTCAGGAGGCTCGTGACCGCCATATGCTAATCGATGCTACATATGGACGCCGGACACGTGCTGTCATTATTACGGATAGCGACCATGTTATTTTATCTGCGGTGCAGCCAGAAACTGTTGCACACCGCTTGTCTACGAAAGATGACGATAACGATGAATAGTACGAGGAGTTTAGTATAATGGGATTGTTAATTGTTTTGTCTGGTCCTGCCGGAGTAGGAAAAGGAACTGTATGCACTGCATTGCGCCAGCGTATGCCTGAATTGGTTTACTCCGTTTCAGCTACGACTAGACAGCCGCGACCGGGCGAAATTGACGGGGTAAACTACTTTTTCAAAACTAAAGAGCAGTTTCTGCAGCTGATTGAAGCTGATGCGATGCTGGAGTATGCTGAGTATGTTGGCAATTACTATGGCACACCGCGCAGTTTTGTGGAGGAGACACTTGCCTCTGGCAAAAATGTTATTCTCGAAATTGAAGTGCAGGGCGCTGTGAAAGTAAAGGAAAAGTTTCCTGAAGCGATTATGGTATTTTTGCTTCCACCATCATTTGATGAGCTGAAAGCAAGAATTACAGGTCGTGGAACGGAGTCCATGGATACGATTAATACTCGTATGAATGTGGCTGCCCAAGAAATGAGCTTGCTTAGTCATTATGATTATGCGGTTATGAATGATGAAATAGAAAATGCCTGCGACAAAATACGTAGTATTATTTTGGCAGAAAACTGTCGTCGTGAACGTCTGCCTGCCCATATTTTACATATGGCTGCTGCCGCAGAGAAAGCCTAAGTAAGGAGAATGCTTATGTTATACCCATCTATTGATGAATTGGTAAAAAAGGTTGACAGCAAATACACACTTGTAGTTGCTGCCTCAAAACGTGCAAGAATGCTTCGTAATGGAGAAAAATCTGAGCTTACCAATGCTCGCTCTCACAAGGCTGTTGGCTTTGCGTTAGAGGAAATTTATGCTGATCTTATTAAGGTTGAGTACCTACCAGGTAAAGAGAAGGATGAGCAAAAGGATCAGCGTCAGCAGGAAAAAAGGGAATAATCGTAAGCGGAAAAAGCGTACAGCGCATGCTGTGCGCTTTTTTTGTTGCTCTTGTTAATTATGAGTTATTCAGTAGAATAGAAATAAATGGTTAAACGTTGTGAGATTGGACAGGAGGAGCAAAATTGAAAATCGTTTGGATTGAAGACGAGAAGGTGCTGCTGAATGAGTGCTCAGATTATTTGAAGCAGGAGTCTATCGAGGTATATGGGGCTACAACGCTTGCGGAAGCGCAAGAATTAATAGGGCAAGTAAAGCCTGACCTGCTGCTCGTCGATTGGATGTTGCCTGGGAGTGCGAGCGGAATAGAGATATGTAAGCTCAACGAGCAGCGATGGAGACTTCCCTTTATTATGGTTACTGCGAAAGGGGATGAGTTCGATAAGGTGCTGGCGCTCGAGCTTGGCGCAGATGATTACTTGACCAAACCATTTGGCATGAGAGAGCTAAGTGCTCGTATTAAAGCAGTGATGCGTCGTTCAAGTAAACATGAAGCTGCAACCACCCCAATTGAAGGTAAGGAAGATAAAATTATCATACGTGGTGAACTAAAGCTTGACTATATTAGATTCCAAGCAGAGAAGAAAGGATGCAGACTAGATTTAACGAAGACGGAATTTTTATTGCTGTGGACTCTTGCATCGCATCCTGGGCGAGTATTTACGAGAGCTCAATTAATGGATGAGGCGCTCGGCTTTGGTTATCTCGGCTATGAGCGGACGATGGATTCTCATATTCGCAATTTGCGGCGTAAGCTGGAGGAGAATGCTTCGAGCAGCGGTAGCGAGCAGCGACCTCAACATCCCTATGTAGAAACGGTGTATGGTGTAGGATATCGTTTTACAGAGGAGGCTTAATCCATTTGCGTGCAAAAATTTCACTTGGAAGAAGGCTATTACTCTATTTATTAAGCTGCTCGTTAGGCTTTATATTATTTTTCTCTACATTTATATGGCTAAAAGAAGATGTTCAAGCCGATCAGCAGGGGCTGTCATTATTCTGGAATGGTTATGCCAAGCTGTATTATGAGGAAACCGAAAGCTTGAACGGATTGCAGGATAGACTTAATCGCGATCGTTACATGGTAGTGGGTGAGCTGCTTGATGCTGCTTTATTTTATGATGCTAACGGAAGCGCAGTCGCAAATATTGGGGATAAACAAGATTTAGCTGGAGTGAAAAAGCTGCCGATCTTATCAGATGGTACAGTAGTGGGGTATACCGCTACAAAGGCTCAATTTCCACAGCGAAGTCTAGTAACGATTATTGTGCTAAGCGTCATATTCTCGATATTGTGTTATTTGGGCTGTAGATATCATTACTATAAGCTGTCGAGAAGCAGTCTAGCAGCGGAGCGAGCAATCGCGACAAGATTAATACATAGAATCACAGGCACTCCTCCATCAAATAAGGTTGTAGGCATAGATGAACTTGAGCAACAGCTTCAACAATTGCTTACTAAAGTAGAAAAGCTAGAGACGGTAAGACGAACGATGGTTGCCGAAATCGCTCATGAGCTTAGAACACCACTAGCAATTATGCGCTCTCAGCTTGAAAATGCGCTTTACAGTGGACAGCCGCTGCCGATGGAGAAGGTGATATCGCTACATGAAGAAAATATACGATTAATTAAGCTGGTAAAGGATTTGCAGGAGCTATCGTTAGCTGAAAGTGGACATTTACCGTTAGATAAGGATTGGTTCTCACTTAACGAGCTAATAGAATCGGTCATCGAGGCTTTGTCGGTTGAAGGAGAAGAACGAAGCATTGTCACCAATCTTGTAGCTAGTCAAGAGATCCGTATTCACGCTGATCAAGACCGGATTAGACAGGTTATCGTCAATTTATTAGGTAATGCTTATAAGCACGCAAGGGGAAGAGTCGATGTCGACGTGAAGCTTCACAATCATCAAGCCATGTTTACGATAACGGATGATGGCTGGGGGATGGAGGAAGAGGATCTAGCGCATGTCTTCGACCGTTTTTATCGTGCTGGCGACTATTCTACTAGCAAGGAGAATTCGACGGGTGGCGATACTAGGAGTGGCATTGGGTTAGGTCTTGCAATCGTCAAAGAATTTGTACAAGCCCATCAGGGAGCTGTACAGGTGCAAAGTCAATTTGGCAAAGGAGCAAGCTTTCAGGTCATCTTACCTGTTGTTGCTGAGTAACCTTAATTAATTGCGAATTGCGCTATCAAAATAATTGAACACAATCTGCACAAGTTCTGCATATTTGCTCCATAATGACTGCAAATCAAGCTGCTATAGTCATTATATTCAGAAAAACATAGAGGTGAATGTAATGTCGATTATACGAGTAGCAGGACTTAGCAAAACATTTGGCAAAGGAGAGGCGGCAGCCAAAGCACTGAAGGATGTACATCTTTCAATTGAACAAGGAGAGCTAGTGGCGATTACTGGGCCATCAGGCTGCGGTAAGACGACCTTGCTACATATTTTGGCAGGGATTGAGAGCATAGATAGTGGGGAGGTGTGGATTGGTGGTACACCGCTTCATTCCACGAGTGATGAAAAAATCGCCCAGCTTAGACTTTCTAAAATGGGATTTGTCTTTCAAACCTATCATTTGGTTCCAGTATTAAATGCGTGGGAAAATACGGCCTTGCCTCTAATCGCTTCAGGCATGTCTACCGCCGATGCGAAGGCTCGTGCGTTGGAAGCATTGAAGGAGGTTGGATTATCGGACAAAGCGAAGCGTTATCCTTCTCAGCTTTCAGGTGGGCAAAATCAACGTATCGCAATCGCTCGTGCCCTTGTTGGTAAGCCAGATATTATTTGGGCAGATGAGCCTACTGGAGCGCTTGATACAGATACGGCATCACATATTATCGGATTGCTCGAAATGCTAAATCGTCATCATGGTACGACCATTGTTTTCGTTACTCATGATTTATCAATTGCAGCAAGAGCAGATCGCAACATTCGTATGCAGAATGGACGTATTGTTCATGACGGTGTGAGGGGTGACATCGTATGATTGGCTCACGCATCGTTTGGAAAATGGCGATTAGCAATTTGCTAAAGCAGTGGAAGCAAACCGTGCTTGCCATCTTAGCTGGTTCAATCGGAGCGATGCTCATCGCAATATCGGTCGTTAATTATGATTCTGTCGAGCAAAGCGGCGAACAATGGATTCACACAAGACTCGGTTCAATCAACTGGCAGCTAACGCCTAAGGATATGCAGGCTGAAGGCTTTACACAGGCGCAAGTAGACAAGCTCTATGAAACGACAGAACAATCGGGCAAAAGGTATCGCATCCTTCCTTCTGTAATGACCGAAGCAGCTGTATTGTCACAGCGTTCACTTGTATCTGAAGGGGGAGAAGCACAGAAGCTTGAAGAAGAGAAGCGGGAGCAAGCGCTTAGCTCGCTATTATTAATCGGCTTTCCGCCAGATGCTGCTGCAGAATTGGAACAAGAAAGGAAGAAGCTTTGGACTGCGGGCTTAGGAGCAGATGAGCTAATCATCAACAAAAACTTAGCCAAGCTGCTCGATGTGAGCGTTGGTGATACAGTTACCGTGCTTACCGATCGAGGGGAAAAGCTACTGCGAATTTCTTCAGTAGTTGATGAATATGGATTGACTGGTTTTAGAGATTCAGGCGTATATAACGGTACACTCATCGCCGCTGAAGAAACTGTTCGCCAATTGTCAGGGATAGAAGCTGGCATTTATCCGTCAATTTTAGTTGGTCATGTTGATTACAATATAGATTCATATGCAATGTTTTTAGACTCAGAGGTTGAATTTAACGTTGAATTTTTGAAGTCAGAATATGAAAATCAACTAGAGCAGATGAACTTTACTATTATTATTGGTTTAATCAGCGCAGTTGCGATTATTACAAGCATGCTATTTATGCGACAATTGCTGATCATGATTGGTGAATCGAGACATCAAATGTATGGAATACTTCGTGCGTTAGGCATGACGGAGCGACATATCTTCTCAATGCTAGCTGCTGAGGTGTTAATTCTTTCGTTATTAACGGCATTTGTTGGAACGGTTTTAGGTATTGCGGGGGGCTATGTGCTTATTGGATTCTTCTTCAGCTCGTTTGCTGATGAGCTGGCTCGAATGTCTGGTGCGCATATTCCAATTACTGCTCAAATTTCGCTAGGTAGTGCTGTCATCGTGTTTATTGCTATATTAGTATTCATGTCGATCATTTCGCTGTTAGCTGCTAGAAAAGCTGGGAAAATGAAAATTACTGAAGCGATTAAGGGCACAGGCAGTTCGTTATTAGCGGGCCATAAGGTGAAGATGCCGTTTGGTTTTAAGCTAGTTCTATCATTAGGGCTCGCATGTACGCTGGCGCATTTCTATATGTTGCTTGCTCCAAATGGGCTAGATTTTAACAAATTAGATGGTGGTAGCATAGCACTAGTTTTCCTGCTGTGGTTCGTTGCTTGCTTTACAGTGCTATACGTTGCATTGTACCTTGTAGGTCTTGCGGCTAAGCCAATCTCTTCAATCATGCAGTCCTTAGGAATTCCACGTTTATCGGTGATGTTAGCTGTAAAATATCCACGCCAGCATAGTGGGCGAACCTATACATCTGGACTGCTTTTTGCGCTTGTGATGATGATACTGGTGCTGATCATATCACTACTAAATGTGTTACTTAATGTGAATAACGTAGATCGAAATTCTCAAACAGTATTTGGATTTGCTGGATACGCAGCGTATAGCAATGCCGAAGAACGCAATACGATATTAAGTAAAGCCGAGAACGATGATTTTCTAAAGGAGCATGTGACATTAACGCATTACGTTGAACCTTATATGCTGTCGATAAGCGAATCTGGGATGATTCAAACTTCTCCTGTTTCTGTAACAGAAGCGATACTTTCAGGGGTACCGTTAACTGAACGCGCTTCTCAATTTGAAAATGATGAAGCGGCGTTACGTGCAGTGATGAACGATGCAAAGTATATTATTATTCCGCATGAGTTTATTGATGAAAGTAGCTCAAACTATTTAGATGGCGGCAAGGGCATAGAAGCTGGGGATGAAATCACGCTTGAAATCTACGAGAACGGCATACGTTTAGAAAGAGAGATACGAAAACCGATTACCGAGAAGACGTTTATCGTGGCGGGATTCTCGCAAAAGGTTGAGAATCAACTTGCAATTGAACATTATTCGTCTGTATTTGTCCATCCTTCAATTGCAGACGAGCTAAAACCATATGGCTATAAGTGGTCCAACCAAGTCAATCAAGGATATGTGCTGTTCCAATTTGATTATAGTGACGTTGAGACGGTGCAGAAAATTGAAGAAAGATTTATTATAAATGGGATTTTAAGCTTTGAGGTTCCTTATCTAAAAAATCTTTCATCGACATTAGTTACGAAGCAGGCTGGTAATGGATTTATCGGTTTTACAGTATTGTCTGCTTTGATCGGGTTAATGGGACTTGCGATCATTCAATATCGAGCAGTAAAGGATCGAGGAAATCAAATCGCGATGCTTCGTTGTATCGGAGTTTCAGGAAAGCAAATTTTATGGATGTATGTGCTCGAAGGATTTATTACTAGCGTTATCGGTTTGCTCTGTGGATGGGGAATGGGTGCAACCGGCGCGCATATCATTCTACATGCGATTGACCAAGAGGTAGCAAAAATGCAGATCGGTCATCCGTTCCACCTTATTGCTCCAATCGTAGTCGGACTGATCTTAGCATCCTTACTACTGAATTTAGCTCCAGCCAAAGCGGCATTAAAGCTTAAAGCAGCAGTGGCATTACGAATGAATGCGGATTAAGCTGTATAGGGGAATAGAACCGTACGTCAACTTCAAGTGGCGTACGGTTTTTGTTGCTCGCGTAAAGAAACAAATTTAGTAAACGATTAGAAAATACAGTTATTAAATGTAACATATTGGATGTCTTTTTCGTCTTATTGTAATATGCGAAAAGGGATCGGGGATTGATATGAGAAAGAGTAATCTATCGAATCGTGTTATTGTTGTACTGTTGTCTCTAGTAATGTTAGTCTTATCGATCGGTTATTCTGCATTTACGATGAACATTAGTCGAAATACAGCTACTAGCAATGATCCGCAGACTGAAAATATAGAAAAGGAAGAGATTGAGGATTACGCAGAAATAATTGTGTTAGCTAGATTTACTGGAGAACGTGAGAAGCATGAATATAAGGGAGCAGCGGGTGAAATCTATCTATAAAATTCAATCTCGACCATTAATGTATTGAATGTGTTTAAAGGCGAAGTTAGACTCGATCAAACACTGCAAATCTTTGAGCCGGGATATTATGAGAAGGAAGACGAATACTATACAATTGAAGGCTATAATTTACTGAACGAGGCTAATAAACTCGATTACGTTGATGCTAGTAATAATCAAATTGATAAGGGATGAACTTTATATTATAAGTGGCACTAGGAGGAGATAAATTGAATAGCAAAGATACGAAAATAAAGCGAAGAGCAATAATACTTATAGCTGTCTTTATAGGTATTTTTGTTATTGGAATTACTTGTTTATTGTTCTACTTTGGTTTGGGACTTAAAGAAATTTGTGGGGCTACTAGTTGTTAATATATTTAATAAATTACACCTCATGCCAGCCTATAAAGCTCCATGTGGTTTTTTAATAACCATAATGCTAAAAAACATAAATGTACATAAAGTTGCTAATTGTTCAATGGCTGATAGTGTGAATAGTTCAGTTATCCCCGCATTTGTTCACTATACAGCATGGTAAGCATGTAATTAAACTATTTTTGAAAACGCTTTCTGATACGGTCGGTGAGCTGCATTGACGTAATCCACATATAGTAACCGAATAACCAAAATAATTGGAAGGCGTGCAAGGAGGTGGTCATCTCAGTATCATCTGCTTAGATCATGTTCACTTGCAAAAAATAAAGGAAAAGTGAGGTTTCGGTCAATGAAAAGAATGTTAAAGTTATTGTTAGCCGTTGTGTTTACACTTTCAGTACTTGGCATTGAAGGCGCACCACCTGCTGACGCAGCAACGATAACGCTCGCCAACGGAACACAATGGAAGGATGTTAACAATGCATCACTGCAAGCACATGGCGGTCACATTATTAAAGTCGGTTCCACTTATTATTGGTACGGCGAAGATAAAATTCATAACAGTGCGAATTTCAAGGCGGTAACGGTCTATTCATCTACGGACTTAAAAAACTGGACCTGGCGCAGCTACGCATTGACACAAAACTCAGATGCTGAATTACAGTATGCTAAGATTGAGCGACCAAAAGTGCTGTATAACGAATCAACAGGAAAATATGTCATGTGGGCGCATTATGAAGATGGAAACGGCTATACGCTAGCTAGAGTCGCTGTTGCCACATCTGATACGCCAACTGGTCCATTTACGTATCATGGTAGCTTCAGACCGAATAACAATGAATCTAGAGATATGACCGTATATAAGGATACTGACGGCCAAGCTTATCTCATCTCATCCTCTAACAACAATTCTAATTTGCGATTGTACAGACTTACTTCAGACTATACGGGCATAGCTGCTGAGCTTAATATGATCTACGAAGGTGGTCATCGCGAAGCACCTGCCATTGTCAAGCAAGGCAATACCTATTATTTAATAACCTCAGGCGCATCGGGCTGGTATCCAAATCAGGCGAAATATTCAACGGCAACTAATATTAATGGTCCGTGGTCAGCGCTTCAGCCGCTAGGAAATAGTGCAACCTTCTATACTCAGCCAGCATTTATACTTACGATACAAGGAAGTTCGACGACCTCTCATGTATATGTTGGTGATCGCTGGAATCCAAGTCAATTAAGTGATTCTAGATACGTTTGGCTTCCATTAACGCTGGACGGAAATACTGCATCGCTAGAATACTTTGATAACATTTCGCTCGACGCTGCTACTGGAGTGGTAAATGGAATTTCTAATGGCACCTTACTTTCACAAGGAAAGGCAGCAACAGCACAATCTGCACTGGGTAGCAATCCTGCAAGCTATGCCAATGATGGCAATTATCAGACGGAATGGGTAGGTACAAGTGTAACATGGCCACACTGGTGGAAGGTTGATCTTGGTGCGGTAAGACAGATTAACAACGTTCAAATTTCGTGGTGGATGATGAATGGATCAGAAGCATATTACCAGTACAGAATTGAGACAAGTAACGATAACGTAAACTGGACAGTTGCGCTTGATCGCACAAGTAATACAACCTACGGCTTCACTTCAGATACATTCTCGGCTACAGGAAGATATGTACGAATTAATATGGTAAATGCGAAGCTGCATAACAATCCTAATAACTGGTATACCCCAAGATTAGGAGAAGTGAAAATCTTCGGTCAGACAACGGATTCTGTCAGATGGCAGTCACATAATTACCCTACGCGCTATATAGCGAACGATAATGGAACGGCTAAAATTGTGGAGAACGCTACACTTGCCAATTCCGAGTGGGTTATGGTTCCTGGATTAGCTGATCCAGCAGGGGTTTCCTTTAGACTGAAAAGCAATTCTAACATTTATTTGAGACATTCTGGATATGTGCTATACGCACAAAGTAACTCTGGCGGTACTTTTGCAGCAGATGCAACGTTCTATCAGGTTCCGGGTCTGGCAGATAGCAGTAAAGCCTCATTCCGTTCGTTCAATTATCCAACACGTTATATCCGACACTATAGCTATAATTTGAGAATTGATCCAATTAGTACAACTACTGAAAAGAATGACGCAACGTTTAGCTTGCAATAAGCAGCATGTAAACGGGAAGGCTGTCCTTGAGGATAGCACTTCCCTTCCTTATGTATACAAATGAGGCTGTCAGCACTCAGTTTACACTGAATGTGGACAGCCCCTTATTATTTATAATCAATTTTTCTCTATAGCTTCAACAATAAGCAATGCTATTGCTGAATTCCTTAGTCCAACCCATAAGAATCAAGTATACGAATGACAATGACAGCTGCTTCTGCTCTAGTCAAGTTCTCCTTCGGAGCGAACTTTGATCCTGTCTTGCCGATCATGATGCCGTGCTTGACGACAAGTGCTACTGAGGATTTGGCATAATCTGAGATGATATCGGCATCTCGGAATGATTGCAGTACCGTTGTATCAACATCTGTGCTTTCACCAAGATACTTCAAAACATTACTTAGGATTACTGCGATATCTTGGCGACTAATCGAGCTATCCGGGTTAAAGCTAGTTGCGGAGCTGCCTTGGATGAGGCCAAGTCTCTTCGCAGCTGCAATATCTCCTGCATATGCTGAATCCGCTGCTACATCTCCAAAAGGAGCTGCACCTGTGTCGGGCATAAGTCCAAGACCTTTCACGATCATTGAGATAAACTCAGCGCGAGTGATACTGCTTGATACACCGAATGTTTCCTCGGTCTCACCAGGGAGCAGCAGCTTGGCAGCAGCACGAGCTACGTAGTCTTTCATCCAAGCAGGAGAAGCATCGCTGTACGAAATATCGGATTGGACGATGGAGTAGATGCTGTTACCATTACGATTCAATTGTACGTTAATTGTACCGTTCGCATTCTTCGTAAATAGGGTCGGAACCGGTCGGAACTGGTTTGAATTAGGATCGTAGACAACGCCAGTAATATGATCCGTGTCAACGTCTTTATCGGTTAGGGTATAATGACGGCTAAATACAAACGAACCAAAGTCGGTTACTTCGATATACATGTCGCTAGCAGCACGCTTCAAAATTTTGAAATCGAGCGGCTGAATGAGCAGCCTTAGATTATCATCCTCAGCAAGCTGAGCTATATCGGTCGTTACATCGGCTAAAGGAGGTGCAATCGAGATTCGAATATCTGCATCAAGTGGAAGGGCGTGAATCGGGATTACATAGTTCACGCCCCCCCAGATAACGGACAGCTGTGCATCCTTGCCTTTAGCAGCAATCGCTGTAGTGACTTCTTGCGATACGTTAATACTAATTTCCTTCGCATTATTACTTATCGTCACTTTGAATGATGGCTGATCAGTAGCTTTAATTTCTTCAACTGCTACATCTTTCAAGATATCTACAGTCCATGAATCACCAGAATTCGTGATGCTTGAGCTAAGCTCATTCTTGTCTTTTGATGGTTCTGTCGGCGTTGGTGTAGATGGATAAATTGGAGCAGCAGTTTTAATTTCTAGGAAATTGCTAGAGGAAGAAACGTTAACGATTGCATCATCCTCTTTCTTAATTGCCAAAACATAGAACGTATAATTACTTGCTGGTGTTAATTGTGTAATTGAATATTTCGTATCAGTTGTATAACCAACATATTGATTGCCCTGATACACCTCGTAACCAGTAGCGTCAGTTACAGTACCCCAAGTGAGATTAACTTTTGATCCGGATATGCTTGTATGTCTTAGATTTTGAGGGGCAACCAGAGTATTCGTATTTGTTACTCCATTAATCGGAAGATCCTTAATTAATTGAGTGGTTAGAGATCTGTTGCGATCACCACTAATTTCCCAGCTCATTACGCCGGCCAGATCAAGTGATCTTACTAGTGATGAGGTATACATCATCGTTGTTGGATCGTTGTAGGTAATGAAGGTTCCTGTGTCTTCATTAAAGAGATAAGGCACCTTAGCTGCCTCGTTCCAGTAATAAGTAAATCCATCGGCCTCTAAGAAGTTTTCCTCAATATCGGTGTAGTCGAAGATTCCTGCTTCCCAAGTGCCAGCTGGAATAGATGTGCATGTATCATATTGTCCTACATCAGGACATCCCGACCATCCCTTACCGTAATATGGTATACCCAATACGAGTTGATAAGCAGGAACACCGCCATTGAGATGTCCTACTACGCCACCTCTTACGTTGTTACGTTGAGCAGTTTCTTTCTGGTTATTCTTATCGTAATAGAGTGGTGAGTTATGACTAGCGAATAATTCCCAGCTTCCACTATAGTCATAGGTCATAATGTTAATAAAATCGAGGTAGTTCACAGCATTCACAAGATCAGCGTTGCGAACAAAGTTATCACCTTGACCGGACGCAATGGTTAATAAATAGTACTTGCCATCTACTGAGCCTGCAGCATCAAGAGCCTCGCGAACGGTTTTCATCGTTAAAGTAAAGTTAAGATTGTCCTCCGGACGATGAACGTTATAAGACTCACCACCCTCAACTGGATATTCCCAGTCGATATCAAGTCCGTCTAGATCGTACTCGCGTAGGAATGCAACTGCCGAGTTCGCGAAAGCTCTGCGTGTAATTTCATCTGCGGCCATGTTGGAGAAGTTTTTGGACCATGACCAGCCGCCTACGGATACCAGTAGCTTCAAATGTGGATGGTTTGCTTTTATTTCTGAAAAAGCTTCATAATTTATCGGATCGGTTTCCTCATCACCGATAACGATTTCACCATCATGTACATATTCATTTTGGAGAGGTAAGTTCTCATTTTCGCAGTTAACCCCAGTTGTACCAGACTTCTTCCAGCATAGATCAGAGAAAGCATAATTAATATGTGTGATTTGAGAGATATCGATGTCCTCTGGCTTGTAATTTCTAGCGGCTTCATAACGCGACCAAGAAGTGTAGTAGGTGACATTCGTATATTGTGCACCTGGTACAGCACTGATTGCTGGGCTTGCATCAGATTCCCATAATGCGTTCTTCGCAATGACATGGAAGCTGTACGTTTGTCCTTCATTTAATCCATCGACTACCAACCGATTCGTAGATGTAGTTTCAATTAAGACGTCGTCTTGATAAATCTCATAGCTTGTAGCACCTTGTGTTGGTGCCCAGCCTAACGCAACTGTTGAACGGTTAGCTGTAACCACTTGAAGATCTCTAGGTGGCTCAAGCTCGCCCCAAACTAAGGTCACTTCATTCGCTTTTTCCGATGAGGAGGTTAGACCGTCTACTGTTTTTTGAGCAGCGACTAAAAACTTTAATTCAGTTCCATCCACTTTTTGTTCAGCAGGTAAGGTATAGGTAAATTGATTGCTTCCGTCCCACACCCCGCCAGTCCATACCCCATTAACCCAATAATCATAGCCATCTGCTCCTGGGCTTCCGGTCCAGCCAAGCGTTACGCTCGTCTCTGTAAGGTTAAGTACTCTTACGTTTTGAGGAGGAGTGAGCGGATGCTCTTCATATTCTGATAGATCCTCAAGTGTTGTAAAAGTTACAATATTACTTCTTAAATTTTCTGTTAGCTGAGGGATTTGAATGCCATCAGGTCCTAGAAAGAGCGAGTAAGTCGTTTCAGGCTCGAGTCCGCCTAGTACTTTAAACTGACTGTTGCCCCAGCCCTTATAAACGTTATTCGTATCCCATATCCAGTAATCATCGATTCCTTCTGCATTGACCCAGCGAAGTGAGACTGTATTATGAGTAACCTCTACTACTTCTAGGTTTGTAGCTCCCGCTTCAGGAAGAGTAGGCTCAGGAATTTCTCCTGCAGCCGTTGTGAATTCAATGATATTACTTTTATGAGTAAGGGTTGCAGGTCTTTCATACCAAGTAATATACAATCGATAGGTTGTTTCTGGTTGAAGTGACGTTAATTCCTTGGAACCACTATTGCCCCAATCGAAATAAACATCACCATCTGCCAGCCAAACATCGATATCTTTAAGATCAGGATTTAAGTCCCATTTGATCGTAGCACTGGTAGCTGTAATTGAATCAGGCTCTACTCGTAAGTTTTGTGGTGCATTGGGGTCTTGTTCATCTGCAGCGTAATAAACCGATGTGTTCAGCAGCGGGCCTACTAATAGTGTTAATGCTAAAAACAAACTAAATAATACCTTCATTTCTTTCTTTCGGGCAGATAAAATCACCATATCACCTCATATTGTCATAGTCGGTGCGGGAGGATAACCATCCGCAAGTAGTTAATGCTTACTTTTTCTTGTAGATAGAACATAGAAGGATTGAATCTTTTGAAATGGAATTGAGCTTACATAGTGTAGGAATGTGTTGTCAGCAAACGAATGGTACACATGAGGAAATGTAATGTGTCGCTTAAATTAAGCTGTTCACATATACTGCTGTTTTTTTCATTTGTAGAGGATTCGTGAAGTCGAATTGGTTTGTCAGTCTTTTGTTTTTATCTATCTCCCCCTGTCTAAATAATAGACTTTGTATGCCTACTTCTATCATAATTGAAGTGAAATTGAGCGGAAGGGGGAGAATTATAGGGTAACAGGGGGAAATTTTTATATAAAATTTGTTAAACCATGCTATAATCAAATCACTCGGCGGCGATTGTACATACACAATCATCGCTTTTTTTATTCATACAAGGTGGGGATTGCTTTATGGAAAAAAATAAATCAAGTAATACAAATTCAACGCTGCTGCTTCTCTTTGTGATTTCAACGATACAGTTTTTCATAAATCTTGCATCCATAATGAATAGAATCAGTTACGAACAATCTAATTTAAAGGATGTAGATCTATCGATATTATGGATTATTTTCGAAACAGAAAAAAGCTACTTCAAGATGTTTAACACACTAGGCGTATTAGTAGTCATCACGATAGTAACTAGTTTAATTAAGCTATTGCGAGACATAGATTGGAAACGTTTTTAACACTCATGTAAACAGACGAAGAAGTAAATACTATGAAAATGGGCATAGTTACAATAACACAATAAAGGAACCCGATATGACAAACTTACGAAATTTATTTGCACAAAAAGAAGGTTAATTTATATTTTTTGTCGTACTATTATGAAGATGATAAAATATGTTATGATAATAAAAAGAGCTTGAAAGCATTATGATTACAAGCTTGTAGCAATGGTCACAATTATTTCTCTAGGAGGGATTATGATGGAAAACTTGAATTATCCAATCGGAAGATTTGTGTTTGAAGGCATGACCGCATCACAAAAAGAGGAATGGACGCAGCAATTGCAGCAGTATCCGCAAAAGCTGAAAGCGCTTGTGCAAGGTTTGAGCGAGGAACAACTCGACACACCGTATCGCACAGGAGGCTGGACGATCCGTCAGGTTGTACATCATGTTGCTGATTTCGCGATTAATGCGTTTATTCGTTTTAAGCTCGCGTTAACCGAAAATAATCCGACAATTAAACCTTTCCAAGAGGATCAATGGGCATTGTTAAGTGACACCACTAAAATGCCGATTGAAGCGAGCCTTTCGATCATTGAAGGAACCTATTCACGCTTGGCTGTTTTACTGCAGTCAATGAGTATGGTTGATTTTGAACGTCAATTTTATCATCCTGAAAAGGTCAGCCAGATGTCATTAAAGCATTTCCTTAGCTTCACACGTTGGCATTGCTATCATCATTTGGCGCATATTCAAGGTGCGAAGGAACGTTTTGATTGGGAGTAAATAGTAGAAGAAATTCATTCATAATAATATAGACAGTTGGTTAGGAGATGGAGTAGTGCTGAAGGGGAAGACGATCATACTTGGCATAAGTGGAGGGATTGCGGCTTATAAGGCGGCAACGATATGCAGCAGATTAGTAGGGCTAGGAGCAGAGGTTCATGTCATTATGACAGAGTCGGCAACACGCTTCATTACGCCGTTAACGCTACAAACCTTATCTAAAAATCGTGTGCATCTTGATACATTTGAGGAGCTTGAGCCGCAGGTCGTAACGCATATTGATTTAGCTGATCGTGCAGATCTTATATTGCTTGCTCCTGCTACAGCCAATATGATTGCCAAGCTAGCCCATGGCATTGCGGACGATATGCTTAGCACGACGCTACTTGCAGCAACATGTCCGCTCGTTATTGCACCTGCGATGAATGTTCATATGTATGAGCATCCAGCCGTAACTCACAATATGGAGCTGCTAGCACAGCGTGGAGCGTACTTTATTGATCCAGGGACAGGGCAGCTTGCCTGTGGTTATGTAGCGAAGGGTCGTCTTGCTGAGCCTGATGATATTGTGCTTGCCATTCAACAATGGTTAACGAAGCCGCAGCCATTACGTGGCAAAAAGGTACTTGTGACAGCAGGCGGTACCATTGAACGACTTGATCCTGTTCGTTACTTTACGAATGATTCCTCTGGCAAAATGGGGTTTGCCATTGCTGAGGCGGCACGTGATATGGGTGCTGAAGTATCGGTGGTAGCGGGAAGAACAAGTGTCAATCCACCACAAGGCGTGTCGCTTATTCGTGTTGAATCGGCTGAGGATATGCTGCAAGCAGTCCTCTCGAAGTTTGACGACAGCGATATTGTTATCAAATCCGCTGCAGTTGCCGATTACCGTCCGAAGCAAACCTACGATCAGAAGCTGAAAAAGGGTAGTTCAGATCAGCTTGTGCTTGAGCTTGAGAAAACGCCAGATATATTGGCAACACTGGGACAGCGAAAGCAGAACCAGGTTTTAGTGGGCTTTGCTGCCGAGACGGAGCAAGTGGAGACCTATGCCTTAGATAAACTTAGACGTAAAAACTGTGACTTTCTTGTAGCTAATGATGTGTCACAGGAAGGTGCAGGCTTTAATTATGACACAAATGTGATTACGATATATAATAAAGCTGGGCTTGTTGAACAGCTTCCATTGATGTCTAAGCGTGCTGCTGCGGAACGCTTGCTGCAAATTGTCGTTAACGCACAGCAAGGATGAATAACTAAGGATGATGAATGTGATCGCAAATATTATTGTCGATGTGCCGAGCCGTCAGACGGATCGGCCTTTTGATTATAAAGTACCAAATTCGCTGCAGCCATGGATCGAGCTTGGCAGTCGTGTAGGCGTGCCCTTCGGTCCTCGAGTACTTCAAGGAGTTGTCGTTGGGCTAGCCAATGATAGTGAATTTGATAGTAGCAAGCTCAAGCCAATTAAGGAGCTGCTCGATCCAGAACCGCCACTGCTTCCAGATCTTATTGAGCTGTCGCAATGGCTAAGTGATAAATATTGCTGCTCGCGTATTGCAGCGCTGCAAGTGATGCTACCGGCTGCGCTAAAGGGCAAGGAAGTTAAATATATTGCGCTTGCTGAGGATGCAGATCCATCTCAATTTGCATCGTACTCGTGGATGGAGCTGCTTCTTCATGAGCATAAAGGAATCAAATTTGATAAGCTGATGGAGCAGTTTCCCGAGGAGCATTCTTCAATCAAACTCGCGCTTAAGCAAGGTGTTTTGCAGCTGTCCAGCAAGGTTAAGGATCGCATGAATATTAAAACGTTGAAAATGGTTTTTCTGCCAGGAGATATTGCAGCGGCCGATGAGAAGCTAGCAACATTAAAGTCGGCGCGAAAACAATACGAGATAATGAGCTATTTACTCCAAAATCCTGAGCCAATACTACTTTCTGAGCTAGTAGCCCAGCTTCAAACAAGCTCAAGTGTTGTGCAAGGGCTAGCGAGTAAAGGCTTGATCGAGATTAAGGATGTTGAACAGAAGCGAGATCCCTACCGTCATCGACAGTTCCAGCAAAGCTCTCCGCTCCAATTAACAGAGCTTCAGCAGCAAGTATATGAACGAATCGTAGACGAGATGGAACGACAATCTGGTCAAACGATGCTGCTACACGGAGTGACAGGCAGCGGAAAAACAGAGGTGTATTTGCAAAGCATCGCCAATTGCCTTGCGGCAGGCAAGCAAGCAATTGTGCTTGTCCCAGAAATTTCACTTACCCCGCAAATGGTTGAGCGTTTTAAATCTAGATTTGGCGAAGCGGTTGCTGTTATGCATAGTCGACTGTCAGATGGTGAGCGCTATGATGAGTGGCGTAAAATTCGTTATGGCCAAGCGTCTGTTGTTGTCGGAGCACGTTCAGCTATTTTTGCACCATTTGCTAGTATCGGACTAATTATTATTGATGAAGAGCATGAGTCCTCCTATAAGCAGGATGAGACGCCAAAATACCATGCGCGTGATGTTGCTGTGCGACGTGCGAAGCAGCATGGAGCTGTCGTCGTGCTTGGCTCGGCGACACCATCTCTGGAAACATTCGTAGCGGCAAACCGAGTGCCGAAAGGCGCTACTGAGGCACCGTTACTATCGATGCCAGAGCGTGTAGCAGGTCAAGATATGCCAAGTGTACATATCGTTGATATGCGTCAAGAAATGATGCAGGGCAATCGTTCGATGTTTAGTAAGTCATTATATGAAGCGCTAAGTCAGAGATTAGAGCGACAGGAGCAAACGGTGCTACTGCTTAATCGTCGTGGCTATTCGACGTTTGTCATGTGTCGTTCCTGCGGTTATACAGCGAGCTGTCCGCATTGTGATATATCGTTAACATTTCATCAAAAAGCGCATGTATTACGTTGTCATTATTGCGGGTATACCGAGCAGGAGCCGAAAACTTGCCCATCGTGCGAATCGGAGCATATTCGCTTCTTCGGCACAGGAACGCAGAAGGTCGAGGAGGAGCTAGCTAAGCTATTTCCAGGCATTCGTGTTATTCGGATGGATGTTGATACAACAACGGAGAAAAATTCACATGAGAAGCTGCTAAAGGCATTCGGTGAGCGACAAGCAGACGTATTATTAGGAACACAGATGGTTGCAAAAGGGCTAGATTTCCCATATGTTACATTAGTAGGGGTAATTGCCGCGGATACTACATTAAATCTACCAGATTTTCGATCTGCTGAGCGAACATTTCAATTGTTAACGCAGGTGGCAGGGCGTGCTGGACGACATCATCTGCAGGGCGAGGTAATTGTGCAAACCTATAATCCTGAGCATTATGCGGTTTTGGCAGCAGCAGAGCATAATTATGAGAAATTTATTGGTCAAGAGCTTGAGCTTCGCATGAATATGATGTATCCTCCCTATTGTCGTTTAATCTGTGTTACGATGTCATCTGAGCGTCTTGATCAGCTAGCGGATGTTAGCATGCGCTTTGTCAATGAGCTAAAGGAGCTTGCGCAGTTTGAAGGGGTATTAGTACCGTTAAATAGTAGAATGAACCGTGCGCTTGAGGTATTAGGCCCATCCGCATCACCATTAGCTAGAATCAAAGATCGCTACCGCTACCAATGTGTGATAAAATATCGAGGAAGCATTGATGCGTCGGCGCTTGTGGAGCGAGCGATGGAGCCGTTTCTAGCAGGGAAAACAAGCAAGCAGGTAACATTCAGCGTTGATGTCGATCCGCAAGTCATTGTATAAGCAAAACTAACCTAGTAATCCAAGCCTTTTCTAGTCTTACACGTAGTTAAGGATGAAGGGCTTAATATAAATAAGTGAGGGAAAAAGATGAGTATTCGTATAATAGTAAAAGACCCAGATCCAGTGCTGCGTGAAGTGGCTAAGGAAGTAACAAAATTTAATGCTAACCTTAAAAAGCTGCTGAAAGATATGGCAGATACGATGTATGATGCCGATGGTGTAGGTCTTGCTGCACCACAGATCGGTATTTCTAAGCGTGTCATTGTCGTAGATGTTGGCGATGATCATGGGCTCGTTGAAATGGTAAACCCTGTTATCCTAGAACGTGAAGGTGAACAGATCGGTCCTGAGGGCTGCCTAAGCATTCCGAATCTTAATGGCGAGGTTTCTCGTGCGGAACGTATCGTCATTCAAGGTCAAAACAGTGACGGTGAAACATTTACGGTAGAAGCGACTGGCTTTTTTGCGCGCGCATTTCAGCATGAGGTCGATCATTTGAATGGTGTTTTATTTACTGACATTGCATTAAATACGTACGATATTTCTGATCGTGTGAAAAAAGGCGGCGAACAATAAAGATGCGTATTGTATTTATGGGGACACCGAGCTTCGCTGTCCCTTCTCTGCGTGGATTAATAGACAAAGGTTATGAGGTTGTTGCTGTTGTATCTCAGCCAGACCGACCAAAGGGCCGCAAAAAAATTCTTACACCATCACCAGTTAAGGAAGCGGCTTTAGAGCTTGGACTGCCTGTTTTACAGCCTGAGCGCATGAGAAATGAGGAAGCTGTTGCACAAGTGGCTGCTTATCAGCCTGATCTCATTGTCACTGCGGCTTATGGTCAAATTTTACCGAAAGCATTATTAGAGCTGCCTAAGCATGGCTGTATTAACGTTCATGGCTCTTTACTTCCGAAGTACCGTGGAGGTGCGCCAATTCAGCGTTCAATTATTAATGGTGAAGCGGAAACAGGCGTAACCATTATGTATATGGCGGAAGGGCTGGATACAGGCGATATGATTAGCTCTGTCGCTTTGCCGATCTTGCCTGAGGATACTTCTGGTACGATGTTCGAGAAGCTAAGTTTAGCTGGAGCTAAGCTACTCCTCGAGACGTTACCTCCTCTACTTAAAGGAGAACTAGAGGCTAAGCCACAGGATGAAGCACTTGCTACATACGCACCGAATTTATCCCGTGCTGATGAGGTTATTCATTGGAATAAATCTGCAACAGCAATCTTTAATCAGGTGCGAGGCCTGTCTCCGATGGCAGGTGCATTTACTCTGCTTAATGGTGAAGTGTTTAAAGTTTGGGGCTGTCAGCCGCTAAACGATAAGAACGATGCCAATGCAGAGCCAGGAGCTATTGTGTCGGCATCAGCAGAAGGAATCGTTGTTCAAACTGGACAAGGTCAATTGCTGCTTACTGTCATTCAGCCAGCGGGCAAACGGATGATGGATGTAAAGGATTGGATTCAAGGTGCACGGCAAATTGTTGGGACTAGCTTCTCAATCGAGGTACAGCTATGAGCAGTTCACAAGGTCCGAAAAATAGAAAACATTCTAGATCAGCAAATAGTAAACCATCTACCAATACCAATCCATCTAGTGGAGCGAAGCCAGTTAATAAGTCAGCTCGGCAGGTCGCGCTAGATATCCTTATAAAGGTTGAAGAAGCTGGGGCGTACAGCAATCTTCAGCTCAATCGAAGCTTGCAGCAGAGTAATTTATCCCGTCAGGATGCTGCGCTTGTCACAGAGCTTGTATATGGAACAATCAGTCGCAAGCTAACCATTGATTATTGGCTGTCACAGCTTGTTGCTAAGGGCTTGAATAAGCTGCAGCCTTGGGTTCATCAATTGTTACGGTTAAGTCTCTATCAACTTATATGGCTTGATCGTATTCCAGCGCATGCTGCCGTTAATGAGGCAGTTAACATTGCTAAGAAAAAAGGTCATCAAGGCATTTCAGGAATGGTCAATGGTGTATTACGTAATGTGCTACGCAGACAGCAGGAGTTAACCATTGAGGGAATTGTTTTAGATAGCGAAGCGGCAACGTTAAGCGTGCGTCATTCTTTTCCTGAGTGGCTAGTGGGGCGCTGGCTTACTGAATACGGTAGTGAGGTGACAGAGAAGATCCTTGCTTCTAGCAACGAGCCTCCACATAGCTCCATCCGTATTAATACGATGAAAACGACGGTTGAAGAGATGCTTGAGCAGCTGCAGAAGGAAGGGATCGACGCATCGCCTTCACCACTAGCTTCCGCAGGCGTCAATGTGGAGAAGGGTGGCAATCTTGCCGCGCATCCTAATTTTCTTGCTGGAAAATGGTCAATGCAGGATGAAAGCTCAATGCTTGTTGCTGAGGTGCTAGGTCCTAGCGCAGGCATGACGATATTAGATGCATGTGCAGCACCAGGCGGTAAAAGCATGCATATTGGTGAGCTGATGAAGGGTCAAGGTAAGCTGCTTTCCAACGATCTGCATGAGCATAAACGTAAGCTAATCGCTGAACAAGCAGAGCGCCTTGGTCTAGAGCATATTGAAACATCTAGTGGAGATGCGACCGAGCTAGCTGCAACGCTAACCCCAGCCAGCTTTGACGCTGTGCTGCTGGATGCACCTTGCAGCGGATTTGGCGTTATTCGACGCAAGCCAGAGATCAAATGGAGCAAGTCTGAGGAGGATGTTGCTGCGATTGCTTCTATTCAAGCTGAGCTGCTTGAAGCAATGAGCGGGCTAGTCAAGCCAGGGGGCGTACTCGTATATAGTACATGCACGATTGCCCGAGAAGAGAATGAAGATCAAGTGGCAGCTTTTCTGGCGAAGCATCCCGAATATGTGTTGGATGAAAATTGGCCACCAGATTTGCTCGTTCGTCTTAAAGGGCTAGGGATCATCGACGAAAGCTTTAATGGTCAATTGCAGTTGCTTCCTTATCATGCCAATAGTGATGGGTTTTATATCGCGCGTTTACGTAAAGTAAATGGATGACATGCGGCAGCAAGTGAAGAAAAATGCAACAATAAAGCAACTTTTTGACGAGAATTTCGTCACAATAGCTGTTATACCCCTATTTGTGTTAAAATAGGGGCAGTGCCGTAAGTTAGGCGCGTTAAGCATCATTAATTTGAATACAGGTGTGATAAAATGAAACCTTTTATTTATGACTATACACATGATCAGTTGAAGCAATGGATGATAGATAATGGCGAATCAGCCTTTCGTGCTGACCAGGTTTTTGACTGGATTTATGTAAAGCGTGTGAAGAGCTTCGAGGATATGAGTAATCTATCGAAGGGATTACGTCAGAAGCTGATTGATCATTTTGAGTTTGTAACATTATCTGAAATTACAAAGTTTGAATCACGTGATGGTACAGTTAAATTTCTATTTGGCTTACATGATAATCATGCGATCGAAACGGTTATTATGCGCCACAGCTACGGTAATAGCGTTTGTGTAACGACACAGGTTGGCTGTCGCATCGGGTGTACGTTTTGCGCTTCCACATTAGGTGGTTTGAAACGTAACCTTACAGCAGGGGAAATCGTAGCGCAGGTTGTTACTGCACAGCAGATGCTTGATGCTACGAATGAGCGTGTATCCAGTATCGTAATTATGGGCTCTGGTGAGCCATTTGAAAACTACGATGCGACGATGACGTTCTTACGTAACATGATTCATGAGAAAGGCTTGAACATCGGTCAGCGACATATTACCGTTTCCACAAGTGGAATTGTGCCGAGCATTTATCAATTTGCAGATGAGAATACGCAAATTAACTTGGCGTTGTCGATTCACGCACCGAATGACAAGCTGCGTTCGAAGCTAATGCCTGTCAATCGCCGCTATCCATTTGAGGATGTGATTAAGTCGATCCAATATTATTTGGATAAAACAGGACGTCGCATTACGTTTGAATATGCATTAATTGGTGGAGTTAACGATCAGGTAGAACATGCGGAAGAGCTAGCGAGTGTAATCAAGGACATGCTTTGCCATGTCAATTTGATTCCTGTTAACCATGTGCCTGAGCGCAATTACGTTCGTACTCCGCGTAACGATATTTTTGCATTTGCTAAAGTGTTGGAGAAGCACGGCGTTAATGTAACGATTCGTCGGGAGCAAGGACATGATATCGCAGCAGCATGCGGTCAGCTACGTGCGAAACATATGGAGTCTACGACGGGGTGATGAAGCGTGTTAATGGTTAATCGTAGTGATATTGGAAGGGTTCGTCAAGTGAATGAAGATTCTGCTTTGACGGGATTTATTAACGATCAGCTAGCCTTTGCCATTGTTGCAGATGGGATGGGCGGTCACCAAGCAGGCGATGTAGCAAGTCAGGTTGCTGTTGAAGCATTTCAACGAGTGCTTCAGCAGCATGTTGATATTGTCAATTGGAGTGCGGAGGACGCGAAACGGTTGATGCGTATTGCGATTCGCCAAGCGAATGATGAAATCTACAGCCTAGCCAAACATATGACGCAATACCATAACATGGGTACAACGATTGTTGCAGCCTTAATTATCAATCAGTTGGTCGTAATTGGCCATGTTGGTGACAGTAGAGCTTACCGTATTAATAATGAGCAATTAGAATTGCTAACCGAGGATCATTCACTCGTAAATGCGCTAGTAAAATCAGGGCAGCTTACCGCAGAGGAAGCTGAGCATCATCCTCGTAAAAATGTGCTTACCCGAGCAATTGGTACCGAGGATGATATCGATGTTGATATCCGTATCTTGGAATGGAAAAAGCAAGACATCTTGCTCCTTTGCAGCGATGGCTTAAGCAATCGCGTTAATGAGGAGCAATTGCATCAAACAGTTGCTTCCTTAGATCCGCTCGAGCAGCGCGCAGATCAGTTGATTGAATTAGCGCTGCAAGCTGGTGGAGATGATAATATTACACTCATTTTGTGTGATATGGATCAAGATCCCGTTGAAAGGGAGGAAGCACAATGATCGGACAAGATTTGGCAGGACGTTATGAAATTATCTCCCGCATTGGTGGTGGGGGAATGGCACTTGTGTACAAAGCGCATGATGTATTGCTTAATCGAAAAGTTGCGGTTAAAGTATTACGTCAGCAATTTGTAAACGATGAGGAGTTTATTAGCCGTTTCCGCAGAGAAGCGCAAAGTGCGGCCGCGCTGTCCCATCCGAATGTTGTTAGTATCTATGATGTTGGACAACAAGAAGATATCCATTACATTGTTATGGAATATGTCGAAGGACATAATTTGAACGAAATTATTGTGGAACGTGCACCACTGCAAATTGAAGAGGCTATTAACATTGCCCAGCAAATCTGCGATGCGCTTGATCACGCACATGCCAACCATATCATTCACCGAGATATTAAGCCGCATAATATATTAATTGGCAATAATGGTAGAGTGAAGGTTACGGATTTTGGTATTGCTCGTGCAGCGACATCATCTAAAATTACACAGACGGGGTCAGTCGTTGGCTCTGTTCATTATTTTTCGCCTGAGCATGCGAAAGGTGTAAATACTGGTGAGAAATCTGACCTCTATTCACTCGGGATCGTATTATATCAAATGCTTACTGGTAATCTACCATTTTTAGGTGAAAGCCCGATAAGTATTGCTCTTAAGCATTTGCAGGACGATTTTGAAGAACCGAGCGCAATCAATATGCATATTCCGCAATCTGTGGAAAACATTATATTGAAGTCGATGCGTAAAAATCCGAATGAGCGTTACGAGTCAGCTAGTGCGATGTTAGAGGATCTCGACACATGCTTACTCCCTCATCGCTTAAATGAGGCTAAAATTACATTCATTGAATCTGTCGATATGCAGGAAACGAAAGTGATGCCTGCCATTCGATCAAATTCGATGTCTCAAGCTGATATGAGAAATACAGCTGTACGCAGCGGTGCTACTGGACAGTATAGCAATACCTCAACAGGTCGTTATAGCGATACGGGTACGGTTAGCAATAACACAGGACGCTGGGTGGATGAAGAACAAGGAAAATCAACAGGCGCATGGAAAAAGCCATTATTAGTTGTGCTTATTACATTAGTATTTTTAGCGGCCCTGTTATGGGGATTTTTCAAGCTCCTAGATACTTTCAAAACTGAGGATGTTGAGGTTCCTTATGTTGTTGGTGAAACTGAAGAGGTAGCACGTCAAATGCTGGAGGAAGTCGGTTTAAATGTCGAGGACCCAGTTGACCGTGAGTTCAACAAGCTTGTTCCGAAAGGTCAGGTTATGGAGCAGTCGAAGATGAGAATGAAGGTGAAGGAAGGCACTTATATTAAGCTTACAATAAGTGATGGTCCTGAGCTTAAGAAGCTATCCAGCTATATTAGCATGACGAAGCAGCAAGCGATTAATTCTCTTGTAGAGCTAGGCATTAAGGATACGCAAATTACATTCTCTGAGGTTAACGATGATTATCCTGCAGGAACGATTCTAGAGCAATCGCCAGGTGCTGGTGAAGAGATTAATCCTGATGATGTGCAAATTAGCTTTGTCGTCAGCGCAGGACCAGAAATGGTTGAAATGCCTGATCTGACGGATGCTCGCTTAAAGGATGCTAAACTACTGCTTGAATCTAGAGGACTTGTACTTGAGGATAAAGACATTAAGTATGAGCCAAGCTATTTATATGAGAAGGATCACGTTATTGCAGCCAATGTAGACGCTGGCGATGAGGTTGAAAAGGGCAGTAAGGTATCTATTACGGTAAGCTCTGGTTATCCTAACGATGCAAAAACGTATCAGTTTAATGTCAGAATTTCTCCAGCGATGCTTGGTCAGTCAAGTGAAGTGAAGATTTACTATTCCGATGCACGTGGAGAGAATATGGAGCTTGATCCTAGAACAATTACAAGTACCGTGGATATACCAGTAACGCTTGTACTTGATCCTGATACAGTAGCTAAAGTATCAGTCCATCGTGACGGTGTGTTTATGGATATTCGAAGCATCAAATACCAAGATATTGCAAAAGGCTCTCATGAGATGGTTATTCCTGGTCAAGAACCAGATCCTACACCACATGTGACGGAAACTCCACACAATGACCATCCAGGGAATCATGGCGAAGATGATGAATATGAAGATATGGAGGCAATGATGAATGAGCAAAGCGATCAACAGGCGAACCAAACAGAAGAATGAACAGGTGCTGCATGATTCTTCAGCATCATTGCCTGGTGTGATTGTGAAAGCTTTAAGCGGTTATTATTATGTTCAACCAAGAGATGATCGATCTTCCTCTAGCACGGTACAATGCCGTGCTAGAGGAGTTTTTAAAAAGAAAGGTCTTTCACCGCTTGTTGGCGATGATGTGTATTACGTGCTCACAGAGAACGGTGAAGGGACAGTCGTTGAGCTTTTACCTCGCAGTACTGAGCTTATTCGTCCTCCTGTAGCTAATGTAGATTTAGCTGTACTAGTGTTTTCTGTGGTAGAGCCCTCACTTAATTTACAGCTGTTAGATAAGTTTCTCGTACATATTGAGCATGCAGGAATTAAACCGCTGCTATGTCTAAGTAAACAAGATTTTGCAAGTGCTTCACAATCAGAGCAGCAAGAGCTGCAACAAGAGGCGCAAAATAGCATGCAGCAGGTAGAACAAATTTATAGCAAGTTAGGCTATGAAATTTATAGTACAAGCTCACGTGATCATCAGGGGATAGGAGATCTTCATGAGCGATTAAAGGGACATGTATCTGTATTCGCAGGACAATCTGGGGTTGGAAAATCTTCATTACTTAATGCCCTTGTTCCCGGACTAGAATTAGAAACCAATATAATTAGCAATAAGCTCGGACGCGGTAAGCATACGACACGGCATGTAGAGTTGATCGATATTGGTGGTGGTTTTGTTGCGGATACGCCTGGATTCAGCCAACTTGACTTTGCTGAGCTCGGTATTTCAGATCTAGCCTTTGGATTTGTAGAAATGCGAGAGCTATCACCAGATTGTAAATTTAGAGGCTGTATGCATGTGCAGGAACCAGGCTGTGCAGTTATTGCTGCGGTAGAAGAAGGTAAAATCGCTTCTACTCGATACGAGCATTATATGGCTTTCCTTAATGAGCTTAAAGAACAAAAGCGGAGGTACTAGTTATCATGACGATTATTGCACCATCAATTTTATCAGCAGATTTTGCACAATTGGGGGCTGAGATAAAAGCTATTGAAGAAGCAGGAGCAGATTGGGTTCATATTGATGTAATGGATGGTCACTATGTACCAAACCTAACATTCGGACCGCCTGTCATCAGTGCGGTACGTCCAGTTACAGGGCTAACCTTTGATGTTCATCTAATGATTGAACGACCAGAGCTAAGCTTGAAGGATTATATTGCAGCAGGAGCAGATCGTATTACCGTGCATGCAGAGGCGACGACGCATCTGCATCGTACGATTTATGCGATTAAAGAGGCAGGACTGCCAGCAGGAGTTGCGATCAACCCAGCGACACCTGTATCCGTCTTAGAGCCAGTGCTAGATGATGTGGATCTTGTATTAATTATGACCGTAAATCCTGGCTTTGGTGGGCAATCGTTTATTCCATATTCTACGACAAAGCTTCGTCAATTAAGAAGCATGCTAGCAGACCGTCAGCTCTCACATGTGGATGTGCAGGTCGACGGAGGGATTAACGCTCAGACTGCTAAACTCGTTCGTGAAGCAGGCGCTAACGTGCTGGTGGCGGGGAATGCGGTGTTTGGGGAGCAGAACCTAGCAAAAGCCATCTCATCTCTTAGATGATACCAAAAAACTGGGGTTTGATGACGTTGTATCGCTTTGTAGAGTATTCGACGTCGAATCTTGAACTCAGCCGAAATTTCCGGTGCTCACGTACCAATGATGTACGCTGCGCTGCTCAATTTCTAGCTTCGGTCAACCTTCTTGGTCCTGAAACCCCAGTTTTTTGCTTTTTATTGAAAATGGTAACCCAAAAAACTGTGGATTGATGACACAGTGAAGTTATGTAGCGTAATCAGTGTCGAATATGGCATTCATCGGGTGAGGTAACCCCAAAACACATGTAATTTATCCAGCGATTCCTGAGGAGAAATTAGTATGAAATTTAATTTTGCTACTGCGATGTGGGTGTTTTGGTATTCGTTGCTGGCTGCTATTTCGTTGGCGCTTTTTTCTACGATACCATCGCTCGTGAAGTATATTTTTTCATTGCTTGTCATTTATATCGGTATTCGTTTTTTTCGGCGTTTTGAGACGCTTGGCATGAGAATTATTTTTATCGTGCTGGCCATTCTTCTATATTTCATTATTGTTTTAGTGATTACGATGATTATTTATTTAAGGGATAATCCAGAGCTTTTGAATGGTGTCGGTTAGTGAATAAAGTTTAATCTCTCTTCTTGGCAATGGTCTATGTTTAATGATTTCCGCATAATATGTTTTACAAGAGTGGGGATTCGTTAGGCATGAGTCACCGCGTTTGGAGGAGGGGTGAGCATGAAATTTTATACGATTAAGCTGCCTAAGTTTTTAGGTGGATTTGTCAAAGCGTTACTTAATACATTTCAAAAAAATTAATATCATAACTCCAGTACTTTCGCATGTTTGCTTATCTGAATGGCGATGACTACAACAAAAAAAGCACCTGAGCAGTCAGGTGCTTTTGTCTATGGCAAATTAAACGCGAGTAATTTTGCCAGACTTCAATGCGCGAGCGCTAACGTATACACGTTTTGGCTTACCGTTTACCAAAATACGAACCTTTTGAACGTTAACTCCCCAAGTACGACGAGTAGCGTTGTTCGCATGAGATACGTTATTTCCTCTTTTTGGCGCTTTGCCAGTTACGAAACATTTGCGAGACATGAAAACACCTCCTTCACGGATTATCAACTAACAACTTAACCGTTCATCTTTGTGAATGCTACATTGTTTAATATGAAATAATAAACATCAAATATAAACACGCCTAAATATCGTAACATAAAGTCGGCCTGCATTCAACCTTATTTGTAGGTTAATTAAGCGATTTTTACATTTGTCTTCAATAAACCGTTAGTTTATAGTACAATGGAATTCAGTCCATACTATTTAAAGTAAGGAGTGATTGACATGCCAATACAGGTAGAGAATAATTTCGGTCATATTGATATATCTGATCGAGTTATTGCGACAATTACTGGCTTTGCTGCATTAGAGTGTTATGGACTTGTTGGGATGGCATCACGGAACGGATTGAAGGATGGAATAGCAGTTCTTCTTGGTCGGGACAATTTGACTAAGGGTATTGAAATAAGACAAGTGCAAGGTGGAATCGATATTGACCTGCATATTGTCGTAAGTTACGGGACGAAAATTTCTGAAGTAGCAAGTAACATTCGATCTAAAGTAAAATACGTATTAAATGATGTGATTGGCCTAAAAGTGAACGAAGTAAATATTATTGTGCAGGATGTAAGGGTATCTACCTAGCAGGAAGGGGAATTTTTTTGGGTAAGCGAGCAATTAACGGATCAGATTTTACAGCAATGGCACTACTAGGCGCAAGTGTGCTTCAAAGTAATGCGGAGAAAGTAAACGCCCTCAACGTTTTTCCAGTTCCAGACGGTGATACTGGAACCAACATGAATTTAACGATGGCTTCAGGTGTAACCGAATTAAAGAAAAAGCCATCCAATGAAGTAGGTAAAGCGGCAGAAGCATTGTCAAAAGGCCTACTTATGGGTGCTCGCGGTAATTCAGGCGTAATTTTATCACAATTGTTTAGAGGTTTTGCTAAGTCTTTAGCTGGTAATGATCAGGCAAATGCAATGGAAGTCGCTGCGGCATTCCAGCATGGCGTTGATTTAGCTTATAAAGCAGTCGTAAAACCAGTAGAAGGAACGATTTTAACTGTTGCTAAAGAGGCAGCTCGTCATGCTGTGCAGTATGCTAGACGTAATACAGATGTTGATGACTTGATGAAAGAAGTTCATGCCAAGGCGCAAGAGGCGCTATTAAGAACGCCAGAGCAACTTCCAGTGCTTAAGCAAGTTGGGGTAGTAGACTCTGGGGGTCAAGGTCTTGTTTACATCTATGAAGGCTTTGTACAGTATTTGACTGGTTCAACAGCAGAAGACACTGATGCTATTATTTCAGAAGCTGCTCCAGTAGAGGTATATGTACCTGAACGTACTGAGCCTGTTTCAGCACAAGCTAAGCTAGAAACTTTAGATATTGAATTCTTTTATGATATGGAATTTTTTATTAAGCGCAACGTATCGAACGCCGCAGTAGCAGCATTTGATGAATCCGCTTACAAGAAAGCATTATCTAAGGATGGAGACTCAATTCTAGTCATTACGGACGACGACATCATCAAAGTCCATGTGCATTCTCGTAAACCAGGTGATGTAATTAGTTTGTCTGTACAGTACGGTGAGCTAACTGATATTCACATCCTAAATATGCGTGAGCAGCATCGTGAGATTTTGGCTGAGCAAGGCATTACTGAGCATAGTACCTCAGTTAATCTTTCGGCTGCTGAGCTGTTAGCAGGACAGGCTATCGATGATAGACCTACTGAACATGGCTTTGAGGTAGCTCCATATGGCATGATTGCTGTAGCGTTAGGAGATGGAGTTGCTGAGCTATTCCGCGCAAGTGATGTTGATATTGTGTTGTCTGGCGGTCAAACGATGAATCCAAGCACAGAGGATTTTGTAAAGGCGATCGAATCATTATCGGCAGAACACATTTTCATATTCCCTAATAATAGCAATATTATTCTTGCTGCAGAACAAGCAATTGAGCTTACAGATCGTTCTGTAACTGTAATTCCAACGAAAACGATCCCTCAAGGGATTGCAGCCGTGTTGGCGTTCAAAGAAGACGAAACGCCTGAACGTAATAAGGAATGGATGGTTAGTGCTGCAAGCATGGTAATCTCTGGTCAAGTGACGAAGGCAGTCCGTGATACAAGCATTGACGGCGTGAATATTACAGAAGGACATTATATCGGACTTAAAGAAAAAGCGATCGTTACATCTCAGCCTGACTTGTTAGCTGCTTCTAAAGAACTGCTGGAAAGCATGCTAGAAGGTGACGCAGATCTTATTACAATTTTGACTGGTGAAGGTGCGACTGAGGAAATTACAACAGCTCTATGCGAATGGCTTTCTGAAAACTTCAGTGATCAGGAAATTGATTTGCAATATGGAGGACAGCCTCTCTATCCATATGTATTTGCAGTTGAATAATTAATGCATTTACGACTAAGGAGGAATTGACGTTATGAGTAAGGTTCGCATCGTTACAGATAGTACTGCAGACATTCCATTAGAACTTCGAGAGAAGTATGGAATTAAAATGGTTTCCTTAAAGGTATTGTTTGGTGAGGAAACATATCTTGATGCAGTAGATTTAACACCAGATCAATTTTTCACAAAATTAAAAGAATCTTCAGCATTACCGAAAACTTCTCAGCCTTCACCTGTTGAATTCCATGAAGTTTTCGACGCGTTACTTAAAGAGGATCCAGAGGCACCTATTATTTCGATTCATATCGCCTCAGTACTTAGTGGGACGTACCAATCGGCGACGATTGCGAAATCTATGCTTGAAGAAGCGGGTGAGAATGTTCATATTATCGATAGCCGTTCCGCATCATCTGGACATGGGATGCTTGTCGTATTGGCGGCAAGACTTGCTCAGGAAGGGGCTTCGGTTGAACAAATTCTCGAAGCAATTGAAGAGCGCAGAAACAATAGCGAGGTTTTCTTCCTCGTTGATACACTTGAGTATTTGCAAAAAGGTGGACGTATCGGTAAGGCTGCTGCATTAATTGGTTCTGTTCTTAATATTAAACCTATTCTTTCACTAGAATCCAACGGCACGGTAACCTCTGTTGATAAGGCACGTGGTACTAAAAAAGCGATGGCTAAAATAGTTGAGCTATTGAAAGCTAGCTATGGTGACGCTGAGGTTGGATTAATTGTTGCGAAAACTGATGATGAAGCCGCTACACACGAACTCGAAACGAGAGTTAGAGCGGAGATCAATGTAAAGGAGCTTCATTATTCATCTGTTGGAGCTGTAATAGGGACGTATACTGGTCCGGGTACTTCCGCTGTATTTTTATATAAGATATAAGGTGTGAGCTAGGAATGATCAAGCTTGATCAAATTCCAGTGAAGCAGTTGAAAGGCGTGAGTGCTCTCAAGGAAAAGGAGCTCCACGCCTTTGGCTTATTTACTGTGAACGATGTTCTATTATATTTTCCGTTTCGATATGAGGATTATCGAGTTCGCGATTTAACGGATATTAAAGCTGGAGAAAAAGCAACCGTCATCGGAATTATTCGAGGGATTCCGATCCTGCAACGCTACGGTAAAGCTAAATCTCGCTTAACATGCAAGATACAGGTTGGACTGCAGCTCATTACTGCAACTTGGTTTAACCGTCATTATTTGCGGGAGCAATTAACGCTAGAGCGTGAAGTTTTATTAACCGGCAAATGGGAGCCATCTCGCTTGCAGCTCACCGTGTCGGAATCTGAATTTATGGATGGCGAAAAAAGCTCGGGCAAAATGGATACACTGCAGCCCGTCTACTCGGTTGGCGGTAAAATTACTCAGCCATGGATACGCAAATTAATCGTCTCGACTTTGGAGCAATACGGGTCGATGGTGGAGGAAATATTGCCGTATTCACTAATGGAGAAGTATAAGCTGATGAATCGCGCAGAGGCAATCTCGTTAATCCATCTCCCAGGCGATATAAAGCTCGGGCAGGAAGCGCGCAGACGGATGGTATATGAGGAGCTGTTTCTATTCCAGCTTCGCTTACAGGCGTATCGTGCCCTGTCACATCAGCGGCAAGCTGGGATCGCGATGCCATTAAAGAGCGAGTGGATACGAGAATTTGCTGCAACATTGCCGTTCCAGCTAACGGATGGTCAGAAGCAGGCAATTAACGAAATTTCTGTAGATATGCGGCGCAAGTATAGCATGAACCGTTTGCTGCAGGGAGATGTTGGCTCAGGGAAAACAGTTGTCGCTGCGGTTGCCATGTATAGTGCAGTACGAGCGGGCTACCAAGCTGCATTAATGGTTCCAACGGAAATTCTTGCTGAGCAGCATTTAAAAAGCTTAACGAAATTATTTGATAATACAGGCTTAACGATAAGATTGCTAACGGGCAGCTTAACTGAACGTAAGCGACGTGATTTGCTTGCTGAGCTGCAAATGGGACTTGTTGATATTGTTGTAGGGACACATGCACTCATTCAAGAGGATGTTTATTTTAATAAGCTAGGCTTGGTAGTCGTTGATGAGCAGCATCGCTTTGGCGTAAATCAGCGCAGTATTCTGCGTCGTAAAGGAATACAGCCTGATGTCTTGACGATGACAGCTACTCCAATTCCTCGAACGCTAGCAATAACCGCATTTGGTGATATGGATGTGTCAACGATTAAGGAGCGACCACAAGGGCGCAAGCCAATCGAGACCTATTGGCTGAAGCCGTCTTCACTTGATCGAGCGTTACAATTTATTCGCAAGCAAGTGGCAGAGGGTAGACAAGCCTATGTGATTTGTCCGCTGATCGAAGAATCGGACAAGCTTGATGTGGAAAATGTGCTTGATGTGCATGCCATGATTCAAGGAGCCTTTCCTGACTTGACCGTCGGCTTGCTGCATGGTCGAATGAATGCGACGGAGAAGGATGCGGCGATGGGAGCGTTCGCAGCGAATGAGGCACAGGTGCTGGTCGCTACGACTGTCGTAGAGGTTGGAGTAGACGTACCGAACGCAACGATCATTATGATTATGGATGCGGAGCGTTTCGGCTTATCTCAGCTGCATCAGCTGCGTGGTCGTGTTGGTCGTGGAGAGCATCAATCCTACTGTATTTTGCTTGCTGATCCTAAATCTGAGGTTGGACAGGAACGGATGAAGGTGATGACAGAAAGCAGTGATGGATTTGAAATTGCTCGACGAGATCTAGAGCTGCGTGGACCTGGTGAATTTTTTGGGACGAAGCAAAGCGGCTTACCAGAGTTTAAGCTAGCAGATATGGTCGCTGACTATGAGCTGCTGGAGCAAGCTCGTGACGATGCTGCCGCGCTTGTTGCGACAGAAAGCTTCTGGAAGGATGCAGCCTATGCGAGATTAGTAGACTGGCTAAGAGATGATCCATTATTTCAAGGAGAGCAGATAGATTAGGCAAGATTTGACCATTTTTCGCATATAGTTAACTCATTAGAGTTCCTTTTTGTGGAGGTGTAGTACTCAATGAGTTATCAACGATATGGGATCAGTCCTCAGCTAGTTGAACGAGTAAAGCTGAAAATGAAAAATCCAAATGTTAAAGAAAAAATTCGTGACCTACTAGGTAATGTTACGAAATACGATTTGCAGGACCGTATTAAGGTTCGAAAGCTAACTCGTGCTTCGGCATCGATACTGCAGGAGAAGCTGAGCGATACGCAAGAGGAGCAGATTATTAACTTTATTCTCGCTCAGAAGATCGACCCCAACAATACGTTCCATCTATTAAAGCTGTGGGGAATGTTTCGATAATTGTATGCAAAATGTGCAAAGCACGGCATGTGTGAAAATATGCCGTGCTTTGTTTTTTTAAAACTAGCTTAATGTCGTCATCAAATCCCGGCTGGAGGGATTTTAGGACCAAGAAGATGATGTGAAGCTAGGGAACGAGGAGCGCAGCGTACGTACATTGGTACGTGAGCTAAAGTGTTTTGGCAGAAAACACACTTCGGAAGCATTCTCACCCGATGAACGCCATATTCGCCGTTGGGTATGCTACAACGATAAGCGACGTCATCAAATCCCGACAAGAAACATTTCCTTTTCGGGTTGCGTTAATCTATAGTAAGGGTAATTAGCACATCACAAATGAAAAGGGTTGGTCATTGTGAAACGAACAATAGCTTGTCTTCACGCACATCACACGAATATTGGATACATAAATGATGTACTAGCTGAGCGCAATGTCGAGCTTATTCACTTTGTTGATCCAGGACTAATAAAGCGGCTTACGACGGATTCTAAGTTCAATACCGAGCTCGCAAAGCAAAAGGTGATTGAGCAAATTCAATGGATGGCATCTGAGGATGTAGATGCCATATTAATTACTTGCACGAATTATATTGCGCTATTGGACGAACATCAGCTAAACATATCACAACAATCAATTATTAAGCTTGATGAAATATTATTTCAACATCTATGCAGCAATGCTGAACCACAAATATTACTATTTAGCAATCCAGCAACTGTTGAAGGCACGATGAATCGTTTAACTCAGTACGCTTCTGCGAAGCATATTGATCACTCTATTATAAATAATATCGAGGTACGTATTGTAGAGGATAGCTTTTCTCTATTAATGCAAGGAGAGCAGCAACGCTATACAAAAACGATAAAAAGTTATATTGAATCACTTATAGAATCTCATCCTGATAAGCCAATTTCGGTAGCGCAGCTTTCCATGGTCGATGCAGCTCAGCAGCTTCAAGAGCAAGTGGGTATTCAGGTCGGAACTCCGCTTAAAGGGCTTGTAGAAACTATTTCACAAAAAGGGAGTAGTTAATTTATGAAAAAAATCATTGGATTGCTTCTATGTACTGCTTTGATTATTTTATTACTCGGATGCACTAAAGCTGACACTGAGTCATTAACAGGTCACGACTTAAGCTTGTCTGTAGAACAATTGCAGCTTAAATTTGGAAATGGGGACGAGGTCATTATTGAAGATCCTAATGTAATCAGTGAAATTAACGGTATGATAAGTAGCAGCGACTATACCCCTGTAAAGTCGACAGAGGGGGTAGGACAAATCTTTACGATTAGATGGAATGATAAGCTAAGTTATTCTAGCTCAGGCTACTTAACTAATAATTCTAAGCTCTATCAAGTAATGAATACAGAAGTGAAAAATGAGATAGTTGAGTTTATACAATGGGGAGAATTAGGTATCGCAATGGAGTAAACGCAACAACAAAAAGGATTAGTAGTAATTGTTGGATCACTACTAATCCTTCTTCCATTGCTTGCGTTCGGTTTTATTATCATTACATCCCAAAAATAAAAACTATACGAATTTACTCTTAAATATGTCCGTAATTAAGCTGCTATTATGGCTCGTAACGATACATAGCTCTTGCTTTGGCAGGGGAAGCTCTGTTTTAAGCTCGACAAGCTCACCGCTTGCGATTTCCTGCTGCACCATTGATTTCGTTGCAAAGGCAATTCCGTAGCCTCGCTTGGCAAACTCAACCATCATATCGATGCTGTTAAGCTCAATATCTGCATTGATCTTATATCCTTGTGAGGCAAACCAAACCTCAAGCATATTCCGAGTTAAACTGCCAGCTGACAGTAGAATTAATGGCAAATTCGTTAGCTGCTTAATCGTTAGGTGCTGTTCGTTACCGTACACCTTTAGCTTACCGCCCGCTACAAAGCAGTTCTCAATACTTTTTAATGGAGTAATCACGACATCGGAATCTTCAATTGGCTGATAAACGAAGCCGACATCAAGCTTGCCCTCCTTAATTTGCTCTACGATTATATTCGTTTGTGCTTGTAGTAGCTGGATACGAATATCAGGGTATTCCACATGAAATTTGTCTAGAACAGGCAGGATAACGTCTTTGATAATCGCACCGTTGGAGCCAATACGAACATAGCCCATCTTGAATTCTTTAAGCATTTGAATCGAATTCTCTGCTGCTGTAAATTGATGAAAAGCCTTCTCAACATACTCAGCAAGCATCTGTCCCTCTTGCGTAAGCTGTACCCCTTTAGACAACCGTGTTAACAGATGTACACCTAGACTTTGCTCAAGCTGCTTGATCGCATAGCTGACGGAAGGTTGAGTTATATGAAGCTGCTGTGCAGCCTTCGTTAAATTTTTTGTTTTCGATACGCTAAGGAATATTCGGTACCATTCTGTATTGATAAACATCTGACATTAAACCTTTCTATGACAAAATATTATAATAATAATTTCACTTATTCCAATTATAAAGATACAATCTAATAAAAAGCAAATATAATTGGAGGAGTCATCATGTCAGGAAATACGTTTGGACAAAATTTTAAAATCACTACGTTTGGAGAATCACATGGCGAGGCAGTAGGTGTCATTATTGATGGAGTAACACCTGGAGTAGCCATTGAAGATGAATATATTCAGCATCAGATGGACCGTCGTAAGCCAGGTCAATCCTCGGTTACAACACCACGTAAGGAATACGACAAAATTAATGTTGTATCGGGGAGATTTGAAGGCAAGACGACAGGTGCTCCGCTCTGTATTATGCTGCACAATACCGATATGAGACCAGAAGCATATGACAGCATTAAGCAATCGTATCGCCCAGGGCATGCCGATTACACATACCATCAGAAATACGGTCATCGAGATTACAGAGGGAGCGGTAGAGCATCAGGTCGCGAAACTGCAGCGAGAGTGGCAGCAGGTGCGGTAGCACGTAAGCTGTTAGAGCATCGTGGTGTTTCTGTGCTTGCTTACTCTGTAGAGATTGGTGGAATTAAATGTGAAACATTTGATGAATCGATTATCGAAAGCAACGCTGTAAGAGCGTGCGACCCGCAAGCTGCAGAGAAAATGATCAAAAAGATTGAAGCACTAGCTCAAAAGGGAGATAGCTGTGGTGGTGTTGTCGAATGTGTCATTCGCGGTGTTGATGTAGGTCTTGGTGAGCCAGCCTTTGACAAGCTAGATGCAGATTTAGCGAAAGCAATGCTGTCCATTGGTGCGGTCAAGGGAATTGAATTCGGTGAAGGCTTTGCTGCAGCGAGAATGCTTGGCAGTGAGCATAATGATGCGATGAATAAGGAAGGCTTTATTACGAACCATGCCGGGGGTATCCTTGGTGGTATTAGTACTGGGGCTGACATTGTGTTCCGAATTGCGGTTAAGCCTACATCTTCCATTTCTTTACCGCAGCAAAGTCTGAATACAGCTGGCGAGGAAATTACGGTACAAACGATTGGCAGACATGACCCGTGCATTTGCCCAAGAATAGTACCAGTTGTCGAAGCGATGGCTTGCTTAGTAGTGGAGGATCACTACAAGCGCCAAGCGGCATTAATCAATTAAGCTTTAAAATAAAACAATCCACGCGACGATATCTTATCGTTGTGTGGATTGTTATTTTATTACAAAGAAATGAATGAGTAATTATAGCAAGCCTTTTTTTGCGTAATAGCTGTCATTATACTTAATGCTTGGGTGTTTAGGATTCAATGACTTTGCTAGTTTATGATGCTCAACTGCCTTCTCATAATTTCTCATTCGATCATAGCATACGGTAAGCTGTAAATGAGGCAGCCACGTTGCAGTTGCAGGATTATGGAAGCTCATATCTGAGTTATATTGAGATGTTTCAAGCGCTTGCTTATACCAATAGATCGCTTCATCATAGCGGCGCAAATCATTAAAGATATCTCCTAGCTCACAGCAGAAATCTGGACGAGGTGGCGTATATTCTAGCGTACGCAACAGGCTTCGTAGAGCCAAATCATAATCTTTGAGGCCTAGATAGCATTGCTTTTTGCGGGAGCAGGCAGCAATATTATCCTCTACCCAGCCTTGCTTACCATCGAGAAATTTATCGTACCACTGAATCGCCTCCTCATAACGTCCATGGTCGCGCAGCTCGTTCGCAAAATAAAATTGATCCCGTGGCGTAAACTCCTCACCTTGCTCGAGACGAGCTAAGTAAATGTTTAGATTACGTTCTGTGGCGTAACGAACTTTGCGATGGGTTACCGCAACATCAGAGTGATAGCTTTTACCATAGACAGACAAGTATTCATGGACGGGGCCAATCCATTGGAAATTGTTGCTTCGCTTTACAAGTCGGTTGCGACGGTAGCTGTAAGTCGGGTTACCGTTTTCATCAAAGGAGAGATGGTATTTCATTGTCACTGTATCATAGTCGAAGTTTGGAGATTTCTTTAGCTCCAGCAGCTTCTTTAGATCATCTGGCATTATCACATCATCGGCATCTAGCCATAATATATAATCACTGGTAGCCTGTTGAAAGCTATAGTTGCGTGCAGCTGCAAAGTGATTAATCCATGCAAAATCATATACCTTCGCACCAAGTGCCGCAGCACGTTCCTTCGTGGCATCTGTAGATCCAGTATCAACAATAATCATTTCGTCGACAGCCTCTTTCACACTGCTCAAACAACGCTCAATGACATCTTCCTCATTTTTAACGATCATGCACAAGCTGATTGTTATCAACATTATCACCCTTTTATCTTATGCTCGACTGTAATTCGAGCTTACTAAAAATCCCTCATATATAGTCTATTAACCGAAATTTATAAAAGTGCTAGACGAGTTGACTATCTACAAAAAAATAATAGGGGGTATTCAAACATTCTTCCTTTTGTTATAATGTGGGAAGCATGACCAATTGAATAGTACACTTCGGGAGCTAAGCTTACTTGGCTGAGAGGAGAACTGTGTTGTTCTCGACCGTACCTGATCTGGATAATTCCAGCGTAGGAAATGTGAATTTGCTAAATCGGCAGTCATTTTCTATGTCGATTTTTATTATGCCTTTTTAATGGTGAGAGGCTAATGGAGACATAGATAAAGTAGACTGAACTTGCATGAATAGGGGTAAGACTTGGAATTCTAAGCTTACATATCATGCGTTGATTGCATATAGCAGGCATCCTTCCGCGCGTGAAGGATGCCTTTTTCGTATGGAGCTAGGGTACGTGTGTTCAATTGGACAGCGAAAAATATAGAAATAGGAGTGGAGAGACAGAATGAGAAGCTATGCTTGGAAGATGCTAATGATCGTTGCAATGCTGGTGGTTGTGACAGCTTGTAGCAACGGAACAGTAAACAACAAGGGAAACAACCAAGGAGGTAATCAAGAGACTAATAGCGAGCAGCAAAGCGGTGAGGAGCTAAGGAAGGTTTCATTAATGCTCGACTATACGCCTAATACGAATCATACAGGTCTATATGTAGCGCGTGATCTTGGTTATTTTGCTGAGCAGGGCTTAGAGGTGGAAATTATTGCTCCTGCCGATGGCGGTGCAGATGCCCATGTCGCATCTGACAATGTAGAGTTCGGTATTAGCTATCAGGAGAACGTTACATTAGCACGTATTGCTGGCTTACCAGTAGTGTCACTAGCTGCAATTATTCAGCATAATACATCTGGTTTTGCTTCACCGAAGGCAAAAGGAATTGAAACCCCTAAGCAATTTGAAGGAATGAGATATGGTGGCTGGGGTTCGCCAATCGAGCAGGCAACCATTGAATCGTTAATGCTTGCAGCGGATGCTGATTTTAACAAATTAGATATTATTAATATGGGCAGCAGCGACTTCTTCTCTGCGATCGAGCGTGACATCGACTTTGCGTGGATCTTCTATGCTTGGACAGGAATTGAAGCTGAGCAGCGCGGCGTTGATCTTAATATGATCTATATGAAGGATTACAATGAGAATTTGGATTATTATACCCCGATCGTAGTGACTAGTGAGAAGCTAATTGCTGAAGAGCCTGAGCTAGTAAAAAGCTTTGTAGCAGCGGTAGCGAAAGGCTATCAATATAGCATCGACAATCCAGAGCTGGCGGCGGATGTGCTAATTGCAGCTGAACCAGATCTTAATCCTGAGCTAGTGAAGGCTAGTCAGCAATGGCTAAGCCCGCGTTATCAGGATGATGCACCTCGTTGGGGAGAGCAAAAGCTTTCTGTATGGGAAGGGTATGCAGGCTGGATGTATAGCAATGGCTTACTAGATGGAGAGCTGGACGCTGAGAAGGCATTTACGAATGAATTTTTACCGCAATAAGTTAACCTGCAACTACCACTAAGAATAGGAGAGTGTTCATAATGGCAAACGCATTACTAAGCATTCAAATGATTCCGAAAACGAATAATGGTGAAAGTGTTATCCCTTATGTTGATCAAGCCATTGCAATTATTAAAGAATCTGGCTTACCTTATCGTGTTGCTCCACTGGAAACGACAATGGAGGGCGATCTGCCACAGCTGTTACAAATTGTACAGCGTATGCACGAGGCGATGATTGAAGCGGGCTGTCCTGGCGCGTTGTCACAAATTAAAATCTCCTATAATCCGCAAGGCGCATCCATGGATAAGCTATTGGAGAAATACCCAGATGGACAATAAAAAAACATTATGGCGGAGCATTGTTCCGCCTTTTGTGATGATAGCCGTAATTTTTATAACTTGGGAGCTTATCGTGCGATTGGAGCTGGTTGATCGTTGGCTTGTTCCATCTCCTATTGAGGTGCTTATTGAGATGGGGCGAGGCTGGGAACGTCTGTCGGAGCATTGGCTAGCGACGTTAAAGCTCACTATGCTTGGTTATGTTGGCGGGGCAGTGTTTGGAGTGCTGCTTGGAGTGCTGCTGCACTTCATCCCAATATTTCGCAGTGCAATGTATCCAGTCTTAGTATTGTCTCAAAACATACCTGTCATTGTGATCGCTCCTATTATTACGATGCTGTTAGGCTTTAGTATATTGCCTAAAGTGCTATTAATCGTGCTAGTTTGTTTCTTTCCAATCTGTATTGCGATGCTAAGCGGATTGGCTCAAGTCGATCATAATCTACGAAATTATATGGGGATGATCGGAAGCAGCAGGTGGCAGCAGTTCCGACATCTTGAGCTACCAAACTCAATTAGCAGTCTGTTTAGCGGCTTGAAAATTGCGGCTACGTATAGTGTTTCCACAGCTGTTGTAGCTGAATGGCTATCACCGAAGGTCGGCTTAGGCGGATATATGATACTGTCGTCGCGCGGGTATATGCCAGAGCGTGTATTTGCGGCAGTTACCTTAATTGTATTGTCAAGCCTGTTGCTTTTTTGGATAGTTGGCTTAATTGAAAAGCTAATCGTCCGCTGGCAACCACGAAAGGAGGCAGCCTAATGCTACAGCTTAAAGGCATTCATAGATCCTTTGTAACGAAAGGGTTAAAGCGTGAAGTGCTGAGAGACATTAATTTTTCCGTCAACGATGGGGAATTTGTCTCGATTATCGGTCCCTCCGGTAGTGGGAAAACGACGTTATTCCAGCTAATTGGTGGCTTGCAGCAGGTGGATGCAGGTGAAATTTGGCTAAATCAAGAGAATATTACTGGTAAGCAAGGACATATATCATATATGCCGCAGCAAGCCTCCTTGCTGCCTTGGTATACGGTTAAGCGTAACGTTGCATTAGCGTTGCAGATTTCAGGTGTCTCAAAGCGTGAGGCGCAGCAGCAAGCCGGGCAATGGCTTGAGCAGGTGGGACTAGGCGAATATAGCAATGAGTATCCACATAAGCTGTCTGGTGGGATGAGCCAGCGTGTATCATTTTTGCGGGCATTGCTATCACCTCAGAAGCTGATGCTGCTTGACGAGCCGTTTGGTGCATTAGATGCACTGACGAGATTACATATGCAGCAATGGCTGCTCTCTATATGGGAGCAGCATCGTCGCTCTGTTCTGCTCGTTACTCATAGTATTGAGGAAGCATTGCTATTATCTGATCGGATTATTGTTTTTTCTGCTAACCCTGCAACGGTAGTTGATGAAATCGTAGTACCATTCCCTAGACCTCGCAAAAGCGAGCTATGGAGTGACACGCGGTTCAACGAGCTTAAGCAGCGCATTTATGAGCAGCTGGAAGGGTAAGGAGGATTACGCATGGCACACTATATTGATGCACATATTCATCTTGAACAGTACAGTCCTGAGCAGTGCGCTCGGCTAATAGAGAATGCCCGTGCAGCGAATGTTACAAAAATTGTTGCTGTATCGATGAATTTAGAAAGCTCACAAGCAACCTATGAGCTCTTTTTACGCGCTCCACAGCTGATTGTACCAGCCTATGGCTTTCATCCAGAGCAGCCTCTTTTATCTGAGGTGGAAGAAGCCAAGCTAATTGACTGGATTAAGCAGCGGGCAGCGTCTGGTGAGGTATTTGCCATCGGTGAGGTCGGTCTCCCATACTATACTGAGCTTGAGGCGAAGGAAAAAGGAGAAGTTTTCGATAGTAAGCCGTATATCGCTTTGCTCGAACGTTTTATTATCCTTGCTAAGGAGCTTGACCGGCCAATTGTGCTGCATGCTGTATATGAGGATGCTGATGTTACATGCGACCTGCTTGAAAAGCATAGTGTGAAGAAGGCGCATTTCCATTGGTTTAAGGGTAGTCAGCATACGATAGATCGGATGATTGAAGCTGGCTATTCTATATCGATTACGCCAGATGTTTACTCTGAGCAAGAGATACAGCAGCTTGTTACCTACTATCCACTAGAGCTAATGATGGTAGAGACCGATGGTCCTTGGCCATTTGAAGGTGAATTTGCTGGTCGAATGACAGAATCGGCGATGGTGGTTGATGTCGTTGCCAAGATCGCAGCTCTAAAAAATTTACCGCTTGAGCAGGTTGCCGAGCGGCTATACAGTAATAGCTTAGCTTTTTATGCTGATTAAAAAGTTGTATAAGGAAGCCTTTATCATTTTCGTGATAAAGGCTTTTTTATGCTGCGTTAAACGTGCGATAGGATGCGTGGGACGAGCAATTTTCATTTTGTATCATTAGTGTAGCTGGCTGTTAGCCGTTACCACGAGCGATTAAAGGCATAACATAGTAGATATACTAGCTTAAAAGTATGCTATATAAACTAGATTATCTGAAATCTGAGGAGAGATGCACAATGACAAAGCTTTCGAGAACGCAGTTTTTTGCCACAATTGCTCCGATTGTAATGTTTGTTCGTCAACAAGGCTCTCCAATTTTGCCATCCGTTCGATTGGCGCAAAGCTTACTTGAAACTGGCGGAGATATTCCAGCTTGGAACAATTTAGGCGGAGTAAAGGTAGGTAGTGGTAAGCAAACCGCCTATTGGCGCGGCGATGCAGTAATGAAGGAAACATGGGAGTTTCGTAGTGGCGCAAATGTCAAGGAGCAAGGTGCGTTTCGCGCTTATCGTACACTTTATCATTATTATAAGGATCAAGATGTATTGTTTCAGAATAGTCGCTATCGGAAGGTAGTTAAAGCGACGACAGCCAATGAACAAGCTGATCAATTGCAAGCGGCAGGGTACGCAACGGATCCTTCGTATGCAACGAAGCTTATTGCGCTTATCAAGCAGCATAATCTTGAACAGTATGACGTGGTATCTGTGCAAGCAAAAGTGCCAAAAGCATTTGCCGATGCAGAAATTGTACCTGTATTTTCCGAACAGCACTTTATTGCAACTGCTTATTATCTGCAATATACGAACTATGTGCCTGTGCGTAAAGTAGCTGAGTATTTGGGAGCGACTGTGCTTTGGAAGGATAGAACGGTGTATGTCAATGATAAAGTGATCGATGTCATAGTGGCTGATGGAGTAAGCTACGCTAAGGCTGGACAGCTTAGTTATATGTTAAATCTATCGGTAGAGTGGGATAACTATGCTAAAGTTCTTTTTATCCATTAATTACGTGGACTATCAGTTTATAAAGGAGGATGGATCAATGAAGGTAAACTATCGGGTTGATCATATTCCAAAGTCTACACCGAACAATCGACGTCCAGGTATTAAGCTTGATGCTACTACGATCACGATACACAATACAGCGAACCCTTCTAGCACCGCGCGTAACGAACGTTCATGGCTTACGAATAAGACAAATACGAGAACCGCTTCTTATCATATCGTTGTTGACGATAAAGAGGCCATTGAGGTGATCCCGCTCAATGAGGTTGCATGGCATGCAGGAGATGGTAGCAGCTCATCAAGTGGAAATCGCACCTCAATTGGGATAGAAATATGTGAAAGTGGCAACTACGAACAAACATTAAAAAATGCGGCAGAGCTTGTTGCATCGTTATTGCTAGAACGTGGTTGGGACACAAAGCAGCTTCGACGACACTTCGATTGGAGTGGCAAAAACTGTCCACGGCTAATGAATACAAGTGGCGATTGGTCAGGCTGGAGAGAGTTTGTGACGAAAGTTGAGAAAGTACTGAAACAGATGAGATTAGAATTGGAAGCTCGAGATGTGGATGATGTTGAACCTATTGAAGAAGAAGGAGGGGTTACGATGACTGTTGAAGATGCTAACAAAATTATTCGCTTTTTAAGTGCAGCTTATATGGCGACTAACAGCAAGGAGGCTCGCAACGAGTTCAATCGTTTGGCTAATGAGCTGCGAAAAGCAAGTGGTCAAGAGCCCGTCTCTGGATAAAAAACAGCGGGGTCCTTTTTACAGGACCCCTTATCAAAAAAAATGGGAGAGGAGAAACCGGATGAAGAGCTTATGGGGAAACGTAAGTCCTCTACACGGTTTTCTGCGACATCTAAGAGCGATCAAAGATGCCGATGAACATATTGTGGTCGAATAACAATCTAAATATACATAGCTGAAACAAATTAATTACTTAGATTATTTCACCAAAAAATAATAATACTGAAATACGTATGCTTTTATCGATTATCGTAGTATGTTACGATAGAAAAGAAAGAGGCTTGAATAGTTGAATAGAACATGAAAAGTTAAGTGGATGCTTACGAAGTACTTTTCATGTACATCGAAGCAACTCAAGTAGTAACATGAAAAGTTGAGCACATGCTTACGAAGTACTTTTCATGTACATCGAAGCATCTCAAGTAGTAACATGAAAAGTTGTAGGAGGAAGGTTTTTGAGAGTTATTGCAGGGAAAGCTAAAGGCAGACCTTTGAAGGCTGTGCCCGGACAAGGTACAAGACCGACGACGGATAAGGTGAAGGAAGCTATTTTTAGTATGATCGGCCCTTTTTTTGATGGAGGAATAGCGCTTGATTTATTTGCTGGGACTGGCGGGCTTGGCATTGAAGCATGGAGCCGTGGTATAGATAAGGTCATTAGCATCGATAAGGAAAAGGGAAGTATAGATGTTATTCGCAGTAATGTCGCAGCTGTTCATGCCGAAGCGGCATTTGAAATTTATCGCAATGAATCCAGTCGAGCATTAAAAGCACTTGCTAAGCGTGAGTTGAGCTTTAACTTAATTTTTCTAGATCCTCCATATGTGATGAAGGATATGGATCAATGGCTGGAAGGGATGCTGCAGCAGGGTTTAATTGCTGAGGATGCTACTGTAGTCATTGAGCATGATAGTAAAGTTTTATATCCGCAAAGCATCGGTACGTTAGAGCAAACTCGTCATGTGCAGTATGGGGAAATCGCCGTGACGATATTTAAGAACATTACATAGGTGTAATTCAATTAGGAGAGATACGATGAACAATACGACGCATCAACAGCGAGTTGCAGTTTATCCTGGCAGCTTTGATCCAGTGACATATGGACATTTAGATATTATTCAGCGCGCTTCAAGACAATACGACACGATTATCGTTGCGGTATTAAACAATACAAGTAAAAATCCAATGTTTACAGTAGAGGAACGCAAAGAACTGCTTACTGAGGTGACGAAGCAATTTCCTAATGTACAAATCGATAGCTTTCGTGATTTGCTCGTCCGTTTTATGCGGATGAAAAATGCGAATGTCATTGTAAGGGGTATTCGCTCTGTTACGGATTTTGAATATGAGCTGCAAATGGCTTCAACCAACCAAATGCTTGATGAAGGTATCGATACGGTGTTTATGATGACACATCCTAAATATTCGTATTTAAGTTCAAGCATGGTTAAGGAAATTGCTAAGTTTCACGGTAAAGTTTCAGAAATGGTGCCACCAGAGGTTGAAAAACGTCTGCGTGAAAAATGCGGACCAGAACGCCAATAATCTAATACTTATGTGAAGCTGAAATTGAAGGAATTGCCTAACAGTATGTGCATAGTTGCTTATGCTTGTACGGCAATTCCTTTTCATTATTGTCAAAAACAGAGAGGGTTGTTCTGCTCTATTTTCTAAGCTGAGTTTTATGCCACAAATGAGTGATCGTTGTAAGCAAAATAAGCACTAAACAGATGATTAAGCTTGGTAGCCATAAGCCAAGCCAAGGATTGGTTATCGCAGAGCTTGGATCAGGAGTGAAAAATGTCGCTTGTGAAGTGTTAAGCAGTTTGCCAAGAAGATAGTTTAATGGCTGCCACAGCAAGAAAAGAACGAGAAAGCTAGCCGCTGCATGTAATATTCGATAGCGTAGGAAGGCAAGCATGGATATGCCAACAGATGTGCAATAATAGCTAACTTGCAGAAAGCCGCTTATTCCAGTAAAGCTTAAGCACGCCGCAATTAGCGCCAAAGATGGTATAATCGATTGTTGTCCGGTTGACCAATTTGCAATGGCGAAGCTTCCAATATGCTGTTCTAAAAGTACTTGATTGATAAAAGGGAAGCTAGGTATCACCATACTTAGCAAAGGATCGATAAAGGCAGCGATCACTGAAGCGAAGATTATAAATCCACCGATAACGAACAGCTTCTGTACACTGCTATATACGCTATCACCGAGAACCTTTCCAAAGCTGCGACCGTCTAATTGTTGACCAAGCTGCATCGCCTCAACAAAATATGGCTTATTAGCAGCTGAGGGTGCTTGCAAGGATGTCTTTCGTGACGTCCATCGGGCATGAATAAGCATAAGCAGTAATGCAGCTAACCAGATCGAGAGCAATATCATATAGCCATACTGAGGCATGTGAAAAACGCCTGAGCCAAGAATGACAACAATAAATACAGGATTAGGCAGATGGATATAGGATATTAGTCGTTGTGTCTGAGATGTCGTTAGCTCGTTATTTTGCAGAAGTTTAACTGTTGGCTCTACACCAGTTGGAAATCCGCTGCTAAAACTCATTAGAAGCGGGAGACCAGCTGCTGGAGGAAGCTTGAGTACACGTGTCATAAAAGGTGATAGCAGTGCATTAAAGCCATGGATTAGTCCAAAGGCAAGCATAAACTCATATAAAATGAGAAATGGTAGTAAGCCCGGAAATACTAGATTCCACCATAGGGATATACCAGATAGTGACGCTTGAAGAGCAATATCTGGAGAGAGCACGACGGCAAGCACGAGAAAGAGCATCGTAGCTGCGATGAAGATCGTTTTGTGCAACTTCAATCTCTCCTTTGCAGTGGGTTGGACAACTTATTCATTATTGTTACGCTGCATGCAATTATTTTAGAACATGTTGTTCCGTACCTAATTTATAAGATGAATACTCCAGAAGGGGGGAATAGGATATGAGACGCTTTGATATCAATGTGCGAACGGTCATGATGACTGTGATAATAACCGTTGTGATGATGTCCATTTTGCTTTATGCGCCGTCTCCATTCGTAGTAACGAAGCCTGGTATAGCTGTATCTACGGAAAGCTTTATTACTTTGGAGCATGGATCACAAGAGCTACATAGCGATCAATCTGTAACTGATCAGGATAGTGAAAAGGTTGATGAAAGTGATAAAGGGCAATTATTTCTTACTGCTGTCTTATTGGAAACACCTAATATATGGAGAAGTATAGGGGCGATGTTTAAACCTAGCAATAATGTCAACTTTAAGGCGGATGTGTTGGGCGGTGCGTCACTTGAGGAATATGTGGCAACAGTTACGACGATGATGAAGGGTTCGCATCAGCAAGCACTAGAGGCAGCATATCGTTATCTAGATATCGAATATAGTATACAATCACAGCAAGTAAAGGTGCAGCAAGTGAATCATCTTTCTTCTACGACATCTTCCTTTAAGCCTGGAGACCATATCCTTGCTGCTGTCAATCAGAGTGACGATCAATTACCGATTCAGAGCATCAAAGAGCTTTCTGCATGGCTGAGGGAGCAGGCTGTAGACGGCAAAATTAAAAAAACCACATTTATAGTCGAGCGAGACAATGGACAACTCCCGATAGAGCTAAAGGACATTAAGCTTGACTTACAGCTTTCTGAAGAGCAAATGGTAGCAAAAGCTTTAGGGGTTATTAGTTTTGTGGAGATAAAAGATATCGTTCCTAGTGATGAGCAGTATAAGGTAAGCATAGCAACAGATAATATTGGAGGACCTTCTGCTGGATTAGTGTTTGCACTTACCGTGATTGATAAGCTTAGCTCAGGTGATTTGACAAAGGGTAAGCAAATTGCTGCAACAGGAACAATCGATGCTGCTGGCAATGTAGGTGTAATTGGCGGCATCGTGCAAAAGGTATATACGACGAGCAAGCAGGGAGTAGATGTTTTTCTTGTACCGAAAGGCAATGAGAAAGCAGCCAAGCGCACATTGAAGTCAATTGACAGCGAGATGCAAATTATCGGGGTAGAAACGTTAGAGGAAGCGATAGAGGTTATCGCTTCACTCCAGTAATAAACGTAACTAATTTCAATAGCGAATGGGTGCCTGATAATAATCAGCGAGACGCGCCTTGGGATTGTTAGGAGACAATGCTTGCATATAACAGCTCGTAGCGGCGACATCAAGCTGTAAATAACGAGAATGTCCATTCAATTGTGCAGGGCTATGGATAATCGGTAGATGAGCTTGCTTCTTCATTGCCTTAAGCAGCTGCCTGCCCTTGTCTGTAAAGCCAAGCACTCGAAGATAACTGATTCCATCTGCTAATGCATCCCTTGTAAACAGCTCCTTACGATGCTGCAATAGTATTGCAAGTAATGCTCGTTGTAGCTTCGTACGTGTGTAGCGCTTCGTTTTTAAGCCATCTAACAGCTGATTGACGGAGTATTCTGTTACTTGGGCTGCGTATTGCAGTATGCGGTGCTGTAAGCCTTCTTCAATTTCTCGAAAATGAGCCAGCTCATGCGCAGGTTGAACAGCTAGTTGATAGAAAAGTGCTTGGGCAAAGCTTTCCCAGCTCATGCCTTGCTGTCCATTCACAACCAACTGCTGCTCTAACAGCTCATAGGTTGATCTCGGTACGTACGGCTTAATTGGGGCAAGCTCACCATTCTCCTGCAACAGTTTACGAATCGCTGTTGCACTTGCGATATGCTGACTGCTTGGAGCAGCGTCATGATACTGTGCTTGTCGACGTGAAATGGTATAGGGTGTTATGCTGCTGTTCAGTCGCTCTAAAGCAATTAGGTAATGCAAGCCCAGTGTGTGATTGGGCTGAGCAAGCTCGACGGCTTGCTGCTGCCATGCTAGCTCATGCTGGAGCAGCTCTTCTAATGCGCTGCTAAATGCACGAGGGTAGCTAACGCCTTCCTGGAGCCTTTCGGCAAGCTTTCTGGTTAATGTCTCCGGCTGTGATGCTACCAGCTTGGCAGCCGCTTGCAGAGGCTCTAATAGGCCGCTTTCTGTACCAAAGCAGATGGAATCGACAACACCTGTTGCTTGCAGCGTTGCAATTGCTCCATGTGCAAACCATTCCGCAGATGAGGTGGCATAGGCGACAGGCAATTCGAGCACAAGATCACAACCGCCAGCAAGCGCCATTTTCGTACGTGTCCATTTATCGAGTAGCGCTGGTTCACCACGCTGCAAAAAATGACCACTCATGACGGCGACGACGGCATCACGTTCGGTTAATAATTTAGATTGTTGCAAATGATATAGATGTCCATTGTGAAATGGATTATATTCGACTACCAGTCCGACTGCTTGCATCAGCAAACGTCCCTTCTATACATATTCTAGTAAATACTATAGCATAGAGACAATTATGCGGACAAAGTCAATGTGGTGTAACAAAACAATAGCGATTATTCTTGACAAAACATGAGCAGGATAGATATAATAAACTTTGTCTGTTTGGGGTGATAATATGCAGTTTCGTTTGCAACAATTGTTAGCAAAAGGTCAAACAGTGATCGTGAATGAACAACTGGACGTATCGGAGCTATTTCGTCGTCGTCAAGACGTGATCTCAACTGGCCCTGTACATATTGACCTTAAGGTTCAGCCCGAAGGTGAAATGGTCTTTGTAGAGGGTAAGCTTGAAATAGATATGGAATTAGCCTGCTCTCGTTGTCTTGAGTCAACGCATGTTCACTCAAGTATTCCATTCGCTGAGCAATTTAAGCCTGTCGAAGCCTTAAGTGAAGACGAGGCTGAGGATGACGAAGATGATGTGATTGAAATTGCTGGTGATCATCTGGATCTGGTGCCTTTCGTAGAGGAGTATGTACAGCTGTTTATGCCATTTGCTCCGCTATGTAAGGAAGATTGTCAAGGGTTATGTCAGCAATGCGGCTCTAATCTTAATGATCAATCCTGTAAGTGCAGTAATGAAAGAATCGATCCGCGACTAGAAGCGTTGAAAGATTTCTTCAAGGAATAGTATTTCTTGAATTTGTGAAGGAGGTGGGAAACATGGCAGTACCTCAACGTAGAACATCCAAGACTCGCCGCGACAAACGTCGTACGCATTTCAAACTAGCAGTTCCAGGTATGGTGAAATGTGAGCAATGTGGAGAGCTTAAACTAGGTCATCACGTATGCAAAGTTTGTGGATATTACAAAACTAAAGAGATTATTTCTCAATAATAATCGACAAATAGCATCTTATCTTCGGATAGGGTGCTATTTTTTATATTTTTGATGAATAATAAATTAATAGAAGAAAAAAATAAAATAGATTGCGGTCGGTCGTAATTTCAACTATACTGAATTAGTACCAGGTATTAAATTGAGATACTAAACAGGAGAGTGATGCCGACATGGCGAAATTATCAAAGCGTGAACGGCATCAGCTGCTGATCCAATATATAAAGGATAATCCATTCGTCACTGATCGCGAGCTAACGAGGGCACTGAAGGTAAGCATCCAAACGATACGCTTAGATCGTATGGAGCTAGGTATTCCTGAGCTACGCGAACGAATGAAGGAAATGGCGGAGCGCAGTTATGACTCTGTACGCTCTCTGCAGCTTGATGAAGTTATCGGAGAAATCGTCGATTTGCAATTAGATCATAGCGGCATATCTTTATTTGAAATTCGTGAGGAGCATGTGTTCTCAAGGACAGGCATTGCCCGAGGACATCATCTGTTTGCCCAAGCCAATTCATTGGCTGTTGCTGTCATTGACTGTCCGATCGCTCTAACCGCTAGTGCAGATATTCGATTTTTAAGGCCTGTTCATCTGGGAGAGAAATGTATTGCTAAAGCTCATGTTCGCAGCAATGATGAAGAGAGGAATAAATCGAGAGTAGAATTGAATACATATGTAGGGGATGAGCTTGTCTTCCAAGGTAGCTTCCTCATCTATCGTTCCGATACTACTACATCTCAGGAAGGAGAATAAAGTGAGAATTGCAATAGACGCAATGGGTGGAGATTATGCACCCGAGCAGATTGTGGTGGGAGCAATCGCTGCCGCTAAAGAATACAGTGATGTTGAAATATTGCTCGTTGGAGATGAAGCGCAAATAAAGGCTCACGCTCCAGAGGGCTTACCAAGTAATATAACGATTGTGCATGCTACAGAAGTTATTGAGTCGGAGGATGAGCCTGTTCGAGCGGTTAGACGCAAGAAGGATTCATCGATGGTCGTAGCTGGTCGTTTAGTGAAGGACAAGCAGGCTGATGCGATGCTATCAGCTGGTAATACAGGTGCACTGATGGCTACAGGCTTACTAGTGGTCGGTCGAATTAACGGAATTGAGCGTCCTGCGCTTGCTCCATTACTACCTTCATTAGACGGTGTGGGGATGCTAGCTCTTGACTTAGGCGCTAATATGGATGCTTCTGCTGAACAGCTACAGCAATATGCGTTAATGGGAAGCATATATCGTCAGCGCGTACAAGGGATGAAGTCACCTAAAGTGGGCTTGCTAAACGTCGGTACAGAAGATATGAAGGGTAACGAAGTGAGTAAAGCGGCACATGAACTGCTCAAAAACAGTAACTTGAATTTTATTGGCAATGTTGAATCTAAGCATATGCTAGAGCGCCCTTGTGATGTGCTTGTATGCGACGGATTTTCTGGAAATATCATGCTGAAGTCTTATGAAGGTGCAGCGTCAGTCATTTTTAATGAATTGAAAAAAGCCTTCAAATTAAATTGGTTAACGAAACTCGCTGCAGCGATTATGCTGCCTAAGCTAAAAGGGCTAAAGAAAACGTTGGACCCGAATGAATTTGGTGGAGCTCCGTTACTAGGAATTAACGGTCTCGTTCTAAAAATTCACGGTTCCTCCGATGCTCGTGCCGTTCAAGCAGCAGTGAAGCAAGCGAAAACAGCGGTTGAAGGTAAGTTAGTCGAGTCTATTACAACAGAAATCAACAAGGAGTGATCGCACATGGTTTCAGTAGGGATATTAGGAACTGGTAAATATGTGCCAGAACGCGTATTAACAAATCAGCAGCTTGAGCAAATAGTAGAAACCAATGATGAGTGGATTGTCACTCGTACAGGAATTAGAGAGCGTCGTTTGGCATCAAGCGAAGAAGCAACTTCAGATTTAGCGTATAAAGCTGCACAGGTAGCATTGGCTAATGCTGGCTTGACTGCTGAAGAGATCGATGTCATCATCGTGGCGACAATTACGCCTGACATGATGTTTCCTTCAACAGCATGCTTAGTTCAGGAGAAGCTTGGCGCAACTTGCCCAGCGTTCGACCTTTCTGCTGCTTGCTCTGGTTTTATTTATAGCTTAGCAACAGCTAACGGACTAATTCAAAGCGGTGTTTATAAAAATGCACTAGTTATCGGTGCGGAAACACTATCCCGTATTACCGATTACACTGACCGCAACACTTGTATCCTGTTTGGTGATGGAGCGGGTGCAGTAGTGTTAGGTGAAGTGCCTGCTGATCGCGGCTTTAAGTCTTTTGTACTTGGGGCTGATGGTAAAGGCGGCGAGCTGCTTAAGCTTGCAGGTGGTGGTTCTCGTCGACCAGCTTCTGTGGAAACGATTAATAATGGTGAGCATTATCTATATATGGCAGGAAATGAAGTGTTCAAATTCGCTGTACGCGTAATGGGTAGTGCAGCCGAAGAAGCGCTTGAGAAAGCCGGCATTACGAAGAAGGACATTGATTTGCTTGTTCCTCATCAAGCCAACATTCGTATTATTCAATCTGCGCTTAATCGTTTGGAGCTAACGGAGGATAAAGCGCTAGTTAACATCGATAAATATGGCAATATGTCTGCAGCATCAATTCCAGTTGCGCTTGCTGAAGCAGTAGAACAAGGAAAAGTGAAGCAGGGCGATACCATTTGTCTTGTTGGATTCGGTGGAGGCTTAACATGGGGCTCTACAGTTTTGAAATGGTAGTACGAGGTTTTTACTAAGCTACGATGTTTGGAGGAGAAATCTGTGGGTAAAATCGCATTCGTATTTCCTGGTCAAGGTGCACAAGTTGTTGGAATGGGCAAAGATCTATACGACCATGATAGTGAAGCACGTGTTATCTTTGAACAAGCCAATGAGGCATTAGGATTTTCATTAACGGATATTATGTTCAATGGTCCAGATGAGACATTGAAGCAAACGGTAAATACGCAGCCGGCTTTGCTAACTGCTAGTGTTGCTTTCTTGAAGGCAGTTGAAAAGAAAGGCTTGAAGCCAGATTATGTAGCTGGCCATAGCTTAGGTGAGTACAGTGCGCTTGTAGCAGCAAATGTACTAAGCTTTGAGGATGCTGTACGCACGGTGCGTGCTCGTGGTCAATTTATGGAGCAAGCTGTTCCAAATGGACAGGGTGCAATGGCTGCTGTGCTTGGTGCGGAAAGAGAAGCTTTGCAGCAGCTTTGTCAGGAAATTACTGGACAGGGAACAAGTGTTGAGCTTGCAAATGTAAACTGCCCTGGGCAAATTGTAGTTTCCGGGACAAGTGAGGGCGTTGCACAAGTCGTTGCACGTGGTAAAGAAATTGGTGCTAAGCGTGTGATTCCACTAGAGGTGAGTGGACCTTTCCATTCCTCACTGATGGGTAATGCTGCTGTTCAGCTTGGTAATGAGCTGCAAAACATCAACATGCAGGACGCTGCCGTACCGGTAATTGCGAATGTGACAGCTGCGCCAGTAACATCAGCTAGTGAAATTAAAGATTTATTGCAACGCCAAGTATGTGCACCCGTATTATGGGAGGACAGCGTTAAGCAGCTGATCGAGCTTGGTGTGGATACATTTGTAGAAATTGGCTCAGGCTCTGTACTTACGGGGTTAATTAAAAAAATCGACAAGCAAGTGACAACAATTAATATTAATAAGCTAGAAGCGCTAGATTCACTGTCTGAGCTTGCTTCCGTTTAAGGGAAAGTAAAGCTTATGCTTCCGAAGTACTTTTTATGTACTAAGAAGCAACTCATGAAGCTCATAAAAAGTTAAGTAGTATGCTTCCGAAGTACTTTTTATGTATAAGGAAGCAACGTAAGAAAGCACATAAAAAGTTTTAGGAGGTTGGGATATGTTTGCTAGCTTAGAGGGCAAAAAGGCGCTTGTTACCGGGGCTTCTCGCGGTATAGGTCGCGCAATCGCGATCGCATTAGCTGAAGCGGGTGCTGATGTTGCTGTCAATTATTCTGGCAGTGAGCAAGCGGCTGCTGAAACAGCTGAGGCAATCACTGCACTTGGACGCCAGGCGATTATTATTAAAGCTAATGTTGGACAAGCAGCTGAATTTGAACATATGGTTAAACAGGTTGTAGACCAGTTTGGCGCGATCGATATTTTAGTGAACAATGCTGGAATTACGCGTGATAATTTAATTATGCGTATGAAGGAAGAGGAATTCGATCAAGTTATTGAAACGAATCTTAAAGGTGTGTTCAATGGGATCAAGGCAGTTACACGTCCGATGATGAAGCAGCGCTCAGGTAAAATCATTAATATTTCATCAGTTGTTGGTGTGCTAGGTAACCCTGGTCAAGCGAACTATGTTGCAGCTAAAGCAGGTGTAATCGGCTTGACAAAGGCAAGTGCTCGTGAGCTTGCAGCGCGAAATATTAACGTAAACTGTGTTGCGCCAGGTTTTATCCAAACGGATATGACGGACAAGCTGCCAGATGATTTGAAGAATTCTCTGGCAGACCAAATTCCTCTTGCGAAGCTTGGGGTGGCTGAGGATATTGCGAACGCTGTTCGCTTCTTAGCATCAGATGCAGCCTCCTATATGACTGGACAAACGATCCATGTTGATGGTGGTATGTACATGTAATGGGTTTTCCGTACTAACTTTTAATAGAAGTTCTATGGAAAGATAGCTATTTTTAGTTCGTTTTCGTATAATACGTAGAGGAGGTGAATCGGATGTCCGATGTTTTAGAACGCGTAACAGCGATTGTTGTTGATCGCCTAGGTGTAGATGCAGAAAAGGTGACACTTGAAGCTTCTTTCAAAGAAGATTTGAATGCTGACTCACTTGATGTTGTTGAACTTATCATGGAATTAGAAGATGAGTTTAACCTTGAAATTTCTGATGAAGATGCTGAAAAGATCTCAACGGTAGGAGAAGTTGTAAATTACATACAATCTCATACCTAAAGATGGTCGAGTCCCGTTAGTTGTTAACGGGACTTGAATCTTATTTTTCATGCAAAGCAACTAGCGATACAGTAATGGATAGCTAAAGAGTTGTGGTGCAACTCTTTTGAATATAGATTGGCTTGAGAAATTTAGTAGGGGTGAACGATATGAAGCGCAGAGTTGTAGTTACGGGTATGGGCGTATTAACTTCACTAGGCTCGGAGCTAGACCAATTTTGGGGCAATTTGTTGGAAGGGAAATCTGGTGTTTCACTAATTGAAGCGTTTGATGTTTCCGAATATCCAACTAGAATTGCAGCAGAAATTAAAGATTTTGATCCAGTTGCTTATGGCATCGATAAGAAAGAATCTCGTCGTATGGATCGCTTTGTACAATTTGCCGTTGCTTCAAGCTTGAAAGCGATCGAGGATTCAGGATTGAAAATCGGTGAGAACGTTGATGCTGAGCGTACCGGGGTAATGGTTGGCTCAGGTATTGGCGGTCTTGGTACATGGGAAGATCAGCATCGAATCTTGCTAGAGAAGGGTCCGAAACGTGTTAGTCCGTTCTTTATTCCAATGATGATTGCGAATATGGCATCTGGACAGGTTTCCATGATTGCTGGTGCGAAAGGTCCAAACACAACGGCAGTTACGGCATGTGCAACAGGAACTCACTCTATTGGGGATTCATTTAAAATTATTCAGCGCGGCGATGCGGATGTGATGATCGCTGGTGGAGCTGAATCTACAATTCGTCCGACTGGTATGGCTGGTTTCTGTTCAATGCGTGCGATGTCAACACGTAATGATGAGCCAGAAAAAGCAAGTCGTCCGTTCGATGTAGATCGTGATGGCTTCGTTATGGGTGAAGGCTCCGGCGTACTAATTTTAGAAGAGCTTGAGCATGCACTTGCCCGTGGCGCTAAAATTTATGCTGAAGTAATCGGATATGGTATGAGCGGTGATGCTCACCATATGACTGAACCTGATCCAACAGGAGCTGCACGTTGTATGGCAAGTGCGTTGAAGGACTCTGGTCTTGAGCCAAGTGCAATAGACTACATTAACGCACACGGAACATCTACACCAGTAGGTGATCTTTCCGAAACGACTGCGATTAAGAACACATTTGGTGAGCATGCGTATAAACTAGCTGTTAGCTCAACAAAATCAATGACTGGCCATCTATTAGGTGCTGCTGGTGGTGTAGAGGCTGTTATTCTTGCGTTAACATTGAAAAACGGGGTTATTATCCCGACAATAAACCTTGACAATCAAGACCCAGAGCTTGATCTTGACTATGTACCAAATGTACCACGTCAAGCTGACGTTAAGGTGGCTTTATCTAATTCCTTTGGTTTTGGTGGACATAATGCGTCTATCATGATGAGAAAATATGAAGCATGATGGATTCGATGAGCTGCAGCAAAAGCTGCAGCTCAATTTTACAAAGATTAAGCTTCTACGCCAAGCTTTTACGCACACCTCATATGTAAATGAGCATAAAAGAGGTTCTGTACAGGATAATGAACGTTTAGAGTTTCTGGGAGATGCTGTGTTACAGCTTCTTGTCTCTGAATATTTGTTCAAAGCTTACCCTAAACGGCCTGAAGGTGAATTAACAAGAATGCGCGCTTCGGTCGTATGTGAGCCATCACTTGCTCACTTTGCTGAGCGATTGGAATTTGGCCAATTCGTATTGCTGGGTAAAGGGGAAGAACAGCTAGGTGGTAGACATCGTCAGGCGTTACTGGCGGATTTGTTCGAGTCATTTGTTGGTGCGCTATATTTAGATGCTGGTGTTGATGTAACTCGTTCATTTTTAGAAAAGTATATGTTCCCGTATATTGATTCTAATAATTATGGTTTACTAATGAAAGATGCCAAGTCGAAGCTGCAGGAGCGTGCTCAGCATGTCGGACTTGGTGCAATCGAATATCGCATTCTCGAAGAGAGAGGTCCTGCACATGATCGTGAGTTTGTGATCGAAGTTACGATTGATCAAACTTGTTATGGTGTCGGCGTAGGTCGCTCGAAAAAAGAAGCAGAGCAGCGTGCGGCAGCTGATGCTTGGAATAAGCTTGCTGGTCAGCAAGCAACTAAGCAATAACAGCAGAATTTGCGGACAAACCCTTCGTACATACAAAAAGCATTTCAGTGGACAAGTCGTCCAAAGAGATGCTTTTTGTGTGTAGATTGCCAATAGGAATTCATGTCGACGACATCATATCTGTGGTACAATGTACTATGAGGTGAAAACCAAACTATGTATTTAAAACGAATAGAATTGGCAGGGTTTAAGTCCTTTGCTGATAAAACAGAACTAGAATTTGTTAACGGCATAACCGCTGTTGTCGGGCCCAATGGCTCTGGTAAAAGTAATATTTCTGACGGGATACGCTGGGTGCTTGGTGAGCAAAGTGCCAAAAGCTTACGCGGTGGTAAGATGGAGGATATTATTTTTGCTGGTAGCGATGCGCGTAGAGCAGTCAACTATGGCGAGGTTTCGTTAACGCTCGATAATTCAGACGGGTCATTGCCGCTCGAATATAACGAGGTAACTGTCACCAGGCGCGTACATCGCAGTGGTGATAGTGAATATATGATTAATAAGCAAGCATGCCGCTTGCGTGATATTACTGAGCTGTTTATGGATACAGGGATCGGTAAAGAGGCGTATTCGATTATCGGACAAGGTCGTATCGAAGAAATTCTCAGTACTCGTTCAGAGGATCGTCGCGGTATTTTTGAGGAAGCATCTGGAATCGTAAAATACAAATCTCGTAAAAAGGAAGCGAAGCGTAAGCTTGATGACACCGAGCAAAACCTACTTCGGATTCATGATTTAGTTACTGAGCTTGAGGATCAGGTTGAGCCTTTGCGTAAACAGTCTGAGGTTGCCCTACATTATAAAGAACTGAAAGAAAAGCTGAAGTCTAAGGAAATTTCTCTTTATGTACATCAAATCGAAACGCTACATAAAGCATGGTCAGAATCGACTGCTAAGCTAGAAGGATTAACGCAAGAGCAGCTTAAATTATCTGCGGTTGTCAGTAAGCATGATGCCCTGCTAGAAAGCGACAGATTACAGCTTCGCGAAATTGAAAAGGAGCTAGACGAGCTGCATCAGTCTATGCTGCAAATTAGTGAAGAGGTTGAAAAATGCGAGGGCTATAGCGAGGTTATCAAGGAAAGAATTCGTCATAATGAGCAAACCGCGCTTGCAGTAGAACAAAGCATCACAACTAGTGATGAACGAATTATGAGCTTGTCTAAAGAAGAGGTTGCTTTGCGTAGTAAGGCAGCTGAGCTCGAGGAACGATTGAAGGAACTGCGCGTAAAGCTGCAAGCTGAAGAGCTGCGGATGCAAGGTGTAGCCACTGGTAGCACGCAGGATGAAGAAGAGCGTCTAAAGGGTGATTTGCTGACTGTACTAAGTACTGGTGCACAGCTTCGTAATGAAATTCGTTATGCTCAGCAGCAGCAGGAATCACTGCAGCACCGTATGGAGCGTATTGGAGAAGAAGAAGCAAAATGGCAGCAGCAGCAACGCTCATTGGATGGGAGAAGGCATGAGCTAGAGCAAAAGCTTGCTAATCTTCTTAACGATTATGAAAAGCTTCGCACGAAAATGCTGCAAGAGGCTGACGAGGCACGTAAGCTAAACGTTGATATTGAATCAACAACGTCACAGCTTCGTCGTCTTGAGCAAAAGCTAGATAGTGATCTATCTCGTCGTGATACGCTTAAAGAAATGCAGGATGCGATGGATGGCTTTATGCTCGGCGTTAAAGAAATATTAAAGGCTGCTCGTCGACCACAAGGTGGAATCGATGGCGTGCATGGTGCTGTAGCTGAGCTGATCATCGTTCCTCAGCGAATTGAGGTTGCAGTAGAAACAGCGCTAGGTGGGGCTCTTCAGCATATCGTGATGCAGGACGAGCGTACTGCGCGTGCGGCAATCAGCTATTTGAAGCAACGTCAGCTTGGTCGAGCAACCTTTTTACCACTAGATGTCATTCGTGGACGTCGCTTATCGGAAAGTGATCGTCGTGTCATTGCTGAAATGGATGGCTTTGTCGGCGTTGCCGCAGAATTAGTGCAAACTGAAGATCGATATAAAGAAATAGTGTTCAATCTACTTGGTACAGTTCTGCTAGCGGAAAACCTAGAGCAAGCTAACCGTATCGCTGCGCGTTGTCAATATCGCTATCGCGTCGTTACGCTTGAGGGTGATGTCGTTAATGCGGGCGGTTCAATGACTGGTGGTAGCCTGCAGAAGAAAGGCGCCAATTTACTTGGTCGTCACCGTCAAATTGAACAGCTTGATGAGGACATTCGTTCCTTGAAGGCGCAAATCGAACAACAGCGGTTATCGCTTAACGATATGCGAAAGGAAGCATCGATTCGTTCTCAAAATGCAGAGCAGGCAAGAGAAAAGCTAGAGCAGAAGCGTTTTGAGGAGCAAGGCGTAAAAAGTGAGCAGCAGCAGCTTATGCAGGAAATGAAGTTTTTAAGCGAGCAGCAGGCCTTGTCGCTTTCCGATAAGCAATCACAAACTGCACAGCAAGAGGCTGCAGCAGCTCAAATTGAAGAAGCGCAGCAAAAGCTAGCCGAGCTAGCCGTGAAGGAAGCAGCATTGCAGGAAGCAATTAAGCAAGCTGAGCAGCGTCGTAAGTCGAATGAGACAGAGAAGGAAGAGTTACAAACTCAGCTTACTGATTTGAAAATTAATGCTGCCAAGCTAGATCAAGAGTATAGCAATTACGAAGATCAAGCAGCTCGCTTACGTGAAGACATTAACCGTGCTAAGCAAGAGCTGAAGCTGCAGCAGCAGCAGAAGGAGCAATTGCAGGAACAGGCTAAGAGTCTACAGGAGGAGTCTGTGAAACAAACGACAAGACTTGTACAGCTTCGCGAAAGTAAGCAAGCTTGCAGTGATCGGACCGATTCCTATCGCTTGAAGCGAGTTGAAAAGCTTAATGGCTTGGAGCAAGGCGAAAGCGCAACGAAGGAGCAACGAATCGCCCTTCGTAATATCGATGAGCAAATTAGACAAACCGAGATTGTATTGAATCGTCAGGATGTCGAGCTTGATCATACAATTAAGAAGCTGTCTGAAGAGTATGGCTTTAGCTATGAAATGGCGAAGCAAGAATATCCTCCAGCAGAAGATATTGCTAGCGTTGAGTTAGATGTTCGTGACTTAAAGCGCAAAATTAGCAGTCTAGGCGAAATCAATCTAGGCGCGATTGAGGAGTACGAGCGTGTGAAGGAACGCTTTGACTTCTTAAGTGAGCAGAAGAATGATTTGATGGAAGCTAAAGCAACCTTGTATGAGGTTATTAAAGAAATGGACGATGAAATGTCCAAACGCTTTAAGCAAACGTTTGAAGAAATTCGTAAGCATTTTATCGTTGTATTCGGTAAGTTGTTTGGTGGTGGACGTGCAGATCTTATTCTAGTTGAGCCAACTAATATATTGGAGACAGGGATTGATATCGTTGCACAGCCTCCCGGTAAAAAGCTGCAAAACCTACAGCTGCTTTCCGGTGGCGAGCGTGCGTTAACGGCAATTGCGCTGTTATTTGCAATTTTACAGGTTAAGCCTGTCCCATTCTGCGTACTTGACGAGGTAGAAGCAGCGCTTGACGAAGCCAACGTAGCTCGTTTTGCTCAATATTTACGTGAGTTTTCTGATCTAACACAGTTCATCGTCGTTACGCATCGTAAAGGTACGATGGAGGAAGCGGATGTGCTGTATGGTGTTACGATGGAAGAGGGCGGGGTTAGTAAGTTGGTGAGTGTTAGACTAGAAGAGGATCAACATATAGAAGGCGTAACTGCGTAAGTGGTAGGTTCAATTGCATGGCTTTGATGACGATGCTAAGCGTTGCAGTGGATTCGACGGCGAATTTGGCGTTCATCGGGAGCCTGCGGTACTCACGTACTAAAAGCGTACGCTGCGTTCCTCGTTCCCTAGCTTCACGCCAACTTCTTGGTCCTGAAAGCCAAGCATTGAACCCTTTATTGGAAGAGCGGTAGGTCAATTGCTTGACTTTGATGACGAGGTTATGCGTTGTAGTGGATTCGACGGCGAATCTTGAACTCAGCCGAAATTTGCGGTGCTCACGTAGGTCTATCTACGCTGCGCTCCTCAATTTCTAGCTTCGTCCAACCTTCTTGGTCCTGAAAGCCAAGAATTGAACCCTTTATTGGAAAAGAGGTAGGTTCAATTGCATGGCTTTGATGACGATGCTAAGCGTTGCAGTGGATTCGACGGCGAATTTGGCGTTCATCGGGAGCCTGCGGTACTCACGTACCAAAAGCGTACGCTGCGTTCCTCGTTCCCTAGCTTCACGCCAACTTCTTGGTCCTGAAAGCCACGCATTGAACCATCTTTTGAAAAGGTAGCTTCACTAGCGTTCAAGTTAATTCATATCATTCGGAGGGTAATAGATGAGTTTTTTTAAGAAACTGAAGGAAAGTATTGCTGCGAAGGCTGAAGCAGTAACGAGTGTGTTTAAGGAAGGTTTAGCGAAGACGAGAACTGCGCTCGTTGAGAAGGTTGAAGAGCTTATTACTCGTCGTAAAAAAATCGACGAGGAGTTCTATGAAGAGCTTGAAGAAATTTTGATCGGTGCCGACGTTGGTGTCACAACGGTTATGCAGCTAATTGATGAGCTTCGTGCAGAGGTGAAGAAGCGCAAAATTGAAGATGCTTCTGAACTACAGCCTGTTCTATCTGAAAAGCTTGTTGGTATGCTTAAAGGAGAAGAGAATACGAAGCTTGCCGTTGCTCCCGCAGGTGAAATTACAGTTTACCTGTTTGTAGGGGTAAATGGTGTCGGTAAAACAACAACAATCGGTAAGCTTGCTCACAAGCTGAAAAGCGAAGGCAAAAGCGTACTGCTTGCAGCAGGCGATACATTCCGTGCAGGTGCGATCGAGCAGCTTGAAGTGTGGGGAGAGCGTGTTGGCGTAGATGTAATCAAGCAGTCCTCTGGCGCAGACCCTGCCGCTGTTATGTACGATGCAGTCCATGCCGCGAAGCAGCGTAATGTGGATGTGCTGATCTGTGATACAGCAGGCCGTCTTCAAAACAAAACGAATCTGATGGAAGAGCTTAATAAAATTTTCCGTGTCATTCAACGCGAGCTGCCTTCTGCTCCGCATGAGGTATTGCTTGTGCTTGATGCAACAACAGGCCAAAATGCGCTGAGCCAAGCGAAGCTTTTCGGCGAGAAAAGTGGCGTGACAGGTCTTGTATTAACTAAGCTTGACGGAACTGCTAAAGGTGGTATTGTTATTGCAATTCGTAACGAATTGAATTTACCTGTAAAGCTTGTTGGACTTGGAGAGAAAATGGGCGACTTGCAGGAGTTTGATTCTGAGCAATTTGTTCATGCGTTGTTCGCTGGATTAATTCAGAAGGAAGAAGAAGCTGAAAATCAAGGTGAGTAATAATTCGCCTTTTCTACGATGTATATTGGAGCTGTCGATGCTGTTTTCAGTTATCGCAGCTCTATTTTATTTATGACAAGGAAAAATACTTGACAGAGTGTTTTCTATCGTTTATGATAGTTTAGGTTGAACGTCTGTAAAGGCTGTTTCCTTGACAGTACAAAGTGATCTGGGAGGGATTAGAATGGAGCATAATGAGCCAGATGCCCTAACCAAGACGACACGAATTAATATGCTGCTTGATTTTTATGAGGAGCTATTAACGGAAAAGCAACAAACGATACTTAGCTATTATTACCGCGATGATTTTTCACTTGGTGAAATTGCAGCTGAATTTGGCATTAGTCGCCAGGCGGTGTATGATAATATTAAACGAGCTCAGCAGGCATTAGTAAATTATGAGGACAAGCTAGAATTGCTTGCTCGACATGAACGAACGCTTGCATTGACTGAAAAGCTAGAGGCGTCATTAGATGCACTATCCATCGGTCAAGAGCAGCGCCATGAGCTAACTCAAATTATAGAACAAATACGTTTGATTGACATAAGTGCAGGAATGGAGGCGATAAAGGATGGCAGCATTTGAAAGCTTGTCCAGCAGGCTACAAAGTGTATTTAGTAAGCTGAAAGGCAAAGGGAAAGTTACGGAAAATGATGTCGCTGAAGCGATGCGCGAAGTTCGTCTAGCTTTACTTGAAGCCGATGTAAACTTCAAAGTCGTGAAGGACTTTATAGCCAAGGTTAAAGAACAGGCGCTCGGCTTAGAGGTATCGAAAAGCTTTACGCCAGGCATGGTTATTATTGATATCGTGAATAAAGAGCTTGTCGAGCTAATGGGTGGAACGCAAGCGAAGCTTGAAAAGGCGAATAAACCTCCAACAGTTATTATGATGGTCGGTTGCAAGGTGCCGGTAAGACGACTTCCTCTGGTAAATTAGCTCGCTTATTACAAAAGAGCAACAATAAACCATTGTTAGTTGCATGTGATATTTATCGCCCAGCGGCGATTAAGCAGCTGCAAGTGCTCGGTGAGCAAATTAAAGCGCCAGTCTTTGCGATGGGTGATCAGGTCTCTCCAGTTGAAATCGCCCGTAACGGTTTGCAGTTTGCTAAAGACAATGGACATGATTACGTTATTTTCGATACCGCAGGTCGCTTGCATATCGATGAAGCGTTAATGGATGAATTGAAGCAAATTCATAGCATTGTTAATCCAGATGAAGTGCTTCTGGTCGTTGACGCTATGACTGGTCAAGATGCAGTTAACGTTGCGCAAAGCTTCCATGAGCAATTGGAGCTAACTGGTGTCGTTCTAACTAAGCTAGATGGCGATACTCGTGGTGGTGCGGCGCTTTCTGTTAAAGCGGTAACTGGTAAACCGATTAAATTCGCAGCGATGGGTGAGAAAATTGATTCCCTTGAACCATTCCATCCAGAGCGTATGGCTTCTCGTATTCTCGGCATGGGTGACATGCTATCGCTTATTGAAAAAGCGCAAGCTGGTATCGATGCAGAGAAGGCAGCAGAAATGGAACGTAAAATGCGTACAGCAGAATTTACGTTTGATGATTTCCTTGAGCAAATGGAACAGGTGAAGAAGCTTGGTCCACTTGATCAAATTATGGATATGCTGCCTGGTATGGGTAAGCTTAAAGGTAATATGAAGGATTTGAAAGTTGACGAGCGTCAGCTTGGTCGCGTAGAAGCGATTGTCAAATCAATGACGAAAGAAGAAAAGCAAAACCCAGACCTGCTTAACCATAGTCGACGTAAGCGTGTTGCTGCTGGTAGTGGTGTAACGGTTGTAGAAGTTAACCGCTTGATTAAGCAGTTTGACGATATGCGTAAGATGATGAAGCAGTTTAGCTCGATGATGGGCCCTGGCGGACCGAAAATGCCGAAAGGTATGAAGGGTCTTAAGGGTGGGGGGAAAGGTCTTAAAGGCTTAATGGGCAAAAAGTTCCCGTTTTAGGCTTTGATCACGATGTTAATCGAAGTAGCTTAGTCGACGTCGAATATGACGTTCATCGTTTGCTACAGTGCTCACGTACCAAAAACGTACGCTGCGCGCTTCGCGTCACTGACTTCACGCCATCTTCTTGGTGCTGAAAGCCTAAAACTGATTAGCCTACGAAGTAATTTAAACATCATCGAATCTCAGATTCGATGTACTTATAAAACTTTATTATTGATTCTATTTTGTTGAAGGAGGTGAATGATAATGGCAGTACGTATTCGTCTAAAACGCATGGGTGCTCACAAAGCTCCATTCTACCGTGTCGTTGTTTCTGATTCTCGTTCTCCACGTGATGGACGTTTTATCGAGGAAATCGGTACTTATAACCCAGTTGCACAACCTGCACAAGTGTCCATCAACGAAGAAAAAGCGTTGAAATGGCTACAAACAGGTGCTCAAGCATCTGACACTGTGCGCGACTTGCTATCTAAAGCGGGTGTTATGAAGAAATTCCATGAGCTTAAACAACAAAAGTAATTAGCTTTATCTAATTGCTGTTGAGAAGCGGAGGGCTTTGGTCATGAAGGATTTAATTCTTGTCATTGCGAAGGCTTTAGTGGATCATCCGGAAGATGTGCGCGTTCACGAAAAAGAAGACGAACGCAGTACGATTTATCAGCTTTCGGTTCATCCATCTGATGTCGGTAAAATTATCGGTAAGCAAGGACGTATTGCAAAAGCGATGCGAACAGTGGTGAACTCGGCTGCGACAAAATCGAATAAGCGTGTGGTTGTAGATATTCAATCATAATGCGGCGTCGTCTGGGGGCTTGGATGAAAATCCTGCCCCTTTTTGCTATACTAAGGACTAACAAGTGAAGTAAAGGATGATACAATGAGTGGAAATTGGTTCAATGTAGGGGTTATTGTCAATACACATGGCATTCGTGGAGATTTAAAGGTGTTATCCAAAACGGATTTCCCCGAGGAGCGTTTTGCTAAAGGAAACAAGCTGATGATGTTTGATGATACAACAGGACAGTCTCAGGAAATAGAGATCGAATCAGCTCGTGAGCATAAAGGTGTATACATCGTTAAGCTCAAAGGCTACAGCAATATTAATGAAGTAGAAAAATATAAAGGCTGGGTCATTCGTGTGTCTGCTGAGGACCAAGGCGAGCTTGAAGATGGTGAATATTACTACCATCAAATCATTGGCTGCGAGGTATACTCAGATGAGGGCGAACTACTAGGTAAGGTAAGTGAGATATTATCTCCTGGCGCTAACGATGTATGGGTTGTTACTCCTACAGAGCCTAAACGCAAGCCAATTTTGCTGCCAGTCATTGACCCTGTTGTGCAGAAGGTAGATGTTTATGAACGTCGCATTACTGTACACTTGCTTGAAGGGTTGATATAGATGAAGATAGACGTACTTACTCTTTTTCCTGAAATGTTTACTGGTGTGTTTAATAGCAGTATTCTTGGTAAAGCGCAAGAAAAAGGGATTGTAGAGCTGCAAGCGATAAATTTTCGTACGTATGCCAATAATAAACATAATACAGTTGACGATTATCCTTATGGTGGTGGAGGGGGAATGGTATTAAAGCCAGAACCGATCTTTGCTGCTGTGGAAGATCTCTGTGATAGCTTGGAGGAGCCGCCTCGTGTAATCCTTATGTGCCCACAGGGGGAAAGATATACCCAGCGTAAGGCTGAGGAGCTTAGTAGTGCGAAGCATCTTGTATTTATTTGTGGACATTATGAAGGCTATGATGAACGGATACGTCAGCATCTTGTCACAGATGAGATTTCAGTCGGTGATTATGTGTTAACTGGCGGTGAACTGCCTGCAATGACGATCATTGACAGCGTGGTAAGATTACTACCTGGGGCGCTTGGCAATGAAACCAGTGCCGTTACTGACTCACATAGTACAGGCTTACTGGAGTATCCACATTATACTCGTCCAGCTGTTTTTCGCGATATGAAGGTTCCAGATGAGCTGTTGTCTGGGCATCATAGCAATATCGAGAAATGGAGACGTCAGCAGTCGCTAATTCGCACACTAGAGCGTCGTCCCGATTTGCTGGAAACGGCACAGCTTAGCGATGTAGAGCGAAAATGGATTGCCGAATATAAGAAACGAAACAATATCGATTAAATGTTTATGAATTAGCCTAATTTTATGCATAAATATAGTTGTATTAACCGATCCTTTATGGTATATTTATAGATGTTGTTTTCGTATAACGGATGGTCCGCTATAAGCGTGGAGCTAATCAAAAGTGATTAAGGAGCTTATAAGAACATCTCTGGTGAAAGGAGTTGAGTGTTTTGAATATCGTACAAGCAATTACTCAAGAGCAACTTCGTCAAGACGTACCTAGTTTCCGTCCTGGTGATACATTGAAAGTGTACGTAAAAGTTATCGAGGGTTCTCGTGAGCGTATTCAGCTATTCGAAGGCGTTGTTATCAAACGTCGTGGTGGCGGAATTAGCGAAACTTTTACAGTACGTAAAATCTCTTATGGTGTTGGCGTGGAAAGAACTTTCCCAGTCCATTCCCCAAAAGTAGATAAAATCGAAGTAGCACGTCGCGGTAAAGTTCGTCGCGCGAAATTGTACTACCTTCGCGAACTACGCGGTAAAGCTGCAAGAATTAAAGAAATTCGCTAAAATGAACTATCAGGAGGAGCTTGGTCTATCAAGCTCCTTTTCGTGTTTTGTGCAAGCTTAACTTTGTAGCTCGTACTAATTTAATTGCGGTCTTATTTTAGATAATGATATGATAAGGAAGCAGCATGCCAAGTTTGAGGAGGTTAAGGAATGGAGAGTAACGATAAAATGACTAATAGTAGCAATGATTCATCAATCGATCAAAACTTAGATCAAGCATTTTCGAGCGAATCGGAACAAGATACTCCTCTCCCGAGCCGAAAAATCAATCGTCCAAGTAATAAAGCATATAGGGAAATCGTCGAGTGGATTAAGGCGATCGCTATCGCTGTTCTTCTTGTATTCGTCGTAAGAACGTTTCTCTTTTCGCCTTTCATTGTTGATGGTGCTTCCATGGAGCCGAATTTTCATACGAAAGAGCGCGTCATTGTAAATTTATTAGTATATCGACTGGGCGGACCTAAATATGGAGATGTCATTGTATTTAACGTTCCAGAGGAAGGTCGCCGCTTTATTAAACGTGTGATCGGTGTACCAGGAGACACAATAGAGGTTAAAGGCGATGAGCTATATATTAATGGCGAGCGAATTGATGAGCCTTATTTGGCAGAAGCTATAGCTGAAAGTCATGCAGAAGGGGAAACTTACAATCGTTTATCTGATTATTTTAGCTTCCCTAATGAGATGTATAAAGACAATGTTGTGCCGGAAGGTCATTACTTTGTAATGGGTGACAATCGTAGTGATAGTAAGGATAGTCGTGCGATTGGATTTGTTTCTGAAGAAGATATTATCGGACGTGCTGACGTCGTGATGTGGCCAATAAAAGAGGTTAGACTGATTAAGCATTACAACTAGATGAGGTGAAGGAATGGCTATTCAATGGTTTCCGGGTCATATGACTCGTGCGAAGCGCCAAATACAAGAAAAATTAAAGTTAATTGACATCGCAATTGAACTACTGGATGCTCGAGTGCCTATTTCAAGTCGTAATCCGATGGTTGATGAAATACTACAGGGTAAGCCTAGATTAATTATCTTAAATAAGTCAGATCTTGCTGACCCAAGATTAAATGAGCAATGGAAGCAATATTTCCAACATGAAGGTCATACATGTGCAATTGTTGACTCCAGTACGGGAACAGGTATCGGACAAATAGCTACCTTGTCGAAGGAAATTCTTAAAGAGAAAATAGATCGTCAAATTGCTAAAGGGATGAACCCAAGAGCGATTCGCAGCTTAATTGTCGGTATCCCGAACGTTGGTAAATCGACTTTAATAAATCGCTTAACTGGCAGAAATGTTGCGATAACTGGTGATAAGCCTGGTGTCACGAAGGGGCAACAATGGATTAAAGCGGGAAGTGATTTTGAACTGCTAGATACGCCTGGTATACTGTGGCCGAAATTTGAGGATCAGATGGTTGGCTATCGTCTTGCGATTACTGGGGCAATCCGTGAGCAAATTTTGAATTTAGACGATATTGGATATTATGCAGTTAAAATGCTCTGTGAACGCTACTGGGATGCGTTGGCTGAACGCTTTGAGCTAAGCGACCCTCCAAATGATCTTGACAATAATTTGGAGATTGTTCGTGTTATGGAGGAGATCGGCAGAAAGCGTGGCTGTCTCGTTAGCGGTGGCAATGTAGATTTAGAAAAAACATCGAGCATTATTTTACGTGAGTTAAGGGCAGGTAAACTAGGGAGAATCACGCTAGAAGCCCCTTTTGACGATATGCCTGTAAGAGGGGTAAAGTAAATGGAAAACGAAATCGACCTGCTCGCATTTGAGAAGGAGCTCTGGGCGCAAAATATAGAGTTCATCGCGGGTGTGGATGAGGTTGGTCGCGGGTGTTTATTTGGAGATGTTGTTGCAGCGGCTGTTATTTTGCCTCGCGGCTTTGTGCTAGATGGAATAAATGATTCCAAAAAGCTGACTGAAAAAAAGCGAGAGCAATTATATGATCAAATTATCGATGCCGCTGTAGCCTATCATATTGCAATGATTCCCGCCCATGTTATTGATGAGATCAATATTAAGCAAGCAGCAAGAAGAACAATGAAGCTTGCAGTAGAGGGATTAAAGGTTGCGCCTCAGCATATTTTAGTAGATGCGGAGACGATAGAACTGCCTTATGAACAACAAGCGATCATTAAAGGCGACGCTCGCAGTCAAACGATTGGTGCCGCCTCAATATTAGCTAAAGTAACGAGAGATCGTTTGTGTCAGGGTGAATGGCATGAACGATATCCACAATATGATTTGCCCAAACATAAAGGCTACGGAACGAAGCTGCATAATGACAGGATTCTAGAGCATGGTCCTTCGCCTATGCATCGTAAAACCTTTCTAAAAAAGCTGCTAGGTGATAGACTAGAAGTAGAATGGGAACAAATGATGGCAGTACATAGCGACTAGTAGGCATTTGCCGAGCGTCGCTTTTTTTATTTTAAAAATATTCATTTCTGTCTGTGAACTAGCCGATATTATATAATATGTAATGAAAGGAGCAACGTTCATGAACATCAATAGTTTAAAAGGGATTTTGGGCGATGCCGTTAGTAATGAAGTAAGAACGTTAGAGCTGCGAGTCGGCCAAGTTGTACGTGGCGTTGTTCTGCAGCAACACCCCAATAATGAAGCGACCGTGTCTATTAACGGTGTGCAGGTACGTGCTAAGCTTGAGATCCCGCTTATGGAAGGGCAAGCTTCGCTACTACAGGTTCAGCCTGACTCGAAGAGCGGGCAGATCCATTTAAAGCAAGTTGATCCGACGTCAATGGGGTTGCAAGACCCGATGAAAGATATATTAAAATCTCTTAATTTACCCGATCGACAATGGGCTCAAGAGCTAATAAAAGATTTGCGAAAAGAAGGCTTTGCCCTTAATAAAGAGACTGCAGCAGCCTTTCAACGAGCCGCTCAGCTTATGCCGGCAGGAGTTAGTCAGGAGCAATGGATGAATGCAGCAGCGGCGGTTTTTAAGAGAGGACTGCCAATGAGCGAATCAACGATTTCGGCTATGCATCAATTGCAAAATGGCACACCGCTGCATCAATTGCTAACTCAGCTTCGTGGAGAGCTCAGTCAATTGATACAAAACAATAGTAACCCTCAGCTTCAGCAGCTATTAACGCAACTATCGAGCCAGTTAGAACAGGGTGGCAACTTATTGCGCCAATTGATTGCAGGTGCGGCTCCTAGTAATAGCTCACAGCAGACACAAGCCCAGCAAGGAGTGGAGAACCAGTCTAATATGCCTTCTACTGCTACTAGTGGGTCTGCAACTGCCGCTACTTCTACATCACAAGCGACAACTAATGGAGGAGCAGCTGCTTCTCAAGGGGCAGTAAATCAGCAAGGAAGTAGCACTGCTAGTATGCAGAATTCTCTTCCAACACAGCAGGCAGCTGCTCCATTAGCAGCTTCAGTGTTAGGGGCTAATGGAGCTGCTAACGAACAGCAGTTGTTGCCACAATTAATGAAATGGCTTGGTGTAAGTCATGAATCACAATTGGTTAAAAGCTTTCTTAATCAAGCTGGTTCCAATGCAGCAACGGGTAATAGCAATGCACCACTACCAGTTAGTCAGCAAGCTACTGCCAATATGGCGAATGCTGCATCTCAACAGGGACAAGGAAATAATGTCAACGGTGGTTTGGCTGGGCAAGCCGCGCAAAACGCTACTGGTGCGGTAAGCACTTCGACACCGGCTGCACAGAGCTCAACTGCAAATGCATCAATCCAGCAATCGCTGACGGGTGGTACAGCAACTAATACTCCGCAAATATCATCAGCTGTTGGTTCTCAAGTGAGTGCACAAGCTGCAGGGAGCGGTACGCCTGCTCCAACTAGCGGCAATATGTCAGCAGTACAGCAGATAGCCTCGATGTCAATGCAAGGAGATGGAGCTGCTTCAACCAATAGTGGAGCTACGGCTACTACTGCAGTGGCGACAACTGCGCAAGCAACCAATGCGCAAGCTGCTACTACTCAAGCTAGTAACACAGCACTAGCGAATGTAATGCCGAATCAAGCAGCAGCAACACAAGCTACTTCAGCAGCTCAGGCTCAGTCACAAGCACAGACGGCACCGCAGATTAATGCTCAGGTTCAGGGGGGACAGATGACAGGCTTACCACCGATGTCGCCTGACTTAGCAAATGCACATGGGACGCATGGGCAGGGGAGCAACGCGATGTCACAGGATAGCTTAAAGGCTACAATTATGCAGCTCCTGCAAGCCTCTGATGTGCCGAGTGGGCTTAAAGATGCTGCACAGCAAGTGCTACATGCCATTACTGGTCAGCAGCTGATGATGGCAGCAGAGCGCAATCATTCTGTTTTTTCACATGTCACCTTATATATTCCGATCCAAGATGGGGAAAATGGTCAGACTGCATCCATTCATGTGCAAACAAGAAGAAATCGCAAAGGTGAGCTGGATTCGGATAACTGCCGAATTGTGTTCGATTTGCAAATGAAAAATATTGGTCCAACGCTAGTGGATATGAATGTTGTGAACAAAATCGTGACATTAAACCTATGGAATGACCATCCTGCCATTTCACCGATTATGGATACGTTAAAAAGTGATATTCAAGATGCATTGCAAGGCTATGGCTATCAACTGTCATCGATTCGTACTACTCCAATTCCGATAAAAGATCAGGAAGAAGTTAAAAAGACGGAAGAAGGAAAGACAGTCATTGTACCGCCTGATATTGATCAGCTGAACTCCACACGATATAAAGGGGTGGATTTTAAGATATGAGTGGAAATATGTCGAAGCTGAAAAAAGCGGTCGCGATGAAATATGATCCACTAACTAATGCTGCACCTGTTATCGTAGCCAAAGGGCAAGGTGAGCTAGCGGATAAAATATTGGAGAAAGCAAAAGAAAGTGACGTCCCAATCCAAGAGGACAGCTCCCTAGTTGAAGTATTGTCGAAGCTTGATATTGATCAAGAAATTCCGCCGGATTTATTTGCGATTGTTGCAGAAATATTGAGTGCAGTGTATCGCGCTGACAATAAGGCGAAGGATTGGGAGTTATGATGAATCGTAAACAGCTCGGTCTTCAAGGGGAGCAGTTCGCTGCACAATATTTGCAGCAGCAAGGTTTAGAAATAATAGCTCGCAACTGGCGCTGTTCCTCCGGAGAGCTTGATATTATTGCACGTGATCAAGGAGTAATTGTGTTTATCGAGGTTCGGACACGCACCGTATATAAGGACGGTAATGAGCGATACGGTACTGTGCTAGAGGCGGTCACTCCATATAAACAGCAGCAGATAAGAAAGCTAGCGCAAATCTATATGTATCAGAAGAAGCTGTATGATCATAGTGTTCGCTTTGACGTCGTCTTAATCGAACGGCAGCAGGAGCATATGGATGCGAAGCATATACGGAATGCATTTTAAATGAATCAAGTAGACGTTATCGATTGTCATAGTATAAACCAAGCCCACTAATGAGCATCTCTCTTTAGAACTAAGATAAGATCATTCATTAATGGGCTTATTTTTGTTTGGACGGCACAATGTTAGATCTGTAAAGCTCAAACTTTTACACTCTATCTATCATATCTAGCTTACGATATTGTACAGCTTCAGCCACATGCTCAGTTGCGATATGAGCAGCGCCAGCCAGATCAGCAATTGTTCGAGCAATTTTAATAATCCGTTCATAGCCACGCATACTTAAACCAAGCTTCGCAAAAGCATGCTCTAACAGTTTTGATGCTTGACTTGGGATAGGAGCATATTTTCGCAGGGTAGAGGTAGGGAGCTGACTGTTGTAGCTGAAGTTCTCTCTATCATATCGCTCCTGCTGTATCGCAATAGCGCGCAAAACATCTTCACGTAGCTTGCTGGAGCTATAGTCGTGATTTTGCTGCGTCTCGGTTAGAGAGAGTGGCTTAGCCATATCTAGCTGCAGATCAATCCGATCAAGGAGAGGACCTGAAAGCTTGGAGCGATAACGATGAATCATAACTTGACTACAGCTGCAATGCTGTTGCTCGCTAGTAAAGCCATAATAACCGCATGGACATGGGTTATAGGAAGCGGCGAGCATAAAGGAAGCGGGAAAGGTAACATGACTGCGTGCTCGCGAAAGCGTAACAGTATGCTCTTCAAGCGGTTGACGTAATAATTCTAATACTTGCCTTGAAAACTCTGGGAGCTCGTCGAGAAAAAGCACACCATGATGCGCCAGTGTAATCTCTCCTGGCTGAGGAATACTTCCACCACCGATTAAACCAGCAGTAGAGATGGAGTGATGTGGAGCGCGAAATGGTGGCTCACATTGCAATCGAGCAGCGCTGCCCTGTAGCTTACCTGCTACACTATAAATTTTCATCACCTCAAGCGCTTTATCCTCATCTAGCTGCGGCAATAAAGTAGGTAGTCGTCGCATTAGCATCGTTTTACCAACACCTGGAGGTCCGCACACGATGATATTATGTCTACCAGCTGCTGCAATTAGCAGAGCTCGCTTGGCTTCATGCTGGCCAATTATATCTGCTAAGTCTAAGGCTTCCTTATTGTGATTGGGCTGGATAGTCAGCTTTGAAGGTTGAGACGGAGTGAAGCTAATCTCATTTAGTTCGTTTAGATGAGTAATTGGATATAGCTGCAGGTCAGAAATAAGCTCTGCTTCAATAGCATTTCCCTTAGGAATAATAACTTGATTAAGTCCTGCCTGCTTGGCATATTGCAATAAAGCAAGGATGCCATGAATTGGGCGGACGTGCCCATCAAGCGATAGCTCACCTACAAGAAGGGTATTATCCCAATTATGCTGTAGCTGCGTAGAAGCCTGCAGTAAGCCTGTCGCTATTGCAAGATCAAGCCCACTGCCTTGCTTACGCAGTGCTGCAGGAGCAAGATTGATCGTTATACGTTCAAGCGGGAAACGAAATCCGCTATTACGAATCGCTGAGCGTACTCGCTCTACTGATTCACGTACAGCTGAATCGGGTAAACCTACAACAGATATTTGCGGAAGCCCGCTTGTTATGTCCACTTCAACGGCTATTCCCAAGCCGTCTACTCCGACAACGATTGCACTTTGTATTTTTGCATACATAAAAGCACCCCCATAGTATTGGAGGTGCTTCCTCACTGTGATAATTGGAATATAAATCCTGTTTATATGATAACACAGATCAGTTTATGAAGAAATGTTAAAATGCGCTAGTTATTCATATAAAAATATGGCATACTAGGTAATGGATTAGCGATATACAATCTCAATTTGAGATCAGTATGATAGCAAAGTTCTCTCACTCATTTTTCGCAAAATAGAAGATAATCGTGACGAAAGATGATACAATGTAAGCAGTTTCTTTGTACATATGACTACAACTGTAAGTAGTCAGTGAAATGTGAAATGGAGGATTTCAACATGAACATCCATGAGTATCAAGGTAAGGCTGTACTTAAACAATACGGCGTAGTTGTACCAGAAGGTAAAGTGGCATTTACTGTTGATGAAGCGGTAAAGGCTGCAGAGGAGCTTGGGACTGGCGTCGTTGTTGTTAAAGCCCAAATTCATGCTGGTGGTAGAGGTAAAGCTGGTGGAGTTAAAGTTGCAAAAAATCTTGATGAGGTTCGTACGTATGCGTCTGAAATTTTAGGTAAAACGCTAGTAACTCATCAAACAGGACCAGAAGGTAAGGAAGTTAAACGTCTTCTTATCGAACAAGGCTGCGATATTAAGAAAGAATACTACATTGGTGTAGTTCTTGATCGTGCGACTGGTCGCGTAACAATTATGGCATCTGAGGAAGGCGGCACAGAAATTGAAGAAGTAGCTGCTGCAACTCCTGAAAAAATCTTCAAGGAAGTTGTTGACCCTGCAATCGGGTTACAAGCGTACCAAGCACGCAAACTTGCATACGCTATCAACATCCCTAATGAATTGATTAATAAGGCTGCCAAATTTATGCTTAGCTTGTATACTGCATTCGTGGAAAAGGACTGCTCTATCGCGGAAATCAATCCATTGGTAGTAACAGGTGATGGACAAGTTATGGCACTTGATGCTAAATTGAACTTCGATTCTAATGCGTTGTTCCGTCACAAAGACATTTTAGAACTACGCGATCTTGACGAAGAAGATCCAAAAGAAATCGAAGCTTCTAAATTTGATCTAAGCTACATCGCGCTTGATGGCAACATCGGCTGTATGGTTAATGGTGCTGGACTAGCTATGGCTACTATGGACATCATTAAATACTACGGTGGCGAACCGGCTAACTTCCTAGATGTAGGGGGCGGTGCTACAACTGAGAAGGTTACTGAAGCATTCAAAATTATTCTATCTGATGAAAAAGTTAAAGGGATTTTCGTGAACATCTTTGGCGGCATCATGCGTTGTGATGTAATCGCTAACGGTGTTGTTGAGGCTGCTAAGCAAATTGGCCTTGATCGTCCGCTCGTTGTCCGTTTGGAAGGCACAAATGTTGAGCTTGGTAAACAAATTCTTAACGAATCTGGCCTGAACATTGTAGCTGCTGATTCAATGGCTGACGGAGCTCAAAAAATTGTCGAATTAGTTAAATAGACGCTAAGTGGATGACACAAACACGAAAACATTCAGAGGATGTGAGATAAGTGGCAATTTTGGTTAATAGTGATACAAAAGTTATTACGCAAGGGATTACAGGTGCTACTGGCTTGTTCCATGCGAAAGGTGCCCTTGATTACGGTACGCAAATGGTAGGCGGCGTAACTCCAGGTAAAGGCGGCACGAATGTCGACATTACATTGGAAAACGGTTCCGTTGTTTCTCTACCTGTATTCAATACAGTACAACAAGCGGTTGATGCTACTGGTGCAACTGCTACAGTTATTTATGTACCACCAGCATTTGCTGCTGAAGCGATTATCGAGGCAGTTGATGCAGGTCTTGAACTTGTTATCTGTATTACTGAAGGTATTCCAGTACTTGATATGGTAAAAGTTAAGCGTTATATGGAAGGTAAAAGCTCCGTTCTAATCGGACCTAACTGCCCAGGCGTAATTACTCCAGCTCAATGCAAAATCGGTATTATGCCAGGATATATTCATGCACCAGGTCATGTAGGTGTGGTATCTCGTTCTGGTACATTAACATATGAAGCAGTTCATCAATTAACAACTCGTGGCATCGGTCAATCTACAGCTGTAGGTATCGGTGGTGACCCTGTTAAAGGTTCTGAGTTTATTGATATCCTAAGTCGCTTTAATGATGACCCAGACACTCATGCAGTAATTATGATTGGTGAAATCGGTGGTACTGCTGAAGAAGAAGCTGCGGAATGGATTAAAGCAAATATGACTAAACCAGTCGTTGGCTTCATCGGTGGTGCTACGGCGCCTCCAGGAAAACGTATGGGACATGCAGGTGCGATTATTTCTGGCGGTAAAGGAACTGCTGCAGAAAAAATTGCTACACTTGAAGCATGTGGAATCCGCGTAGCACCTACTCCATCTGAAATGGGTTCTACACTAGTAAGCCTTCTTGAAGAAAAAGGTTTGCTTGAGCAAGTAAAAACAATTAAATAATTTTGTAAGGCAAGAAGCCTCATCTTCCTAGCGGAGATGGGGCTTTTTTTCGTTATTATCAGTTATTTTAGGAGCAATACTTGCAAATAATAGTGTAAATAAGGCACAATGAAGAAGTGAACTTGCAAGATTTGCTCCGTATAGGGGTGAATTTATGGATAATCTGCAGCTAAAGCACTATATAATAGAAGCTTTAAAAATTCATGGTGTAGGTTGGCATGCTGTCGATCGCATTATTGGAAATGGATTGTATATGCAGGAGCAATGGACAGAGGAGCTACTAGAATCACTTGGCTTTACGAAGGCGATTTCAAGTAAGCTATGTCATTTTCACAATCAATATCGCCATCCCTCACTCGATGAATTGCTTGATCGAGAGCAGAATAGTAAATATGTCTCGATTGCTTTTTGGGAAGAGCGATATCCAGATGCATTGAAGCAAATTGCCCAACCTCCGTGGATATTATTTGCGGTTGGGCGGCTAGAGCTGCTAACAAATCAATCCATTGCAATTGTAGGCACTAGGTATCCCAGCAATTATGGAAAACAGTGTTCTAGGCAATTTGCTAACGAATTTGCGAATTCTGGCATTACGATTGTAAGTGGATTAGCCAATGGTGTGGATACTATCGCGCATAAGGAAGCCGTTCAGTACACATCAAGTACGATTGCTGTATTGCCAAGCGCAATCGGGCACTGTTATCCTACTAATAACTATAATTTATACCACCAGCTAAGTAGTGACGGGTTGTTATTATCTGAAACGGTTCAATACCAACCGGTACATCCAGGTCAATTTCATGCACGTAATCGAATTATTGCTGGATTAAGCAGTGCTACAGTTGTTGTTGAAGGAGAACGTAAAAGCGGATCGATGATAACGGCGCGGCATGCGCTTGATATGGATCGAGAGCTGTTCGCTGTTCCAGGTTCTATTTACTCAAAGAAAAGTGAAGGCCCAAACTTTCTTATTGAGAAGGGATATGCTAGAATGCTATTGACCTCCCATCAGCTATTTGAGGAGCTACCATGGCTTAAGCCACAGCTGGTAGAGGGAGAGTTAGCTAGCTCAGAACAGTCTAATAACGTTAATTTATTATCGCAAGATGAGCTTAATATTTATCTATATATAAAGGAGCAGCCTCGTTCGATTAATGAAATTGTCGAGTTTACTTCAATTCCGTTTGGACATTTGAGCGTACTTCTGCTAAATTTATGTATAAAACAATTGATAGAGCTACAACCTGGGTCTATATATATTGCACTGTAACTTGTTTCGAAAGAGGAGGCACCTCATATGGCAGATTCGTTAGTCATTGTAGAATCACCCGCCAAAGCCAAAACGATTGGTAAATATTTGGGTAGTAAATATATTGTGAAGGCGTCCATGGGACATATTCGCGATTTGCCAAAAAGCCAACTTGGCGTTGAAGTGGAGAATGATTTTAATCCTAAGTATATTACGATACGCGGCAAAGGTTCTGTATTAAAAGAATTAAAAGACGCTAGTAAAAAAGTAAAACGCGTTTATCTCGCGGCCGACCCCGATCGCGAAGGGGAAGCGATCGCTTGGCATCTAGCACATTACTTAGAAATTAATGATCAAGAGCCTTGCCGCGTTGTATTTAATGAAATTACAAAACAAGCTGTAAAAGAAGCGTTTAAAACACCGCGACAAATTAATATGGATTTAGTTAATTCGCAGCAGGCGCGTCGTATTTTGGACCGATTAGTCGGATACAAAATAAGTCCATTATTATGGAAGAAAGTGAAAAAGGGACTTTCTGCAGGTCGAGTGCAGTCCGTAACCGTGAAGCTCATTATTGATCGTGAAAATGAAATTGATGCTTTCGTTCCGGAAGAATATTGGTCGATCACTGCTGGGCTAACTCATCATAATCAAAACTTTGAAGCAAAGTTTTATGGATTGAACGGTAAGAAGAAAGAGCTTGGCAATGCCGAAGAGGTTAATGCGATTCTCCAAGCGATTGCTAATCAAAGCTTTAGCGTAGCGGAAGTGAAGGAGAAAGAACGCTTACGTCACCCTTCACCACCTTTTATTACGAGTTCCCTGCAACAGGAAGCAGCTCGTAAATTAGGCTTTCGAGCTTCCAAGACAATGTCCGTTGCACAGCAGCTCTATGAGGGCGTAGAGCTAGGCAAGGAAGGAACAGTCGGTTTAATTACATATATGAGAACGGATTCTACGCGCATTTCTCCTGTGGCGCAGGAAGAGGCTCGTAGCTATGTAACTGAAAAATATGGTGTGGACTATATACCAGCTGAACCAAGACAATATGTGAAAAAAAATAGCAGTGCACAGGATGCCCATGAAGCGATTCGTCCAACATCAATCTATCGTGATCCAGAATCGTTAAAGCCTTACCTTTCTAGAGATCAATTAAGATTGTATAAATTAGTATGGGATCGCTTTGCTGCTAGTCAAATGTCATCGGCTATTCTAGATACAATGACTGTTGATTTTAATGTTGGAGATGCGACTTTTCGTTCCACTGGTTCAAAAATCAAATTTGCTGGATTTATGAAGGTTTATGTTGAAGGCAATGATGATGGTACGGTTGAGGAATATACGCTGCTTCCACCGCTAAAAGTGGATGAAAAGCTGACACCTTTAGAGATTGAGCCGAAGCAGCATTTTACTCAGCCACCACCACGCTATACAGAGGCTCGTCTTGTCCGTGCACTAGAGGAGCTTGGCATTGGACGTCCTAGTACGTATGCTCCGACGCTAGAAACCGTGCAGAAACGCGGTTATGTAGCACTGGAGGAGAAAAAGTTTTTCCCGACGGAGCTTGGTGAGCTAATTATTCAATTAATGGAAGAGTTTTTCCCAGAAATATTGAATGTAGAGTTTACTGCTGATATGGAAGGGAATCTCGACCATATTGAAGAGGGTACGGAGGATTGGGTTAAAGTATTATCCCAATTTTACGAGACATTCGAGAAGCGTCTTCTGGTTGCCGAAGAGGAAATGAAGGAAATCGAAATCCAAGACGAAGTATCTGATGAGTTATGCGATAAATGCGGAAAGCCACTTGTTTATAAAATGGGTCGCTTTGGTCGTTTTCTAGCTTGCTCAGGCTTCCCTGACTGCCGTAATACGAAGCCAATCGTGAAAGATATCGGAGTTGTATGTCCGAAATGTAATAAAGGTCATATCGTGGAGCGACGCAGTAAAAAAGGCAGAATCTTTTATGGCTGCGACAGTTACCCTGAATGTGATTATGTATCATGGGATAAGCCAACGAATAAAAGCTGTCCAAACTGTGAGCAGGTGCTAGTAGAGAAACGTAATCGTAGCGGGGCGCGTTTGCAGTGTGTTGGGTGTGACCATAGCGAAGAGATATTAGAGGACGACGCTTTAGAGGAAGTTTAAATTCAGGACTTTGATGACGAAGTGAGCTCGTTGTCGCATATTCGGCGGCGAATCTCGAACTCATCCGAAATTTACGATGCTCACGTACCAAAAGCGTACGCTGCGCTTCTCAA
>Ga0182739_1000239_pt1 | contig 89762 bp, 79 predicted proteins | sample eDN5th30CBELigBY_FD_128873 | JGI IMG/M metagenome (GOLD analysis project Ga0182739, IMG submission 128873) | Enriched backyard soil microbial communities from Emeryville, California, USA - eDNA 5th pass 30_C BE-Lig BY (version 2) (version 2) | ecosystem: Environmental > Terrestrial > Soil >...
AAAGCCGCCAGCGTGCGTTGCGCGGCTTGACCTGACGGCCAGTCAGGCGCGGCGCCACACACCACCCCCTGACGACTTTCCAGGGCCAACGCGACCTGCCGGGGGATTGATGACACGCCCTAGTCCAGTTCGTCGGCCGGCGTGCGTTCCCGCGCCGGCCGCTTGGCGAGCTTGCGCTGCAGCGAGCGCCGGTGCATGCCGAGCATGCGTGCCGCGGCCGAGATGTTGCCGGCGGTGCTCGCCAGTGCCTGCTGGATGTGCTCCCACTCCAGGCGGTTGAGCGGCGTCATCTGCACGCCGACCTCCGGCGCCGGCAGCGGCTCGCCGCGCAGTACGCGCAGGATCATCGGCACCGTGGCCGGCTTCGGCAGGTAGTTGTCAGCCCCGCGCTTGATCGCCTCGACCGCCGTCGCCACGCTGGCGTAGCCGGTCACCAGGATCACGCGCATGTCGCTGCGCAGCGCGCGCAACGGGGCGATCAGGTCCAGCCCGGTCTCGCCGTCCAGCTTGAGGTCGACCAGGGCGAAATCGGGCTGCAGCCGCCGCGCGCAGGCCAGCGCCGCCACGCCGGTGGTGGCGACGGCGACCTCCAGACCGCGGCGCTCGAGCGAGCGCTGCAGCGCGCGCAGGTACAGGGCATCGTCGTCGACCAGCAGGCCTCGCTTCATCGGGTCCGTTCCTTGCGTCCGGCCGGCAGGTGGAAGCGCACGCAGACGCCGCGGCCGTCGCTGGCCTGCATCGACAGCTCGCCGCCCAGCCGTTCGACGGTGGCGTGCGAAAGCGCCAGGCCGACGCCGAGGCCGTCGGGCTTGCTGCTGCCGAACAGCGTCCCGGGCAGGAATGGCCGGGCAGCGTCGAAGCCGGCGCCGTAGTCGCGGATCTGGCCGCGCAGTCCGGTCTCGTCGGCGTCCAGGTGCAGGTCCACCCGTGGCGTGCCGGTCTGCGTGCCGGCATCGGCGGCGTTGTTGAGCAGGGCCTGCAGCAGGTGGCCCACGGCGGGATCGACGGCCGCGTGGCGGCCGATCGCGCCGCTGCGGCGCAGCTCGATCGTTGGCCGCACCAGCTGCCAGCGCGCGATCACCTGCTCCAGGTCGACCTCGAGTGGCGGGGCGCCGGCGGTGGTCGCTTCCGCCGGCGTGGCCAGCTCGCGGACGCGGTCGCGGCACACGTCCACCAGCTCGCGCATCGTCGCGTGGTCCTCGTGCATGTCCGCCGGTGCCGGCCGCTCGAGCAGGTCGTCGAGCATCAGCGTCAGCGTGGCCAGCGGCGTGTTGAGCTCGTGCGCGACCGAGGCGGCATGCGTGGCCAGCGCGACGATGCCCTCGTTGCGCGCGAAGCGCTCGCGCAGCAGCGACAGCTCGTGCTCGCGCCGGCGCAGCGCGATCGCCAGGCGCGAGAAGAAGTAGAGCACGACGCCGGCGGAGATCAGGAAGTTCACCGCCATGCCGACCAGGTGCAGGTCGAAGCCGTCGATCGCCAGTCCGTGCAGGTGCGGCAGCGGCTGCCCGAACCAGGCCGCGGCCGCATAGCCGATGCCGCAGATCGCCGCGGTGGCGTGGATCCACGGCAGCGGCAGCGCCAGCGCAGCGAACGCGATCGGCAGCAAGAACAGCGACGTGAACGGATTGGTGACGCCACCGCTCCAGCCGACCAGCCAGGCCAGCGCCGCCACGTCGACGGCGATGTGCGCGAAGGTCTCGGCCGGGCCGGCGTCGCCCCGGCGCACGCGCCAGCTCGCGTAGACGTTGAAGGCGGCCAGCGCGGCGATCGCCAGCCACAGCGGCATCGGCGGCAGTGCCAGGCCCAGTGGGCCGGTCGCGATCAGCACGGCCGCCGCCTGGCCGGCGATCGCCAGCCAGCGCAGCGTGCACAGGGTGCCGAGAAACGAGGCCGGGGGCGTCCGCATCGCGCGATTATCGGCCCTCGCGCCGGTGCCGGGGCGTGACCGGCGGTCGCAGGCTGCCGGACCGGCGCCCGGCCGTACCGCTCCGCGGTTCAGTAGGCGGCGGTGGCGATCTCGCGCAGGTAGCGCGGGTGCTCGATCTCGTCGACGAAGGCATCGGCGTAGTCCGGATACGCGATCCGGCTGTGGCCGGTCTCGTCCACCCGCAGCGTGCGTGCCTGGCTGCGGTAGTGTCCCAGCCGCGGCCCCGGCCCGATCTCCGCGGCCGGTGCGTAGAACGTCCAGTCCAGGTCCGGCGCCGCGCGGTAGACCGCCAGCGCCTCGCGGTGGGCGAGCGCCGCGGGGCGGTAGGCGTCCGGGAATCCAGGCGTATCGACCAGCTGGACGCCCGGCGCGACCTCGAGACTGCCGGCGCCGCCGACCACGATCAGGCGCCGGATGCCGGCCGCGCGCGCGGCGTCGACCAGTGCGGCGGCCGTTCGCGCCAGCGCGGCGACGTCCGGGCCGTCCGGGCCGAATGCGCTGGCCAGCACGTCGTGGCCGCGGACGGCCGCTGCCAGGGCCGGTGGATCGTCCAGGGCGGCGACGACGGCACGGGCGCCGGCCAGTTCCTCCGGCAGGGCGCCGTCGCGGCGGACCACGGCCGTGACGGCATGGCCGCGATCAAGTGCGGTCCGGGCGATCTGGCGCCCGATCTTTCCGGTGGCGGCGACGAGGGCGATCTTCATGGCGGGATTCCGGCCGGCCTTGGAGCAGCCAGCATCGCGCCGATGCCAGGGCCAGGCAAGCGGCGGCGGTCAGGCGCGTTCGAGCCGGTCGAACGCGAACAGCGCGGCAAGCGGATGCGGCCGCCGCTCGATCCGTGCGCGGATCAGCTCGGCGCCGAGCATCGAGTAGGTGATCCCGTTGCCGCCGTAGGCCATCGCGAACAGCACCCGCGGTCCCAACTGCCGGTGCGGCCCGAAGAACGGCAGGCCGTCGCGGGTCTCGGCGAACGTGCCGGCCCACGAGAACGTCGGCTCCGCCGCCAGGTGGGGGAACAGCTTGCGTACCTTCCGCGAGAGCCGCGTGGCCTTGCGCTCGACCCGGGCGTCGCGCCGGGCCGGGATGTCCACGGCATCGTCGTCGCCGCCGACGAGTAGGCGGCCATCGGCCGTGGCCCGCAGGTAGAGATAGGGGCGGGCCGATTCCCAGACCAGCGTGTCGGCCAGCGGCCCGAGCGCCGCCGCGGCGAGCGGGTCGGTGACGAAGGCATAGCTGCTGCGGTTGCGGGCGACGCGCTGGTCGATCCACTGCTGGCAGGCGTAGCCGGCCGCCAGCACCGCATGGCGCGCGCGGATGGTCGCGCCCTGCCGGGTGCGCAGCGCCACGCCGCGGCTGGTGGTGTCGATCGCCGCGACCGCGGTGCGATCGAACACCGCGGTACCGCGCCGGGCCAGGCGCGTCAGCAGGCGGTAGGTCATGCGGTACGGGTCGACGCGCGCGGCGAGCGCGCTCAGGATCGCGCCCGGTGCCGAGAAGCCGTAGCGTTCGCGCAGAGCGGCGGGCTCCAGCCATTCGACGGCGAAGCCGTGCCGCGCGCGCAGCGCCGCCTCCTCCAGCAGGGCCGACCGATGGCGCCGCCTGCTGGCGTAGTAGAGGCTCCGGTTGCGTGCGAAGCCGACGTCGCGCACCTCGCCCGCCTTGGCCTGCAGCTGGCCGATCGCCTCCGCGCAGCTGCGGTAGGCCAGCACTGCGGCGGCCTCGCCGTAGCGCTGGGCCAGGTCCACCAGGTGGGTATCGATCTCGTACTGCAGCAGCGCCGTGCTGGCGGCAGTGCTGCCCCAGCCGATGTCGCGCTGCTCGATCACGGCGACGTCGTGGCCGGCGCCGGCCAGGGCATCGGCGATCAGCGCGCCGCTGATGCCGCCGCCGACGATGGCGACGTCGCAGCGCAGGTCCCGCTCGAGTGCGGGAAACGCGTGCATCAGTCCGTTCCTGATCGCCCAGAAGGGATAGCCGCTCTTGAGGTCCATGGATTCGTTACCTGCCGGGCCCGACGCAGCGGCATCATGCGCGAGATCGCGCGGCGATGCTTCCGCCGGGTGCGCCGGCTCGCACGTGCCGGGCCGGCCGGGAGCGCACTCGACGCCCGCGCGCGGATCGGCTACCGTCCCCGCGCATCGCCCCTGGCTTCCGCGGAGCCGGACCATGTCCGCCCCCCACGTTCACGACGACGCCGATCTGGCGCTGCTCGGCCAGTCGGTCGCCGAGCTCCTGGTCGCGCGCGGGATGAGCATGGTCACCGCCGAATCGTGCACCGGCGGCTGGATCGCCAAGGTGCTGACCGACATCGCCGGCAGCTCGACCTGGTTCGAGTGCGGCGTCGTCGCCTACAGCTACGAGGCCAAGGAAGCCCTGCTCGGCGTTCAGCCGCAGACCCTGGAACGCACCGGCGCCGTCAGTCAGGAAACCGTCGTGGAGATGGTCTCCGGCGCGCTGGCGCGCTACGGCGCCAGCGTCGCGGTGGCGGTCACCGGCATTGCCGGCCCCGGCGGCGCCACGCCCGGCAAGCCGGTCGGCACGGTCTGGATCGGCTGGAAACGGCGCGGCGGTTACGCGAAAGCTGAACTGTTCCATTTTCCCGGCGACCGCGAGGCGGTACGGCGCAGCACCGTTGCCGCCGCGCTCGACGGCCTGCGCCGGATTCTTACGAGCTGACGCGCCGTCCGCCCCTGTTCCGTCCCGGGCGCTGTGGAATAATGCCGGGCACTCCCGCCGCGCCGTCTCAATCGCTGAGATGCGGGCGCGGCATCCTCCGCGCCGATCAAACACACAGAGGTACCGCCCGATGGACGACAACAAGCGCCGCGCGCTCGCATCCGCGCTTTCCCAGATCGAGAAGCAGTTCGGCAAGGGTGCCGTCATGCGCATGGGCGATCGTACCGACGACGCGATCGAGACGGTCTCGACCGGCTCGCTGGGCCTGGACATCGCGCTCGGCGTCGGCGGCCTGCCGCGCGGCCGCGTCGTCGAGATCTATGGACCGGAGTCGTCCGGCAAGACCACGCTGACGCTGCAGGTGATCGCCAGCTGCCAGCGCAACGGCGGCACCGCGGCCTTCGTCGACGCCGAGCACGCCCTCGATCCCAGCTATGCCGAGAAGCTCGGCGTCAACGTCGACGACCTGCTGGTCTCGCAGCCCGACACCGGCGAGCAGGCGCTGGAGATCGCCGACATGCTGGTGCGCTCCAATGCGGTGGACGTCGTGGTCATCGACTCGGTCGCCGCGCTGACGCCGAAGGCTGAGATCGAGGGCGAGATGGGCGACTCGCACGTGGGCCTGCAGGCGCGCCTGATGAGCCAGGCGCTGCGCAAGCTGACCGCCAACATCAAGAAGTCCGGCTGCCTGGTGATCTTCATCAACCAGATCCGCATGAAGATCGGCGTGATGTTCGGCAGCCCGGAGACGACCACCGGCGGCAACGCGCTGAAGTTCTACGCCTCGGTCCGCCTGGACATCCGCCGGATCGGCGCGGTCAAGCGCGGCGACGAGGTGATCGGCTCGGAGACCCGCGTCAAGGTCGTCAAGAACAAGGTCGCGCCGCCGTTCCGCCAGGCCGAGTTCGAGATTCTCTACGGCGAGGGCACCTCGCGCGAGGGCGAGCTGATCGAGCTCGGCGTCGCCCACAACCTCGTCGACAAGTCCGGCGCCTGGTACAGCTACAACGGCGAGCGCATCGGCCAGGGCAAGGACAATACCCGCCAGTACCTGCGCGAGCATCCCGAGATCTCCGCGGCGATCGACGCCCAGCTGCGCGCCAAGCTGCTGGTCAGCAACGGCAATTCGCCGCTGCCGGCGGTCGAGGTCGAGGAAGCCTGATCGCGGCCGGTCCGGGCGTACGGCGCGCAGGCCGGTCCGGCAGGCGCCGGCCCGGCCGTGCCGTGGTGGCCGGGCCGGGTCCGGTCCGCCGGTCCGCCGGCCCGACCGTCGGTCGGCTGCCGGCTGGACGCACCGTGGGGCCCTCGCTAAGGTGCTGCGGCATCGAGGGGCCGTCCGCCGGCCGCCGTGCCGATTCGGGAAGGATAGAGCCATGCATCGCATCGTCTTCGCCAGCATCGTGCTGTTCGCGCTCGGTACCGGCAGTCTCCATGCCGCCGAACTGACGTCCCTGCCGCCGCTGCCGACCGCCAGCGGGTTCGTCGCCGGCCGGCCGGCCACCCAGGCCGACGTCGACGCCGGCAACGCGGTGTTCGTGATCGGCGACGGGGCGGTTTCCACCGGATCGCCGCTCGCGATCGACGTCCCGCAGTACGCGCTGTTCGTGGACGAGGGCGTCAAGACCGTCGTCGTCGTCGTGCAGGCCGAGCGTGGCGTGGACGGTAGCCGGATCGGGGCGCGTAAGGTCGACGGCTCGACCCTGGTGGGCGCACTGGAAGAGTTCGAGCTGCTCGGCACCCAGCCGGATGCCAAGCGGATCGCGCCCAACTGACGACCGCAGCCGCATCCTCCGGCCGTCCTCGCGGTGTCGACGGCCGCCGGCCGGCCGCCGCGCCACTCCGGTGTGCCGATCATGACGTCCCGTCCGCCACGAACGCCCGCAGACAAGCCCGCCGCCTATGACCGGGCGCTCGGCTGGCTGGCCCGGCGCGAGCATTCCCGTTCGGAACTGCGCACGAAGCTCGCGCGGGGTGGCCATGCCGCCGACGAGGCCGCCGCCGCCCTGGAAGCCCTGGAAGCCGGTGCGCTGCAGAGCGATGCCCGCTTCGCCGGGGCGCTGGCGCGATCGCGCGCCGGGCAGGGCTACGGCCCGCGGCGCATCGCCGCCGAGTTGCGCTCGCACGGTATCGCCGATGCCGCCGTCCGTGATGCGCTGGCCGAGGTCGACGTCGACTGGCTGGCCTCGGCCCGCCGGCAGCTCCAGCGCCAGTACGGACGCACGCCGGCGCGCTCGGCTCAGGAGCGCGCGCGCCGGGCCGCCTTTCTCTTGCGCCGAGGCTTCGATGGCCCCACAGTGGGCGCCCTGACGCGCGCCGACGCCGGCAGCGACGACGATTCCTTCGATTGAAACGCCGTCCCGCCGTGCTGTCCCGGCCGGGTGTGGCCGGTGCCGGCCGCCGGTCCGAAGCGTCCTCCGATCCGCCCGGAACCGGGCGCGCCCCGACCGGGGCGTGAAGGCGGAATGCTGCATTTCACCAGGATTCCCTTGACGGCTTGCCAGATGCCCATGACGACCAGCGCCGAAATCCGCTCCACGTTTCTCGAGTTCTTCCGCTCCAAGGGGCACGTCATCGTGCCGTCGGCGCCGCTGGTGCCGGCCAACGATCCGACGCTGCTGTTCACGAACTCGGGCATGGTGCAGTTCAAGAACGCCTTTCTCGGCAGCGAGAAGCCGCCGGGCCCGCGCGTGGCCGACGTGCAGCGCTGCCTGCGCGCCGGCGGCAAGCACAACGACCTCGATTCGGTCGGCTACACCGCGCGCCACCACACGTTCTTCGAGATGCTCGGCAACTGGTCGTTCGGCGACTACTTCAAGCGCGACGCCATCCTCTGGGCCTGGGAGCTGCTGACCGAGGTCTGGAAGCTGCCGTCCGAGCGCCTGCTGGTCACGGTCTACCACACCGACGAGGAGGCCTACGCGATCTGGAACGCGCAGGTCGGCGTGCCGGCCGAGCGCATCGTGCGCATCGGCGACAACAAGGGCGCGCCGTTCGCCTCGGACAATTTCTGGCAGATGGCCGATACCGGCCCGTGCGGCCCGTGCACCGAGATCTTCTACGACCACGGCGCCCACATCGCCGGCGGGCCGCCCGGTTCGCCCGACGAGGACGGCGACCGCTTCATCGAGATCTGGAACCTGGTGTTCATGCAGTTCGACCGCGCCGCCGACGGCACGCTGACGCCGCTGCCGGCGCCCTGCGTGGATACCGGCATGGGCCTGGAGCGGTTGGCGGCCGTGCTGCAGCACGTGCACACCAACTACGAGATCGACACGTTCCAGCACCTGATCCGCGCCGCCGGCACGCTGACCGGCACGGCCGATCTCGGCAACACCTCGCTGCGCGTGATCGCCGACCACATCCGTGCCTGTTCTTTCCTGATCGTCGATGGTGTATTGCCGTCGAACGAAGGACGCGGCTACGTGCTGCGCCGGATCATCCGCCGCGCCCTGCGCCACGGCTGGATGCTCGGCGTGCGCGGCGACTTCTTCTGGAAGATGGTCGCGCCGCTGATCGACGTCATGGGCGAGGCCTATCCGGAGCTGCCGGCCAAGCGCGACGTGGTCGAGCGCGCGCTCAAGATCGAGGAGGAGCGCTTCGGCGAGACGCTCGAGCAGGGCATGAAGCTGTTCGCCGAGGTGGCGGCCCGCGCGGGCACGATCATTCCCGGTGCCGATGCGTTCCGGCTCTACGACACCTACGGTTTTCCGGTCGACCTCACCGCCGACATCGCGCGCGAACGCGGGCTGACGGTGGACATGGCCGGCTTCGAGCAGGCGATGGAGCAGCAGCGCGAACGGGCGCGGGCGGCCAGCCAGTTCGAGTCCAAGGGGCAGCTGCCGGCGGAGCTCGCGGCCAGCCTGCCGCCGACCCAGTTCCTCGGCTACGACACGCTGCAGGGCGAAGGCGGCGAGGTGCTGGCGATCCTGCGCGGTGGCCGTGCGGTGGACGCGCTGGCGGACGGCGAGGAAGGCATCGTCATTCTCGACCGCACGCCGTTCTACGCCGAATCCGGCGGACAGGTCGGCGATGTCGGCGTGCTCACCGGCACCGGTGGTGCGCTGGCGGTCGGCGACACGCAGAAGCTGGCCGGTGCGTTCCACGGTCACGTCGGTCGCTGGCAGGGCGCCCAGCCGCTGCAGCGCGGTGCGCGCCTGGCCGCTGCCGTCGACGGCGAGCGGCGCCAGGCGACGATCCTCAACCATTCGGCCACCCACCTGCTGCACGCCGCCTTGCGCAGCGTGCTCGGCACGCACGTGACGCAGAAGGGTTCGCTGGTCGCGCCCGACCGCCTGCGCTTCGATTTCGCGCACTTCCAGGCGGTCGACGGCACGGAGCTGCGCCGTATCGAGGATCTGGTCAACGCCGAGATCCGCCGCAACGTCGCCGCCGAAGTCCACACGATGGGCTACGAGGAAGCGATCGATTTCGGCGCGATGGCGCTGTTCGGCGAGAAGTACGGCGATCACGTGCGCGTGCTGAAGATGGGCGAGTTCTCGACCGAGCTGTGCGGCGGCACGCACGTCTCGCGCACCGGCGACATCGGCCTGTTCAAGATCGTCGCCGAGAGTGGCGTCGCATCGGGCGTGCGCCGCATCGAGGCGCTGACCGGCGCCGCGGCGGTCGCCTTCGTCGTCGACGAGGAGCGCCGGCTCGGTGCCGTCGCCGACCTGCTCTCGGTCGGGCCGGCCGACGTCGTCGACAAGCTGCGCCAGCTGTTCGATCGCCAGCGCAAGCTCGAGCGCGAGCTGGAATCGTTCAAGGCCAAGGCCGCCAGTTCCGCGACGCAGGATCTGGCGGCGCAGGCGGGCGACGTCGGTGGCATCCGCGTCGTCGCCGCGCGCGTGGACGGTCTCGACGCGAAGGCGCTGCGCGAAGGCGTGGACTCGCTCAAGCAGCAGCTCGGCGACTGCGTCGTGCTGCTGGCGGCAGCGGCGGAGGGCAAGGTCGCCCTGGTCGGCGGCGTCGGCGGCGCCGCGCTCGGCAAGGTCAAGGCCGGCGAGGTCGTCGCGCATGTGGCCGCGCAGATCGGCGGCAAGGGCGGCGGCCGTCCGGACCTCGCCCAGGGCGGCGGCGTCGACTCCCCAGCACTGGACCAGGCACTGGCGCATGTGCCGAAATGGCTAGCCGAACGCCTTGCCTGATGGGTGGAGAAAGCGCGCAAGTCCTTGCGCGATCTCGATTGCGCAGGCAGGATTGCTGAGGTTACCATCGCAACAGTTTTATACGATTGTTTCGGCCATCCATTCACCGATGGCTTCTTCCAGGGCCCCGTTCACGGGCCGGTTTCTTGAAACAGGGGAAGGGTCACGCGATCAGCTAGGGAGGCTGATCCGGTCCCCTGATGTGTCCGTTGTTCGGAGTGAGCGCCGGCAGCGTGAGACATCGGACCGACCATAAGCATCGTAGGAGAATGAAGAAATGCTGATTCTCACCCGCCGTATCGGCGAAACCCTCATGATCGGCGACGAGGTCACCGTCACCGTGCTGGGCGTGAAAGGCAACCAGGTGCGCATCGGCATCAATGCGCCGAAGGACGTCGCCGTGCATCGCGAGGAAATCTACCAGCGCATCAAGCGCGAGCAGAATCCCGGAGCGGAAGACGCCGGGACCGATAGCCATCACGAAGGCTGACTTTACGATCCGCTGCGCTGCGGCTATCCTGCGCCCCTCGTACGCGACCTCGCCCGCTTCCGGCGCGGGGACGGCGGCTCTGCCGCCGGGCGGCACGAGTGATTTCCCGGAGAGATGCCCGAGAGGCCGAAGGGGCTCCCCTGCTAAGGGAGTATAGGGTCAAAAGCTCTATCGAGGGTTCGAATCCCTCTCTCTCCGCCAGTCGAGAAAGCCCTGCTCGCGCAGGGCTTTTTTCGTTTCCGGGCCGGCGCGCCGTCTTCGTTGCGAGGCGTGGCCGGTCGCGGCGCGGTGCGTGCCGGTCGTGCGTGGCTGCGGCCGCGTGTCGGTGCGCTTCGCGCCGGACTGCATGGAGCCGCTCGGGCGGCTCTGGTATTCTTGGCGGCTGCGCCGCATGCCCGACAAGCCCGTTCCGGGCCAGCCAGGCCGCGGTGCGGACGGGCAGGGCGCCCATCTTCCATTCGTTCATCCGCCACGGCGGAGATCTTCACGGCCGGGCATTCGATGGCGACGCACGATTTCCTGCAACGATTCCTGCTCGAACAGGCCGGGGTGCACGGCGCGTTCGTCCGCCTCGACAAGACCTGGCGCGACGTGCGCTCGCATACGGACTATCCCAAGCCGCTGGCTTCGCTGCTCGGCCGGACGCTGGCGGCCAGCGCGCTGCTGACCGGCACGATCAAGTTCCGCGGCCGGCTTTCGATCCAGTTCCGCTCCGAAGGCGCGCTCAGGCTGCTGTTCGCCGAATGCACCGACAGCGGCGGCCTGCGCGGGCTGGCGCGCTGGGACGAGGAGGCGGAGGGCACCGCCGAGCTCGGCGAGGGCGCGATTCTCGCGGTGACGATCGAGCAGCCCGATCGTGACCTGCGCCAGCAGGCGCTGGTCGCCTGCGAAGGCAACGACCTGACCGGCGCGTTCGAGCGCTACTTCGAGCAGTCCGAGCAGCTTCCCACGCGCATGCTGCTGGTCGAGCACGGTGGGCGTTGCGCCGGCCTGCTGCTGCAGCCGATCGCCGATGGCGGCGGCATTTCGCTCGGGGATCCCGACGCCTGGAACCGGGTCGGCTACCTGATGGCGACCGCGATGACCGACGAGCTGGTCAACCTGTCCGCGGAGGAACTGCTGACCCGCCTGTTCCACGAGGAAGGCGTGCGCGTGTTCGCGCCGCGTCCGCTGGCGTTCGCCTGCAGCTGCTCGCGGTCGCGCGTGGAAACGATGCTGCGCTCGCTCGGCCGTGACGAGTGCGAGGCGGCGATCGCCGCCGACGGCCAGGTCGGCGTCACCTGCGAGTTCTGCAATCGCAACTACCGGCTCGACCGGGTCGACATCGCCGGCCTGTTCGCGAGCACGCCGCCGATGGCCGGACCGGTCACCGCGCAATAGCGCGGCATCGGTGCCGGCGCCTAGCGCAGACCAGGCGATGATCCTCAATCTGGCCGCCTACCAGTTCGCTCCGGTCGCCGATCCGGATGCACTGGCGGCGCAGGCGCGCGAAGCCGCCGAAGCGGGCGCACTGCGCGGGACGATCCTGGTCGCGGACGAGGGGATCAACCTGTTCCTCGCCGGCGAGGAAACCCAGGTGCACGCCTTCCTGGCGTGGCTGCGCGCCACCCCGCATTTCGCCGGGATCACGGCGAAGTTCAGCCGCAGCCGCACGCAGCCGTTCGCGCGGCTGCGGGTCAAGGTCAAGCCGGAGATCATCAGCTTTCGCCGGGAGGGTGTCGTGCCGTCCGGCGGACGCGCGCCGGCCGTCGCGCCCGCGGTGCTCGCGCAGTGGATCGCGCAAGGGCACGACGATCGCGGCCGCCGGCTGGTGCTGCTCGACACGCGCAACCGCCAGGAGATCGCCTACGGCAGCTTCACCGGTGCGCTGACCTTGCCGATCGAGCGCTTCACCGACTTTCCGGCGGCGGTCACCGCCCAGCGCGAGGCGCTGGCGGATGCGACCGTCGTCAGCTTCTGCACCGGCGGCATCCGCTGCGAGAAGGCGGCGCTGTGGATGCGCGCGGAAGGCTGGGACAACGTGCTGCAGCTGGACGGCGGCATCCTCGGCTACTTCGAGCAGGTCGGCGGCTACGGCTATGCCGGGCGCTGCTTCGTCTTCGACGAGCGCGTCGCGCTCGATCCGCAGCTGGCGCCCCTGGCCGAGGACACCTCGGCACGGTGACGGGCGGCGCCGCACGGGCGCCGCCGGGTCAGGCGGCGGCGCGTGCGCCGGCCGGATTGCGCCAGGCGGCGAGCAGGTCGTCCTGGCGCTTCATCGCATCGGCCAAGTGGCGTTCCTTGACGTGGCCGTAGCCGCGGATCAGTTCCGGCACGCTGGCGATGTCCACGGCCAGCGCGTGGTTGTCGCGGTCCAGCCCGGCCAGCAGTTCCTCGACCTGGCGGAAGTAGTCCTCGATCAGGCGGCGTTCCATCTTGCGCTCGGCGGTGTAGCCGAACAGGTCCAGCGGCGTGCCGCGCAGCCCCTTGAGGCGGGCCAGGACGCGGAACGCGGTGAACACCCAGGGGCCGTACTCGGCCTTGCGCAGGTGGCCTTCGGCGTCCTTCCGGGCCAGCAGCGGCGGCGCCAGGTGGAAGTGGATCGTGTAGTCGCCCTCGAACGTCTCGCGGATGCGCTGCTCGAAATCGCCGCGGGTGTACAGGCGGGCGACCTCGTACTCGTCCTTGTAGGCCATCAGCTTGAATGCATAGCGCGCGACCGCCTCGGTCAGCGCCTTCGTGCCGGGAGCGGCCTGCTGTTCGGCCGCGCGGACGCGCTCGACCAGGGCGGCATAGCGTCCGGCATAGGCGGCGTTCTGGTAGTCGGTCAGGAACGTGCGGCGCCGCGCGATCGCCTCGTCGAGATCGACGCTCAGCGCGACGTCATCGAGCGCGTCGGCACCGGCTGCGGCCGGCGAGGGCACCGCTGCGCCGGCTGCGGGACGGATCGGCAGCGCCAGCGGAATCGCGCCCGAGGGCAGGTGCGGCTTGATGCCGGCGGCCGCACGCACCTGGCCGATGTCGTGCGCACCCAGGCGGCCCCAGTTGAACGCGGCGGTGTTCATCTCGATCGCCGCGCCGTTGAGCTCGATCGCGCGCATCAGCGCATCGAGCGAGAGCGGCACCCAGCCCTTCTGCCAGGCGTAGCCGAGCATGAACAGGTTGGCCGCGATCGTGTCGCCGAGCAGGGCGGTGGCCAGTTCGGTCGCGTCGACCAGTTCGGGTGCGCGGCCGTCGAGCGCCAGCTTGACCGAATCGATGATCTTCTGGGCCGGGAAGACCAGGTCGGGCTTGGTCGTGAACGTGCCCGGCATCGCCTCGTAGGAGTTGAGGACGACGTTGGAGCGGCCGGCGCGGATCTTCGACAGCGCCCAGTAGTCGTTGACGACGACCATGTCGCAGCCGAGCACCAGATCGGCCTCGCCGGCGGCGATGCGCACGGCGTGAATGTCGGCGGGCGACTTCGCGATGCGCAGGTGGCAGGTCACGGCGCCGCCCTTCTGGGCCAGGCCGGTCTGGTCGAGCACGGTGCTGCCCTTGCCTTCCAGGTGCGCGGCCATGCCGATCAGCGCGCCGATCGTGACGACGCCGGTGCCGCCGATGCCGGTCACCAGGATGTTCCAGGGCTGGTCCAGCGCGGTCGCGAAGACCGGCATCGGCAATGCGCCGAAATCGACCGCGCCGCCGCTGCCCTTCTTCTTGCGCAGCCCGCCGCCGTGCACGGTGACGAAGCTCGGGCAGAAGCCCTTCACGCAGGAGTAGTCCTTGTTGCAGCCGGACTGGTCGATCTCGCGCTTGCGCCCGTACTCGGTCTCCTTCGGCAGCACCGAGACACAGAACGACTTCGCGCCGCAGTCGCCGCAGCCTTCGCAGACCAGCGAATTGATGAAGACGCGCTTCTTCGGGTCCTCCAGCTTGCCGCGCTTGCGGCGGCGGCGCTTCTCGGTCGCGCAGGTCTGGTCGTAGATCAGGATCGACACGCCCTTGATCTGGCGCATGCGCTTCTGCACGGCGTCCAGCTCGTCGCGATGGACGAACTCCACGCCGCTCGGGAAGATCTCCGGCCGCGACCACTTGGCGATGTCGTCGGAGACGACGATGATCGCCTGCACGCCCTCGGCGCGCATCTGGTGCGCGATGTCCGGCACCGTCAGCGTGCCGTCGACCGGCTGGCCGCCGGTCATCGCGACCGCGTCGTTGTAGAGGATCTTGTAGGTGATGTTGACCTTGGCGGCGATCGCCTGGCGGATCGCCAGCGAGCCGGAATGGAAGTAGGTGCCGTCGCCGAGGTTCTGGAACACGTGCTCGGTCTCGGTGAACGGCGCCTGCCCGCACCAGGTCACGCCTTCGCCGCCCATGTGCGAGAAGGTGTCGGTGCGGCGGTCCATCCAGGTGACCATGTAGTGGCAGCCGATGCCACCCTGGGCGCGCGAGCCTTCGGGCACGGCCGTGGACGTGTTGTGCGGGCAACCCGAGCAATAGTGCGCGGCGCGCGGGAAGTTCGCGCGCGGCAGCGTCAGCTCCTGCTCCTTGGCCTCGATCCACGCCACGCGCGCGCGGATCGCCTCGCTGCTGAAGAAGCGCGAAAGGCGCCTGGCGATGACCAGGGCGATCATCGCCGGCGTCAGCTCGTTGGTCGAGGGCAGCACCCAGTTGCCGTCCTCGTCGTACTTGCCGACCACGCTGGGACGCGTCGGCCAGTTGTACATGTACTCCTTCATCTGCGACTCGATGAACGAGCGCTTCTCCTCGACGACGATGACGTCCTCCAGGCCGTCGGCGAACTGGCGGATGCCGACCGGCTCGAGCGGCCAGGTCATGCCGATCTTGTAGACGCGGATGCCGATCTCGCGCGCGTCACGTTCGCTGATGCCGAGGTACTCCAGCGCCTGCAGCACGTCCAGGTAGCTCTTGCCGGTGGTGACGATGCCCAGGCGCGCCTTGGGCGAGTCGAGCACGATGCGGTCGATGCGGTTGGCGCGCGCGAACGCGGTCGCCGCCTGCACCGCGTACCGGTGCAGGCGCATTTCCTGGTCGAGCGGCGGGTCCGGCCAGCGGATGTTGAGCCCGCCGGGCGGCAGCGCGAAGTCCTCGGGCAGGACGATGTCGAGCTGGTGCGGATTGACGTTGACGCTGGCGCTGGACTCCACCGTCTCGGCGATCGTCTTGAAGCCGACCCAGCGGCCGGTGAAGCGCGACATCGCCCAGCCGAGCAGGCCCATGTCGAGGATGTCCTGCACGCCGGCCGGGTTGAGGATCGGCATCATCGCCGAGACGAACTCCAGCTCCGAGCCGTGCGGCAGGGTCGAGGAGCGGCAGGCGTGGTCGTCGGCGGCCAGCGCGAGGACGCCGCCGTGGCGGGACGTGCCCGCCGCGTTGCCGTGCTTGAACACGTCGCCGCAGCGGTCGACGCCGGGGCCCTTGCCGTACCACATCGCGAACACGCCATCGACCTTGGCGCCGGGAAACAGGTTGGTCTGCTGCGTGCCCCAGACCATCGTCGCGCCGAGGTCCTCGTTGAGGCCCGGCGTGAACTCGATGGCGGACGCCTTCAGGTGCTTCCTGGCCTTCCACAGCTCCAGGTCGAAGCCGCCGAGCGGCGACCCGCGGTAGCCGGAGATGAAGCCGGCCGTGTTGACGCCGGCGGCCCGGTCGCGCATCTGCTGCATCAGCGGCAGGCGCACCAGCGCCTGGACGCCGGATAGATAGATGCGGCCTTCGCTACGCGTGTACTTGTGGTCGAGCGTGTACTCGCGATCGACGTTCGGCGCGGGAACGGACATGGGGCGGACCTGGCAGGCGGCTAGGGGGCGCGGAAAGTTTAACAGTGGCTCCCCCGGCCGACCGCGCAGCGGCGGGAATCAATCGGCCGCAACCGTGCGCACAATCGGCCATCGCCACGGCGGCCGACCCGCTACAGCACCTCGACGCCGGCCTCGCGCAGCAGGCGGCAGACCGCGATCAGCGGCAGGCCGACCAGGGCGGTCGGGTCGTCGCTGGCGATCCGCTCGAACAGGCCGATGCCCAGGCCCTCGCACTTGAAGCTGCCGGCGCAGTCGAGGGGGCGCTCGCGCGCCACGTAGCGCGCGATCTCGTCGGCGGCCAGCGGCCGGAAGAACACCTCGGTCAGGTCGGCTGCCGTGTATGCGACCGGGACATCGCCGCGCAGGTCCAGCAGGCAGACGGCGGTGTGGAACACGACGACGGCGCCGGAGCAGGCCGCCAGCTGGGCGCGGGCCGTCGCTTCATCGCCCGGCTTGCCGAGCACCCGGCCGTCGCGGTCGGCGACCTGGTCCGAGCCGATGACGAGGGCACCGGCCGCCTGTCCGGCGACCGCCTGCGCCTTGGCCGCCGCCAGGCGCCGCGCCAGCGCGGCCGGCGCCTCGCCGGGCCGGCGTGCCTCGTCGGTCTCCGGCGGCAGTGCGCGTACCCGGGGCGTCAGGCGCTGCAGCAGCTCGCGCCGGTAGCGCGAGGTGGAGGCCAGCACGAGGTCGACATCGGCCAGCTTCATGCGGGGCGGTCCGTGGCGGTGGCGTCGATCGCCTGCCGCAGCTGCGCCTGCGCCTGGTCGAGCTGGCCGATCTGCCGCTGCAGGTCCGCCAGCGAGCGGGCGAGGGCGGTGTCGGCGGCTTCGAGGTCGGCCTGGGGTGCGCTGTCGGCCTTGTCCTTCAGCCACAGGCGGTGCGCGAGCAGGTCGCGCAGGGCCGCCTCGATGGCCGCATCCGGGGTGCCGCCCGCCGGGCCGGACGGGCCGGCCACCGGGGCGAGCAGGGCGGGCACGTCGAGCAGGCGCTGCCGGCAGTCGTGCAGTGCCTGCTCGAACGCATCGGCGCGGTCGAGGATGCTGCGCAGCACGCGTGCGCGCCGCGCGTGGCGCTGCCCGACCCATGCGGCGGCCAGCACCGAGGCGGCGGCCGCGAGCGCGGCGATCGTCAGGAGATTCATGCGGTTGCGGTGCGCCGGACGGAATCACACAGTCTGCCCGAGCAGGCCGGGTCCGGCAATTTCGGGCGTTCCCGGCAGCGTGCAAAGTTGACTTTGGAGGGGGTGGCACCTACTATCGCGCGCCCTATGTCAGCCGCCCTGCCCGAGAGTGTCGACGCCTGGCGCATGGTGCAAGGGCAGCGCGCGTTTCAGGGACGGCTGCCGTTGTCGGGCCTGCAGCGGCTTTCCGGCAGTCTGGCGGATACGGTCGGTGACGTCGTCTACGACCTGGAGTTCGGTCGTGATGCGTTCGGGATCGCTTTCCTGCGGCTGCACGTGGATGCCGGCTTGCCGCTGATCTGCCAGCGCACGCTCGAGCGTTTCGTGCAGCCGGTGACGATCGACCAGCGGCTGGGGCTGATAGGCAAGGAGCAGGACGAGGCGGGATTGCCCGAAGGTTACGAACCGCTGCTGATCGCCGACGGTCAGTTGGCGCCGGCGGACGTGATCGAGGACGAACTGATATTGACGCTGCCGGTCGTCCCGGTGAGCCCGGGCGCACCGCTCGAGTTCACCACCGGTATCGAGGAGCCGGCCGAAGCAGAGGAGGCGCGCGAGAATCCGTTCGCGGTGCTCGCCCGGCTCAGGCAGGATTAGCAACACGCAGATTTCATCGGAGAAGTGTCATGGCAGTTGCCAAGAGTCGCAAAACCCCGTCGCGCCGCGGCATGCGTCGCGCCCACGATTCGCTCACCGCCAAGCAGTTGGCGACCGACCCGACCTCGGGTGAAGTGCACATCCGTCACCACGTGACCAAGGATGGCTACTACCGCGGCAAGAAGGTCATCGACACGCGCGCCTCGGTGCGGGTCGAGGACTGACGATCCTTGCCGGCGGCTGGCCGCGGCCCGTCCGCGCCGGCGCGTCGGCGATGTGTTCGGAAGCCGGCCCGCTTCGGGCCGGCTTCGCGTTTTTGCCGGTGGGCGGCGTTCCGGGCACCACCCGGCGGCCGCCGACGCCACGTAGCTAGCTGCAGAAGGGGTTGACTCTGATCCACTCACGCATCGCGGGTACCGGCAGCTATCTGCCCGAGAAGGTCCTGACCAACGCGGATCTCGAGAAGCTCGTCGAAACCACCGACGAATGGATCGTCTCGCGTACGGGCATCCGCGAGCGGCACATCGCTGCCGACGGAGAGACCACCGGCGACCTGGCCCTGCAGGCGGCGCGCCGCGCGCTCGAGGCGGCCGGTGTCCAGGCCTCGGAGATCGACCTGCTGGTGCTCGGCACGACGACGCCGGACCTGGTCTTCCCGTCCACCGCCTGCCTGCTCCAGCATCGGCTGGGTGCCAACGGCTGCATGGCGTTCGACGTGAACGCGGCCTGCAGCGGCTTCATGTATGCGCTCGGCATCGCCGACAAGTTCATCCGGTCCGGCTCCGTCCGGACCGCGCTCGTGGTCGGTTCGGAGACGCTGTCGCGCATGACCGACTGGAGCGACCGCCAGACCTGCGTGCTGTTCGGCGACGGCGCCGGCGCGGTCGTGCTCAAGGCCTCGGACGAGCCCGGCATCCTCTCCACGCACCTGCACGCCGACGGCGGCCACAAGGACCTGCTCTACGGGCCGGTCGGCGTTTCCACCGGCTTCCGCGCCGACGAACCCAATTGCGGCGTCACGATCCGCATGAGCGGCAACGAGGTGTTCAAGGTCGCGGTCAAGACGCTCGACCGCGTCGTCGACGAGACGCTCGAAGCCAACCAGCTCGACAAGAGCGCGATCGACTGGCTGATCCCGCACCAGGCGAACCTGCGCATCATCCAGGCGACGGCCAAGCGGCTGGACATGCCGATGGACCGCGTCATCGTCACCGTCGACCGGCACGGCAACACCTCGTCGGGCTCGGTGCCGCTGGCGCTGGACTACGCGGTACGCTCCGGCAAGGTCCAGCGCGGCCAGTTGCTGCTGCTCGAGGCATTCGGCGGCGGCTTCACCTGGGGGTCGGCGCTGATCCGCTACTGAGCGGCCCCTCGAAGGAGGACCATCATGGCTCAACGCCTGTTGCTCGACGGCCGCGCGGTCTGGCTCAAGCGCTATGCGCACCGCCGCCGCCGGCTGGCGCACCACGCCCTGGACTTCGCCGCCCGCCAGCTCGACATCGAGCCGCTGCGCCCGGACCCGGTCGATTTGCCCGAAGAGGCCAAGTGCATCGAGTCGCGCCGCCTCGGCGAGCTCGCCGGGCAGGGCGTGCGCGTGCCGCGCGTGCTTGCCGACGGCCGCGACGTGCTGCTGCTGAGCGACGTGGGGTCCTCGCTGTCGCTGCGCCTGCGTGAGGTGGCCGGCAGCGCCGAGGCGGTCGACCTCCTGGTCGGCGGCGCCGCGCTGGCGATCGCCGAAACCCACCGGCGCGGCGTCTATCTCGGCCAGCCGCTGCCGCGCAATCTCACGGTCAGCCCGGACGGCTTCGGCTTCCTCGATTTCGAGGAGGATCCGGGCCGCGTGATGCCGCTGGACAGCGCGCAGGCGCGCGACTGGCTGCTGTTCGCTTCCGGCGTCGCCCGCCGCTACCAGGGCCGCGACCACCGCGCGCTGGCCGGCGTGCTGGCGGCCGGACTGGCCCAGGCCCGCGCGCCCGTGGTCGCCCGCCTCGATCATGCGGCCGGGCGGCTGCGCTTCCTCGAACGGGCGACCCGCCCGTTCGGCGAGCGTGCCCGTGCGCTCGGCCGGGCGGTCGCCGCCTTGCGCGAGGCGCTCGGCTTCCTTGCATTGCTGGCCTTCACCTTGCTGGCCGACTACCTGCCGGACCGTGATTTCGACCTGTTCGGCCTGTCCTTCCTGATCGACTATCTGACATGACCGCATCCCCCACCGACGTGGCATTCGTGTTTCCCGGCCAGGGCTCGCAAGCGCTCGGCATGCTGGCCGAGCTGGCCGAACTGCACGCGGACGTGCGGCAGACCTTCGCCGAGGCGTCCGAGGGCGCCGGCGTCGACCTGTGGGCGTTGTCGCAGGGCGGGCCGGAAGAGATGCTCAACCGCACCGAGTACACCCAGCCGGCCCTGCTGGCCGCTGGCGTCGCCGTCTGGCGCCTCTGGCTGGCCGCCGGCGGCGCCCGCCCGGCGCGGCTGGCCGGCCACAGCCTCGGCGAATACACGGCGCTGGTCGCTGCGGGTGCGATCGGCCTGCGCGACGCCGCGCACCTGGTGCGCATCCGCGGACAGGCCATGCAGGCGGCTGCGCCGGCCGGGGCCGGTGCGATGGCGGCGGTGCTCGGCGCCGACGATGCGCTGGTCGAGGAGGTCTGCCGCACGGTGTCCGGCAGCGAGGTGGTGGTGCCGGCCAACTACAACGCGCCCGGCCAGATCGTCATCGGCGGCCATGCCGCCGCGGTCGACGCGGCACTGGCCAGGCTGGCCGAGCAGGGCGTGCGCAAGGCGGTGAAGCTCGCCGTCAGCGTCCCCTCGCACACGCCGCTGATGCGCGAGGCCGCCAACCGCCTCGCCGAGGCGATCGGCGCCTATGCCTGGAGCGCGCCGTCGATCCCGGTCGTGCAGAACGTGGACGCCCGTGTGCACGCCGGTCTGGCCGACATCCGTGAAGCGCTGGTGCGCCAGCTGTACCTGCCGGTCCGCTGGACCGACTGCGTGCAGGCGCTGGTCGCCGGCGGCACCGCGCGCGTGGCCGAATGCGGGCCCGGCAAGGTGCTGGCCGGCCTGGTCAAGCGCATCGACAAGTCGCTCGACATCCGCACGCTCGGCACGCCGGGCGAGTTCGAATCCGCGCGCGAGGCCTGGGCCTGACGGTCCGGCCCCGCCTCCTTCATCCTTTGCAGCGAGACACAGCATGAGCGCAATCCTCGAGGGCGAGATCGCCCTGGTCACCGGCGCCAGCCGCGGCATCGGCGCCGCGATCGCCGACGAACTGGCCGGACTCGGCGCCGTCGTCGTCGGCACGGCCACCAGCGAAGCCGGTGCGCAGGCGATCGGCGAACGCCTCGCCGCGCGCGGCGGTGCCGGCCGCGTGCTCGACGTCACCGATGCGGCCGCGGTCGATGCGCTGGTCGAGGAGATCGGCAAGACCTTCGGCGCGCCGTCGATCCTCGTCAACAACGCCGGCATCACCCGCGACCAGCTGCTGATGCGCATGCGCGACGAGGACTGGCAGGCGATCATCGACACCAATCTCAGCTCGGTGTTCAGGACCTCGCGCGCCGTGCTGCGCGGCATGATGAAGGCGCGCAAGGGCCGCATCATCTCGATCGCGTCGGTGATCGGCCTGACGGGTAACCCGGGGCAGGCCAACTACGCGGCAGCCAAGGCCGGCATCATCGCGTTCTCCAAGTCCCTGGCGCGCGAGATCGGCTCGCGCGGCATCACCGTCAACGTCGTCGCGCCGGGCTTCATCGACACCGACATGACGCGCGTGCTGCCGGACGAGCAGAAGAAGGCCCTGGTCGGCCAGATCGCGCTCGGCCGGCTCGGCGAGCCGGCCGACATCGCCCGCGCGGTGGCGTTCCTGGCCTCGCCGGCCGCCGCCTACATCACCGGCGAGACCCTGCACGTCAACGGCGGCATGTACATGCCCTAGGCCGGAAGGGCGGCCGCTTGAAAAGCGGGGTTTGCGGCGCCACCGAAAACCCCGCGGCGGCCGGTCGGCCGGTTGCTGGCGACCCTACGGACGTTCCACTACAATGCGCCCGACTTACGAGCCACGCTGCGCCACCCGGCACGGCGGTCGGGCAAACCGCAAGAATCCCACCGGGAGGAAGAGACCCCATGAGCACTATCGAAGAGCGCGTCAAGAAGATCGTTGTCGAACAGCTGGGTGTGAAGGAAGACGAGGTCACGCCGAACGCGTCGTTCGTTGACGATCTCGGCGCCGATTCGCTCGATACCGTGGAACTGGTGATGGCGCTCGAGGAAGAATTCGAATGCGAGATCCCGGACGAGGAAGCCGAGAAGATCACGACCGTGCAGCAGGCGGTCGACTACGTGAAGGCGCACGTCAAGGCCTGATCGGGTCTCACAGGTGTCGAAAAGGCTGCGCCCGCGAGGCGCAGCTTTCGTTTTGAGGACAGCAAACGCTACGCTCGCGTATGGTTGCGTCCGCCATTGAACAGGTAATCGCATGACCAAGCGTCGCGTCGTCGTCACCGGACTCGGACTACTCAGCCCCGTCGGCAACGACGTGGCCACCGCATGGAGCAACGTGCTGGCCGGCAGGAGCGGCATCGGTCCGATCACGCATTTCGATGCGAGCACGTTCCCGACGCGGATCGCCGGCGAGATCCGCGACTTCGATCCGGCGGTGTACATCCCGCCGAAAGACGTCAAGAAGATGGATCCGTTCATCCACTACGGCGTGGCCGCCTCGCTGCAGGCGCTGGCCGACGCCGGCCTCGCGCCGCACGAGCACGACGCCGAGCGCATCGGCGTGGCGATCGGCGCCGGCATCGGCGGCATCCACACGATCGAGAAGACCTCGATCACCTATCACGAGAGCGGCCAGCGCAAGATCTCGCCGTTCTTCGTGCCGAGCTCGATCGTGAACATGGCCTCCGGCCAGTTGTCGATCATGCTCGGCCTCAAGGGCCCGAACATCGCCTGCGTCACCGCCTGCACCACGGCGACGCACAACATCGGCCTGGCGATGCGCATGATCCAGTACGGCGACGCCGACGTGATGATCGCCGGCGGCGCCGAGTACGCCACCACCGGCACCGCCGTCGGCGGCTTCTGCTCGGCGCGCGCGATGTCCACGCGCAACGAGGAGCCGGCCCGTGCCAGCCGTCCCTGGGACCGCGACCGCGACGGCTTCGTGCTGTCCGACGGCGCCGGCATCCTCGTGATCGAGGACTACGAGCACGCCAAGAAGCGCGGCGCGCGGATCTATTGCGAGCTGGCCGGCTACGGCATGAGCGGTGACGCCTACCACATGACCTCGCCGCCCGAGGACGGCAACGGCGCGCGCCGCTCGATGCAGATCGCGATCGCCGACGCCGGTGCCAATCCGGACCAGGTCCAGTACATCAACGCGCACGCCACCTCGACCGGCGTCGGCGACGTCGCCGAGGTCGCCGCGATCAAGGCCTGCTTCGGCGACCACGCCGGCAAGCTGATGGTCAGCTCGACCAAGTCGATGACCGGCCATCTGCTCGGCGCCGCCGGCGGCGTCGAGGCGATCTTCTCGATCCTCGCGCTGCGCGACGGCGTGGTGCCGCCGACGATCAACCTCGACAATCCCGACGAGGGCTGCGACCTGGACTTCGTGCCGCACACCGCGCGCGAGCACGGACTCGACTTCGTGCTGTCCAACTCGTTCGGATTCGGCGGTACCAACGGCACCCTGGCGTTCCGGCGCGTTTGACCCGCATCCACCGCAGCCTGCCCGGCCGGCGCGACCTGCTCGCGCTGGCGGCGGCGTTCCCGGCGCGCTACCCGGGCCTGCTCGAAAGCGCGGCGCGCGGCGGGCAGGCGCGCTACGACATCCTGTTCGCGTATCCGCGCGATGCCGTGTGGCTGGCCGCCGACGGGTACGTCCGCGACGCGGACGGGCGCAGGCTCGACGGCGATTTCCTCGACCTGCTCGACGCGCGGTTCGCCGCCGCGCGCGACACCGGCCCGGCCGACGCGCTGCCGTTCACCGGCGGCTGGCTGGTCTATCTCGGCTACGAGTTCGCCCAGCGGATCGAGCCGCGGCTGCGGCTGCCGGCCGCGGACGAGGCGCTGCCGACCGCGCTCGCCCTGCGCTGCCCGGCGGCGATCGTGGTCGATCACGCCGCCGACTGCACCTGGCTGGTCGCCGAGCCGGCGCACGCCGGCCTGGTCGAGGCGATGGCCGCCGACCTGGCGGCGGCCCCGCCGTTCGACGCACCGCTGCCGCCGGTGCTGGCGGTGGAGGAGGACCCGCCGGAGCGCTTCACCGATGGGGTCGAGCGGATCGGCGACTACCTGCGGGCCGGTGACGTATTCCAGGTCAACCTGTCGCGTGAATGGCGCGCCCGCTTCGCCGAGGCGGTGGCGCCGGCGGCCTTGCACGCGGCCCTGCGGAGCGCCAACCCGGCACCCTATGCCGCGCTGCTGCAATGGCGCGGCGGCGCGGTGGCGAGCTCGTCGCCCGAGCGGCTGGTCGAGGTCCGCGGCGACCGCGTGCAGACCCGGCCGATCGCCGGCACCCGGCCGCGCCTGGCGGGCGAGGACGAGGCCGGCCGCGTGCGCGAGCTGGTGGGCCATCCGAAGGAGCGCGCCGAGCACATCATGCTGATCGACCTGGAGCGCAACGACCTCGGTCGCGTCTGCGAGCCGGGCAGCGTCGTCGTCGACGAGCTGATGACGGTCGAGAGCTATGCGCACGTGCACCACATCGTCTCCAACGTCGGCGGCCGCCTGCGCGCCGGCAGCACGCCGGGCCAGGTGCTGCGCGCGGTGTTTCCCGGCGGCACCATCACCGGCTGCCCAAAGGTCCGCTGCATGGAGATCATCGCCGAGCTGGAAGGGGTCGGCCGCGGCGCCTATACCGGGTCGATCGGCTATCTCGACCGCAGCGGCGCGATGGACTTCAACATTCTCATCCGCACCCTGGTGGCGTCCGGTTCCGACGTGCGCTGGCGTGCCGGGGCCGGCATCGTGTTCGATTCGCGGGCCAGCGCAGAGCTCGAGGAGACGCGCGCCAAGGCACGCGGCCTGCTGCGCGCGCTGGGGATCGACGGATGAGCGCGCGCATCCGCATCGACGGTGCGCCGGCCACAGTCGTGGACGCCGGCGAGCGCGGGCTGGCCTACGGCGACGGGCTGTTCGAGACCGTGTTGTTCGTCGACGGCCAGGCCCCGCTGTGGCGGCGCCACCTGGCACGGCTCGCGCTCGGCTGCGCGCGGCTGCGCCTGCCGGCGCCCGACGCCGCCGCCCTGGCGGCGGACTGCGCGGCGGTGACGGCCGGCCTGCCGCGGGCGGTGGTGCGGATCACGCTGACCCGCGGCAGCGGCCCGCGCGGCTATGCGCAGCCGGCGCCGCTGCAGCCATTGCGCATCGTCGCCGCGGCCGCCGAGGCGCCGTTGCCGCGGCATTGGTACTGGCAGGGAATCCGGGTACGCTTCTGCGAAACCCGCCTGGCCGTCCAGCCGCTGCTGGCCGGCATCAAGCACCTGAACCGTCTGGAGCAGGTCCTGGCGCGGGCCGAGTGGGACGACCCTGCCATCGCCGAGGGCATCGTGTTCGATACCGAAGGGCGCGTCGTCGGCGCGACCGCTGCGAATCTGTTCCTGGTCCGCGACGGCTGCGTGTCGACGCCGCGCGTCGATCGCTGCGGCGTCGCCGGCGTGATGCGCGCCGAACTGCTCGACCGGCTCGGCGAGGTGCGGCAGGGCGACATCGACGTGGACGAGCTGATGCAGGCCGACGAGATCTTCCTGAGCAACGCGGTGCGCGGCGTGCTGCTGGTCACCGAGCTGGGCGGGCGGCTGTGGAAGCCGGGGCCGGTCGGCTCGCGGCTGGTCGCCGACCTGCACACGCTCGGTTTCGGAGCGGCGGCATGACGGCGGCGGCCGCGATGGCCGGCCGCACGCGTGTGGCGCGGCTGCTGGGCCTGTTCGTGCTGGCGGCGCTGGTCGCCGCGGTCGCGCTCGCCACCTGGCTCTGGACCGACTACCGGCGGTTCGCCGACACGCCGCTGCCGCTGGCCGCGGACGCCACGCTCGACATCGCCCGCGGCACGTCCTACCGCGAGGTCGTGCGCACCCTACGGCGTACCGGCTACACGCGCGCGGCGCCGTTCTACTGGCGCCTGCTCGACCGCGAGATGAAGGTCTCCGGGCGCCTGCACGCCGGCGAGTATGCGCTGCCGGTCGGCATCACGCCGCGGACGCTGCTGGCGAAGATGGCCAGCGGCGAGGTGGTGCAGCATCACTTCACGATCGTCGACGGCTGGACCTTCCGCCAGCTGCGCCTCGCGCTCGCGCAGGAGACCGGTCTGCGCCAGACGCTGACCACCGCCAGCGATGCCGAGATCGCCGCCCAGCTCGGCCTCGCCGAGGCCGGTTTCGAGGGCTGCTGCCTGCCGGAGACCTATGCCTGGATCAAGGGCGAGTCGGATCTGGACGTGCTGCGTCGCGCCGCTGCGGCCATGCGCAAGACGCTCGACGAGTTGTGGGCGGCGCGTGTGCCGGACCTGCCGCTGAAGACACCCTACGAGGCGCTGATCCTCGCCTCGATCGTCGAGAAGGAGACCGGCATCGCCGGCGAGCGGGCCCAGGTGGCCGGCGTGTTCGTGCGGCGCCTGCGCATCGGCATGCGCCTGCAGACCGATCCCACCGTCATCTACGGCCTCGGCGAGGACTACACCGGCCGCTTGCGCCGCCGCGACCTCGACGGCGACACGCCGTACAACACCTACACGCGCGGCGGCCTGCCGCCGACGCCGATCGCGCTGCCGGGACGCGCGGCGATCGCCGCGACGCTGGCGCCGGCGCCCGGCGATGCGCTGTATTTCGTCGCCTACGGCGACGGCAGCGGCCGGCACGAATTCTCCGCGACACTGGCCGAGCACAACCGTGCCGTCGCGCGCTATCTGGAGCGCATGCGCCGATGAGTGGCCGGCTGATCTCGCTGGAAGGCGGCGAAGGCGCCGGCAAGAGCACGGTGCTGGCCGCGGCGCGCGCGCGTTTGGAAGCGCACGGCATCGACGTTGTCGTCACCCGCGAACCGGGCGGCACGCCGCTCGGCGAGGCGGTGCGCGCCCTGGTGCTCGACCCGGCGCTGGCGCCGGTCTGCCCGGAGAGCGAGCTGCTGCTGATGTTCGCGGCCCGTGCCCAGCTGGTGCGCGAGGTGGTGCGGCCGGCGCTCGCGGCCGGGCGCTGGGTGCTGACCGATCGCTTCACCGATGCCAGCTATGCCTACCAGGGCGGCGGCCGTGGCCAGCCGCTGCAGCGCATCGCCGCGCTGGAAGACTGGGCCGCCGGCCTGCGGCCGGACCTGACGCTGCTGCTCGACCTGCCGGTGGCGCAAGGGCTGGCACGCGCCGGCAGCCGCGCGGCGGCCGATCGCATCGAATCCGAGCAGGAGGCGTTCTTCGAGCGCGTGCGTGCCGCCTATCGCGCACGTGCCGCGGCCGAGCCGCAGCGATTCCGCCTGATCGACGCCAGCGCCGAACTGGACGCCGTGCGCGCCGCGGTCGGTGCGGCCGTCGATGCGTTCGTGGCCGTGGCGGACCGGCGATGAACGGCGCGATCGCGCCCTGGCTGGATGCCGCCTGGCAGCGCCTGCGTGGCGCGCTGGCCGCCGGCCGGCTGCACCATGCGCTGCTGATCGCCGGCCCCGCCGGTCTCGGCAAGCGGGCCCTGGCCGAGGCGCTGGTCGCCGTGGCCTTGTGCGAGCAGCCGGGCGCGGCGGGTGCCTGCGGGCGCTGCCGCGCCTGCCAGCTGATGGCGGCGGGCACCCATCCGGACCGCGTCCGCGTCGGCTTCGTCGAGCGCGACGACGGCAAGCTGCGCAGCGAGCTGACGATCGACCAGATCCGCGCGCTGTCGGCGCGGCTCGCGCTGTCGAGCCAGTTCGGCGGCCTGCAACTGGCGATCGTCGAGCCGGCCGAGGCGATGAACGTCAGCGCCGCCAACGCGCTGCTGAAGACACTGGAGGAGCCGGCCACCGACACGATCATGATCCTGGTCGCCGACCAGCCGGCGCGGCTGCCGGCGACGATCCGCAGCCGCTGCCAGCGCATCGACGTCGGCCTGCCGCCGCCGGCGCAGGCGCTGGCGTGGCTGCGCGAGCAGGGCCTGGCCGATGCGCCGGCGCGAGAGGCGCTGGCCGCCAGCGCCGGCAATCCGGGCCAGGCGCTGGCCTGGTCGAAGGACGGCCGTGTCGAGCTCGGCGCCGCCTGCGCGGGGGACCTGGTGGCATTGGCCGGCGGCCGTTCGTCGGCCGGCGAGGTGGCCGAGCGCTGGGCCGCCGATCGCCCGGCCGACCGGCTCTGGTTCGCCGCGGTGCTGGCCGACGAGGAAGCGCAGCGGCTGGCCGCCGGCGAACGCGGCCGGTTCGGCTTGACCGCCGTGGACGAAATCCCGAAGCTAGCCGCGTGGTTCGCCAAGGCCAACCAGGCGCGCCGGCTGCTCGACACGCCGCTGCGTCCGGAGCTGGTGCTGCTGGACGTGTTGCGCGCCTGGCCGGCGACCGGGCAGGGCACCAGGAGAAGCTGACGATGTCGACTCCGCTATCCGGCGGCATGCCGCGCCAGGGCATCCTGTCGCTGGCGATCAAGGACAAGGGCGCGCTGTACAATGCGTACATGCCGTTCGTGAAGGGCGGCGGCCTGTTCGTGCCGACCACCAAGCGCTACAGCCTCGGCGACGAGGTGTTCATCCTGCTCTCGCTGATGGACGATCCGGACCGCCTGCCGGTGGCCGGCAAGGTCGTCTGGATCACGCCGCCGGGAGCCCAGGGCAATCGCGCCGCCGGCATCGGCGTGCAGTTCAGCGATTCGAGCGACGGCGAGACCGTGCGCACGAAGATCGAGACGATCCTGGCCGGCATCCTGACCCAGGAACGGCCGACCCACACGATGTAGGGCGTCGCCCGCAGCCGTTCCGGTTCGCCCGACCTTGCCCGTCACGCAAATGCCGGCGCCGGGCGTATAGTGGCGGCGCGGAGGCGACCGGTCCGTCCGGGACGCCGCCGAACCGACTCCAGTACGGATGACGCGGAGGCCGATCGTGTTCAGACGTGTGCTGCTGGCCGTTCTCGGGTTGCTGGTCCTCGGCGTCGCCGGTCTGTTCGCGATCGCGTGGCGGCCGGCGATCGCGCCGATCGATCCCCCGGCGCCCGGTGCGTTCGCCGCCGATCGCATCGCCCGCGGCGAGGTCCTCGCCGGCGCCGGCTACTGCGCGACCTGCCACACCGTACCGGGCGGTGTCCGCTACGCCGGCGGCTACGCGATGCGCACCGCCTTCGGCACGATCCATTCGACCAACATCACGCCCGATCCGCAGACCGGCATCGGCCGCTGGTCCGAGGCCGCCTTCGTGCGCGCGATGCGCAGCGGCGTCGCGCGTGACGGCTCGCATTTGTTCCCGGCGTTCCCGTTCGACCACTTCACCCGGATCACCGACCAGGACCTGGGTGATCTGTATGCGTACCTGATGTCGCGCGAACCTTCGGCGGCGGCGCCGAAGCCGAACACGGTGCCGTTCCCGCTGAACGTCCGGGCGCTGCAGGCCGGCTGGAAGCTGCTGTTCCTGCGCCAGGGCCCGTTCACGCCGGACCGGACGCGTGACGAGGCCTGGAACCGCGGTGCCTATCTCGCCGAAGGCGTGAGTCATTGCGGCGCCTGCCACACGCCGCGCAATGCCGTCGGCGCCGAGCGACGCGACGCCGCCTACGCCAGCGCGCTGATCGACGGCTGGCAGGCGCCGGCACTGACCGATGCCAATCCCGCGCCGCTGGCCTGGACCGAGGAGGCGCTCTACGCCTACCTGCGCAGCGGCGCGACGGCCGAACACGGCAGTGCCGTCGGCTCGATGGCCGAGGTCGTCCACGGCCTGTCGAAGCTGCCCGATGCCGACATCCGCGCGCTGGCGGTCTACTTCGCCGATGTCGGCCGCGCCGCCGCGCGCAGCGGGGACGAACGCACCGTGCTGGCCGGCGCGCTGGCGGCATCCGGCGAAGGCACCCGCCAGGAGACCGATCGCGGTGCCGGCCTGTACCTGGCGGCCTGCGCGGCCTGCCACTACAACCGCGCGCCGGCGCCGTTGCTGGCGCGGCCGGAACTGGCGCTCAACAGCGCGCTGGCCGGCGACGACCCGACCAACCTGATCCGCGTCGTGCTGCACGGCGTCGGTACGGACGACGGGATCCCGGGCGCGATGATGCCGCCGTTCGCGCACCTGGGCGATGCGGAGATCGCGTCATTGGCGGCCTACCTGCGACGGACCCGCACCGGTCGCGCGCCGTGGCCGGACCTGGAGGCCAAGGTCGCCGAGGTCCGCCGCCTCGACACCGGCACCTGAATCGCCGTTTCGACTGTCCACGGGAGCTGCCATCGATGACGCGCCTGACCATCAACGATCGCGACGTGACGGTCGCCAGCGGCGAGGACACCCCGCTGCTGTGGGTGATCCGCGACGAGCTGGGCCTGACCGGCACCAAGTTCGGCTGCGGCATCGGCCTGTGCGGCGCCTGCACCGTCCACGTCGACGGACGGGCGATCCGCTCGTGCATCACGCCGGTCGCGGCCGTGGCCGGCGCGCGCGTGACCACGATCGAGGGACTCGATCCGGCGGGCGCGCATCCGCTGCAGAAGGCCTGGGTAGAAACCCAGGCGCCGCAATGCGGCTACTGCCAGTCGGGCCAGATCATGCAGGCGGCCACGCTGCTCAAGGATTTTCCGGACCCGAGCGATCGCGACATCGACGCCGTCATGGGCGGCAACCTGTGCCGCTGCATGGCCTATGTGCGCATCCGCAAGGCGATCAAGCTCGCCGCCGCGCAGATCGGGGAGCACCACGATGGCTAGCCTGCGCGGGCCGGACCCTTCCGCTGCCGCACCGGCCTCGCCGGCGCGGCGCGGCTTCCTGATCGGTGCCGCCGGCGCCGGCTTCGTGCTCGCGTTCGCGCGGCCGGGCGCGCTGCTGGCCGATCCGGCCGCCGCCGTCGCTGCCCGTGCCTACGAGCCGAACCTGTGGTGCCGCATCGACGCCGACGGCATCGTCACCGTCAACATCATCCGTGCCGAGATGGGCCAGCACGTCGGTACGGCGCTGGCGCGCATCCTGGCCGACGAGCTGGAGGCCGACTGGGCCGACGTGCGCATCGCGCACGTGGACACCGACCCGAAGTGGGGGCTGATGGTGACCGGCGGCAGCTGGTCGGTCTGGCAGAGCTTCCCGCTGCTGAGCCAGGCCGGCGCGGCCGGACGCATCGCGCTGATCGAGGAAGGCGCCAAGCTGCTCGGCGTCGCGCCGTCCGCGTGCCGCGCGCGCGCCAGCACGGTCAGCGCCGGCGGCCGCTCGATCGGCTACGCCGAGATCGTCCGCCGCGGCAACCTCGCGCGCAGCTACAGCGCCGACGAATTGAAGGCGCTGCCGCTCAAGCCGGCAGCGGAACGGCGCCTGGTCGGCGTCGATACGCAGGCGATCGACGTTCCCGCCAAGACCGACGGCACGGCGATCTACGGCATCGACGCCAAGGTCCCGGACATGGTCTTTGCGCGCCCGAAGATCCCGCCGACACGCAACGGGTCGAAGGTGGTATCGATCGACGACAGCGCGGCCAAGGCGGTCCCCGGCTACCGCAGCAGCCTGGCGCTGGAAGACCCGTCCGGAACGGTGCCCGGCTGGGTCATGGTGTTCGCCGACTCGTTCGCCGCGGCCAGCCGCGCTGCCGACCGCGTGCGCGTGGAATGGCACAGCGACGACACGGCGCAGGTCTCCGAGCAGGACATCCTCGACCACGGCGCGCAGCAGATCGCCGATCCGGCGGCCGGTGCGACGGTGTTCGACGACGAGGGCGTCGACGCCGCCTTCGCGGCGGCCGACAGCGTGCTGGAGCGGACCTACACGACCGCCAGCGTGCTGCACTTCCAGCTCGAGCCGGTCAATGCGCTCGCGTTCGAGAAGGACGGCCGCTGGGAGATCCATACCGGCAACCAGTGGCAGTCGCTGATCCTGCCGACGCTGGCCAAGGCGCTGGGTGTCGGCGAGGATCGCGTCATCATGCGCACCTACCTGCTCGGCGGCGGCTTCGGCCGGCGCCTCAATGGCGACTACGCGGTGCCGGCGGCACTGGCGGCCAAGGCGCTGGGGCGTCCGGTCAAGATGGTGCTGACGCGCGCCGACGACGCGCGCTTCGATTCGTTCCGCTCGCCGTCGATCCAGCGCGTGCGGATGGCCTTCGACCCGGCCGGCACCGTGACGGCGATGCAGCACGACGCCTCGGCCGGCTGGCCGACCCAGGTGATGGTGCCGGCCTTCATGCCGAAGGGCCGCAACGGCGCCGCCTACGACCCGTTCGCGATCGCCGGTGCCGACAGCTGGTACACGGTCGGCGCGCAGCGGGTGCGCGCGCTGTCCAACGACCTGGCCAATCGCGCATTCCGGCCCGGTTGGCTGCGGTCGGTCGGGCCCGGCTGGACCAACTGGGCATCGGAGTGCTTCATCGACGAGGCGGCGCACGCCCGCGGCGTCGACCCGGTCGCGTTCCGCCTGCGCCTGCTCGACGGCAAGGGCCGCAATGCCGGCAGTGCACCCAATGCCGTCGGCGGTGCGGCGCGCCTGGCCGCCGTGGTCAGGCGCGCGGCCGAGAAGGCCGGTTGGGGCGGCCCGCTGCCGAAGGACACGGGGCTGGGCATCGCCGCCACCTTTGGCCAGGAGCGCGACATGCCGACCTGGATCGCCTGCGTCGCCCGCGTGCGCGTGGACCGGGCCAGCGGCGCCGTCGCGCTGGAGAAGCTGACGCTGGTGGTCGACGCCGGCACGATCGTCCATCCCGACGGCGCGCTGGCGCAGACCGAAGGCGCCGCGTTGTGGGGAGCGAGCATGGCGCTGCACGAAGGCACGCGCTTCGTCGACGGCCAGGTGCAGGACACCAACCTGGACACCTACACGCCGCTGCGCATCGGCGACGTGCCGGAGATGGACATCGAGTTCGTCGCCAGCACCGAGGCGGCGGTCGGCCTCGGCGAGCCGGCCACCACCGTGGTCGGGCCGGCGATCGGCAATGCCGTGTTCGCGGCCGTCGGTGCGCGCGTGCGCCACCTGCCGATCCGTCCGGACGCGGTACGCGAGGCGCTGGCAGGCAATCGCGCCTGAACGGAAGGCGCGGCGCCAACTGGCGTAGCGCGGGCTTTGCGCGTAGACTGCGCGGCGTTTGCTGCACCGGCTGCCCGTTTTCCCCCGGTACGCCCGCCTTTCCAGGCTGCGAGTCGTCCTCGATCCGCCTGACACGGCCCCACTCCGCACGTCTTTCGCTGCGCAAACCCGGCAGGCCAGCCTGGCTCGCCCGACAACAAGAACACACTCGCAGCGCGGTTTGATGGGAACGCTCCGGGTCTATACGACGGAGCATCACTATGTCTTTCGAAAGCCTTGGGCTCGCGCCCGAGCTCAACCGTGCGCTTGCCGAACTGGGCTACGCACAACCGACCCCGATCCAGTCCGAAGCGATCCCGCTGGCGCTGGCCGGGCACGACCTCATGGGCGGCGCCCAGACCGGTACTGGCAAGACCGCGGCCTTCGCGCTGCCGCTGCTGCAGCGGATCGCGCAGACCCCGCCTGCCGGCGGCCCGCGCCGCCCGCGCGCGCTGGTGCTGACCCCCACCCGCGAACTGGCGGTGCAGGTGCACGACAGCCTGCGCGCCTACGGCAAGTACCTGCGCCTGGCGAGCACCACCGTCTACGGCGGCGCCGGCATGCAGCCGCAGATCGACGCGCTGCGCCGCGGCGTGGACATCCTGGTCGCCACGCCGGGCCGCCTGATCGACCACATGGAGCGTCGCAGCGTCGATCTTTCGCAGGTCCAGGTGCTGGTGCTGGACGAAGCCGACCGCATGCTCGACATGGGCTTCCTGGCCGCGATCAAGCGCATCCTCGGCAAGCTGCCGGCCAACCGCCAGACGCTGCTGTTCTCGGCGACGTTCGAGGACGCGATCAAGAAGCTCGCGATGGAGTTCCTGCGCGACCCGCGCGAGGTACAGGTCTCCACGCGCAACACCGTGGCGAGCACGGTCGCCCATCGCGTGCATCCGGTGGACGCGGTGCGCAAGCGCGACCTGCTGGTCGACATCCTCTCCAAGCGCTGGCAGGAGCAGGTGCTGGTGTTCGGCCGCACCAAGCACGGCTGCAACCGCCTGGCCGAGCAGTTGGAGAAGGCCGGCATCGAGTCGGTCGCGATCCACGGCAACAAGAGCCAGGCGCAGCGCCTCAAGGCCCTGCGCGACTTCAAGTCCGGCAAGGCGCGCGTCATGGTCGCCACCGACGTGGCCGCTCGCGGCCTGGACATTCCGCAGCTGCCGCTGGTGATCAACTTCGACCTGCCGATGGTCGCCGAGGACTACGTGCACCGCATCGGCCGCACCGGTCGCGCCGGCGCGACCGGCGAGGCGATCTCGCTGGTGGCACCGGACGAGTCCGAGCTGCTGCGCGCGATCCGCCGGCTGCTGAAGAACGAGCTGGAGATCGTCGAGGCCGAGGGGTATGCCCCGAGCCGCGCGCTCGACCTGACCGGTCATGCGCCGGCGGCCGGCCGTCCGGCCGGCCAGCGGCAGGCGCCGAAGAAGCGATCGCGGCGCTCGCGCGGCGGCGGGCAGGGCGGCAAGCCGCAGGCCCATGCCGGCGCGAAGAAGCACGGCGCCCAGCGTAGCGACGGTTCGCGTCGCGGCAGCGGCGGCCGCTGATGGCTCGTCGGTCCGCCGGCCCTGCCGGCGGACCGATCACGGTGGCGCGGACAGCCGCGCCAGCGCCTGCTCGCGGTCCAGGCCCTGCACGCGCAGATTGAAATAGTGCTGGCAGTCGGCCGAGAAGCTCACGCGTCCCTGCGCCGGCAGCCCGCCCAGCCATCCGATCAGCGCGATCGCGTTCTCGTCGATGCCCTGTTCGGCCAGCATCGCCTGCAGCTGCACGGCACGGTTGGCGATCATCCGCGGGCTTTCACGGTAGCGCTCGGCCGCAGCGGCGAGCAGCGCCGCCGTCGCGTCGACATCGGCACCGGCGATCCGGTCGGCGAGCCAGCGTGCCGGCGACGGCGTTTCGCCCGGAGCGAGCCAGTCGGCTGCCGCTACCTCCGCGGCCGGTGCCGCGGGTTCGCCCGCCAGGCGCGCGGGTTCTTCCTGGCCGCAGCCGGCCAGGCCGCCGATCAGGAAGGGAACGCTCAGCATCAGCCATCGGCGCATCGCAGGTCTCCTCGACATCGGCATGGCCCTCGCCTCGCCGGCCCGGATGCCGAGATCCGGCGTGGAACCGGCACGGCCGGTTGACCGGTCCGTGTCGGCGCATTCTATCGGCACGGTCGGCAGGGTGCCGCCGCTCTAGCGCGCTGCAGGCGGCACACGCGGGGCCGGCGAATGCGATGGCCATTCGTGTGCGCGATTTCGCTTGGATTTTCATCGATCGTCCGCATACTCTGACGATCGCCGCGGATGACGCCTGCCGTCGCCCCGCCCTGCGTCGCCGGAACGGCGGGCGCGCGCGCCGAGCGTCTTGACTCAATCAGGGAGAGCCTATGCCTCACCACACGCCGCTGATCGCCACGATCGTCGCCGGCATCGTCCTGGCGTTCGCGTTCGGCATGGTCGCGCAGCGGCTGCGGCTGTCACCTCTCTTCGGCTATCTGGTCGCCGGTGTCTGCGTCGGCCCGTTCACGCCCGGCTTCGTCGCCGACGCCGGCCTGGCGCACGAACTGTCGGAAATCGGCGTCATCCTGCTGATGTTCGGCGTCGGCCTGCACTTTTCGCTCGGCGATCTTCTCTCGGTCCGCAAGATCGCGATTCCCGGCGCCGTCGTGCAGATCACGATCGCGACCGGCCTGGGCATGCTGCTGGCCTGGACGCTCGGCTGGACCTGGGGCGCCGGCCTGATCTTCGGCATCAGCCTGTCGGTGGCCAGTACGGTGGTGCTGCTGCGCGCGCTCGAGGAACGGCGCCTGCTGGAGACGATGCGCGGCCGCATCGCAATCGGCTGGCTGATCGTCGAGGACCTGGTGACGGTGCTGGTGCTGGTGATGCTGCCGGCGCTCTCGGGCCTGCTGGGCGGCAAGATGGAGGAGGGCGTCGCCGGCGACACCGCCAGCATCCTCGCCGCGCTCGGCTGGACGATGGCCAAGGTCACGCTGTTCATCGTGCTGATGTTCGCGGTCGGCCGCCGCGTGATTCCCTGGGCGCTGGAGCGGACGGCCGCGATCGGCTCGCGCGAGCTGTTCACACTGGCGATCCTGGCGATCTCGCTCGGCGTCGCCTACATGTCCTCGGCGCTGTTCGACGTCTCCTTCGCACTCGGCGCGTTCCTGGCCGGCGTCGTCCTCAACGAATCCAAGCTCAGCCACGAGGCGGCCAACGACTCGCTGCCGATGCGCGACGCCTTCGCGGTGCTGTTCTTCGTCTCGGTCGGCATGCTGTTCGACCCGAAGATCCTGATCGAGCAGCCGGTGGCGGTGCTGGCGACGTTTCTGATCATCACCGTCGGCAAGTCGGTCGGCGCGCTGTTCATCGTGCGCGCGTTCGGCCATCCGATGCAGACCAGCCTGACGATCGCCACGGCGCTGGCGCAGATCGGCGAATTCTCGTTCATCCTGGCCGCGCTGGGCGTCAGCCTGGGCCTGCTCAGCGAGGACGGCCGCAACCTGATCCTGGCCAGCGCGCTGCTGTCGATCATCGTCAACCCGATGCTGTTCGTCGCGCTGGACCGCTGGAATGCGCGGCGCGACGCCGAGAAGAGCACCAAGGCTGCCGAAGCCGAGGCGGCCGAAGGCGTGCCGCCGGCGACCGACGACGACTTCCTGCCGGACCGCGCGCTGATCCCCGCGGGCAATCACATCATCCTGATCGGCTTCGGCCGGGTCGGCTCGCGCGTCGGCAAGGCGCTGCACGCGCGCGACATCCCGCTGGTGCTGATCGAATCGGATCGCGACGACTGCATCGCCGCCCGCAGCCTCGGCATCCCGTGCATCCTCGGCAATGCCGTCGCCCCGCAGGTACTGGCCGACGCGAATCTCTCGACCGCGCTGGTGCTGCTGGTGGCCATCCCACAGACGCTGGAGGCCGGCCCGATCATCCGCCAGGCGCGCGAGGTCAACCCGACGCTGGCGATCCTGGCGCGCGCGCATTCGGACGACGAGGTCGCCTACCTGCTCAAGGCCGGCGCCGACGCGACGATCATGGGCGAGAGCGAGATCGCGCGCAGCATGTGCGACTCGGTGGAATCGCTGATTCGCCTGACGCCGCGCCTGCGTGCCGCCAACAGCGACGAGCCGCCTGACGCCGCGCCGACCAGTCCGCAGGCGGCCTGAACCGGCGATACGCGTCTCGGCCGGCGGGCCGCGTTCGGGCCGGCCGGGTGTCGCCTGATACCCGGGACAGCCGCCCGGTCGGTGCTCATTGCCGATTCTCGCCCGATTCAGCCGTCGCTCCGGACGATCGGTGCGAGCGCGTGGATGCCGCACGCGAAACCCGATGGAGGCATTGCCCATGAGCGCACGCGACCCGCGGCGTACCCCGGCACCCGGTTATCCGGGCGAGAACCCGACACCCCGGCGCACGCCGCCGAAAGCGCCCGGCGAGGGGCGGCCGGACGAGCCGCAGAACGTCCCGCGGCGCAAGCCCGGGCGCGGCAACGGCTAGGGCCTGTCATCCGTTCCCGGGGCAGGCCGTGCGTGCGGGCGGGCCGGTCCGTCGCTCGATGGCCGTACGGCCGTCCATTCCTTTCGATCGCCAACGCGCGACAGCCTGTGTATAACGTGCGCCCGGGCACGGCGCCGAACGTACACGACCAGCAGGCCAGATCGATGTCGCTTCTGATGATCGACAACTACGACAGCTTCACCTTCAACCTCGTGCAGTATTTCGGCGAGCTCGGCCAGACGGTCAAGGTGGTGCGCAACGACGAGCTCGATGTCGAGGCGATCGCGGCCCTGCAGCCGACGGCGATCGTCATCTCGCCCGGTCCGTGCACGCCCAACGAAGCGGGCGTATCGCTCGAGGTGCTGCGCGTGCTGTCCGGCCGCGTGCCGATCTTCGGCGTCTGCCTCGGCCACCAGTCGATCGGCCAGGCCTTCGGCGGCACCGTGGTGCGGGCGCGCCAGATCATGCACGGCAAGACCTCGATGATCCGCCACGCCGGCAAGGGCGTGTTCCGCGGCCTGCCCGATCCGTTCGAGGCGACGCGCTACCATTCGCTGGTGGTGGAAAAGACCTCGCTGCCCGACTGCCTGGAAATCACCGCGTGGACCGAGGATGCGGACGGCAATCTCGACGAGATCATGGGTCTGCGCCATCGCCAGCTCGCCGTCGAGGGGGTCCAGTTCCATCCGGAGTCGATCCTGACCCAGCACGGCCACGCGCTGCTGGGCAATTTCCTGACCGCCTGATCGTTTCGCGGCGGCGCGAGGCGACCCTCGCGCCGCCGGGCAGGGGCTGCGACGCCGCCGGAACGGACGTCCATATCGATCGGTCCGCGCAGCGGGCTTGTGTCGTCGCGACAAGATGGTAGGTTTCCCTCCTGTCCCCAGGTGCGTTTCCCGGAATCGTCGATGCCCATCACTCCCCAGCAGGCCCTCCAGCGCGCGATCGAGCACCGCGAGATCTTCCACGACGAGATGATCGACCTGATGCGGCAGATCATGCGTGGCGAGGTCTCCGCGACGATGACCGCGGCGATCCTGACCGGCCTGCGCGTCAAGAAGGAAACGGTCGGCGAGATCGCCGCGGCCGCCCGCGTCATGCGCGAGCTGGCGGCACCGGTCGCGATAGAGGCGGGGCCGAACTTCGTCGACATCGTCGGGACCGGCGGCGACGGCGGCCACAGCTTCAACATCTCGACGGCGGCGATGTTCGTCGCGGCCGCGGCCGGCGCGCGTGTGGCCAAGCACGGCAACCGCAGCGTCTCGTCGAAGTCCGGCAGCGCCGACGTGCTCGAGGCGCTCGGCGCGGTGATCGATCTCGCGCCGCCGCAGGTGGCCGAGTGCATCGCCCAGGTCGGGATCGGCTTCATGTTCGCGCCCAACCACCATCCGGCGATGAAGGCCGTCGCCGGGGTGCGTCGCGAGATGGGCGTGCGCACCCTCTTCAACATCCTCGGGCCGCTGACCAATCCGGCGTCCGCGCCGAACATCCTGATGGGCGTGTTCCACCCGGACCTCGTCGGCATCCAGGTGCGCGTGCTCGAGCGCCTGGGGGCGCGCCATGCCCTGGTCGTCTGGGGCAAGGACGGCATGGACGAGATTTCCCTCGGCGGCGCGACCCAGGTCGGCGAACTGCGCGACGGCGTCGTACACGAGTACGAGATCCATCCGGAGGAGTTCGGCTTCGCGATGGCCTCGGGCCGCCAGTTGCGCGTGGCGGACGCCGTCGAGTCGCGCGAGCGCGTGCTCGAGGCGCTTGCCGACACGTCGGGCGCGGCTCGCGACATCGTTGCCTTGAATGCCGGCGCCGCGCTCTACGCGGCCGACGTGGTCGATTCGATCGGCGCAGGCATAATCCGCGCACGCGAGGCACTGGCGAGCGGTGCGGCGCGGGCACGCCTGGACGCGTTCGTATCGACGACCCAACGCATTGCGAAAGGAGGTTGAATGAGTGACATCCTGCAGCGCATCCTCGCTCGCAAGGCCGAGGAGATCGCCGAGCGCAGTACCCGCGTGCCGCTGGCCGAGCTGTCGGCCCGGATCGGCGACCTGCCCGATACGCGCGGCTTCGCCACCGCGATCGAATCGGCGATCGAGGCCGGCCGGCCGGCGGTCATCGCCGAGGTCAAGAAGGCCAGCCCCAGCCAGGGCGTGATCCGTCCCGATTTCGATCCGGCGGCGATCGCGCGCAGCTATGCGGCGGGCGGCGCCACCTGCCTGTCGGTGCTGACCGACGCCGATTTCTTTCACGGCAGCGAGACCTATCTGCAGCAGGCACGCGCCGCCTGCGAGCTGCCGGTCCTGCGCAAGGACTTCACGATCGACGCCTACCAGGTGTACGAGGCGCGCGCGATCGGCGCCGACTGCATCCTGCTGATCGCCGCGGCGCTCGACGATACGAGCCTGCTCGAGCTCAGCCTGCTGGCCGCCGAGCTCGACCTCGACGTCCTGGTGGAGGTCCACGACGGCGAGGAACTGGAGCGCGCGCTCGGCGTGCCGGCACCGCTGATCGGCATCAACAACCGCAACCTGCGCACGTTCGAGGTCTCGCTCAGCACCTCGGTGGACCTGCGCGACCTGGTGCCCTACGACCGGCTGCTGGTCGCCGAGAGCGGCATCCGCACGCTGGACGACGTCGCCCGGCTGCGCGACGCCGGCATCGATGCGTTCCTGGTCGGCGAGAGCTTCATGCGCGCCGTCGATCCCGGCGACGAGCTGGCGCGCCTGTTCTCGCTGGAATGAACGCCGGCTCGGGCCAGGCCGCCGGGGACGTCCGGATCGTGCCGTTCCGGCCGGACCGGGCGGCCGAGTTCCGCCGCCTGAACCTGCAATGGCTCGAGCGCCACTTCACGGTCGAACCGCTGGACCGCGAGCTGCTGGACGATCCGGTGGGCAAGGTGCTGGACCCGGGCGGCGAGATCCTGTTCGCGGCCGCGGGCGACGCCATCGTCGGCACCTGCGCGCTGCTGCACGCCGGCGAAGGGGCCTTCGAGCTGTCCAAGATGAGCGTGGAGGAAGACCGCCGCGGGCAGGGGATCGGCCGCTTGCTGATCGAGGCGGCGCTCGACGCATTCCGCCGCCGCGGTGGGCGCGAGCTGTTTCTCGAGTCGAGCAGCCGGCTGCAGCCGGCCCTGCGGCTCTACGAGAGCGTCGGCTTCATGCTGCAGCCGCAGCTGCGCCCCGGCTCGCACTACCGGCGGGCCGACGTCTACATGATCTGGAAGGATCCCGCGTCGCGCTGAGCGGGGGTGCTCAGCGTGTGCCGAGCACCACGATCGTCTTGCCGGACACGGAGATCATGCCCTGTTCCTCGAGCTGCTTGAGGACGCGGCCGACCATCTCGCGCGAGCAGCCCACGATCCGGCTGATCTCCTGGCGCGAGATGCGGATCTGCGTGCCTTGCGGGTGCGTCATCGCGTCCGGCTCGTCGGTGAGGTCGATCAGGGTCTTGGCGACGCGCCCGGTCACGTCCATGAAGGCCAGGCGGCTGACCTTGCGATTGGTGTGCAGCAGGCGGTTGGTCAGCTGCGAGCCGATCGCGAACAGGATCTTCGGGCATTCCTCGCGCAGCGGGCCCTCGAACAGGCTGAACATCCGCTCGTAGCCGATCTCGGCGAACTCGCAGGGCGTGCGCGTCCGGACCAGGACCTCGCGGCGGGGCGTCTCGACGAACAGGCCCATTTCGCCGATGAACTCGCCGCGGTTGAGGTAGGCCAGGATCAGCTCGCGGCCTTCCTCGTCCTCGGACGAAATCGTCAGCGAGCCTTCGATGATGTAGTACAGGATGTTTGCGGTGTCGCCGGGCCGTACGATGACGGTCTTGCTCGGATAGCGCCGACGATGGCAGGCGCTGAGGAAGCGCTCCATCGCCGCGCGATCGGGGGTGAGGAACGGCGGGGCCTGGACCCTGGAGACGTTGCGCTGGAGGTTGTATTTGAAGTCGGCGGCGTTCACGTGTTGTTCTCCCCTGCACATGGCATCCGGCTGCATCACTGCGACGTGACGCATGGTTCCCCACGCGTCTGCGAGTTACGCCACAGCACCGTGCGAGCTCATCTTACATGGAGGAAACCCATTGTGGCAGCCGTCGCTCATAATTCATGTTGTCGTAGTTTCGCCTTCGAACCGATTGGGACATAATCCGCCGCCCTTGCCGACGCGATCCGACGGTCGACGCCGCGCGGGGAAGACGAGGGCCGACAGGCGTCCGCGCCGGGCGGCCTGCGGTCGGATCGAGGAGGGGCAGCGACGTTGTGCCGCTGCCCGAAAGGTTCTGTTCCCGCGCGTGCCGCCGGCCGGCAGCCGCGCCCATGACGAGGTGATGGTAGTGGTCAAGCCCATTCCCAGGCTGCGGCTGCAGGGTTTCAACAACCTGACCAAGGCGCTCAGCTTCAACATCTACGACATCTGCTACGCGGTGTCCGAAGACCAGCGCCAGCGCTACATCGAGTACATCGATGAGGCCTACGACGCCGATCGTCTGACCAAGATACTCACCAACGTCGCCGACATCATCGGCGCGAACATCTTGAACGTCGCCCGCCAGGACTACGATCCCCAGGGCGCCAGCGTGACGATCCTGATCTCCGAGCACCCGATCGTCGAGAAGCTCGGCAAGGACGTCATTTCCGACGCGGTGGTGGCGCACCTGGACAAGAGCCACATCACCGTCCACACCTATCCGGAAACGCATCCGCACAACGGCATCGCGACCTTCCGCGCCGACATCGACGTGGCGACGTGTGGCGTGATCTCGCCGCTGAAGGCGCTGAACTACCTGATCGACAGCTTCGAGTCGGACCTCGTCATCATGGACTACCGGGTGCGTGGCTTCACCCGCGACGTCAAGGGGCGCAAGCACTTCATCGATCACAAGATCAACTCGGTGCAGGAGTACCTGGCGCGGCACATCCGCCACAAGTACGAGATGTTCGACGTGAACGTCTACCAGGAGAACATCTTCCACACGAAGATGCACATCAAGGACTTCGACCTGGATACCTACCTGTTCGAGGCTACCGCCGACGACCTGTCGTTCAAGGAGCGCCAGCGCATCGAGTCGCTGCTCAAGCGCGAGATCGAGGAACTGTTCCACGGCCGCAACCTGGTCTGACGCATCCGGCCCGTCGGCTTCGAAGGCCCGCCCATCGGCGGGCCTTTTTGTTTTCCGGCGACCGTCCGGCCTGTCCGCACGACATCCGGCCGGCAGGGGCGGGCAGGCCCGGCGGCCCGGCGGGTGCCCGGCCCGCCGGCCGCGGCCGGCTACAGCCGGTAGGCCACCGTGCGCATGACCTGCGCGGCCGCGCGCATCAGCAGGGGAATCGGCGGCGGCAGCGGCGCCGCGCCGGCGGCTTCGGCGCGTTCGGCGTGGCGCGCTTCGTCGCGCTTCATCTGGTCGACCACGGCGCGGCTGCGCGCATCGGCGGCGGGCAGGGCGTCCAGGTGCGCTTCCAGGTGCGCCTCCACCTGGCGCTCGGTCTCGACCACGAAGCCCAGGCTCAGGCGATCGCCGATCAGGCCGGCGGCCGCGCCGATCGTCCAGGCACCGCCGTACCAGAGCGGGTTCAGCAGGCTCGGCCGGCTGTCCAGCTCGCGCAGGCGCGCGCCGCACCAGGCCAGGTGGTCGGTTTCCTCGGACGCGGCCTCCATCAGGTGGTGGCGCAGCGCTTCGGTCCGGGCCACCGCGGCCTGCCCGACGTACAGGGCCTGCGCGCAGACCTCCCCGACATGGTTGATGCGCATCAGGCCGGCCGCGTGGCGGCGTTCGTGCGGTTCCAGGTCCGCTTCGGGGATGGCCGCGGCGGGCGAGGGGCGTGCCGCCGCCGGTTCCGGCTCGAACACCGTCGAGAGCGTTCGTTCCAGCGCCACCAGCAGGCGGTCGGTCACGGACAGGTCGGCGCCCATGGGCGACTCCGGATGTAGAAGGGGATGGCCCAGTTTAACCCCGCCGGGCCGACGTGCCGGCGGAGCGGGCCGCCGGCGTTTCTCACGTGCTGTGCCTTTTGTGCGAGTTGTGCGAGAATGCCGCCCCCGCCGGGACGGGGCGGCTGCCGGCGCACGATTATCTTGCGCAGCATGGCTTTTACCCCTATACTCCCGCGTCTTTATTTCTGACCAGCCCGCGTTCGGGCGATCAAGGTGTTCCCGATGAAAACGATCAGCGCCAAGCCCGAAACCGTGCAGCGCGACTGGTATGTGGTCGACGCGACGAACAAGACGCTCGGCCGCCTCTGCTCCGAATTGGCCGTTCGTCTGCGCGGCAAGCACAAGCCGATCTACACGCCGCACGTCGACACGGGCGACTACCTGGTCGTCATCAACGCCGAGAAGATTGCCGTCACCGGCAACAAGCTCAACGACAAGAACTACCACCGGTTCACCGGCTACATCGGCAACCTCAAGACCACCTCGCTCAAGGACATGCTGGCCCGTCATCCGGAGCGCGTGATCGAGATCGGCGTCAAGGGCATGCTGCCGAAGAACCCGCTGGGCCGCGCGATGTTCCGCAAGCTCAAGGTCTACGCCGGCGCCGAGCATCCGCATACCGCCCAGCAGCCGCAGGCGCTGGAACTCTAACGCGCATTCCTCAGCAAGAGTCCGCGCACCCCGCGCGGGCTTTTCAAAAGAGCAGACCATGGCAATCACTCAGAATTACGGCACCGGCCGTCGCAAGTCCTCCGCCGCCCGCGTGTTCCTGCGCAAGGGCTCGGGCAGCATCGTCGTCAACGGCAAGACGCTCGACCAGTTCTTCGGCCGCGAGACCGCGCGCATGATCGTGCGCCAGCCGCTCGAGCTGGTGCAGGCCGGCGACAAGTTCGACGTGCTCGTCACCGTGGCCGGCGGCGGCACGACCGGCCAGGCCGGTGCGATCCGCCTGGGCATCGCCCGCGCGCTGGTCGAGTACGACGAGACGCTGAAGTCGCCGCTGCGCAAGGCCGGGTTCATGACCCGTGACGCCCGCGAAGTCGAGCGCAAGAAGGTCGGCCTGCACAAGGCCCGCCGCGCGACCCAGTACTCCAAGCGTTAATCCCGGACGCATCCTCCGGTATCATCCGGGGATGCGCCGAAGGCCGTCAGCCGAGGGAGCGATCCTCCCTCGTGGCCAGCCGATTTTGGGAGATCGTCTAATGGTAGGACAACGGACTCTGACTCCGTTTATCTAGGTTCGAATCCTAGTCTCCCAGCCATCACGTCTAAGCCCTTGAGAAATCAAGGGCTTTTTCGTTTTCCGGCATGTGCCGCCGCGCGTACGCGGCCTCGCGTGTGCATTGGTATGTGGGGTGCGCCTGGCTCATCGATGAGACACGCTCAGACCTTGGCCGGGCTGAGCTATTGCGTTGCCGAAACCGCCACCTGTCAGGGCCGATGATAATTTGGCCAGGCGCGAGACCGGAAAACCCGCCACTTCGAGGTCGGGTTTGACCCCACCTCGTTGCGGCGACAGGGTTGAAAACGGACGGCAAAGAGCAGGACAACAGGGTGGCTCGCGACCCTACGCCTGCTCGCCCAGTAGGCGTTGCGTTTACCGCTCACATCCTCGCCTGCGGTCCCAGAATGCAGTAGCGGGCTTGACACTTGCTGCTCAAATGGCGTCTGGGCATGCCTGACTAAGCATCGGCTTCCGTTAAAGGGCGAGGTGGTTTCGATTCTGTTGTCAGTCGAGTTGCGCCCACGACTGTAACCGAGAAACCCTGGGCGCTCGGTTCCTCGGGCCAACTGCAAGAGTCTACTGACGAACGTTAACTTCGACGCGTCGGTTGCGGGCCCTTCCCTCTTCGGTGGAATTATTGTCCAGTGGTTGTTCGGCCTTGTAGCCTTTGACGATCATCTGGCGCGGCGAAATTCCGCGACTTCTAAGATATTCGTAGACACGTTGCGCTCGGCAGGATGAGAGCGTCAGCTGATCACGTTCATATGCGTCAGTGTGTCCGGCGACCTCAATACGTATGTCTGGATCGGATCTCATAAGGTGGTTTGCGGCAAAATATAACGCAGTATAGGTGGTATCCGGAGGTTCGCAGACTCCCGGTAAAAAATTTGACCTTTCAAAGTTGAAAACTTCTGGCCGGAAGTCGGTAGGATCCTCTTTATCAATTGGTTTGCTGGAACTACTCACGTCTGCCCGCTGCGAGTCGGTTTCTGCGGTGGCGCTGACTGCCAAGGGTGGTGTTGCTTGGGGGGCAGATTCTTCAATCTTGTGTTCGGTAGTGAGGCGTGGTTGTCTCCTGCTGAAGAAATAGAACGCTGCAAGCAGAAGTAGGAGAGCTGCGAGCGCTGTAGATATGAATCTCCAGTTGACGTGTGGAGATGCGACTGCCTTTACTGCCTCCACATTTTCCCCTTGAAGGAAAGGTATCCAGACTTTCTTGTAGTTCGTGGTGTAAAAATAGTCACTGTGCCGGTGCTCAGCATGCAAGCGTTGAACGACGCGGCCGCCTGCGATGTCGAGAAATCCTGAAACCCCCGAAGGCCCTGCATCTGCTATAACCCAGCTGACGATTCCCGCCCAAAAGTCCTTCCCGCCAGCTTCGTTGAGAACTGCGTTAGCTTGGCCGCGATCCGTAATGATGCTGGTCCACGGATAGTCACGATTTACTATCGAGCCACACAGGATTATTCGGTCGAACTTTAAGTCACTATATTTCCTGAGAGCACCTGCTAGAAGATACGAACCAAAGCTGTGTGCAACAATGGACACGGGTACGCTCTCATGAATTCCGCTTAGTTTCTCTTCGCACTCGCGCCTGAACCATTCTATTTTCTTTCTGCGCGCTCCTGGGAGTAGCAACGAGATCGCCATGAAGTATCCGAAATCGAGAGGTCGATAAGTTATTCCCGCGTTATCGGTGGCCTCAATAAGCTGCTTTTGCCACCGGCCCGTAGTCCGAATTCCATGAACTGAAAGAAGGACCATTCCACAGTTTTTATCTTTCAAAGCTGCCCCCTTATGATCTGTCTCTTTTTAGCCTTTTCAACCATCGTGTATTATCATTTTCGATGTTTATCGTGTGCTTTAGTCGTGGCCGGACTTCTTATGGGCTGACCCCTCATAGAGGCTCGGCGCAATGCTTGCGTGTCTCGACCTCAATGCTGATCGGCATCGGCCGGACTATTTTGAGGCCACTCCTGTTACGTGTTCGATCGGGAAAGACGGTAGGGCGTGATGACTATCGTATCGCTCTTAAGCTCGACATCGATTCGTGGTGCTGACTGGTCCGAGTAGTCGAGTTTCACCGAATTCCTAGACACCATCGGATCAAATGCGATAACGATACCTCTTGATGAGTGCACGCTTCGACCGTGCAGATCGGGTGCGGTAGCTGCGGAGCGTAAGGTCATTCAGCATCCCTCATCCCTGGGTTCCTCGGTCAAGGGCATGCCCCGGCACAAGTCGTCGTTTCCTTCGGTCGCTCCAGCCCCTTCTCAGTCGGGGCTTACACTGTCGTTCCGCCGCCGCTCCCCCGACCGCGCATTCCGCTGGGCGGGTGGTTCCCCACCCGAGCCATCTAAACCCCGATGTTGGGGACCGGACCAGCGCCCAAGGAGGCCAAGCCACGCTCGAATCAACCGATGTTGTTTTCGATTACACCCGCGCTCAAGCCGTCAAGGATGGTGTGCTGGTCGACTTCGCGGAGCAGGTCGCTTAGGCAGGCTTACGCTTTCCCGTGGCCGCTGCCGTTCGGGCTGAGCGCATTCATGGCCGGAGACGGAGCCGGCTTCCAGAACGGATCGAGAGAGACTCTAGGATGTCCTTTTATGGCAAGCGATGGCAGCACGGATGGTTGCACGCCGAGGGGCCGAGGGCAGACGATCGGCCCGCAGCCGCCGTCATCCTGTTTGGACTGCCCCCTGAATGGTCCATGCACTGTTCTACGGCATGCACTATGCACTCGAGCCTTGATCGCTGGTCCCTTGGTCAGGTCTACTTCTGAGCGATGCCCGCGCACAAGGCAGTCTGACTCCGCAAGGAGTTCACTTATCGAGCCGGACTACAACACTAGAGGCACTCTCACGAACCCCCGGACCGGCCGGACGGCGTCCCTGGGGCTGTGCGAGCACGAGCATTCATGGCGGACAACCCAACGCATTTCATGCGCAGCTACTCGTTCGCCGGGTTCCGTTTCGATCCGCGTGCACGCATCGTGCTGCGCGGTGACGAGCCCGTCGCGCTTCCACCGAAGTCGCTGGAATGCCTGGCGTACCTGCTCGAGCACCGCGATCGAGCGGTCGGCCGCGACGAGCTGATCTCGGCGGTATGGGGCCGTACCGACGTCGGCTACGCCGTACTCGCGCAAACCCTGTGGAAGGCCCGCCGGGCACTTGGCGAGACGCGGGCGGACACGCAACTCGTGCGTACCGTCTCGCGCTTCGGCTACCAGTGGGTGGCGCCGGTGGAGCTGATCGATGCCGCGCCGCTGCCGGCCCAACCATCGCCGTCGCAGCCGTCGCAGGTGCAGGACCCACCTTCGCCGTCGGCCGTACCGGTTCCCGTCACGTCGTCGCCCGTTCCCGGCACCTCCCGGCGCTGGCGCCTGCCGGCATCGGTCCTTGCCGCGATTCTCGTCGTGGCCGGCGCAGGGGTGATCTGGCTCGGGCGCAGCACACCGCCACCGCCACCCGCCGCAGAGCCGACTGCGATCGACGGCGGACGGTTTCTCGTGCTGCCGGTGACGCTCGATGCGGAAGCCGGTGACGGCGCCTGGGTCCGACTCGGCGTGATGGACTACCTGGGTGCGCGCCTGCGCGAGAGCGGCGGCGTGCAGGTGACGCCGAGTGATCGCGTGGTCGCCCTGCTGAGCCAGCAGCCGCATTTCGATGTCGGCGATCCGGCGCAACTGGAGCAGGTCCGGCTGGTCACGGGGGCGTCGTACGTCGTCGTGCCGCGCGCCACGCGCCATGACGGCGGCTGGAAGATCACGCTGGCCATGCATGGCAACGAGGCCGTGCAGACGGTCGAGGCGGAGGCGGCCAGTCCGCTCGACGCGGCCAATGGCGCAGTCGAACGCGTGCTGCGCGCGGCCGGCATCGAAACGAGGTCGCTCGACGTCCGGCCGGACCGGTTGAGCGAGCTGCTGCAGCGCATCGACGCGGCCAGCCTCGCGGGCGATCACGCGCGCGCGCGCGAACTGGCCGAATCCGCACCGGTCGATCTGCGCACCGATCCGCGGTTGCGACTGAAGACCGCCCAGATCGATTTCCACAGCGGCCGGCTCGACGAAGCCGCCGCCGTTTTCGGACCGCTGACCGGGTCATCGACCGGCCTGTCCGACGAGCTGCGCGCCGTGGCGACGATGGGGCTCGCCGCGATCGCCGAGCGTCGACAGCGCTACGGAGAAGCGATTGCGCGCTACGGCGAAGCGATCGGCCTGCTCGGCGAGCGCGGAGACCCGGCCTCGGTCGGGCAGGCGTACATGATGCGCGGCTTGGCCGAAGGCTATCTCGGCCAGACCGACCGTTCTCTGGCGGACTTCGGCCGAGCGCGTCTTGCGATGACGCGTGCCGGCGACCAGCCGATGCTGGCGAATCTCGATAGCGCGATCGGACTTGCCGAACGTGCGCGCGGTCGCTACGGCGAAGCGGCGGCAGCCTTCGATCGGGCAATCGTCGTCCTCGACCGCTTCAACATGAACGACCGTCTGGCAGCCGCCCTGATCGGGGCGGTTGGCGTGCGGCTGGCCTTGCTCGACCATGCGCGCGCGCTGGTCTTGAGCGAGCGTGCCTGGCAGCTGGCCGGCTCGATCGAGAGCCGCATCCTGGTCAACTATCTGGCCCTCGTACGTGGCTACGCCTTGCTCGCGAACGGCCAGCTCGGCGCGGCCGAGGCCCTGGTGCAACAACTGGGGCCGATCGCCGATCCGGCCAGCGCCGAAGCGATGCCGGATCTGCTGCTGCTGCGCGTCCAGCTCGATGCGGCACGGCACCGGCCCGGCATCACCTCGCGGCAGGCCGACCTCCTGCTCGACCGCATCGAGCACCCGGTCGAGCCGACCTTCCGCACCAGCTTGGGCGGTGCCGTCATGGTGCTGGCAAGCAGTGCGCTGGACGGCAACGACGTCGCGCTCGCCGAACGCCTGCTCGAGCACCTGCGTCGTGGCACGGCCGACGGCGGCGACACGTTGCGGCCGTTGGCGCTGGCCCTTGTCGAGGCGAAGATTCTGGCCGTCAGGGGCGATGCGGCGGCCGGCACGCATTTCTCGATGGCGCTGACCGAGGCCGATCGCGGCCCTTACCCCGATGCGCTGGTGACGGTCGGCCTGGCCTGGGCGCGACAGCTGCAGCACGGCGGCGATCACGAGACGATGACGATGCTGGCCGGCCGGCTCGCGCCGTTGGTCGAGCGCGACTTCCGCGCCGCGCGTGCAGCGGCGGTCCTGTACCGGGCGCTCGGCGAACCGGCCCTGGCCGCGGCGGCGGACGTCAGCGCCGCCGCGCTGGCCGGCGAGCGCGATCCGCACGGACCGCTCTGAACGCAATCGCGGGTTCTCCTTACGATCTGCGCAAGACGCGCTCGTGGCGCCCTGACTGCGCGCCACCGCGTTTTGATGCAAGGGAGACGGTTCGGAGACGATTCCGTCATCCGCCCCCGTCGCCGATGCCCTAGCGTTGCCGGACCGTCGCAACGCACCCCTTCCAGGAGCGGGTGCGGTGTCATCAGTACGGGGTCAGCGGGCTGCGCCCGCCGCAACGAGGACAAATCGTATGTCGAGATACTGGGGCGGGCCGGCGGCCTGCCTGATGGGGTTGGTCGCCGCTGCGGGAGCCGCCGGCGCCGGATCGCTGCCGCTGGCCGTGGACGAGGGCTTCGAGCAGTTCGCAACACCGGGTGTCGGCATCTATGCCAACGGCTGGATGCGCCAGGACAACAGCGAGCAGCCGTTGCGCCACGGAGCGCAGGGCCACGGCTGGCATCAGCAATCGCCGTGGTTGTATGACGGCTATGACGCGCCGCCGCGAGCCTACCTCGTCCCGCTCAATCCCCAGCAGGTTCCGGACGGCGGCGTCGTCAGCGTCTGGCTGCTCAGTCCGCCGGTCGCTTTCGGCGGATCGTTCTCGCTGACCTTCCAGGCGCGCAGCCTGAGCCTTCCCGAACTTGGCCCGGCGGTCGATCGGCTACAGGTCCGACTCTGCCACAGCGGCGCCTGTACCGACGTCGGCACGGCCGCCGAAGACGTCGGCGAATTCGGCGACCTGCTGCTGGACATCAATCCCGACGAGGAAGACGACGGCGTTCCGAGCGAATGGACGCGGTACACGATCGGTCCGGGCGGGGTGGTGCCGACCAGCGGTGTCGGGCGCATCGCGTTCCGCTACTACGTGCGACAGACACCGGCGCATCGGGCTTCCGGCCGGCTGGGCCTGGATCGGGTCACGATCGGCACCGATCCGAACGGCAGCGCGGGGCTGAACCTGGCGCTGACAGCCACGGCCTACGATCCGTCGACGCCTGACGCCTGCGATGGCTCCGACCGCATCGAGGCCACGCTCGGCGACCGCATCAACCTCTGCTACGAGGTCACCAATACGTCGCCCGGGACCTTGCGCCATCACTGGCTGCGCGACGACCGCGTCGGCACGATCCTCAGTGCCGACGTGCGCGACCTGGCGCCGGGCGCGAGCTACCGCTACAACCGCGTGATCACGGTCGGCCGCTCCGAGACGCTCTCGGCCACGGCGACGTCGCAGACCCAGGCGCAGGACTATCACCTCGACGACAGCCAGCCGGCCGACTACCTCGACGCGACCGACGGCGAGGTCGTGACGCCGGGCGCGATCGCGACGATGCCGTTCGATTTCCGTTTCTACCGGACGTCGGTGGACCGCTACTGCGTGTCCAACGACGGCGTGTTCGCCGCGGTCCTGAATGGAAGATGCCCGGACAATGCCGTCATCGGCGCTCTTCCGAGCGGCGCCTCGGACTACATCGAGAACAGCCCGTTCGCGGCGGTGTACGCGGCGAAGTTCTGGACGCGCTACGGAGCGATCCACCGCAAGCTGGTCGGCACGGCGCCGAACCGGCGGCTGGTCATCCAGTGGCATCAGAAGGTGCCGGCGGCGATCCCGCCGGGGCAGGTCGATCCGAGCCGCGGGCTGGATGCCGAGCTGATCCTCCACGAAGGTTCGAACCGGATCGAGTACCAGTACCGCAACACGCGCTTCGGCGCACTCGCGCAGGACGACGACGGCGGCAACGCGAGCATCGGCCTGCAGAAGGATCTGCATGGGATCGGCTACTCGTACCAGACGCCGAGTCTGAGGTCGGTGCGTCGGATCGTCTGGACGCCGACCACGCCCTCGATCCACGTCGACTCGCGGGCATTGCAGATCGTCGGGTTGGCGCCCGGGCTGGTCAGCGGCGCCGAGACCATCAGCGCCATCGTGCCCTCGCACGGCAGCGGCCGCGTCCAGGTCGGCATCGGCAATGCCGGAGAAGGGCGGCTCGACTGGTCGGGCGCGAGCGCACCGGCCAGCTTCGACCTGTTCCCGCCGAGCGCGTCAGCGCGTGCGGTGCGGGACGTGCTGCCGGCCGCTGCGGCCGGCGCGCCGGCGGCGTTCCACACCTTCGACCTGTACAACGACTGGTCGGGAATCGGCTATGGCTCGCTGATCCGCTTCGATCCGGCGCGTACCAGCTATGCGCCGCCGGGCGGAGCGAACGGCATCGCCAATCTCGACGGACGCCAGATCCGCGCGATCGCGTTCGCCGACGACGACTTCAGGACGCTCTACGCGATCGACGATGCGACGCATGAACTGATGCGCTGGGTCGATCTCGACCGACCGTTTCCTGCACCGCACTACGAAATCGTCGGGACCGTCCCGCTGCCGCTGAACCGGATCACCGGCCTGCGCCAGGATCCGACCACCGGCACGATGTACCTGAGCACCGCCACCGAGGGGGCGGGCAGTGCGCTATGGACGCTCGACCTGGCCACGGCGGCGGTGCATCCGGTCGGTGCGATCGCCAATGCGCCGCAGGTCGCGGACATCGCGTTCGACGTTCAGGGGCAGCTCTACGGCGTGGATGAGACGCTGGGTGCACTGCTGATGATCGACAAGCACACCACCGAGGCGATCGCCCTCGGTTCGCTCGATCCCAACGCACGCGGTGCACTGGCTCTCGATTACGACGCTTCGAGCGGGTCGTTCCATCTGCTGTCGTCGCGTCCCTTGTCGGCGAACGGCAGCGGGGCTTTCTGGTCGATCGATGCCGCCAGCGGAGCGACCACCTTCATCTCCGAAGTCTTCGGGATCAAGTCGGGTGCGATGTGGCAGTCGCTGGCGATTGCGCGACGGATGAACGCCTGCACCGCGCCGGAAGAAGTGCCGTGGCTGTCGCTGTCGCCGCCCGGCGGCTCCATCGCCGCCGGCGCCGCCCCTCAGGTACTGAACATCGATTTCGACGGCGCGGCCTTGGCGGACGGTTGGCACAGCGCGAACCTCTGCCTGTACAGCAACGACCCCCTGCGGCGCCGGCTGACGCTGCCGGTGCGTCTGTTCCTCGGCCCCGATTCCCTGTTCGCCGACGGCTTCGAGTCGAATCACTAGCGGCCGCCCGGCGGCCGCACTGCGGAGAAATCCATGCTCTTTCATCGCTTATCGCATCCTTCCTTGGTACGGCCGGCCGGGCGCTTGCGCCCGCTGAGCGCCGCCCTGCTGGTGCTGCTCGGTCTGCCGGCGGCGCAAGCGGCGACCATTCTCGTCGACAGCGACGCCGACGGCTCGGTCGCCGACCGGTGCACGCTGCGCGACGCCGTGGCCGCGGCGAATACGGACGCCGCCATCGCCGGCTGTCCGGCCGGCAGCGGCGCCGACACGATCCGGTTCGCGCCGGGGGTCTCCTCGATCACGCTGACCGCGGCGGACGGCGGTTCGCTGCTCGTGGCCGGCGCGCTCGACCTCGACGGGCAGGATCGCCTGGTCACCGTGCGACGGGAGGCGGACGATACGACCTTCCGGATCATCGAGACCCTCGAGACGGCACCGCTGGTCCTGCGCTGGATGAAGATCAGCGGTGGACGTCTGGACGAGAAGGACATGGACCGCGGCGGAGCCGGAGTCCTGGCCAGAGCCGATCTGACCGTGGATCGCAGCGAAATCTCGTCGAACCTGACGAACAAGCTGCAAGGCTACGGCGCCGGTGTTCTCGCCCACGCAGGATTGGAACTGGTCGACAGCGTCGTCTCCGGGAACGCCACCACCGGGGCCTTCTCGCCCGGGGGCGGCATCTATTCGTACCAGCCCCTGTCGCTGACGCGCAGCATCGTAGCCGGCAACGCGACGCTCGGGACCGCATCGCCCGGCGGCGGCATCGCGACGCGCCTGGTCGATGCCGTAGCGATCCAGAGCGCGATCGTCGACAACTGGACCAGCGGCGACAATTCGTTCGGTGGCGGCTTCCACGTCCCCGTCGCGACGATCACGCTGACCGATTCGACGGTGTCGGGCAATTCGACCGAGGGCGGCGCCGCCTGGGGGGGCGGCGGCTATGCGTACGTCATGCGCGCCAGCGGAAGCACGCTGTCGGGCAACTCGACCCTGGGCTATGCCTCGTATGCGGGCGGTGTCATGACAGTGGCCGCGGACGTCTCGAACAGCACGATCTCGGGCAATGCAGCCCTGGGCGAGCAATCCGCCGGGGGCGGCCTTGTCGTGCTGTTGGACTCGAGCATCCGCAACACCACGGTGTTCGGCAACAGGGCCGGCCAGTCGATCGGTGGGGGTTTGCTCGTGTTCGCCGCCGACCCTTCGGTCGTCGTCAGGCTCGACAGCAGCCTGGTGTTCGGCAACGAAGCTGCCGCCGACGCCGAGGTCGGCTTGTTCGATCCCACCGGCGAGATCGGATCGGTCCGGATCACCGGTAGCCACAACCTGATCGGCGCCGCGTCGAACACCGCGGTGTTCCCGGCCGATACGCTGCGCTGCGATCCGTTGTTGTTGCCGCTGGCCGCAAACGGTGGCGCGACGATGACGCACCGGCTCGGTGACGGCTCCTGCGCGATCGATGCCGGCGTCAATCCCGACGGGCTCGTTTCGGATCAACGTGGTGGTGCCTATGCGCGCACCTCCGGCGCCGCCACCGACATCGGTGCGATCGAGCGCCAGCCGGCCGACGAGGAGACGATCTTCGGCGACGGTTTCGAATCGGACTAGTCCTCTCGCATCGCGTCTGCGGCGCGCCCGGGACGCAAGGCGGTCCGGCGCGCCTCGGCGACCGCGTTCCCGATGGCGTCTGGAACGGGCGCTGCCGCCGGATCCGGTCGGCAGGACGCAGGGGATGGGTGATCGCGTGCGGATCGTCGGGACGCGCCGGCGCGCGCCGCCGGAGATCCACGGCACCGCCTGTCCACGAGCGGGCGCTCGATCGCGCGTTCGATCCGCCGTTGCATGCCGGCCATGCGACCGTTCGGGCGGCCGTCCGGATCGGTACCTGCGCCGCGTGACCGCCACCGAGGCGGGTCCAGCGGCTTCCCGACGTGAGGGTGCCCAAGCGGCTTCGCTGAACCGGGGCATGCCGGATGATCGCCGGCGTGTTGTTGTGCGGATCGTCCTCTGACTAGAGTAGCGGGGCGTGGCCTTCTACCGGGCGGCGGGTTGTGGAATACCTCGGGCTGGTCCAGCCGACTCGAACGTGTACGCGTTGCGCCGCCCCACAAACGAGGATCAAGCAATGACGACCCGATACCCCTACAGCAGTGCGGTGGCGTTCCTGAGCCTGTTCGCCGCCACCACGGCCTGCGCCGATCCGAGCGACGACCGGTTCACGCTGCGGCTCGGCGCGATGCATGCGGATGGCAGTGGAGAACTCTATGGCGACGGCAGTGCGGCGGGCGTCGACGCCTCGTTCCGCGAGGCGTTCGATCTCGGCGGCAAGGAGATCTCGCCGCGCATCGACGGCGTGTTCCGCTTCAGTGACCGCAATCGCCTGATCTTCGACTACTTTCGATTCAAGAAGGACAACAACGCCACGCTCGGGCGCGATCTTACGTACGGCGACGTCACGCTGCCGGCCGGCAGCTTCGCCCGGTACAACGCGGAGTTCCAGCTCGCCAGCCTGATCTACGACTTCTCGGTCGTCGACAGTCCGCGGTTCTCGGCCGGCCTGCAGATCGGCGCCGAATGGGCCAAGGTCGACGGCCGGCTGCGTGCCGAAGCCGGCGAGAACCAGTACCGCGCCTCTGCCGGCGAGAAGGGCGTGGCCCCGGTGGTGGGCCTGCGGCTGACCGGCAAGCCGAGCGACAAGTGGCTGCTCAGCGTCCAGGCCCAGTACCTCGATGCGGGGTGGGGCAATTTCGACTACGAAGGCGAGATCAAGCGTGCCAATGCGATCGTCGAGTACCGCATCACCGATGCCTTCGGTGTGTTCGCCGGCTACGACTGGTTCAAGATCAACTACGAGGAGTCCGGCCGGGATGCGCGCGGCGGCATCGACCTGGAATTCAAGGGACCGATGGCGGGCATCACGCTGGCATTCTAGGCGGGCGCGGCAGGCGGGCCGCCCGGAGAACGGCGGCCCCGCTCCCGCCTGTTCCGGTGCCGGCGCGCATGCGCGCCGGGTTCGTGCGTATCGACCATTCCCGGCGGGCGGGCTGCCGGCCCGCTCGCGGAGCCGCCCGTGCCTCTGATTGCGTTTCATTCCCCCGTGCCGCCGCGGCGCTCGCTGCCCGGCACGCTGCTGCGCACCGCCGGTGTGTGGATGCTGCTGTGGCTGATGACGGTGGCCGTTCCCGGCCAGGCCCAGGACGGCCAGCCGAAGCTGGCCGAGGCGCAGGCCGAACTGGCGCAGCAGGTGGACGAGCTGGAGGCCATCCGCGGCCAGGCAGCGACGGTCGCCGATGGCGGCCAGCGGCTGGATCTGCAGCGGCGCGCCGCGGCAGTGGCGGCCGCCGCGCGCACGATCGCCGATGGCCTCGCCGCGGAGCAGGCCGTGCTGCAGCAGCGCCTGGACGAACTGGGACCGGTCGTGGACGGCATGCCCGAGGCGGCCGACGTCAGGCAGCAGCGCCAGCGCCTGGCGGCCGACCAGGCGAAGGTGGATTCGGCCGTGAAGCGGGCCCGGCTGCTGGCCTTGGACGCCAACCAGTCGCGTGAGTCGCTCGCGGCCGCGCAGGTGCAGGCCGTCAGCCAGGAGCTGGCCGAGCGATCGGCATCGCCGCTGTCGGCCGCGTTCTGGACGGCGACAGGCGCGCAGGCCGGTTCCGACGCGGAACGGCTGCTCGCGTTCATCGGCAGCATCGGCGCGCGGCCGGCCGGTGGCTACACCGCGCGCGTGGTGGCCGTGCTGGGCTCGGCGCTGCTGATAGCGCTGCTGGTGCTGTGGCCGGTGCGGCGCTGGCTGCACGAGCGCGGCATGCGCCATGCCGCCCGCAACACCACCGGCGCGGCGCGGTTGCAGCGTTCGGTGTTCGCGGCCTGGCTGCTGGTGACCGAAACGGCCCTGCCGGTCATCGCCTTGGTCGTGCTGGCGGCGGCGCTCAAGCGCTCCGGCCTGGTGACCGATGCCGGCGTGCCGCTGCTGGATGCCGTGCGCAACACGCTGGGTGCGGCGGCCTACGTGATGGCCGCCGGTTACGCGCTGCTGCTGGTGCGGGTGCCGGCGTGGCGCCTGTTGCGGCTGGATACGGCCGCGGCCACGATCGCCCGGCCGCTGCCGTGGTTGTTCGCCGCCGTCCTGGTGACCACGGCCCTGGTGATGCGGGTCACCACCGGCGCGGGATTGAGCGTGGCCACGGTCACCGCGGTGGAGGCGCTGCTGGCGGTGGCGAACGTCGGCGCGCTCGCGCTCGGACTCATGATCGTGGGCCGGGCGCGCGCCGCGCAGCGAAGTGCCGCCGGCGCCGCGTCCGAGTCGCTGCGCAGCGTGCTGGTCGGGATCGGCCTGGTGTTCGGCTGGGTCGGCGTCGTCGGGATGTTCATCGCGGCGCTGGCCGGCTATCTCGCGTTCGCGATACGGATCTCGCAATGGATCGTCTGGGGCGCGGCGGTGACGGCCACGCTCTACCTGCTGATGGCACTGGTGGACGATCTGTGTCGGGGCGTGCTGTCCGGCAAGGCCCGCTGGGGCCAGTCCGCGCGTGCGCGGTTCGGTGTCCCGGACCGCACGCTCGACCAGTTGGGCGTGGTGTTGTCGGCGGTGCTGCGCGTGGTCCTGATCGTGTTCGCGTTCGGCGCTCTGTTCGTGCCGTTCGGAACCGGCTTCACCTCGTTCTTCGACCTGTTCAAGATGTTCGGCGAAGGCGTCCAGATCGGCGGCGCCACGCTTTCGGTGCAGGCGTTCGCCCGCGCGGTGCTGGTGTTCTTCGTCGTCTGGGCGCTGCTGCGCGGCGTCGCCCATTGGCTGGCGAACAGCTACCTGCCCACCACCAGCCTGGAGCCCGACGCGCGCAGTTCGGTGGTGACGATCGTCGGTTACCTCGGGCTCGCGGTCGCGGTCGTCTGGGCGCTGGCGGCGCTCGGCATCGGGATGGAGAAGCTCGCCATCCTGATCAGCGCCCTCTCGGTCGGCATCGGTTTCGGCCTGCAGGCGATCACCCAGAACTTCGTGTCGGGCCTGATCCTGCTGGTCGAGCGGCCCGTGCGGATCGGCGACTGGGTCAGGCTCGGTGACCAGGAAGGCGACATCCGCCGCATCAACGTCCGTTCGACCGAGATCCAGATCGGCGACCGGTCCACGCTGATCGTCCCCAATTCCGAGCTGATCACCAAGACCGTGCAGAACATGACCAAGGCCAACCCGCTGGGGCGGGTACAGCTCAAGTTCTCGGTGTCGCTCGACGAGGATCTGGACGCGGCACGCGGGCTCCTGCGCGAGACCCTCCTGGCCCAGCCCGGCGTGCGCGAGACGCCCGCACCGTCGGTCTTCGTCGACGCCATCGACAACGGCCGGGTGATGTTCAACTGCTTCGCCTACGTGAGCGGTCCGCGCGAGGCCTACGGGATTCGCAGCGAGCTGCTGCTGGGCGTGATCCGCCGTTTCCGCGAAGCCGGCGTCGGGCTCGGCGTCCCGAACCAGCAGGTGCGGGTGCGCCTGGAGAAGGACGACCACGATGACGAGGGGCAGGCGGCGCCGGCGCCTCGATAGCCGGGTATCGGCGCCGTGAGCGGCGGTGCTGCGTGGCCGGCGCGGGCCGGCCGGTCCGCCCGCGCAGACGCGCCTCTTCGCGTTCGTCACCTGTCGGGTATCATCGAGCGGCGCATCCGGAAGTGCCGGCCGGCGAAGCAAGGCTCGCGCGTCACCGGGATGCCGGCCGCGGTTTCGATCCACAGGTGGGCTGCCCGATGGCGGCCTGACCGCCGCCGGGACAGGCCGAGGGCGTCCGCGCGAGGTGGGGTTCCCGCTCGAGGTTCAACGCGAACAAGAGGCCTGCATGCCCGTCGCCGGAACGTCAGTGTTCTTCAGAGCGTCGGCACTGCTCACGCTCGCACTGTCGGCGTCGCCGGCGGTCGCCCGATGGCTGCCGGAGTGGATCGGCATCTGGACCTACGACGAACCGGTCCGCAGGGTCACGCCGGTCGGCGTCCGCGTTGCCGGTGACGGCGGGGTGTTCGGCATCGCCGACGTGATCCACCACAATCGTTCGCATGCCGCCTTGCTGCATTTCGGAAGCGGCGGCGGTTTCGCCTGGGCGCGCGAGTTCGCGGTGGACGGCGAGGTCGGCATCGAGCTGTTGCCCGGCGGGCGTGTCGCGCTGGTCGGCCAGACGGTCGGCACGGGAAGCGCGCTCGCCGTCACCGTCCGTGTCTACGATGCCGCCAATGGCGATCTGATCTGGGAGCGCCAGACGGGCCCGGGAACGATCGGCGCGGTCCATTCGGGCCGGCGCCACGCGGTCGTCGGCGCGAACGGGGACCTGCTGGTGCGTGCATACGGCGGGGATCGCGAGGTCATCGTCTTTCGCTACGACGCGGCCGGCAACGCGTTGCCGGAATGGCGTTCCGTCGTGTCCGCCAGCGACGCCATCAGCGGGCTCGGCGAGATCGTCGCCTTGCCCGATGGCGGAGCGGCCGTCACCAGCGAGGGAGTCGCCGGGGACGGGCGCAGAGGGCAGGTCACCGTGCGGTTCGACGCGGCGGGCCGGGTGGTCTTCAGCGACGTCGAGTTCGGCGAGTCGGGCGCTGCGCAAGGCCCGGCGCGCCTGGTGTCCTATGCCGACGGCACGATCGCCGCCGCGGCGGCGCCCGAGTCGCTGTTTGGGGAGACGCAATCGCAGGTGTGGAAGCTCGCCGCCGACGGGCGCCGCCTCTGGACGCGGGTGCTTCCGGACGCCTCGCCCGGCTCCAATGCGATCAGTGCGCTCGCGCCGGCGGCCGATGGCGACGTGCTGGTGGTCATGGCCGACTTCGGGAACGACAAGAACTTCCACCTGCTTCGCCTGGACGGCGCCAGCGGCGCGGTCGTGTGGAACGTCGATCCACCGGCCGGCTTCTCGCCGTCCACGCTGGGCGTCGCCGCCAACGGTCGCGTGCTGGTGGGCGGATTCGCCCTTGCCGGCGTGGGGCGTGTCACCAGTCGCGTCGTCGAGTTCGATGCCGGCGGCAGGCCCTGCCGGCGCAGCGAGGACCTGGCGATGTTCGGCACCGTCGCGGTGACGGCCAGTCCCGATGGCTGGACCGTGCTCGGCCCGAGCGAGAACCTCAACGACGCCGTCGTGCGGCGCTACGACACCGACGGGACGTGCACGGAAAGCGACACGGTCTTCGCCGACGGTTTCGAAACGGTCGCCGCCGGTCGTTGAGGCATCGCGACAGCGGCGCCTTCGCCGCGCGCAGCGGACGTCCAATGCAGAGGCGTCCGTGCGCCGCCTAGGGCGATGCCGGCGGCGGCAGCTCGGCACCGCCCATGACACGGCGGACGATGCGATGCACGGCCTGTCCGTCGACCAGCGGATCGGCGTCGAGCACCAGGAAGTCGGCGCGGCAGCCGTCCTCCAGGCAGCCGATGCGCTCGTTGGGGAACAGCAGTTTCGGCGTATCCATGCTCAGCATGCGCAGCAGTTCCGCCGGCGTGAACAGCCCGAAGCCGGCGAGGTAGTCGTACTCGGCCAGCGAGGTGCCGGTGAAGCGGTCGCTGCCCATGGCGATCGGTACTCCGGCGGCGCGCAAGCGGCGCAGGTTGTCCTTCTGGACGACCTGGATCTTTCGCAGGGCGTCGGCGTCTTTCCCGGCGATGAAGGCCGCGATGCTGGCGGTGGCGATCACCACGGTACCGCGCTGGGCCGCCTCGGCGAGGGCCGCATCGCCGAGGCGGTAGTCACCGGCTTGCTTGCCGGGACGGATCGCGTAGCCGGGCAGGTGGGCGATGATGTCGGCGCCGGCGCGTACCGCGGTCTCGAAGTCGGCGGCCGAGTCGGTATGCACGGCGACGCGCAGGCCGTCCGCATGCGCGCGTGCAACCAGCGGGGCGAGCAGCTCGGGCGCGAGTCCGTTGTAGCCGAAGGTCTTCGGATCGGCCCGCCGTGCGGGGTCTTCGGAGTGGACCAGGATCGCCTTGATCCAGTCCGGCCGGGCGGCCCGGATCAACGGCCATTTGGCGTCGATGTCCTCGCGCGTTTCCAATGAGACATAGAAGCGATCGCGGACAGTCTCCGGCCCGGCGTCGGAGCCGCTGCGGCGCAGGTCGGCCATCACCATGCCGAGCGGATGGCCGTCCGGGCTCGACACGCACACGGTCTGCACCAGGCGCAGGTCGCCCGGCCCGCGCAGTGCGTCGCGCACGCCCTTGTTGTCCGCTTCGTTGCCGCACAGCATGGCCGCGTAGAAGACGCCTTCGCGCAGGTAGAGATCGCGGAAGCGGCCGAGGTTCGCCGCGTTCTGCAGGTTGTGGTTGTGCGCCTCGGCGAACGGCGGCACGACCCAGCGCTGCGCCAGATCGACGCGCGCATCGACCGACGCGGGGGGCGCGGCGACCAGCCGTCCGTCGACCGCATAGCGCGTGCCCGTCGTGAAGCGTTCTCCGTCGAACCAGCGGCCGTTCGCGTAGGCCACGGTTCGCGCGGCCGCCACCTGGCAGAACCCGAGCAGCAGGAGCAGGCCTGCCGCGACGCAGCGCGCCGGTGGTCCCGGCGGACGGCGGAAAGGTGCGACGGGCGGCGGAAGGCGTTCCATGATGCGTCCTCGTGGGGAAGGATTCCTCCGAAGATGCAGCCGGGTGTGCTGGCGTCGCAGGTGCGCCGGAGCCAACACCGCATCCGGGAATCGGGCCGGGGCCGCCACTCGGTGCGGTGGGCCGTGGCCTGGTGCCGGCCGCATCCCGCCCGGTGATGGAGCGTGCTTTTCGGAGGCATGACCCGGTGCTCTTCGTCGCCCGGGGATCGACAGGGCAGGCGCCGAGGACCTGCCGAATCTGTGCCATCCGGGGCGGCGCAGATGCCCGTGCACGACCTGTTCATGCTGCGCCGCAGCGTCCGCGCGCGGGCGGCGTGCTTGAAAAGCGGGCCGATCGGGGTGACAGTTCGGACTCCTGATCGGAGGCTAGCCATGACCAAGCTCGACAAACCGTTGCGGCGCGAACTCGACGTGGGCGGCACGACCTATACGCTCGTCGTCGATCCGGACGGCCTGAAGCTCACCGAGAAAGGCAAGCGCAAGGGCATCGTCCTGCCGTGGACGGCGATCGTCAGCGGCGATGCCGGGCTGGCCGCGGCGCTGCAGGCCTCGACGCAGCCGTAGGCCGGGGCACGCCGTAGCGGCGCCGCCCGCCGGCGCCGTCTTCGCTCAGACCGGCGGCAGCGCCTGCGAGGTACCGGCGATCGCCTCCCAGGGATCGTTGCGGCGCCGCCGCACGCGCTGCAGCGCGCTGCGCAGCGTGAACGCGTCGCCGCCGGGAACGCGGCCCAGCTCGCTCCAGGACAGCGGCATGGCGACGCCGGCCGCGGGGCGCGCGCGCAGCGAGTACGAGGCGACGCTGGTCGCGCCGCGGCCGTTGCGCAGCCAGTCGACGAAGATCTTGCCCTTGCGGTTCTTCGCGCCGGCGACGGCCACCAGCTCGTCCGGATGCAGCGAGGCCAGCGCGCGGGCGAAGCCCTGGGCGAAGCGGTGCGCGGCGTCCCAGGGGGCCGGCGGATCGACCGGCACCACCACGTGCAGGCCCTTGCCGCCGGAGGTCCGCACGAACGAGGCCAGGCCGATCGCCGCCAGCTGCCGCCGGACTTCTCGGGCTGCGGCGACGACGCGGGGCCAGGCCACCGAGGCGCCGGGATCGAGGTCGAAGACGATCCGGCTGGCATGATCGGGGTCGCCGGCGGGCGATCCCCACGGATGGAACTCCAGCACGTTCATCTGCACCAGGTCGAGCAGGCCGGCCGCGTCGTCGATGCTTAGGTAGTCGTCGCTGCCGTCCTTCTCGCGGATCCGGATCGTATGGACGTGCGCGCCCCAGCCGCGACCGGCGTGCTTCTGGAAGAAGCAGGCCTTGGCGATGCCGTCCGGGCAGCGCACCACCGACAAGGGCCGGCCGGCCAGTTCCGGCAGCAGCCACGGCGCGATCGCGGTGTAGTAGTCGGCGACCTCGCGCTTGGTCAGTCCGGCTTCGGGGAACACGATGCGCTCCGGGCTGGTCAGGGTCGCCGCCTCGGCGCCGGTCGGCTTGCGCGACGGACGCGCGGCCCGTGTGCCGCCGGTCCGCCGTGCCGGCGACCGCGCCTGGTCGATCAGATCGTTCACTGTCTTGTCCTCCCGGAATGTCTTGAAGGCCGCCTGGCGCAGCAGGCCGTGGCCGCCGTAACCCTGGAACTCGACTTCCGCGATCAGGCGCGGCGCGACCCAGTGCGCCAGCGCGCGATCCGCGTGTGCCAGCCGCTCGATGCCGGCCGGCGGCCGATCGACCTGCCAGTGCGCCAGGCGCCGGCGCAGGTCGCGCAACTGGCCGGCATCGAAGCCCGTGCCGGCGCGGCCGACGTAGTGAAGCCGGCCTCGCTCATCGGGCGCGGCCAGCAGCAGGGCCCCGATGCCGGGACGGCTGCCTTTCGGCTCGGTATAGCCGATCACGGCGAACTCGTCGGAGGGGCGCGCCTTCACCTTGACCCAGGCGCCGCTGCGCGTGCCGCTGTAGCCGCTGTCGACACGCTTGCTGACGATGCCCTCCAGGCCGGCGGCGAGTGCCTGTGAGAACACGGCCGCGCCGGCGCCGACCTGGTGCTCGGAATAGCGCAGCAACGGGTGCGGGCGGGCGGCGAGGCGTTCGGCCAGGTGCCGCTTGCGCTCGACCAGGGGCACGCCCGCCAGCGAGCGCCCGTCGGCATGGACCAGGTCGAACAGCATGTAGCAGGCCGGCTCGCGCGACGCGGCGGCCAGCCGTCGTTGCAGCGCATTGAAGCTCGCACGCGCGCCCTGCAGAACGATCATCTCGCCGTCGAGGCGTGCGCTGCGGAAGCCCAGGTGGCGAACCGCGTCGGCGAGCTCGGGGATCTTGCCGGTCCACTCCAGGCCGTTGCGCGACCACAGGCGCACCGTGCCGCGGACGACGGTCGCCAGGATGCGGTAGCCGTCCCATTTGGCCTCGTGCAGCCAGCCATCGCCGGTGGGCGCGCTGGTACGGGACCGGCACAGTTCCGGTGCGAACGGGGCGTGGGTGATCGTCTCGGCCGTGCCGAGGCGGTCGAGCGGCACGGTCGCCGCCGACGCCGCGGTGGTCGCCGTCGCGTGTGCGCGCCAGATCACGCGCCGGCGCGCCGGCGGCCATGGCCGGTCGGTGGTCGGATCGACGAAGTCGTCGGCTTCGCGCGGACCCGCGTAGGCGTCGTCGTGCTTGATCAGCAGCCAGTGCTGCCGCTTGCCCTGCCGGCGCGTGCGCACCAGTACCCAGGAGCCGCGCAGGACGTCGCCGTGCAGGGTGAATTTCAGCTCGCCGCGCGCCAGGCCGGCGCGTGCGCTGCCCGAAGGCATCCAGGTTCCCGTGTCGAAGACCTCGACATGGCCGGCACCGTAGTGGCCCTCGGGAATGTCGCCCGCGAAGCCGGCATAGGCGATCGGGTGGTCTTCCACTTCCACCGCCAGTCGCTTGGACGCCGGGTCCAGGCTCGGCCCTTTCGGCACCGCCCAGCTCTTGAGCACGCCGTCCAGTTCCAGGCGGAAGTCGTAGTGGCGGTGGGACGCGTGATGCAACTGGACCACGAAGCGGCGTGCCCCGGACCGGGTACCGCCGCCAGCCCCGGCCGGCTCGGGCGTGGCGGCGAAATCGCGCTTGCGGCGGTAGGCGGCCAGCCCCATGGCTTAGAGCGTGTTATGGACGTTGAGGTGAGCTGCGTTGAGCCGCCGCGTCGTCCCGGCAGGGCGCCCGTCGCGGCCTTGGGTGGTGTCCAAGGCAAGGCGGGCAACGCGGCCGGGGCGGTGCGGCGGCTCAATCCTTCGGGAAGGCCCCTGGCGCGGCGCCCAGCGGCGTTGCAGCCCTTGGCCAGACGGCCAGTCTGACCGGTGGGCTGCGCCTTGCTGGATCACCGCGCCAGGGGCCTTCGCGCTCAACTCAACGTCCATGGCACGCTCTAGCCCACGCGGTGGCGCGGGTCCTCGCCGTAGCTGTGCCGCGTCTCGATCGAGCCGTCCAGCCGGTGCACCACCAGCTGCGCCAGGCCGCCGTCGTGCTGGATCGTGCTGCCGAGCTGGCGGCCCTGCTGCAGGGCCTGTTCGCGGGACGGAAACGCGCCGATCGAGTAGCCCGAGGTCTCCTGCAGATGCCAGCGGTCGTCGGCGTCGAGGTGGACCAGATGTATCACCCTGCGGGGCATGGCCACGTCCTGGAAATGATCGGAGTGCCTTGGTACCAGTGCGCGCCTGAACCCTGCCGTTCCGGCCGGCTCGCCAGGGTTCGCGCGGTGTCCGGCGCGGCCTCAGCCGGCGCGCTTGGCTCGCTTGCGCGCCGCCGCCGGCTTCGCGGCGGGAGCGGTCTTGCGAGGCGCCGTCCGCCGTCCGGTCTTCCTGGCCGGCGGCGACTTGGCCGGCGTGCGCTTGTTAGTGCCGATGCTCTTCTTCAGCAAGGCCATGAAGTCGACCACGTTGGTGGCGGCATCCTCGAGTGCTTCCGGTTCGTCGTCGATGGCCTTGATCACGCCCTTGCTCTTGATCCGCTTCTGGATGACCTTGCCGAGGCGCTCGCGGAACTCGTCCTTGTAGTGCTCCGGCTTCCACGGGCCGCTCATCGACTCGATCAGCTGTTCGGCCATCGCCATCTCGGCCTTGTTGATGCGGAACGCGGCGAGGCTGCCGCCCGGAAACGCGTACTCGTCGATCGGGACCAGCTCCTGCGGATAGCGCAGCAGATTCATCACGATCGCGTCGCCCTGCGGGATGACGGCGCACAGGTACTCGCGCGTGCGGATGACCACGCGCCCGATGCCGATGCGCCCGGTCTTTTTCAACGTCTCGCGCAGCAGCACGTAGCCCTTCTCGGCCTTCTTGCCGGGGACGAGGTAGTAGGGCTTCTCGAAGAACTGCGGTGCCAGCGCGTCGTGCGCGACGAACGACTCGATGTCGATCGATTCGTGGCTCTCCGGGGCGGCCGACCTGATGTCCTCCGGTTCGAGCACGACGTAACTGCCCTTGTCGTACTCGAAGGCCTTCACGACGTCCTTCCACGGGACCTCGGCGCCGGTCTCCGCATTGACGCGCTCGTAGCGGATCGGCTTCTTGTTGCGCGCATCGAGCATGCGGAAGTGCAGGTCGACGCGGCGTTCGCCGGTCATCAGCGAGACGGGGACGTTCAAGAGGCCGAACGACAGGGTTCCGGTCCAGATCGGGCGTGCCATGGGACTTCCTCGTTCGATGGCCCGGTGCCGAGGGGCCGAAGGCGCCGGCGATCGTCGCTCGCAGGTGCGCGGACCGCGTGTCCTGGACGGGGCGGCGGCGCGACGCGCCCCGTGCCGGAACACGCTGTAGCAGGCGGGGGCTGAATCGGCCGCAACCGCCGCAGGGGTCAGCCCGCGTCGCGGTCCGGCGGCAGCGCCGCCGCGTCGGCGCGCCGGCTTCGCGCCATGGCGCGCTCGATCAACGGTGCGAACGGACTGGCCTGGAAGTAGTCGAGCACGTCGCGCCAGGACATGAAGCTCACGGCCATGCGGCTGTGATAGTCGGCCGCCTCGATGTCCTCGTCGGCCTTGCCGGCCGCCGCTGGCGCCAGCGCGCCGGCCCAGACGACGATCCCGAGCGGACCGCGGTTGATCAGCGTGACGGCGCGATAGCTGCCGTCCGGCGATGGTGCCGGCTCGCGTTCGTGTGCGCGGCGGGTGTGCATCATGGTCCGGACCTCCGGCTTCGGCAGGGCGCCGCGCAGCCCCGGGACGGCGCGATGCGGCGCGGCCGGCAGACGTACCGGACGCCGCCGCGGGTGTCAACCTCGGCCGGGCATCGGCCGCCGCCGGCGGGCACGCCGGCCCATGGAACCGCGGTCGCGGCGCCACCGCAGCGGGTCTGCCGCGCAGTGCGTTTCGCTTCGGCGCGGTATGATCGTTCGGGTTCCGGTCGCGGCCGCCGGCGGTCTTCGCCGGGCCGGGCCGCGCCGCCACCTCCGGTGAATCTGGTTCCCTACACGCAATGCCCGGTACCGAAAGCGTCAGCAAGCAAGCCGTCCTCGGCGGTGTCGCCGGCATCGCCCTGCTGGCCTTCGCGCTGACCTATCGCTTCTTCCCCGGCGTCTTCCACCCGGCACCGCAGGTGCAGCAGCAGCCGACCGCCTCGCAACCGGCCAGCCCGGCGATCGCGCCGTGGATCGCTGAGCAGCGCCCGCCGACCGAGGCCGAACCGGCCGCGCCGTCGGCCGACGGGGCCGCGCAGACCCGCCTCGCCGAGGCGGTCGCGATGGGGCCGCCGGCACCGGTCACCGAGGCGGTCGCCGCCTTGCTCAAGCGTGCCCGCAGCGCCGAGGCCCAGGGCCGCCTGATCGAGCCGGCCGACGGCAGTGCCGTCGCGCTGTATCGCGAGGTGCTCGCCCAGGACGCCGGCAATGCCGAAGCCGAGCTGGCGCTCAAACGCATCGGCGGCGCGATCCGCGACTGGGCCATCGCGGCGATGGAGCGCGGCGAGAACGCCGAGGCGCGCCGCTTCGTCGCCGCGTTCGCCGATCTCCCGCATGCCGATTCGGAATTGTCCCAGCTCGAGGCGCGGCTGCGCGTGCTCAACCAGGTGATGCCGTTGCTGGCGCGCGCGGCCGACCTGCTCAAGGCCGGCAAGGCGGTCGGCGAGGGCGAGGACACCGCGCTGGCGGTCTACCGCCAGGCGCTGGCGCTCGACCCGGACAATGCGCTGGTCGACCAGGGACTGGCGCAGATCGAGCGCGGCTTCCTCGACCAGGCGCTGGCGGCCGCCGCGCAGGACGACTTCGCCGGCGCCGACCGGATCCTGGCCGATGCGGTCGCGGTGCGGCCCGGCTCGCAGGAGCAGCAGGACACGCGCGCCCGCATCGAGGGCCTGCGCCACCAGCAGGCCGAGAGCGTGCTGGCCCAGGCCGGCTCCGCGCTGGATGCGGGCAATGCGGACCTGGCCGAGGACCTGCTCGAGCGCGCGCTGGCGATCAGTCCCGACCTGCCCGGCGTGGACGACTTCAACCAGCGCCTGCGCAATGCCCGCCTGTATGCCTCGTTCCGCCCGGGCGAGGTGATCCGCGATACGTTCCTGGCCACCGCTGGGCAGGGCCCGCCGCTGGTCGTCATCCCGACCGGCAGCTTCGTGATGGGGTCGGCGGCCGACGAGGAAGGCCATCGCGACAACGAGGAGCCGCAGCGCCGGGTCGAGGTCGGCGCCGGCGTCGCCTTCGGCCAGAGCGAGGTCACCGTCGGCCAGTTCCGCGACTTCGTCAATGCCGCCGGCTACGTGACGGATGCCGAGCGGGCCGGCACCGGCAGCTACTACGACGAGGGTACCGGCCGCCTGGCCGATCGCCGCGGCATGACCTGGAAGAACGACTACAGCGGCGGCCGCGCCGACGACAACCTGCCGGTGATCAACGTGTCGTGGAACGACGCCACCACCTACCTGGCCTGGCTGTCGCAGCAGACCGGCAAGCGCTACCGGCTGCCGAGCGAAGCGGAGTTCGAGTACGCGCTGCGCGCGGGTTCCACCACGCCCTATCCGTGGGGCGAGGGCGATCCGCGCCGGCCGGTCGGCAACTTCACCGGCGACGGCGACCGCTCGCCGAAGAAGCGCAGCTGGGCCCGCGCGTTCGCCGAGTACAGCGACGGCTACTGGGGGCCGGCGCCGGTACGCAGCTATCCGGCCAACGCGTTCGGCCTGCACGACATGGTCGGCAACGTGTCCGAGTGGGTCGAGGACTGCTGGCACGACAACTACACGCGCGCGCCGCGCGACCAGCAGGCCTGGGTCAATCCCGGCTGCAGCAACCGCGTGATCCGCGGCGGCTCCTGGGGCAGCGCGCCCGACCAGGTGCGGTCGGCCTGGCGGGCCGGCCTGGCCGCCGGTTCGCGCAGCGCCCAGATCGGCTTTCGCCCGGTCCGCGACCTGTAGCGGCGGCCGCTGCCGGCCGCGTCCGCCTGAAAACAACGGTCAACCGGCCGCCGGACCCCGCTGCGCAGCGCCCGATGCCGCAGTATGCTGCGCGCAACGTCGAGCGGGGAGCATCAGCCATGGGTCCATTCGGTGATCGTGCGGCAGGCGGCGTGCAACGCCGGCGCGGCCTCAAGTTCTGGCCGATCCTGCTGTTCCTGGGCTACCTCGGCTACTACTACTTCAGCCACCAGCAGAGCGCCTCCTACACCGGCCGCAAGCAGCTGATCGACACCACGGCCGAGCAGGAGGCCGCGCTGGGCCTGCAGTCCTATCGCGAGATCCTGTCGCAGTCGCGCGTGGTCACCAGCGGCGACCTGCCGCAGCAGGTGCGCGGGATCGCCCAGCGGCTGATCGAGGCGGCGCCGAAGGTCGAGCAGTACCTGGCGCAGACCGCGAACATCCCGGCCTCGACCGACTGGAGCGCGTTCAACTGGGACGTCAGCCTGATCGAGTCCGACCAGGTCAACGCGTTCTGCCTGCCCGGCGGCAAGATCGCGGTCTATACCGGCATCATCCCGGTGGCCAAGAACAGCGACGGGCTGGCGGCGATCATGGGGCACGAGATCGCCCACGCGCTGCTGCGCCACGGCGGCGAGCGCATGGCGCAGCAGAAGCTGGTGCAGATCGGCACGATGGCGGCGAGCATGTCGGTCGGCGAGATGGACCCGCAGCAGCAGCGCATGGTGATGGCGGCGATCGGCGCCGGCGCGCAGTACGGCGTGCTGCTGCCGTTCTCGCGCGATCACGAGTCGGAGGCCGACAAGGTCGGCCTGCTGCTGGCGGCGGCGGCCTGCTTCAATCCGCAGGAAGCGCCCAAGCTGTGGGAGCGCATGGCCGCGCTCGGAAACCAGAAGCCGCCGGAGTTCATGTCCACGCATCCGGCCGAAGCCACGCGCATCCAGCAGCTCAACGCCTGGATGCCCGAGGCCGAGCAGGTGCGCCAGCACTTCTGCAGTACGCCGGCACGCTGAGGTACCGCGGAGGTGGCGCGCCGGCGCTGCCTCCGTCGACGATGGAGGGCGACACGATGACCACCCTGGCCGATTTCAGCGCCGTCACGATCGACGGCGAGACCGTTTCGCTGGCCGGCTACGCCGGCAAGTTGGTGCTGATCGTCAACGTCGCCTCGCGCTGCGGGTTCACGCCGCAGTACGAGGGGCTCGAGGCGCTCTGGCGGACCTACCGCGAACGGGGCCTGGTCGTGCTCGGGTTTCCCTGCGACCAGTTCGGCCACCAGGAACCCGGCGACGAGGCGCAGATCCGCAGCTTCTGCACCTTGAACTACGAGGTGAGCTTTCCGCTGTTCGCGAAGATCGAGGTCAACGGCGCCGGCACGCATCCGCTCTACCGCTGGCTCAAGGCCGAGCAGCCGGGCGTGCTGGGCACCGAGGCGATCAAGTGGAACTTCACCAAGTTCCTGGTCGGCCGCGAAGGCGGCGTGCTCAAGCGCTATGCGCCGACCGACACGCCCCAGGCGATCGGCGAGGACATCGCGACGCTGCTGGCCTGAGGCCGGTCTCCCGCGCCGGGCTCAGGCCGGGTCCGGCCGGCGGCGCACCGGCAGCGGCACGTTGCACAGCTCGATCTTGCCGGCGGGGGCCAGGTACCAGTCGTCGCGGCGGTTGCGGCGTGCTTCGACCAGGGCCGTGAACGTCGCGGTATCCGTGCGCAGCGCTTCCAGCGGCAGGCGCTGGTCCTCCGGCAGGTCGGCCGCGAGCCGTACGCTGCGGATCGCCAGGCGCTGCTCGGGCTTCTCGTAGAAGCCCAGCGGCCCGGTGCCGCGCGGCAGCGCCGCCAGCAGCTCCATGCCCTGGATCACGCGGCCGACCAGCGCGATATTGCGGTCCAGCTGGCGCGGCGCGTGGCCGATGACGACGTACAGTTCCGCGCCGCTTCCCGAGTCGGGCGCGTTGTCGCGGCCGGCGCCGACCATGCCGTAGCAATGCGCCAGCCAGGCCTGGCCCGAGGCCGGATCGCGGCCCGCCGGGAAGCCGGCGGAGAAGCCCGCTTCCGGTGCGTAGACGTCGCCGTCCGGCAGGCGCGTGAACGGCAGGCCCGCGGCGTCGCGCGTGAACTCGGGGGCCACGCGGCGCAGCGCCTTGCCGTGGCTGCGCGCCTTGGCGGCGTCTTCCGCATCGGGATCGCCCCACTGGGTGACGAAGTTGTCCTGGACGCGCAGGATCGCCAGCCCGTCGAAGTAGCGCTGCCGCACCAGGGTGCGGATGTTGCCGGCATGCAGCGGCGCGAACGCCGGTGCCAGCTCGATCACCACGCGCCCGCCGGGCAGGTCCAGGTAGAGCGTGTCCTCCGGCGCCAGCGCGCGCCAGTCGCCCGGCTTGGCGTCGGCGATCACCTGCTGCATCGTGCGCGGCGGTGGGGTCTCGGCGGCCGCTGCCGGCGCAGCCAGCAGGAGGGCGGTCAGCAGCGGAAGCATGCGCATGGCGGGGTCTCGGCAGGAGGTCCGCGCGATTGTGCGGCAGCGGGAGCCGCGCCTCCAGCCTCAGGCTGCGGCGCGGCCGGCCTTCGGTTCCGGCACCAGCAGCACGTCGGTCACCGCGCTTTCCAGCACACGCCGGGCCACGCTGCCGATCAGGATGTCGTACAGGGCGCTGCGGCCGTGCGAACCGAGCACCGCCAGCGGGCTGTCGCTGTCGAGCGCGTAGTCGTTGAGCAGGTCCTCCGGCGCGCCGAACTCGACGAAGCTCGCCAGCCGCGCCTGTAGCGCGGGATCGAGGCTGGCGACGAAGCGCTCGCAGTCCTCGACCGCGTCGGCGCGGAAATCCTCGCGCATCGCGGCGCGGTCCATGAGGTGGGCGAACGGTGGCTGGTGGGCGTACAGCAGGGCCAGCAGGGACTGATCGAACCAGGCGGCCGCCGTGCGCAGCGCGTGACGCGCGCTGTCGGAGAAGTCGGTGGCGGCAACGATCCGGTGGTAGGCGCCGTGCACGCGCCTGCGCACGACCAGCAGCGGCACCGGCGCGCGGCGCGCGAGCCGCTCCACGGTCGCGCCGATCGCGTTGCGTCCGAGCGTCTCGTCGCGGGCCAGGCCGGTGACGATCAGCCCGCTGCCGGTCTCGGCGGCGACCCGCAGGATCGCCGCGGCGGGCTCGCCCTGCTCGACGCGGGCGCTGGCGCGCACGCCCGCGCCGGCAACGTCCGCCCGCAGCTGGCGCTGCGCCAGTTCCAGCGGCGTCGCGCGCCGGCGCCAAGACGGCACCGCCGCGCCGCCGGGGTCGGGTGCCGCCGGCGGCGGCTCGACGACGGTCAGCGCGACGAGGTCGGCATCCCAGTGCCGCGCCAGTTGGACCGCGCGGTCGAACGCACGGTCGCAGCGGCTGCCGAGATCGGTGGCGAGCAGGATCGCGCGCGGCGGCGCAATACGGTCGTTGGCGTCCATCGGTCGCTCCGGGTCGGGAAGTGCAGGACCGCATCTTCCCAACACGGCGGCTCGCCGCCGTTGATCCTGGTCAATGGCGCGGCAGCGCGCGCCCGGCGGCGGTCAGGCGCTGGCCTGGTCGAGGCGGGCGATGTCCTCGGCGCAGAGCACCAGGCGCACTGCGCCGGCCAGTTCGTCGAGCTGGGCGACGCTGGTGGCGCTGGCGATCGGCGCGCTGACGCCCGGGCGCGCGATCAGCCAGGCCAGCGCGACCTGGGCCGGCGTCGCCCGCTGCGCGGCGGCGACGGTGTCGAGCGCCGCGAGGATGCGCAGCCCGCGTGCGTCGAGGTAGCGGCGCACCCGCTCGCCGCGGGCCCGGCTCAGGCCGAGATCGGCTTCGCTGCGGTACTTGCCGCTCAGGAATCCGCTGGCCAGCGCGTAGTAGCCGATCACGCCGAGGCCGTGGTCGCGCGCGAGCGGTTCGAGTCCGGCCTCGTAGCCGGCGCGGTCGTAGAGGTTGTACTCCGGCTGCACGGTCTCGTAGCGCGGCAGGCCGTAGCGGGCGCTGGTCGCCAGCGCCTCGGCCAGCCGCGGCGCACTGTAGTTGGACGCGCCGATCGCGCGCACCTTGCCTTGCTCGATCAGCCGCGAGAACGCGCCGAGGGTCTCCTCCAGCGGCACGTTCGGATCGTCCTCGTGGGCCTGGTAGAGGTCGATATGGTCGGTCCGCAGGCGCTGCAGCGATTCGTCGGCGGCGGCGCGGATCGTGGCCGGCGCCAGACCGCGATGGCGGCTCCACTTGGCGACCTTGGTCGCGATGACGACGCGGTCGCGCACGCGGCGCCGGGCGAGCCACTCGCCGATGATCGTCTCGGACTCGCCGCCGCGGTTGCCCGGAACCCAGGCCGGGTAGGCGTCGGCGGTGTCGATCAGGTTGAAGCCGTGGGCGACGAACGCGTCGAGGATCGGCAGGGCCCGTGCCGCGTCCACGCTCCAGCCGAACACGTTGGCGCCGAACGCCAGCGGCGCGATCGTGATTCCGGAGCGGCCGAGCGGCCGCACGGGCAACGGATCCGCGGACACGGACGGCGCGCGCTCAGCCTTCGGAGCGGTCGTAGGTGCGGATGAAGTCGCGCACCTCGGGGTAGACCTTCTCGCGCCAGCGCCGCCCGCTGAAGATGCCGTAGTGGCCGGCGCCCTTGATCTCCATGTGGCGGTGGGCCGCCTTCGGGATACCGGTGCACAGCGCGTGCGCGGCGGCGGTCTGGCCCAGGCCGGAAATGTCGTCGAGCTCGCCTTCGATCGTCATCAGCGCGGTCGTGCGGATCGCCGCCGGGCGCACCGGCTCGCCGGCGACCTTCCATGTGCCGAGCGGCAGCGCGTGCTCCTTGAACACGACGCGGATCGTGTCGAGGTAGTACTCGGCCGGCATGTCGAGCACGGCGTTGTACTCGTCGTAGAAGCGCCGGTGCGATTCGGCGTCGTCGAGGTCGCCGCGCAGCAGGTTCTTGTAGAAGTCCCAGTGCGACATCAGGTGCCGGCTCGGGTTCATCGCGACGAAGCCGGCGTGCTGCAGGAAGCCCGGGTAGACGCGGCGCCCGGCGCCCGGGTAGTTGTCCGGCACGGCGTGGATCACGTTGTTCTCGAACCACGACAGCGGTTGCGTGGTGGCCAGGTCGTTGACCTTGGTCGGGCTTTCGCGCGTGTCGATCGGGCCGCCCATCATCGTCATCGTCAGCGGCGTCTGCTCGCCGGCGGCCGCCATCAGCGCGATCGCCGCCAGGACCGGCACGGTCGGCTGGCAGACCGAGATCACGTGCAGCTTCTCGGCACCGATGTGGCGGATGAAGTCCTGGATGTAGGCCACGTAGTCGTCGAGCCGGAATTCGCCCTGCTCCAGCGGCACCATGCGCGCGTCGATCCAGTCGGTGATGTACACCTTGTGGTCCTGCAGCAAGGTGCGTACGGTGTCGCGCAGCAAGGTCGCATGGTGGCCCGACAGCGGCGCGACAACCAGGACGCTGGGGTCCTTCTTCATCGCCGCCAGGTGTTCCGGGTCGTCGCTGAAGCGCTTGAACCGGACCAGGTTGCAGAACGGCTTGGCCAGCGCGACCTGTTCGGAGATCGGCGTCTCGTGCCCGTGCGTGGTCACCGCCGGGATCCGGAACTGGGGTTTCTCGTACTCCTTGCCCAGCCGGTACAGCAGCTCCCAGCCGGCGGCGAGGCGTTGCGCGCCGGGCAGGCTCGACAGCCAGCTGTCCTGGCCCGAGAGCATCCGCGCGTTGGCGTCGGACATCGCGACCAGGGGGCGCAGGAGCGAGCGCTGCAGCTCGTGGATCTGGTACAGCATGGGTAGCGGTCTCCGCGAAGGATGGGCGATGTTATCGCATTGCAGCACGATCGCCCGGCCGGGCGGCCGCGACCATGGTCGGGGCCGGATTTAACGATTCGATGACGAGGAACGAATGACCGGCAAACACTACGACCGGACCTACTTCGACCGCTGGTACCGCGACCCGGCCCGCCGCGTGCGTTCGCCGGCGGCCACCGCGCGCACGGTCGCGCTGGCGGTGGCGATGGCCGAGTACTACCTCGGCCGGCCGTTGCGCTCGGTGCTGGACGTCGGCTGCGGCGAGGGCGCGTGGCGGGCGCTGCTGCGCCGGCTGCGGCCGGGCATCGACTACCTGGGCCTGGACGCGAGCGAGTACGCGGTCGCCCGCTACGGCCGCGCGCGCAACCTGCGCCTGGCCCGCTTCGGCCAGCTCGGCGAGCTGCGCTTCGAGACGCGTTTCGACCTGATCGTGTGCTCGGACGTGCTGCACTACGTGCCGTCGGCGGAGCTGCAGCGCGGCCTGTCCGGCTTCGCCGAGCTGCTCGAGGGCCTGGCCTTCATCGAGGTGTTCACGGCGGCGGACGACCCGGAGGGCGACATCGAGGGCTTCATCCGGCGCAGTCCGGACTGGTATCGCCGCGCGTTCGCCGGTGCCGGGCTGATGGCCTGCGGCTCGCACGGCTACCTCAGTCCGCGCCTGCTGCGGACCGCCGCGGCGCTGGAGCTGGCGCCGCGCTGAACGGTCACGGGCGCCGCCAGCACCAGTGCCAGGGCTCGTAGGCGATGCCGTGCCGGTTGCCGCGCGGATAGGACATCGTGAATCCGTACCGGCCGGCCTGGCCGCGCAGCCAGGCGAAGGCCGGTGAGGCCTCGAAGGCCTCCTCCAGCGCCGGATAGCCGGGCGTCGTCAGGTCCAGCACGCGGCCGGAGTGGTGTTCGCTGTAGCCGGGTGCCGCGCTGACGCGCAGGATCTCCTCGATGCCCAGGCCGCGTTCGAGCTTGCGCCGCAGGATCCCGAGCTGGTAATCGGCCGAGCGGAACGCCGAGACCACCTGCAACACGACGCCGTCGGCGACCGCCGCGGCCGCCATGCGCCGCCAGGCGCGCGCGGCGGCCGGCGCCAGCCACTGTGGGCGGCCGTGGACGTCGATGCCGATGAAGCTCAGGTGGCGTGGCTCGCGGACGATCGACAGCCCGCGCCGGCGCCCGTAGTCGGCCGGCACGCCGAGCCGCCGGGCCTCCTGCACGACGGCGCGCCGCGCCTGCGTGTCGCAGCGGACAGGAGGATCGGGTGCGGCGACGGACATCGGGCCGGTCGTCTCGGCGGCAGGGACGAAGGCGCCAAGCTTACGGCATCAGCCGGCGTCGCCCGCCGCCAGCCGCGCAGCGACCGTCGTGTCGCCGCCGAGCGACTGGTAGATCAGCACCTGGTTGTTGAGGCGCGCCAGCCGGTTCTCGGCCAGCGCGATCTCGGCGGCGCGCCGCCGCTCCTGCGCGTCCAGCCACGACCGCAGCGCGATCGCGCCGGCCTTGTAGCGGACCTCGTAGAGGCGCTCGGACGTGAGTGCGGCGACCAGGGACGCCTCCAGCAGCCGGCCGCGCTCGGCCTGCGCCAGGCGTGCCGCCAGCGCGTTGTCGACATCGGCGTAGGCCTGGTAGAGCGTCTGGCGGAAGCCGATGACGGCCTCCTCGTACTGCGCCTCGGACACCTGCGTGTCGAGGCGCATCTGGTTGAACTGCAGGAACGGCAGCGCCAGCCCGGCGCCGAGCGTTCCGACCGGGTTCTTCAGCACGTCGACCAGGGACGTGCTGGAGCTGCCGGCGCTGCCGGTGAGGCTCAGCCGCGGGTAGTAGCTCGCGCGGACGGCGTCGGTGCCGGCCAGGCTCGCGCGCAGGCGCAGCTCTGCGGCGCGCAGGTCGGGCCGGCGCGCCAGCAGTTCCGACGGCAGGCCGGCGTCGATCGCGGGCAGCTCGCCGTCTGGCAGCTCCCTCGGATCGACCTCGATGTCGCCGGGCGGCCGGTCGAACAGGATCGCGAACGCGTTGCGCGTCTCCACGCGCTGCTGCAGCAGGCTGGCGTGGCTGGCCTCCTGGCTGGCCAGGTTCTGCTCGGCGTCGCTGACCTCGAGCGCGGACACCGCGCCGGCGCGGTACTGCACGCGCACGAAGTCCAGCGTCTGCCGCGCCACCGCGATGCTCATCTCGCTGGTGGCCAGACGCTGGCTGAGATACGCCAGCTGCCAGTAGAGCCCGGCGGTGGTGCCGACCAGCGCGATCGCGGTGGCCTCGCGGTCCTGTGCCGTCGCTTCCGCTTCCCAGGCCGCGGCGTCGCGCTGGCTGCCCAGGCGGCCCCACAGGTCCACCTCGTAGCTGGCCGACAGCGACGCGGAGTTCGAGCGCGAGGACGGTCCGCCGTGCCGCAGGTCCTGGCTGAGGTTGGAGCCGACGCTGGCGCTGACCGACGGGACCAGGGCGTTGCGCGCCAGGTCCGCCTGCAGCCGCGCGCGCCGCAGGCGGACCGTCGCCGCGGCCAGGTCGTTGTTGCGCGCGAGCACCGCGTCGATCACGCGGTCGAGCTCGGCGTCGCCGAAGCCGCGCCACCAGGCGTCGACAGCGGATGCCGTCGCATCCGGCACGCTCGTCCACGCGGCGGGCGTCGCGACCTCGGGGCGCACGTACGGCGTGCGCACGATCGCGCCGCAGGCGGTCAGGGCCAGGGCGGCCAGTACCGGGACGGCGATCCGGCCGGTACGGCGATGGAGGGGCAGGTGCATGCAGGCGTCTCCGTTAGAGCGTGTCATGGACGGTGAGGTGAGCTGCGTCGTGTCGCCGCGTCGTTCCGGCAAGGCGCCCGTCGCCGCCTCGGGTGGCGCCCAGGGCAAGGCGGGCAACGCGGCCGGGGCTGCGCGGCGGCGCAACCCGTCGGGAAGGCCCCTGGCGCGGCGTCCGGTGGCGTTGCAGCCCTGGGTCAGACGGCCAGTCTGCCCGGCGGGCCGCGCCTTGCCGGATCACCGCACCAGGGGCCTTCGCACTCCGCTCAACGTCCATGGCACGCTCTAATCACGCGCCAGCGCGTCGACCGGGTCCAGGCGGGCGGCGTTGCGCGCCGGCAGGAAGCCGAATACCACGCCGATCAGGGTCGAGCAGGCGAACGCGACGATCATCGAACCGGCCGAGTAGACCATCGTGAAGCTGCCGCCGAGCCGTGCGAACAGCAGGCCGACCGCGATCGCCAGCAGCACGCCGAGCAGGCCGCCGAGCAGGCACACCAGCACCGCCTCGATCAGGAACTGCTGCAGGATGTCGCCCTGGCGCGCGCCGACGGCCATGCGTACGCCGATCTCGCGGGTGCGCTCGGTGACCGAGACCAGCATGATGTTCATCACGCCGATGCCGCCGACGATCAGGGAGATCAGCGCGATCGACGAGACCAGCAGGGTCATCGTCCGCGTGGTCTGCTCGATCGTCTGGCGGACCGAGTCGATGTTGGACACGTAGAAGTCCTGGCTGCCGTGGCGCTGCGTCAGCAGCGCGGTGATGCCGGCCTCGGCCGCATCCATCGCGACGCTGTCCTCGACGCGTACGGTGATGCTGCGCAGGTAGTTCTGGCCGAGCAGGCGGTACATCGCCGTGGTGTACGGCACGAACACGTTGAGGTTCTCGTTGCTGCCGAAGGCCGAGTCCTTCTTCGCGGTGACGCCGATGATCCGGCTCGGCATGTTGTTGAGCAGGATCACCTGGCCGATCGGGTCGGTGCCGGCCGCCTCGGCGCCTTCGCCGAACAGCTTCCGGTAGGTGTTGTCGTCGATGACGACGTCCTGCGACTGGCGGCGCACGCTGTCGCCGTCGAAGGCCACGCCCTGGGCGATCTCGAAGCCGCGGACGCGGAAATACTGGTCGCCGACGCCGTTGATCGAGGCGTTGACCGAGATGTTGCGGTAGCGCAGCGTCGCGCTGCTCGACACCGTCGGCGTGACGCTGTCCACGTACTCCTGCTGCGCCAGCGCGTCGGCGTCGGCGGGTACCAGGGTGCGCACGCGCGCCGAGCGCATGTCGCCGAAGCCGCTGCCGGGGTAGATGTCGATGACGTTGGTGCCGATCGTGCTGATGTTGTCGAGGATCTGCTTCTGCGAGCCGGCACCGAGCGCGACCACCGACACCACCGAGGCGATGCCGATGATGATGCCGAGCATCGTCAGGAAGGTGCGCAGCCGGTGCGCGTTCATCGCCAGCAGTGCCATCCGGAACGCCTCGCCGAAGCGGTCGTAGACGGCGCGCCACGATTCGCGCGCGCTGCGCGCGCGGACGCCGGCCGCGCTGCGTGCGGCGCCGTCGCGGCGGCGGTCGGCGACGATGCGGCCGTCGCTGATCTCGATGATGCGCGAGGCGTGCTCGGCGACGTGCATGTCGTGCGTGACCAGCACGATGGTGTGGCCTTCGGCGTGCAGCTCCTGCAGCAGGGTGAGCATCTCCTCGCCGCTGCGGCTGTCGAGTGCGCCGGTCGGCTCGTCGGCGAGGATCACCTCGCCGCCGTTCATCAGCGCGCGCGCGATCGACACGCGCTGCTGCTGGCCGCCGGAGAGCTGGCCGGGCTTGTGGTCCAGGCGGTCGGACAGGCCGAGCCGGCCGAGCAGGGCGGTCGCGCGTGTCCGGCGCTCGGCCGCGTCCTTGCCGGCGTAGATCGCCGGTGTCTCGACGTTGCCGAGTGCAGTGAGGTCTGCCAGCAGGTGGTAGCGCTGGAACACGAAGCCGAAATGCTCGCGCCGCAGCTCGGCCAGTTCGTCGGGTGTCAGGCGGCCGGTCTCGCGGCCGGCGACGCGGTAGCTGCCCGCGGTCGGCCGGTCCAGGCAGCCGAGGATGTTCATCAGCGTCGACTTGCCGGAGCCGGACGCGCCGACGATCGCGACGAACTCGCCGGCCTCGATCGCCAGGTCCACGTCCTTCAGGACGACCAGCGTCTGGTCGCCCGCCGGGTACTCGCGCCGGACCTGGCGCAGTTCGAGCAGTGCCGCCGTCATCGTCAGAAGCCCGGCGGCGGGCGGATGCCCATCGCGCGGCGGCCGGTACCGACCGCTGCCGCGCTGCCGGACTGGCCGAGGACGACCTCGTCACCCTCGGCGAGCCCTTCGAGGATCTCGGCCTGGATGTTGTTGTTGAGCCCGACCCGGACCGGCTTTTCGACGACCGCACCCTCGGCATCGAGTACGCGCACGAAGCGCGGCGGTGCCGGCGGCTCGCCATCGGTCGCCTCCCGCCGCCGGCGGGGGCGCTCGCCGTCGTCGGCGCCTTGCGCCGACGGCCGCTGCGCCGGCGCCGCTGCCGTCGCCGTCGTCGCGGGTCCGGAAGCCGGCGGTGTGGTCGTCGGCGCTGCAGCCGCTGCGGCGGTGCCGGCCGTCGGCGCCGCGCTGCGCCGCTGCGGCCCGCCGGACCGCGAGCCCGCGCCGGTCACGATCGCCGAGGCGGGCACCAGCAGTGCATCGCGCGCCTCGCCCAGCACGATGTTGACGGTCGCGGTCATCGAGATGCGCAGCTTGCCGTCGGGATTGGGCACGTCGAACAGGCCGTTGTAGTAGATCGCCGTCGAGGACGAGCTGCTGCTCGAGGAGCTGCTGCCCGATTCGTTCGCGATCGATTCCGGCGCCGGTTCGATCGCGCGCAGCTCGGCGTAGTAGCGCCGGTCCGGCTCGCCGAGGATCGTGAACCAGACCTTCTGGCTCGGCTTGACCTTGACGACGTCGGCCTCGGAGATCTGCGCCTTGATCGTCAGCGTCGAGAGCTCGGCGAGCTTGACGATCGTCGGCGCCGACTGGTTCGCGTTGACGGTCTGGCCTTCCTTGGTCACGACGGCGACGACCGTGCCGTCCATCGGCGCCAGGATCTTGGTGTAGCCGAGGTTGAGCCGCGCGGTATCGACCTGGATCGAGCCCTGTTCGATCTGCGCATCGAGGGCGGTGATGTCCGCGCGGGTCGAGGCCAGCGTCGCCTCGGCCGCCTCGTATTCCGCGCGCGAGGTCGCGTCGGCGCTCATCATCTCCTGCTGGCGCTTGAAGGTGAGTTCGGCCTGCTTGAGCGCGGCCACCCGCGCGGTGCGCTGGGCGCGCAGGGTCGCCAATCCCGCTTCGGCGTTGCGCAGCGCATTCTGCTGCGGCAGCGAGTCGATCTCGGCGATCAGCTGGCCCTGGGTCACGGCATCGCCCAGGTCCACCTTCAGCGAGACCACGCGGCCGGACACCTGCGCACCGACGCTGACCAGGTTGCGCGCCTCCAGCGTGCCGGTGGCGATCACCGTCTGCTCGATGTCACCACGCGTGACCGGCGCGGTCACGTAGCGGGTGGCGACCTGGGTCGGGAACAGCCAGAGCTTGACGGCGAAGCCGATGCCGGCGACGACGAGCAGGCCGATGGCGTAGCGGAGCAGGCGGGACACGGTTCGTGGCATGGAGGCAGGCGTGGCGATCGGGGCGCCCAGTGTGCCGGCTCGCGCTGTCAGGCTGCGCAGCGTGATTGCAAGGGAAATGCAAAGACCCCCTGCAATCGCGCAGGGATCATGGAGATCCGGACGGCGCCGCGACGATCCAGCGCGCGATGTCGGCGATGACTTCGTCCTCGACGCGGCCGGGCTTGGCGTAGTCGGCCGGCCCCGGCGGATCGCCGGCCGGCATGAACAGATGGTTGAGCCGCGGATACTCCACCAGCCGCGCGCGCGCATCGCCGTCGAAGGCATTGCGCCACAGTACGAAGTCGTCCGCCGGCGTGACCTGATAGTCCGCTGCGCCTTGCAGCACCAGCAGCGGCTGGCGGATGCGGCGCGCCGTGGCGACCGGGTCGTACGCGTTCAAGTCCAGCCAGTAGCTGTGCGGCAGTCCCAGCATCAGCGGCGCGTCGCCGGCCGGGCGATCGGCGAGCTGCTTGACGGTGTCGCGCTGCCGTTCCAGTTCGGCTAGCGCCGCCTGTGCGTCGGCGCCGGACGTGCCGGCCAGCCCGGCCAGGTAGCGGCTCTGGCGCACCACGGTGTCTTCCAGGCGCATCGCCGGCGCGGCCAGCAGGGCCAGGCCGGCGATGCGCGGATCGCGCTCGCCGATGCGCGGCGCCAGCATCGCGCCGAGGCTGTGGCCGACGACGAAGACGCGGTCCGGGTCGATGCCCGGACGGGCGCGCAGCGCGGCCACCGCGGCCAGCGCATCGTCGACGACTTCCTGATCGACGGTGAAGTCGTTCCCGGCCAGCGTCTGCGGCGCGGCCTGGGTGCGCTTGTCGTAGCGCAGCACCGCGATGCCGTGCTCGGCCAGGCCGTGGGCGAGATCGCGGAACGGCTTGTTCGGCCCGATCGTCTCGTCGCGGTCGTGCGGCCCGGAGCCGTGCACCAGCACGGCGGCCGGCCAGGGGCCGGTGCCGGTCGGCAGCGTCAGCGTCGCCGGCAGGCCGATGCCGGCGCTGTCGATCGTCAGCGCGGTTTCGGCGTAGCGGTCGGTCGCGACCGGCTCGGGCGGGGCGGCGGCGGCCTGCTGCGCCGGCACCAGCCGGAAGCCGCTGATCTGCCCGTCCGGCTCCAGGACGACGCGCGCATCGAGCGCGACCAGGGCGAACTGCAGGGTCGAAGTCAGCACCGGGCGCCCGCCCACGGTCTCGCCGCGCACCGGGCTGCGCGTGCGCCGCTCGCCGAGCTGCTTGGGCAGCGTCTCCCAGACCTCGCGCAGCTTGCCGCCGGCCAGGGCCTCGCGCAGCGCGGGCTGGCCCATCGCCAGCGCCTCGTCGTAGCGGCCCTGGTCGAGCAGGTCGAGGAAGGCCTCGGCGCGGCGGGCCTGCTGCGGGTCGGCCGTCGCCGGTGACGCGGTGGGCGGCACCAGGCGCATCCAGGCGTAGCCGGCGCCGGCCACGAGCGCGAGGACGAGGGCAATCACGACCCATCGTTTCATGTGGGCGATCCTCGATGCAGTGGGTCAGCGTGGGCGCTTGAGGAACAGCAGCACCGGGTTCATCGCCGCGCACTGGACGGCGTTGACCAGCTCCCAGCCCTGCTGGCCTTCGCGCTTGAGCACTTCGTTGAGGTCGGCAAGCATGTCCTTGCGGAACAGCTTGGGCTTGATTTCCAGGACCTTCTGTTCCCAGGAAACGGCGTGGTTCATCGGGGACGTCCTTCTTCAGTCTTCGGTAGGCGTGGGATCGACCGCCGGCTCGGCCTTCGGGGCGGCCTTGAGCCGGCCGGCCTTGCGCAGGGCGTCGCGCAGCACGTACTCGATCTGTGCGTTGAGGCTGCGCAGGTCGTCGTCCGACCAGCGCTGCATCGCCTCGAGCACGACCGCGCTGATGCGCAGCGGATAGGCCTTCTTTTCGCTCACGGGCGGACCCGGCGGCCGTCGCGGCCTAGTACAGCGTGCCGGTGTTGACGACCGGCTGGGTCGAGCGGTCGCCGCAGAGCACGACCAGCAGGTTGCTGACCATGCTGGCCTTGCGCTCGTTGTCGAGCTCGACCACGCCGCGCTGGCTGAGCTGGTCCAGCGCCATCTCGACCATGCTGACCGCGCCTTCGACGATGCGCTCGCGCGCGGCGACGATCGCGCCGGCCTGCTGGCGCTGCAGCATCGCCTGGGCGATCTCCTGCGCATAGGCCAGGTGGCTGATGCGCGCCTCGATCACGTTGACGCCGGCCTGGGCGAGGCGGTCCTGGATTTCCTGACGCAGGTGCGCATTGACCTTGCTGCCGTCGCCGCGCAGCGAGACCACCTTGTCGTCGTGCGAATCGTACGGGTAGTTCGACGCCATCTGGCGCAGCGCGGCCTCGGCCTGGATCTGCACGAAGTTCTCGTAGTCGTCGACCATGAAGACCGCCTCGGCGGTGTCGACCACCTGCCAGACCACGATCGAGCCGATCTCGATCGGGTTGCCGTCGTTGTCGTTGACCTTGAGCTTGCCCGACTCGAAGTTGCGCACGCGCAGCGAGACGCTGTTGCGCGAATAGAACGGGTTGGTCCAGCGCAGGCCCGGCGTGCGCGCGGTGCCGGTGTAGCGGCCGAACAGCTGCATCACGACGCCGAGGTTGGGCTGGACCTGGAAGAAGCCCTTGGTCATGAGCGCCAGCAGCGCGAAGACGACGATCGGCGGCGCCAGCGCGAGCGGCTGCGAGGTGACCTGCGCGGTGTTCTTGAACCACAGGACGGTAGCGACCATGGCCGCCAGCACGGCGAGCAGGATCGGGATGCCGGGGAGGGAAAGGGCATTGCGTTCGTTCATGGCGGCGCTCCGGGTGAGTGAGCAAAAGATATCAAATTGATATCGAATTGCAAGCGCCGTCGCCGCGCCGTATCCGGGGGTGCGCCGGCCGGCCGGCCGGCCGGACTCCGGACCGACGGATCAGCGGGACGCGACCGGCTCGACCGCTTCCAGCACCAGGTTGCCGAGCGTGTCGAGGCCGGCATAGAAGCGCCACGGGTCGCCGTCGCCAACCGCCAGCGCGATGTGGCCGGCGTCGAAACCGTCCAGCGCCGCGTCGTAGCTGCGCCACCGGTCGCCGGTCCAGGCCTGCACCCAGGCGTGCGGGACGAACGCATCACGGGTGCCGGCGAAACCGGGCGCATAGGCCAGTCCGGTGACGACGCGGGCGGCGATACCGTCGGCGCGCGCCAGCGCCGCCAGCAGCACGGCGTGCTCGGTGCAGTCGCCCTCGGGCTTGCGGGCGACTTCCAGCGCCGAGGCATAGCCGACGCCGAGACTCTTGGTCGTGATGAAGCCGCGCACGAAGCCTTCCAGGCGCTGCATGCGCACGGCGGCATCGCCGCCCGCGCCGGCGCCGCGGCGGGCCAGCGCGACGATCTCCGGCGCGCCGCTCTGCAGCCAGTCGTTGGCGGCACGGTCGGCTGCCACCGGTGCGGGTCCGCCGCCGGTACCGGCATCGCGGCGGATCTCCACGCGCCACCGTCCGTCCTGCCGCTCGCTGCGCTGCTCGGCGGTCTGCGGCAGCGCCAGACGGGCCGCATCGCCGTTGCGTGCCGCCAGCGTGTAGCGCAGCCCGTCGCCGAGTTCGGCCGGCATCAGCGGCCGCGGCGACTTCATCAGCAGCCGCTCGAACAGGTCGCTGGTCTGGTTGGGCGCTTCGGCGCAGGCGCGCTCGCAGGCGAGCAGGGTCAGGTCCGCGCCGAGGACCGGCATGATGAATTTCCACGCCGTCAGGTCCTCGTCGACCCAGGCCGTGGTCGCGACCGGCGCGCCGGGGAAGTGGAGCGTCTGCGCCAGCCGCACCAGCTCGCGCGCGCCGCCGGGAAGGTCCACGCGCTCGCGCGGCCCGACCACGGTCGTGATCTCGATCGCGTCCAGCGTGAGGTCCTGGAACGCGAGCGCGGTGTAGCGCGTCCCGGGCGTCAGGCCGGCGCGCAGGCTGGCCAGGCGCAGGCCCTCGGGCAGCAGGGCGCCGGCCGGCCACGGCACCTGGCGCGCCTGGTCGACGTGGTCGCCGCTGATCCGCACCGTCGCGTTGCCGCCCGCCACGGTGCCGTCGATCCGGGTCGCGCTGCCCGACAGGCGGCTGGCATTGGCGAAACTCAGCGGCGCGCCGGCCGGTGTCTCGACTGCCTCGGACGCGCTTTCCATCGTCACGCGGCTGCCGGCGCGGTCGAGCACCAGCGCCATCCGCTGCGTGGTGTGCACCGTGCCGTCGCGCAGCGTACGGCCGGCTTCGAGCTGGCCGATCTTGCGGCCGTCGAGCAGGGCGGTGAACCATTGCTGTTGCGGCGGTTCGGCGAGGACGGCAGCAGGCAGCAGGAGCAGGACGGCGAGCAGGAAACGGCGCATGGCGATGGGCGGACGGGATCGATCCGCCATTGTGCCGTATCGACGGCGGCCGGCGCCGCCGCGGGCGGGCCGCCAGCGATCTGCTAGAGTCGCGGCCTTCCATCGGCTGGACCGTTTTCGATCGATGATTGACGCGCTCTCTCCGCCCGCCGGTGCGCCGTCGCGCCGCCGGGCGCTGTTCGGCTTCGCCGTGGCGGCCCTTTTCTCGATTGCAGGCGCTGCGCAGGCGCAGCTGCTGATGCCGGCCAAGCCGGTGACGCCACCGATCTACGACGCCCACGTCGTCAAGGTCTACCCGCACGACCGCGGCGCCTTCACGCAGGGGCTGATCTTCCGCGACGGGTACCTGTACGAAAGCACCGGCCTCAACGGCCAGTCCTCGCTGCGCAAGGTCGAGCTGGCGACCGGCAAGGTGCTGGAGCGGCACGACGTCGACCCGCAGCACTTCGCCGAGGGACTGACCGACTGGCGCGATCGCCTGATCCAGCTCACCTGGCGCACGCAGACCGGCTTCGTCTACGGCCTGGCCGATCTCAAGCAGCAGCGCAGCTTCGGCTACGCCGGCGAAGGCTGGGGCCTCACGCACGACGGCAAGCGCCTGATCATGAGCGACGGTACGGCGACGCTGCGGTTCCTCGATCCGGAGACGTTCGCGGAGACCGGCCGGGTCGAGGTCCGCGTCAACGGCCGGCCGCTGAACGGTCTCAACGAGCTCGAATTCGTCAAGGGCCAGGTGTTCGCCAACGTCTGGCCGACCGACCACATCGTGATGATCGATCCGGCCAGCGGCGAGGTCACCGGCCAGATGGAGCTGATCGGCCTGCTGACCGAGGACGACCGCAAGCCGCCGGTCGACGTGCTCAACGGCATCGCCTACGACGCCAAGGGCGACCGCCTGTTCATCACCGGCAAGTGGTGGCCGAAGCTGTTCGAGATCCGCCTGGAACGGCGCAAGTAGCGGCAGGCGCGTCCGGGCGCATCCGCGCGCCGCGCCGCACCCGGTTGCCGGCGGCGCTCCTCAGCGCCAGGCCCCCGCCGCGACGAAGCCGGCCCAGTACAGCGGATGCGTGGACGCGCCGCGCGCGCGCCGTGCCGCGAGCGTCGCCTGCATCGCCGCCTGCACCGCCGCCGGCGTGTCGCGCCGGTCGACCAGGCGGGCCGTGTAGAGCGCGTGCATGAACTCGGCGGTCGCCGTGTCCTCGACCTTCCAGAGACTCATCACCACCGTGCGCGCGCCGGCCAGGCGGAACGCGCGGCGCAGGCCGAAGACGCCCTCGTCGCCCCGGACGCGGCCGAGCGCGGTCTCGCAGGCCGACAGCACGACCCAGTCGGCGGCGGACAGGTCCAGCGTGGCGATCTCCTCGCTGGTCAGCAGGCCGTCGAGGCCGTTGCGGTCGCCGGCCGCAGGCAGGAACGCCAGGGCCGACAGCCCGGACAGGCCGGCCGGGTCGATCGTCCGGTCCTGGTCCGATGGCCGGTCCAGCGCGATCGCACGCAGGCCGGCGCCATCCAGGCAGCGATCGCCGAACGCGAATGCATGGGTCGCCAGGTGCACGATGGCGTGCCCGGGCAGCGCGCCACGCACGGCCGCCTCGGTGGCGGCGGCACCGGCCAGCACGTCGATCGCGCCGACATGTCCGGCGGCCACCTCGCGCAAGGCGGTGATCTCGCTCGATGCGCCCGGCAGGACGGCGAACGCGTCCGCGTCCAGGCCGGGGCAGGCCTTGCGCAGGCGCGGCGCCGGCAGGGACGTACCGGCACGGGCCTGCGCGGCGCCTGCCAGCAGCAGCCGTCCGCCCGCCCCCGGCGCGGGCAGCAGGGCTTCGCGCTCGTGGTTGAACAGGTGGAAGCGCCAGCCGGCTTCGGCCAGGTAGCGCCCGTCCGCGCCGACCAGCGCCGCGAAGGCGACGCGATGGAGCACGGGCGAGGGCACGATGTAGAAGCGCCGGTCCTGTGCCGCACCGTCGAGCGGTGCCAGCAGGCTTCGGTACAGCGCCTGCCCGGCGGCTTCGGTCTGCCGGTCGTCGGTGCCGCGCCGCGACGCCAGCGCATACCAGTGCCCGACCTGTTCGGCCACCGCGCGCACCGGCCCGAGATCGATCGCGTGCAGCGGCCGGCCGCGCCGGCCGACCAGCGCGTAGAGCTGCGCGCCATCGACCGGATCGCGCAGGTAGCGGTCGGCGCTGGCCGCGGGCGACTCGACGAAGTGCACCAGCACGGCACCGTCCGGCAGCGCATCGAGCGCGGCGGCGAGGTCGCCGTGCCCGGCCGACAGTGCCGCGCTGGCCGGCAGGTCCAGCGCGGCGATGCGGCGTTCGCTGGCGTCGACCCGGTCCTGCGCCTGATCCACCGCGCTGATCGCTGCGGCCGACGGCGAGCGGGTCGCGGCGACGCGGGCCGCCGACAGCGCCTCGTTCGCCGATCGCCAGGCCTGCCACGGCGCGAGGCCGGCCGGCGTGCGGGCCGCGGCCGCGGCCGCGATGCGCAAGGCGGCGGCTTGGGTCACGATGCCGCCGGCCTCGAGCACCCACGTCCAGGCCTGTGCGGTCAGCGCCGGATCGCCGCTGTCGGCGGCGATCGCGACCGCCAGCGCGGCCAGGTCCTGCTCGCTGCCGTCCAGCGCCAGCATCTGCCGTTCGCTGAGCTGGCCGAGCGCGGCCCGGCGCACGCGCATCGACGAGGCGTGCGCGCGGCCGAGGTCTGCCAGCGCCTGGGCGTGGCGCCCCTGACCCCAGTGCGCGGCGGCCTGGCCGGCCAGGCCGCGGCGTGAATTGATCTCCTCGAAATCGCGGCCGTCGCCGAGGCGTTCCAGAAAGCGTCCGTACAGCGTTTGCGCCTCGCCGTAGCGGCGTTGCCAGAGGCGCAACGTGGCGAGCTTCTCGTACGGCGTCAGCGGGACCGAGCCGAAGGCCGCGTCCGGTGCCGCCTCGTAGGCGGCGATCAGGTTCTCGTAGATCGCCGCCGCCTGGTCGAGCTGGCCGTTGCCTTGCAGCGCCTCGGCGTGGTTCAGGCGCGTGGCGCGCGCCTGCGGCGAGTCGGCGCCGAACAGCCGCTCGAAGATCGGCAGCACCCGCGCGTGGTAGGTGGCCGCGCGCGCGGCATCGCCGGCGTTGCCGTGCAGCGAGCCGAGGCTCTTGAGCGCCAGTGCCAGCAGGTAGCCGCCGCTGGTCGGCTGCTTCTCCTCGATCGCCACGGCCGCCTCGAACGCCGCCTGCGCGCGGCCGACGTCGCCGACCATGCCCAGGTTCTGGCCGAGCGCGATCAGCGCGTCCACGTGCAGGCGCTGCCGATAGGGCCGCAGGTCCGCGGCGATGCGTACGCCGTGCTCGAGCGCCTCGATACCCTCGGCGTAGCGGCCCGATTCGCGCAGCGCATAGCCGAGCCAGGTCAGCGCATCGCTGCGGCGGGCGCTGTCCGCGCCGAAGTGGCTGCGTGCGTAGGTCTCGTAGGCCTGCAGGGCGGCCACGGCTTCGGCCAGCTTCTGGTCGTCGAGCTTGATGCGCCCGTCGCTGCGCAAGGCCGCCGCCAGGGCCCGCTGGCGCTCGGGCCGGTGTGCGCGCAGCACGCCGAGCGCGTGCCGGGTGCGCGCTTCGCCGTCGCGCGGCTTGCCGAGGAAGTAGTACTCGCCGATGCCGGCCAGCACGTCGATCTCGGCGCGGTCGGCGTCATCGGCGGCCAGCACGCGCTCGCCGATCGCCACGGCGGCGGCGACCGCCGTGCGGAACGCGGCGAAATCGCGGCGCTGTAGCTGCCAGCGCGCCTCGCGCAGCAGCGCGCGTGCCGACTCGCGCGACGCGGCGCCGGCCAGCGCCTGCGCCAGCTCGCGCTCGCGCCGGATCAGGGCGGCCGTCTCCGGCAGGTCCTGGCGATCGCTTTCGAGCAGCAGGTCCACGCGCTGGTCGATGGCCTGCAGTAGCGAGGGCGAGGCCGCGTCGTGCTCGCGCTCGGCGGCGGCGATGCGTTCGCGCGTCAGGCGGTCGGCGAGCGCGTAGTCCTCGGCACGCAGTGCGCGCTCGACCGCATCGACCGGCTCGGCCGCCGGCACGGCGATGCCGCTGGTGCACAGCGCGAGTCCGATGATGCCGTGGCGTATCCACCTGCGCATGCGCCCTCCGGCGGCGTCGTGCCGCAGCCGGCCGCCAGCGGCCGGTGCGCCCATCCTACCGCCGACGCGCGGGCCGGCGCCGCGAAGGCGTCCGGTCCGGGGCCTAGGGCGTGTCATCAATCCCCCGGCAGGTCGCGTTGGCCCTGGAAAGTCGTCAGGGGGTGTAGTGTGGCGCCGCGCCTGACTGGCCGTCAGGTCAAGCCGCGCAACGCACGCTGGCGGCTTT